>CEVN01003609.1_pt1 | contig 71871 bp, 67 predicted proteins | sample 427041 | NCBI WGS metagenome assembly CEVN01 (sample SAMEA2623463, study PRJEB7988) | marine metagenome | biome: marine biome (ENVO:00000447); feature: surface water layer (ENVO:00002042); material: "saline water (ENVO:00002010), including plankton (ENVO:xxxxxxxx)" | depth 5 m
TTTTACTTACGAAAAACAAATATGTAGGTTGCTTTTTGAACTATCTTATTTCTGCACCAAGCTTCTCCTTAAAAGAATTCATTAATCTAACCATCAACTTATCAATAGTCTTATCTGTTAATGTTTTATTATTATCTCCAATAGTAAAAGAAAGCGCATAAGATTTCTTTCCTTTTGGAAGCTTTGCTCCTTCATAAACATCAAACAAGTCAACCGTTTTTAGAATTTTATTATCAGTTTGCATTGCTATTTTCTTTAGCGAGCTAAAAGAAACTGACTCATCAATTAATAAAGATAAATCTCTTCTAACTTCAGGGAATTTTGAAACCTCTTTATAGCTTATCTTATAATCATCTGACAATTCAAGCACTGAGCTCCAATTAAAATCAGCAGCATATACATCTGACTTTACATTAAAAGCCGTACAAAGTTTATGGTCTAACTTTCCAAAACAAACTAATCTTTTATTTTTATACTTGTACATTAAACCATCAATAATACCAAATGAACTAATTTTCTCTACTTCATACTTTCTAATTCCTAGTCTAAATAAAATATGCTCTATTTTTTCTTTTAAAAAGAAAAAATTAACTTTATCAAAACCAGCATTCCAATTTTCAGCTTTTAATCTTCCGCTTATTAAAATCTGAAGATGTTTAATCTCATGATAACTATCTCCTTTTTGATGATAGGTATTACCGAATTCATACATCTTAATATCTGTATTCTTTCTATTCTGGTTATATGAAATATTTTCTAAACCAGAAAACAAAAGGGATTGACGCATTACATTAAGGTCTTCTGACAAAGGATTAATTAAAATAACATCCTCATTAGGATCTAATTCCTTAATAAGAGGGGTATAATTTGATTTGGTAAGTGAGTTATTGATAGTTTCATTAAAACCATTATTGGATAGTAAATCTGAAACAATATTTTGAATATCCTCAGTATTTATTAACTGAGAGTAGACAATATCTGTGTTTAATTTAGATGGAATCTTAACAGTATTATAACCATAAATCCTCAAGACTTCTTCAAGGACATCTACTTCTCTTTTTACATCAGATCGAAAAGGAGGAACAAGTAAACTTAAACCAGAATCTGTCGATTTTATAATCTCTATCTCTAAGTCCTTTAGAATATTTTGCACGTTATCCCTATCGATTACCTCTCCAATTAAACTATCCATATTTGTGTAATTAAGATCTACTTCAAAATGCTTAATTTTTTCAGGGTAAACATCAATAACATTTGAAGAAACATAACCACCACATATCTCAGTAATTAATAGAGCTGCTCTCTTTAGCGCATAAACAGTGATATTTGGATCACAACCTCTTTCGTATCTGAAAGAAGCATCAGTGTTTAATTTATGTCTTTTAGCTGTTTTACGAATGTTAATAGGATTAAAATAAGCAGATTCTAAAAATATTTCAGTAGTTTTATTATTAACTCCAGAATCTAAACCGCCATAAACTCCCGCTATACACATTGGAGAAACAGCATTATTAATCATTAGATCTTCAGAAGACAGTTCTCTTTCTATCTCATCTAAACTAATGAACTTTGACTTATTCTTAATGGTTGAAACAATAATCTTATTTCCTTGAATTTTAGAAATATCAAATGCATGCAGCGGCTGACCTGTTTCATGTAATACATAATTTGTAATATCAACCACATTATTAATTGGAGTTAGACCAATTGCCCTCAATTTATTTTGAAGCCAATTAGGTGAATCAGCTACAGTAATACCACTTATACTTAAACCTGAATATCTTGGACATAGCTTAGGATCATTAATTTCGACCTCAATAACACATTTTTCGTTACTTACTTTAAATGAATCTACTGATGGTCTACATATCTGCATTTTTTTGCCCTTATGATTTAATACTGCCTTTAAATCACGAGCAACACCAATATGACACATTGCATCTGAACGGTTTGGTGTAAGCCCGATATCAAAAACTATATCAGATTCTAACTGAAAATACTTACTAGCAGGCATTCCAATTTTTGCAACTTGATCAAGTTCCATTATCCCGTCAGTTTTCTCTCCTAAACCTATTTCATCTGCTCCGCAAATCATTCCTTCTGAAACTTCTCCTCGAATTTTACTCCTTTTGATTTTAAAGCTATCACCTTCATTGTAAAGTCTTGTCCCTATTGTTGCAACAGGCACTTTTTGTCCAGCAGCGACATTAGGAGCACCACATACAATTTGCAGGGGTTCATCTCCTCCAATATTGACAGTGGTTATAGCTAATCTATCGGCATTTGGATGTTGCACCTTAGTAAGCACCTCACCAATTACCACTCCTTTTAATCCTCCTTTAATACTTTCAACTTCTTCAATCCCTTCAACTTCCAATCCAATATCAGTTAAAAGATCAGATATATCATTAGGCGAAAGATCAAGATTTAAATAATTATTAAGCCAACTGTAAGATATCTTCATGATAGATGCAAAAATATAAAAATAGAATAGTAGAAGTAAAATTTTTAATTGGTTTTTAAAAAATAAAAAAACCGAGTTCATACTCGGTTTCTTTATATCTATTTTAAAATTTTTCAGTTATTAAAAACATATGCAACTGAAAATTGAAGAGCCCCATTTAAAGCAGTCCCATCAACATCATCATCATCAATAAGATTTCCAAGACCCATTCCATATTTTATATCAAGAAGAATCGTTTCATTAATTAAATAAGAAGCTCCAAAATCAAGACCAAAATCCATAGCACTAATATCTTCAGCATCATCACTTTCTCCATCAAAACGCAGCTCTGCTCCTAATAAAAATGCTAAGTAAGACCCTGCATTTAGAGAAAAACCATTATCTCCAATTTTAAATGCAAAATCCAAAGGAACCTCTAAATAATCAAGAGCAAAAACAACATCAGAACTTGACCCGTCAACATCCCATGTAGCTCCTTTCTGAGTGTATGTAAGTCCTGTTCTAAAATCAGCAATATCAGATACTTCTATAACTGCAAGACCCCCAATTTGAAAACCAGCTCTAGCTTGTTGATCATCAGGAAGCAAATCATCATCTGAAACTCCTATTGCTGAGGAATTAAAACCTAGTTTAAGCCCAAAAGTTTGAGAAAAAGTAAATTCTGTAGCTAAAACAAAAACAAATAATAAAGTAAATAATTTTTTCATTTTTTTTTTTTAATTATTAATTATACAATACTACATTTTTTTATAAAACATATTGAAATATAAATAGTTAGATATAAACATTTTTTTGTTAACTATACTAATTTGACAATTTAAAAATAAAAAATAAGCTAACTAAAAATAGAGACCAAAACCTAACTTAACATCAAAGGTAGAACCTAGTCTTTCCCCATCAGAGTTCATGTTTGTATACATTAAAGAAGGTTCAAAAGCAATATTATTTCCTAACCATACACAATAACCAAAACCTAATGTTAGTCCACTGTAATCTCTAATTGGCATTATTCCAAATAAAACATGATCTCCAGTTTCATAACCCAAATGCGTATACATGGTTCCTTCCTGAAAGTAATACCTTCCAAAAAGTCCTATTCCAGTAATTGTTTCACCATCAACCGACATATAATTGATACTACCTCCACCACATAAATTATCATCAAAAAAATAGCCATATTGTCCATTAAGAAAAATAAAAGATTCAGAATCATCTCCTCCATCACTCGTTAGTGTAGAATGCTTAAAGCTAGAAGTTGTACCAACAATAATACTTCCTTTGCTTGTAGTTTGTGCTAATACAATAAATGAAATTAATATTAAGTTTAGGGTTAAAAATATCTTTTTCATGAGAATAATTTTTATTTCAAAGGTAAACAATTTATTTCTTAACCCTTTTTAAATTAAGTAAGTTCATTGGATTACCTTCAAAATCTTTTACATTAATTCGAGAAAATCGTAATACTCTATCATAATACAATGGTACAATAGCAGCGTTATCTATCAGTATTTGATCCATTTCATTATAAAGAGAATGCCTAGCTGTTAAACTAGTTTCAGATAAAGACTTTTCATAAAGCATATCAAAATATTCATTACTAAAATGTGTATAATTAGGTCCACTAGGTGAAAAATTCTTACTGTAAAAAAGAGAAAGATAATTTTCTGCATCAGGATAGTCCGCTATCCAACTTCCTCTAAAAAAAGTTAATCTTGAAGTAGCTACCAACTGTCTATGAGTAGATGGAGGATTTACCTCTAATTGAACATTTAAGCCAATTTCTTGCAAACTATTTTGAATATACTCACACAAATCCAAATAAGAAGAAGTAGTGGAAAGTATAATTTCCTTATTAGTATCAAAGTTACTTTTAGAAATTAAACTTTTAGCTTTGTTTGGATTATATTCATATCCTTTAATGTTTGAATTAAAAGAAGGCATACCTAAAGGAACAAAACCATTTACAGCAGGAGATCCTATATTATTTCGAAGATATTTAAGCATTTTCTTTCTATCAAATCCTAAATTAATAGCTTGTCTAATTTCTAAAGGTAAAGTGTCATTTTCAAGTAAAAATCCAAGATATTCTGTATTTAAATATGGTAATGATTGTAATCTTACTGTTTTCTTATATTTATTTTGTAAATCTCCAGAACTCGTTAAGATTTCATCCTTATAACTAGCATCAATTCCAGAAATAAAATCTAGTTTACCCTGCAAAAATTGCAAAAAAGCAGATTGTTTATCTCTGATAAATGTAATTGCAACAGCATCTAAAAAAGGTAATTTTTCTTGTCCCTCTGTCTCGAAATAGTTTGGATTTTTTCTCAAAACTAATTTTACGCCATCAACCCATAACTGAAATTTAAAGGGACCAGTACCTACAGGATGACGACTAAAGTTACCTGCATCTACAATTTCTCTTGGAACAACAGAACAATATTGCATACTTAATAATGAAAGAAATGCAGGAAATGGCTTCATCAAACTAATGGTAAATACACTATCATTAATTGCAGTAAAAGATCTAACATTTGAGAAAACCCACATACCAGGAGCTGCAAGATCTTTATCTATTATTCTACTGAAAGAGTATTCAAAATCAGAAGCAATAACTTTCCTTCCCATACCATTTTTAAATAACTTATGATCATGAAAAAAAACATCATCTCTTAAGACAAAAGTATAAACTAAAAGATCAGAAGAAATACTCCAACTTTTTGAAATACATGGTTTTACATTTAATGATTTGTCTAATTGAACTAGACCATTAAACAATTGATTTGTCGCCCATATTGTTGCTTGATCTTTAGAAAAAGCAGGATCTAAAGTACTAATACCAGAAGATTCATTATACTTAAATATTGATAAATCAGCATTTGAGTTAGTTTTAACGCAAGAGGATGAAAATATTATTATAAAAAAAAAGCCAATATATCGAGTCATAAACAGGTTTAATTTAATTAGCTAAATTAAGCAATTAAATTTACCTTAAAAGTTTCACCTCACCATTATACACCCTAAGCCTTTGATTAAGATCATAAACGTGAATATTATACAAATAAATACCATTACTTAACATTTTTCCACTTGAACTCTTCCCATTCCAACCAAAATCAATCTTTGAAGATTCAAAAACAACTTCTCCCCACCTATTAAATACTTGCATAAAAAAAGAAGATATTCTTTTGCCTTTTGCTATAAAAACATCATTAATTCCATCATTATCAGGTGTAAAAGCATCTGGAATGTAAAATGTAAACTCTGGATTTATTTGTATTGTCTTAAACACATTTGAACTACATCCAAAATCATTAGTTGCAGTAAGACTTACATCATAAGATCTAGGATTATTAAATCTGAAAATTGGATTTTCTTCATATGTGTATTCACCGTTGTCAAAATCCCATAAATACTTTGTAGCACCAACAGAGCCATTATAGAAACTAATTTCAGAAGAAATTTCTGATGCAAATAGTTTATCAACTTTGAAATCAGCAATTGGAAAATCATGAGCTTTAATTACATCTAACATGACAGTATCATTTGTACACCCATGAGAAGACAAAACCTCCAAACCAACATCAAAAGTACTTATATAATTATATGTATGCGATGGATTCCTATTTTTAGAAAAGCTGCCATCACCAAAATTATAATTCCAAGACACAATATCTTCATTAGCATCTGAAACATAAAATATATCAAATTCTTCTCCTAAACATACATCTGTTGGAATTTTAAAATCAACACCTGGCCTCTTATTTATTTTAATCTCCTTGCTAAGAATATTTTCACAACCTTTATCTGAATTAACCAATAGACCAACATTAAAAATTCCATGTGAAGAAAAAATATATGCTGTGTTTTTATCATTTGATGCCCCATCTAATCCAAAAGTCCAGTTGTAAGAAACAATCTCTCCATCATGAACATATGAATAATTATTAAAAATTGTTTTTTCTTTCTCACAAAACTGTGATGAAGAAAAATCAACAATAGGTTTTGGAAATACTTCAACTGTCTTGGTTTTAGTACCAATACAGCCTTCCATGCTAAAAGCTGTAAGCTCAACATCAAAAAAACCAAAGCCATTAAAAACATGTAATGCAATAGAATCACTTGAAATAGAACCGTCATTAAAATTAAATTGAATTGAAGAAATTTCACTATTAAGAACAAATGATGAGTCTATAAAAATATTACCTTTATCTTCACATCTATTCTCTACACTAAAATTCACCTTAGGAATGTCATGAACAATTAAATCTTTGGAAAGTGTATCCTCACAGCCCATTTCAGAAGTAATAGTTAAAAGTACGTTATATAAACCAGGATCTGAAAATAGATATTTAGGACTTGGATCACAAGAAAATCCAAAACCATCACCAAAATCATAATTCCAAACTGCTGAAACATCAGCATATGAGTTATCAGTTATAAATAATGAATCTCCTAGACAAATATCACTTAATATGAAATCAGCAATGGGACTTGCAAATACTTCAATACCTTTTTTAACAGTATCTTTACAACCAAACAAATTTTCAACAATAAGCGAAACATTATAAAAACCCGAATCTAAGAATAGATGAGATGGATGTTCAGCTAATGAAAATGAACCATCTCCAAAATCCCAATAGAAACTATTTGCATCAATAGATGATGAATTCATAAAATCAATATCAACAGGACTACAATTTTGACTATTTCCTGAGCTAGTAAAATCAGCTTTAGGAGACAAAACTTGAATATAGTTACTTAATTTAATACTATTTGAACAACCCATTGAATCAATAATCAATAAACTTATATCATAACCACCATTAGAAATAAATATATGACTCGGATTTGTTAAATGACTAAACATACTATCTCCAAAACCCCATAAAGAATTTATACTGCTACTACTAGAGAGATTCACAAATTGAACAGTATCTCCATCACAAATCTGTTGAGCATTAGAAGAAAAAGCAGGAATAGGAAGTTTATTAACAACTAATTTCTTTAAAATACTATCTTCACAACCCATATCAGAAATAACATTTAGCTTAACGTTAAAATCACCATGATATTGGTAAATATAAATAGGATTATTATCTGTTGAAAAACCAATACTATCTCCAAAATTATAGATCCAACTAGTAACATTACTTGAAAAGTTGTCAGTAAAGCTTACTGTATCACCAAAACAAACTTCAGTATTTAAAAAATCAGCAACAGGATTGTCAAAAATCTCCACATTTTTTTCTACAGTATCTACACACGAGTTGTTTAAGTTTTTAACTACTAGTATAATATTATTATCACCAACGTTTAAAACTGAAGCAACCTCACTTCCATTATCACCAAAACTCCATAGATAGGAATTATTATTAGTATTTAAACCAGAATTAGCTATAAAATAAGTAGAGTCTCCTTCACAATGATTTGTAGTATTAAAAGTGGCATTTGGAACATCATTATACACTTTTATATATACCGAATCTATAGCTGAACAAAATCCATCTGAATTTGTTACGTAATAAGTTCCACTAGAAATAGGACTTGCTTGAGGATTTTGAATACTTGTATTATTCAAACCAATTAATGGCATCCATTCAAATAAAAAACCATTCCCAAACGCACTTAAATCTACAGAGGAACCCATACAAATCTCCAAATCTAATCCAGCATCAACAATTATCTCTGCAACTCTAATTGTATCTTCTGAATTTATAGTTAATTGACAACCAGTTGCATTCTCCACTATTAAAGTTGGAATAAATGAACCAGAGTCATTATAAATAGCAAAAGCCACACTATCATTAGAGAACTCACCATTACCAAAATCCCAAAAAAAGTCATTTGCATTACTAATATTTGGGTAAAATAAAATAGTATCATCAATACAAATTGATGTATTTGAAACCTCAAAACTACCATTAGGCATTACTCCTAACATATTAAGATAATCGGTTTTAAGTAAAGTGTCTTTACAGCCAAGTGAGTCTTCTACAATTAATGAAACATCAAAAGACCCAGAAGTTGAGTACAAGTGTGAGGGGTTTTCTATTAAGGAATAAGAACCATCTCCAAAGTTCCATTGAAAATAAACAGCATCAGAACTAGATAGATTTATAAAATTAGAAATTAAAGGTGGACAATTAGAATTTAAAGTTGAACTAGAAAAATCTGCAGAGGGCGAAAAAATCTTAATATAATCGCTTACTTTAAAACTATCAATACAACCAAAAGAATCAGTAACTAACAAACTAACATCATAATTTCCTGAAAGTATGTAATCGTGAGTTGGATTTATTAAATTGCTAGATATGCCATCACCAAAACTCCATAAATAATCAAGACCATTTCCAACTGATAGATTAGAAAAAAAAACCTGATCACCTTTACAAAAATTATTAGTAACAGCACTAAAATCAGCTATTGGCTTTTGAAAATTTATATAATCTATTTTTGTAACAGTATCTCTACATCCATTAATTGACTCAGCAAATAATAATACATCATAGATACCTTCATTATGATAAATATGTTGTTGATTATTTGATACTGTTCCATCTCCAAAGTCCCATTCTAGTAAAGATAAAGAAGAATTAGATATAACATCAAAATCAACTAAAAAAGAATCACAACCCATTATATTATCTACTGTAAAATCAACATTTATATCATGCATAGTTATCATATTCTCAATAGTCATAGTGTCCTTACAGTCATGAATATCACTAACAATAAGAGTGACATCAAAAACACCTGAATTTGTATATATATGACTTGGTCCATGATGAACTCCGCCATCTCCCCAAATAGTAGTCATAAAAACCCAATCTAAAGACTGATTATTAATATACATTCTATCTGGAACACAACTAGAAGAATCCTTGTGCCCGTTATTAGAATCTATAATGTAATCAAAATTTGCAATAGGCTGTGTAAGCTCTATTTCTTTTGAAAGAATATGTTTACAACCAGTAACATTATTAGTTACAGATAAACTAATAAGATGAACACCTAAATTGGAAAAGGTATAAACCGGATTAAATAATGTAGAGCTATTTCCATCACCAAAATCCCAAAAAACACTATCTGCACCAACAGATAAATTTACAAATTCTACTTTTAAAGGATGTTCACAATTATAATTCTCTTTAAATGATGCCGCTGGTTCAACAATTGTGATATAATCAGAAATTAGTATAGTATCTTTACACATATTAACTCCACCTATCAAACTAACGTCATAAGTTCCAGGCATAGAGTATTGATGAATTGGATTTTGATCATCAGATATATTTCCATCTCCAAAGTCCCATTGCCAATCATTAACCCCAACTGTAGACAAATCAATAAAACTTACACTCTCTCCACTACATGAAATAAGTGGTGAGGCACTTAAGCCAATTACCGGAGATTCATCAATTCTGACATAATCAGAATACAAAACAGAAGAGGCACATCCATTACTATTTTCAACTAACAAACTAACATCAAAAAATCCAGAATTAACATAGGTTTTAAAAGGATTTTCAAGATTTGAAAAGCTTCCATCTCCAAAATCCCAACTCCAACTTATAGCACCAACAGTACTATCATAAAAGGCTACATCAAGAGGAATAGAACATCCTATATTTGTATCAGAAGAAAAAATAATATGAGGGTTAGAAAACACTTCTAATTCGGATAAACGAACAGTACTTAAAATACAATGACCATTAACATTAGTGGTTAATTTTATATCAAAAACACCTGCAGAATCAAAAAAATGTATTGGATTCTGTAATGTTGATGTTGATCCATCTCCAAAATCCCACAACCAAGATGTAGCATTGCTAGAAATCTGATCTGAGAAAGCAACATTTAAACCTTCACATCCAGAATTACTACTTAATGTAAAATCAGGTTGTTTAGCTCCTAAAACCTCTATATAGTCTGTTAAAACTAGCGTATCTATACAATTTCCTTCAATGGCATAAAGTGTTACAGTATAAAAACCCGTGGAAAACTCATGGGAAGGATCAAAAATAGTTGATATTGTTCCATCTCCAAAATCCCACATAAATACTGAAGAATTAATACTATTATTAATAAAATCAACTTCATGTATTGAATCGCATGAAAAATAATTATTACTTGAAAAGTCAGCTTCAGGAGATTCATTAACTAATACTAAATCCATTTCAGTAACTAAGTTCTGACAACCATTATTATCTAGAACAGATAAAGAAACAGAATATAATCCAGGATTAGAATATATATAATCTGGATTCTGAAGATTACTTGATCCTCCATCTCCAAAATCCCACTGCCATTCTATAATGGCTGTACTAGAGTTAGAAAGATCAGTAAATGAGGTATTTAAAGGAATACATTCATTTGATAATAAATTTAATTGTAATGCTGCAACAGGATTTTCAAAAACTTCAATAATAGAAATGGAAACTTTAGTATCGTTACTAATCGTATTTGCGACTGTCAATGTAACATCGTAAAAACCGGGAGAATTATATGTAGCTACTGGATTTTTTAAAGTTGAAGTATTACCATTTCCAAAGTCCCACAACCATGTTGTTGGATTTCCTAGCGATAAGTCCTTAAACTCAACCACTAGTGACCCACATCCAGTTGTAGATGTAATTGTAGTGAAATCTGCCGATACTTGTGGGGTTGCACTAAATGAAACCAACATAGCTATCAGGACTAGGAAAAGGTATTTATACTTAAGAGTAATTTTAAAACCGTTTTTCTTTTTTAGTAAAAATCTTAATAATAAAAATGTTGTCATTAAACAAAATTTACATTAAATTTAATTTCATTACTATTGTTTATTACGCGATTAAAATAAAATTAGTTTCAAAAAGCAATTTTACTTTCCCTTTTGTATATTTTTGTAAAATGTTTAAAGACAAAAAAGCCGCATTCTATACTTTAGGTTGTAAACTTAATTTTTCAGAGACATCGACTATCAGCAGACAACTATTAGATCTTGGATTTGTTAAAACTAATTTTGAAGATCCTGCAGATCTTTATGTGATAAATACTTGCTCAGTAACCGCAAACGCTAACCGAGAATGTAGAAGAATTATTAGAAAGGCAAAGAGAACATCGCCAAATGCATTTATAGTTGCAACTGGTTGCTTTGCCCAATTAAAACCAAAGGAAATATCCACTATAAAAGGTGTTGATATGGTTTTAGGAGCAAATGAAAAATTCAATATAAAAAAATTACTCACTAATTTAAATAAAAGAGAAGAAACCGAAATACATGGATGTGAAATTAACAATTTAAACTACCACAACTCTTATTCATTAAATGATAGAACTCGTTCTTTTCTAAAAATTCAAGATGGCTGTGATTATCCATGCACTTACTGTACCATACCATTAGCTAGGGGAAAAAGTAGATGTGATAGCATTAAAAACATTATTAGAAGCGCTGAAGACATAGCATCAAAAGGAATACAAGAAATTGTAATTACAGGAGTAAATATTGGAACATTTCAAGATAAAAACAAAGGTTTTAGTGATCTAGTTGAAGAATTAGAAAAAGTTAAAGGGATTGAAAGATTTAGAATATCATCCATTGAACCAAATCTAATTTCAGATGACATTATAAAATTAGTCAAAAATTCAAATAAATTTATGCCTCATTTTCATATCCCATTACAATCAGGATCAGACTTAATATTAGGTAAAATGAAAAGGAGATATCAAACTAAATTATATCGAGAAAAAATTGAAAAAATTGCAAAGGAAATACAAGATGTATGTATTGGAGCAGATGTCATTGTAGGATTTCCTGGTGAAACTGAAAAAGAGTTTAACAAAACAATTCAGTTTATCAAAAGCTTACCTTTATCCTATTTACATGTTTTTTCTTACTCTGAGAGAGAAAATACTACTGCAATAGAATTTAATGATAAAGTAACTAAACAGACTAAAACTGAAAGAAGTAAAAGACTAAGAATTTTGTCTAGTAAATTACAACAAGCTTTCTATCAAAAAAACTTAAATAATACTCACACAGCTCTTTTTGAAAAAGATAAACATGGAGAAATACTTTATGGATTTACAGACAATTATATTAAAGTTAAAATTATGTTTGACAACAAAATATGTAAAACCAAGCAAAAAATAAAATTGTTAAATATTGATTCTGATGGAATTGTAAAAGCTGAGTTAGCATAAATTAAAATATAAAATGTACCCTACAATATCTCATTTAATATATGATCTATTTGGAATAAATATTCCACTTCCAATACAGACTTTTGGTTTTTTTGTTGCTCTAGCTTTTTTGGCTGCAGCATATACTCTTAGCTTAGAATTAAAGCGAAAAGAATCACAAGGGTTTTTATTTTCTGTTAAAGTAAAAGAAATAATAGGGAAAAGTCTTAACACCTTTGATGTTTTAAATAGTTTAATTTTAGGCTTTATAATTGGATTTAAAGGTGTTGAAGCAGTATTTAATTATAGTGATTTAGTTGCAAACCCTCAAGAATTTATACTTTCAACAAGAGGGAGTATTGAAGGAGGTATTTTAATTGCTATTATTTCTACTTATCTAAAATGGAAAGAAAGATATAAATCAAAGTTAAAGACGCCAAAAGAAATTGAAAAAACAGTTCACCCTTACGAGTTAGCGGGCAACATGACTATGGTAGCTGCAATATCTGGTGTTATTGGCGCAAAAATCTTTCATAATTTAGAGAATATAGATATTTTCCTATTAGACCCTATTGGGCAGCTTATTTCATTTAGCGGACTAACGTTTTATGGAGGACTAATTGCAGGTGCAGCTTCGGTTATTTGGTATGCTAAAAAATATAATATTAATATTAAGCATCTTATTGATAGTGCAGCACCAGGTTTAATGCTTGCTTATGGGGTTGGCCGAATTGGTTGTCAAATGTCAGGAGATGGAGATTGGGGCATAGAAAATTTATCTCCAAAACCAGAGTGGATGAGTTTTTTACCAGATTGGATGTGGAGTTATAATTTTCCTAATAATGTTATTAATGCAGGAGTTCCTATTGAAGGATGCACAGGAAAATTCTGTATGCAACTAGCTAATCCTGTTTGGCCGACTGCTTTTTATGAAACTGTTATGTCAATTATCATTTTTGGTATACTTTGGAGTATTCGAAAACACATAAAGATTCCAGGTCTATTATTTTTTATTTATTTAGTTTTTAATGGTGTTGAGCGTTTCTTTATTGAAAAAATAAGAATCAATACTGAATACAATATTTTTGGCGGAATAACTCAAGCTGAAATCATCTCATTCTGTCTAGTTCTAATTGGATCTCTTGGATGCTTAATGCTACTTTTAAAAAAACAAAAAAACATAAATATCTAAAGTTTTTTTAAAAGTATCAGCAAAATATATTTTAAACAAACATTACTTATTTAAAAGTAGATATCTAAGATTTCTCAACGTTTGTTCTTTAGGCCAAAAACCCTGTCCCTGTTTAATTTTTTCGTAATCTCCATTAACTATAACAATTGTGGGCCAAAAATAATTTCCATTTTTCATTTCAACTAACTCTTTGTAAAGGTTATGGAAGTATGGTTCATCTTCTAAATTTGGCTTATCATTTAAATATTTTCTATTGTTAAAAAAGATTGGTTTTTTAGATTTACCATTTAACATTACAGGAATAAAATTATCATTAATTAACTTAACTACAGAAAGATCTGAAAAAGTATTATTTTTCATCTTTTCACAATATTCACAATTTTTTCTGTAAAAAAAAATTAACATATACTTATCTTCTTTTTTTGACAATATTTCTGCGTCTTCTAAAGAGAACCAATTAATTTGATTTTTATATAGAAAATCTTCTTGACAATTAGATGATATCGGAAGTATTAATAATATAAAAAAAAATTTATACATTTTTTATTTTTTAATTAAATACAATCCTGAAAATGTAATTATTCCATTCAAAATTAAAAGTTCAAATCCAAAAGAGATATATAAATTTAAGACGTAACAAATAATAGGAGAAATAATAGCTATTATAGGAACTAACCTGTCCTTTACAGAATACTTTGTAAATAGTCCAAACGTAAACATCCCAAGTAATGGGCCATAAGTATAACCTGCTACTGTAAACAACGATTTAATTACACTTTCATCGTTAATTGCATTAAATATTAATATTACTGCTAATAAAATAAAGGAAAACAATAAATGTACATACTTTCTAGTTTTAATTTGATCTTGAGGTTTTTGCTTATCAAACTCAATAATATCAACACAAAAAGCAGTAGTTAAAGAAGTTAATGCTGAATCAGCACTAGAATAAGCAGCTGCAATAATTCCAACAATAAATAAAATCCCAACATATATGGGCAATCCAGAATTCAGAGCAATATTTGGAAATAGCATATCTGCATTTAACGGTTGAATTAAATTAAAAGTGTCAGAATAAATATATAGTAATGCTCCAAGAGATAAAAATATAAGATCAACAAAGATTAGTATAAGACTAAAAACTGTCATGTTTTTTTGTGCATCCTTTAAATTTCTACAACTAAGATTTTTTTGCATTTGATCTTGATCTAAGCCAGTCATTACAATAGCCATAAACATACCTGAAAAGAACTGCTTAAAAAAATATTTCTTATCAGTCCAATCATCAAAAAAAAATGTTTTAGAATAATCAGATTCATTAATCAAAGAAACTACAGAAGTAAAACTTAAATCCATCTTTTGCAATAATGTATATGAAATAATTAAAACAGTAGCTAGCATAAATGTTGTTTGAAGAGCATCAGTCCAAATAATTGTTTTCATTCCGCTTCTGTATGTGTAAAGCCAGATTAAAGATATTGTAATAATTACTGTTATATAAAATGGAATATTCCAAGAATCAAAAACTGCAAATTGAAGTACAGAAGCAATTAAAAAGAGTCTAAATGAAGCACCAATAGTTCTTGAAAGTAGAAAAAAAGACGAACCAGTTTTATAAGAACTATTTCCAAATCTATCTCTTAAATAAGTGTAAATTGAAGTAAGTTCAAGCTTATAATAAAGTGGCAATAAAATTCTTGAAATAATAAAATAACCACAGAAAAAACCAAACACCATTTGCATATAAGAAAACTGACTAGTAGCAACCCATCCTGGAACAGAAATAAAGGTTATTCCAGACAATGTAGTACCGATCATTCCGTATGCAATTATATACCAAGGAGAAGTTCTATTCCCTCTAAAGAAAGTATCATTACTGTCATTTTTTCCTGTCAGATATGAAATCAGAAAAAGTAATAAAAAATATAATGAAATTATACTTAGTAATAATATAGATGACATATAATTTATTTTTCACAAAACTAAAAGTTTTATTCATTAATATTAAATTTGCATATATGAATTTTCCTTCTAAACTTGTAGAAAATGCTGTTGAACAATTTGCTAGTCTTCCAGGAATTGGTCGTAAATCTGCATTAAGGTTAGTTTTACATATGCTAAAAAAAGACAGATTAACAGTAGAGAATTTTGGAGATGCATTTATCAAATTAATTAACGAGATTAACTATTGTTCTGAATGCTTTAGTATATCTGACTCTAAACTATGTGAAATTTGTTCTGATTTAAAGAGAGATAAAAAAACAATTTGTATAGTTGAAGATATTCGTGTAATGATGGCAATTGAAAACACCATGCAATACAAAGGAGTATACCATATCCTTGGAGGTTTAATTTCTCCTATTGACGGTATAGGACCTAATGATATAAGAGTCAATGAACTAATAAATAGAATACATCATGCTAATATTTCAGAAGTTATTTTTGCCTTAAGTAGTACTATGGAAGGTGATACAACAAATTATTATCTTTATAAAAAACTGAATGACTATAATATAAAGATATCATCAATTTCAAAAGGAATTGCTGTTGGCGATGAACTAGAGTATACGGATGAAATAACTTTAGCTACTGCAATTTCAAGCAGAATACCTTATTCTGATTAATAATTAATATTAACATCTCTCTGAAGAAAACTAAACGTTAAATAGAAACTATTTTACTTTCTTTTCTTAATTTTGCATAAAATTTTAAGATATGGCAAGAATTGAGCTTATTATGCCCAAAATGGGAGAAAGTGTTTCGGAAGCAACAATAATTTCATGGAATAAAAATATTGGAGACTTTATTGAGCTTGATGAAACTATTATAGAAATTGCTACTGATAAAGTAGATTCTGAAGTCCCATCTACTCATGAAGGCAAGTTAATTGAGATGCTTTATAAAGCTGATGAAGTTGTTCAAGTTGGAGAGCCATTTGCTATCATTGAAACCAAAGAAGAAGTAATTGAAGAAGAAAAAGAGACTCTCACTGTTCAAAATAATGAATTTAAAGAAGTTAAAAAAGAGGTAACTAAAGAAAAAATAAAAATACCTACTAAAAATTTATCTAAGATAAAGATTGATGGAGAAAGATTTTATTCTCCTCTTGTAAAAAGCATGGCTTCTAAGGAAGGAATAGAAATGAATGAGTTAGAATCTATTGCTGGAACAGGAAAAGAAGGAAGAGTTACTAAAGCTGATATGATTAATTATTTAAAAATTAGACAAACTGTAAATACAAAACAAAATGATTCTGTTGAAGAAAATAAATCAATAAAAGTTGAGCAAAAAACTGAACACTCTGATACTACATCAAGTAAAATAGTAAGCGTTCCAAATACTGGTGATACTGAAATTATTGAGATGGATAGAATGAGAAAGCTTATTTCAGCTCATATGACTATGTCTAAACAAACATCTGCACATATCACCTCTTTTGTAGAAGCAGATATGACAAACATAGTTAATTGGAGAAATAATATTAAAGAAGATTTTAAGAAAAAAGAAGGACAAAATATTACCTTCACTCCTATTATTATAGAAGCCATGGCAAAAGCTGTTAAAGATTTTCCAATGATTAATGTTTCTGTTGATGGAACTAATATCCATATTCACAAAAATGTTAATATTGGAATGGCAGCTGCTCTTCCTGATGGAAATCTGATTGTTCCTGTTATTAAAGAATGTCAGCATAAGAATTTAATTGGAATTACTAAATCTGTAAATGATCTAGCATCAAGAGCTAGAGCAGGACAATTAGACCCTGATGACATTCAACAAGGCACAATTACTATGACGAACGTTGGTACTTTCGGAAATCTAATGGGAACTCCTATTATAAATCAACCTCAAGTAGCAATTATGGCATGTGGTGTAATCAAAAAGAAGCCAGTTGTAATTGAAGCTGAATATGGTGATGTTATTGCTATCCGCCATATGATGTTCTTATCCTTATCATACGACCATAGAGTAGTTGATGGAGCTCTAGGAGGTCAATTTGTCAGAAAAGTTGCAGACTACTTAGAAAATTTTGATGTGAACACTATTATATAGCATAGACGCTTAGTATAATTATACTTTCACATTATGAAATTAAAACTCAAAAAACCTATAGTATTTTTTGATCTTGAAACAACTGGAGTTAAGATAGCAATAGATAGAATTGTAGAAATATCCTTACTTAAAATTCTACCAAATGGAAATAAAGAAAGTAAAACATGGCTTGTAAATCCAACTATTGATATTCCTTATGAAACTACTTTAATACACGGTATAACAAATGAAAAAGTAGAAAATGAACCAACATTTAAAGATTTAGCAAAAGAAATATTTGAGTTCATCCACAATTGTGATTTAGCCGGATATAACTCTAACAAGTTTGACATACCTCTTCTAGCTGAAGAGTTCTTAAGAGCTGGGTACAACTTTGACATGAAAAATAGACTGGCTATAGATGTTCAAAACATATTTCATAAACTAGAAAAAAGAACCTTAACAGCAGCCTACAAATTCTATTGCAACAAAGACTTAACAAATGCTCATTCTGCAGAAAACGATACGAAGGCTACTTACGAAGTTTTAATGGCTCAGCTAGACAAATACAATGAACTAGAAAATAATGTGCATTTTCTCGCTGAATTTTCTGAAAAAGATGGAAAATTTGTTGATATGGCAGGATTTATTAGATTTAACACAAAAGGAGAAGAAGTGTTGAGTTTTGGAAAGTATCGTAATGTAACACTGACTAAAATATGGAATGAAAATCCAGGATATTTTTCATGGATAAATCAAGCGGATTTTCCCTTATTTACAAAAAATGTAATGAAGAAATTTGCTACAAAAATGAAATTACAAAATAAATTTAACTCATAAAATGAAAATTCTTTGCATTGGTAGAAATTATATAAAACATATTAATGAGTTAAAAAATGTGGTTCCAACCGAACCATTATTCTTTTTAAAACCTGAAACTGCTATTCAGCCAAAAAACCACCCATTTTTTATTCCTCACTTCTCAAAAAACATTCAATATGAAGTAGAATTAGTTATAAAAATTGATAAAACTGGAAAACATATTGAAGAACGTTTTGCACACAAATACTATTCAAAGATTGGATTAGGAATTGATTTTACTGCTCGTGATGTTCAAGAAAAATGTAAAGAGAAAGGTTTGCCTTGGGAAAAAGCTAAAGGATTTGATGGTTCAGCAAAAATCAGTAATAATTTTATTGATAAATCTAATTTAGATATTTATAATATATCTTTCACCCTTGAAAAAAACGGAAGAATAGTTCAATTAGGAAACAGTTCTGAAATGATTTATGATTTTGACAAAATAATATCTTACCTTTCAAAATTTTATACTTTAAAAATTGGAGATTTAATATACACTGGAACTCCACAAGGAGTTGGAAAAGTAGAAAAGGGTGATGTGTTAACAGGATTTATTGAAGATCAAAGCATGTTTAATGTTAAGATAAAATAGAAATAAGGCTATTAGCTTAAAATTTTCCAAACAGTACCGAAAATTCCTGCAATAGCAATTAAAGAAATAAAAAAAGAGGACCAAAAGCTTAGTCCTCTAGTTTTTTGTTTAATAGCTATAAGCAATGATACAAAAAACACAATAGCAATTAAGCTAAACAATTTCATTATTCATCAGATAATAAATAAACATTAAATTCTATTTCATCTTTTATCATCCTATCACCTAAATTCTCAAAAAAAGTACCTGAACCATATCTAACATTCCACTTAGTTCTATCAATTTTTATATTGGCTTCAGCTGAGAATTTTAAATTGTCAAATTTTATATTTGCCGCAAAAGAAACAGGTCGTGTAATTCCTTTAATTGTTAAATTAGCAAGCACTTTATAAGCCCCCTCTGCACTTCCTTTATCCACACGAGTAATCTTAATTTCTGCAGTTGGAAATTCTTTTGTATTAAAGAAATCTTCATTCTTTAAATGTTTAACTAGTTTATCACCTCCAGCATCAGGTTCTAGATCAGTACATGTAATTGAGTTCATATCAATCACAACTATTCCCCCAGCTAATTTGCCATGATTAACAGCCAAAGAACCCTTAAGAATATTAACGGTCCCTTCATGGCTCTCGGTCACCTTTGAACCAATCCACTGTACTCTTGATTCTTCAGTATTTATTTGAACATCAACAATATGCGGCTTTGAAGCGAAAGCAAGAATTGTTAAAACACTTAAAGATAAGGTTAAAAATATTTTTTTCATAATATAAATTTTTAGTTTTGTCAAAAATACATATTTTATTATAATCTCGTGCAATGATAGATATTAAGAAATTTAAATTTGAATCTGTAGAATTTATGCAAATAGCACACGCTATAAGAAATAATGTATTTGTCATAGGTCAAAATTGTCCTGCAAATCTAGAATGGGAATATGAAGAAGAATCTACTCACTTTTTAGTTTTTGATAATAAAAAAGCTGTTGCAACAGCAAGACACCGAAAAACTAAAAATGGCTATAAATTAGAAAGATTTGCTGTGTTAGAAGAAGAGAGAGGAAAAGGATATGGGCATATAATTCTTAAAGCAATATTAGATGACTTAAAAAATTTTAGAGGAGTAATCTATATGCATGCTCAAACAGATGTTTTACCATTTTATGAAAAAATGGGATTTAAGAAAAGTGGAAATGAATTTAAAGAGGCAGGTATAATGCACTATAAAATGACTTTAGCAATTTAACTAAACTATTTTTCATATTAGTTTAGAAGTCCAATTATACGTATCCTGCACTCTCCCTTTTTGAATTCCAATGAGTTCTTTCTTTACTTTTAAAGCATAAGAATCTTCAACATCTGGAAGAATAACTTTATTTTCTCTAAAAGTAAAAGAAGACACAGGGCTTATAGAGACTGCAGTTCCTGTACCAAAAACCTCTTTTAAAACGCCGGAACTATGAGCATCTAAAAGATCAGAAACAGACACCTTTCTCTCTTCTACTTCTATTCCTAAATCTCTAGCAATTGTTATAACACTATTTCTAGTAACACCATCTAATATAGTCTCGGAAATTTTTGGGGTAACTATCTTTGCTCCAATTCTAAAAAATATATTCATAGTACCACACTCTTCAATATACTGGTGTTCATTTGCATCAGTCCAAATTATTTGTTGAAAACCTTTAGAATTAGCAAGTTTTGTTGGATAAAATGTAGCAGCATAATTACCAGCTGCTTTAGCAAAGCCAACACCGCCTTGAGATGCTCTAGTAAAACGTTCTTCAATTAAAAGATTAAGTTTACCGGGATAGTAAGTTGTAGTTGGAAGAGTAATAATAACAAATTTAAATTCCTCAGAAGAAGATGCTTTAACACACTCACTTGAGGCAAAAATAAAAGGTCGAATATATAAAGAAAAACCTTCTTCTAATTTGCACCATTGATGATCTAATCTGATAAGTTCATCAAGACCATTCATAAATATATCCTTAGGTATCTCAGGAATAGCCATTCTTATGGCTGATTTATTAAGCCTTAAAAAATTACGTTCTCTTCTAAAAAACAAAATCTCATTTTTAGAGTTTTTAAAAGCTTTCATTCCTTCAAAAACTGACTGTCCATAATGCAATACTTGAGAGCCTAAACTCATCTGTATTGGTCCATAAGGCAAAATCTCTGGAGTTTCCCAATTACCATTTCTATAATTACAAACAAGCATATGATCAGAAAAAGACCTTCCAAATGGTAAATTAGAAAAATCTACTGAATTTATACGTGAAGCTTTAACTTCCTTAATTCTCATTTTTTACAAAATATAAGAAAACAAAATTACAAAAAAAGAGGAGATTAGTCTTATCTTACACATTACTAGTGTAAGTTTAAATAAAATCTTAAGTATTTACTAACAAATGATAATATCATTATGTTTGTATAAATAGATTTGATTAATAAATGAAAGACAAAATTGTAATAACAAATGATGGCTCATACACTATATTTAATTCAAGCATAAATGAATGCTATCATTCAAAACATGGCGCAATTGTTGAGGCCGAACATGTATTCATAAAAAATGGTTTTTCTTATAAAAGAAAAAACAGTCTAAATATTCTTGAAGTTGGTTTTGGAACTGGACTTAATGCTTTACTTACTTACCAAAAGGCAGAACAAAGACAAATTAAAGTTAATTATCATGCAATAGAACTATTTCCAGTAAAGAAAGAAGTTTATTTAAAATTAAATTTTACTGATTTAATTGGTTTAAAGCAAGAAGAGTTATTAAAATTACATAATTGCAAATGGGATAAAGAAAATAAAATAAGTACTTATTTTAAACTAATAAAACATCATACTTCACTAGAAAAATACACAACAAAGAATAAATTTGACATTATTTATTTTGATGCTTTTTCTCCTGAGAAACAACCAGAACTTTGGAACTTTAACACATTTAAAAAGATGCGTAGTTTTTTAAAATCAGATGGATTTCTAACCACTTATTGTGCTAAAGGCATAGTAAAACGCACTATGAAAGAAGTTGGATTTGATGTTTTAGTTTTAGACGGTCCACCAGGAAAAAGACAGATGACAAAATGTAATAAGATAAACTTAACAAATAAGTAGATAAAAAATTTTCTTTAAAACTATATATGATTTAAAATTAGTTCTTTAATACTAGAATATGCAAATGCTAATTTTTTAACAATATCTTCTTTATCCACCCATCTCACTTCTGTTATTCCTTCTTTAATTTGAGGAACAAGTTTATCACTGTAGTCAGTAGTCATCTTAAACCAGTAAGTTCGCTTAAGTATTGATTCTTGATTTAAATCATAAGTATGGTAAGTATTTTGTAATTGACTCACAATTCTTAGATTATTAACACCACACTCCTCTTCAACCTCTCTCTTTGCACAATCCTTGATATCTTCATCAGTCTCCAATTTTCCTTTTGGTAAATCCCACTTGCCATTTCTGAAAATCATAAGCAACTGCCTTTCAGAATTTTGAACAAATCCTCCAGCGGCATCTATTAGTATATGTTTTGCGCAATAAGATTGCCAATTATTAGTAACTATTTCAAAATCACTATTTCTATAAACTTTATATTTTTGCATTATGTTATATGATATTAATCTCGCAAAAAAAATTGCAAAAAAATTGCTACAAATTAACGCAATTATTTTACAACCTAATAATCCTTTCAAATGGGCAAGTGGATGGAAATCTCCAATATATTGTGATAATCGCAAAACCTTATCATTTCCTGAATTAAGAAATGAAATTAAAAAAGGACTTTCTAAAATCGTAATAGATCATTATAAAGATACAAATCTTATAGCAGGTGTGGCTACTGCTGGAATACCTCACGGTGTATTGGTAGCAGAAGAACTATCGCTACCTTTTATATATGTTCGTGCAAAAGCAAAAAAACATGGAAAAAAAAATCAAATTGAAGGTTTTTTTAAGAGAGGACAAAATGCAATATTAGTTGAGGACCTAATTAGTAGCGGTCAAAGCAGTATTGAAGCTGCTTCATCTTTAATAAAAGAAGGTGTAAATGTAAAGGCAATAATATCTATTTTTACGTACAATTTTGATATAGCTAGCCGCAACATAAAGAATGAGAATTACTTATATCATTCTTTATGTGACTACAACTCACTTCTAGAACAAGCAATAGAACAAAAATATATTAAAAATGAAGATCTCACTATTTTAAACAAATGGCGAGAAAATCCTTCAAGCTGGAAAAAATAGATTTAAAGCAATAATTTATTGTTGTTGATCTATCAATTTAAAATTTGCATAAAATTTTATCAAAAAAGCTATACAAAATTTAAAACTATTATATTTGCAAAATAAAAGAAATTATAGCTAAATATTAAGTTTTAAATATAAACCAAATAATATGACAACATTTAAATCACCAGAAATAATAGTAAATAAAAGCGCAAAAAATCTTTTTAATAAAATTTCTGATTTAAATAATCTTAAAAAAATTATGCCGTCCGAAGTTAAAGACTTTGAAAGTACTGAAACAAGCTGCACTTTTAAAATGCAAGGACTACCGAAGGTTACATTAAAAATTACTGAAAAAATAAAATTTTCTAAAATTTCTCTAACTGCTATTGACAGTCAGATTCCTTTCTCTATGGATTGTTTTATTAATGAAAAAGGTGAGCAATGCCAAGCAATGTTAGAAATAAATGCTGAAATAAATTTTATGATGAAAATGATGTTAGAAAAACCACTAAATAATTTTCTTAATTTACTAGCAAGTAAGATGCAAAATCTTTAAAATAGCATTTTAATTTCATTTATTGCAAATTTTTTAACTGATTCACTAGTCTCAACTATAAGCCTCCCATTATCCTTAACACCTCTTATAATACCATTAAATCTTATAGAATCACTCTCAAAAACACTAACTTTATCCTTCATATATAGTGTATCTATATATTTAAGATCAAAATTTGCACCTTTACGATACATCTCAATATTATTTTGCAAACTTTTCAATAACTTAAGTTTAATTTCTTTTAAAACAAAATTCTTTTTCAATTCTATACTTAATGATGTTGCTTTAGGATGATAGTCATTAAAAATACGTTGATTAACATTTAAACCAATACCAATAACAGAATGAGTAATCACACCACTTTTAGAAATAATATTCTGAATTAAAATACCTGCAATTTTTTTTTTATCTACTAAAATATCATTAGGCCATTTAATACTAGATTTTAAACCAAAAAAGCATAAACAATCTATTAAAGAAACAGAAATAATTTTACTTAAATCAAACTGCTTTTCTACCACAATATCCGCTTCAATTAAAATTGAAAAAATAAGATTTTTTCCTTTCTCACTTTCCCATGAATTACCTCTTTGTCCCTTTCCATTTGTTTGAAAATCAGTAGTGACAATTAATCCCTCTTTAAACTTATTGCTTCCTTTAAGATTAAGGATATAATTATTTGTAGAATCTACATTACACAGATGAATAAAATTATAGTTATTCAAATCACAAAAATTTAGTCAAATTATTACTATAAAAAATGTACTTTTGCAACGCAAATTTAAAAAATATATATGGCTAAAAAACTTGACGAGACAGATATCTTAATGAAAAATATTATAACTGTCATTCAAGATGCAAAAGGAAACGAAATTAAATGCTTAGATTTAAAAGAAATTGAAACATCAATCTGTAGATATTTTGTTATTTGTACAGGAACATCAAGTACACATGTTAATTCTATAGAAAGTAAAATTAAAAAAAAAGTTTCACAAGATTTAGGAGAAAAACCGTTGGGCATTGAAGGTAACAATATTGGCGATTGGGTTTTAATGGATTACTACAACATAATTGTACATATATTTCAAGAAAAAACTCGAAAACTGTATAATATTGAAGATTTATGGGGTGATGCAATTTTTAAAAACTATTAAATAAGATATGAGTAAAAGAAAATCAAAATTTCCAGCAGATTTTAAGGGATTTAAATTTAAGGCATACTGGATATATATTATCATTTTTATATTCTTTATTGGTTTAAACCTTGTAGGCTCTGATATTACAAAGCCTTCTAATTGGCAAGAGTTTAACCAAAGTATGTTACAGACAAAGAAAGTTGAAAAAGTTATAGTAGTAAACAAAGAAAAGGCATATATTTATATAAAAAAACGTCATCTTACAGAAGAACAGTTTAAAGATGTGAAGAGTAAATCTTTTGGAAACACTATCAACCCTGGTCCTCACTATTATTTTGAAATTGGATCTGTTGAAACTTTTGCAAATGATTTAAAAGAAGCACAAATTTCATTTGAAGATGAAGAAAAGATTTCACCTTTATACGAAACCCGAGATAATATTCTTGGTGATATACTAGGCTGGATCCTTCCTTTAGCTTTTTTTATTTTTATTTGGATCTTTATAATGAAAAGAATGAGTGGAGGCGGAGGAGCAGCTGGGCAAATCTTTAATATAGGTAAGACGCAAGGAAAATTAATCGACAAAGAAAATGTAAATATAAGCTTTAAAGATGTTGCTGGATTAGAAGAAGCTAAAGAAGAAGTTGCTGAAATTGTTGATTTTTTAAAAGCTCCTGTAAAATATACAAAACTAGGGGGGAAAATTCCAAGAGGCGCAATGCTTATTGGGCTTCCTGGAACAGGAAAAACATTATTAGCAAAAGCAGTAGCAGGTGAAGCAAAAGTTCCATTCTTTTCTCTATCTGGATCAGATTTTGTTGAAATGTTTGTTGGTGTTGGTGCAAGCCGTGTTCGTGATTTGTTTAAGCAAGCTAAAGAAAAAGCTCCTGCAATTATCTTTATTGATGAAATTGATGCGATTGGTAGAGCTAGAGGCAAAAATGCTATGACAGGAAGTAATGATGAAAGAGAGAATACATTAAATCAATTGCTAACTGAGATGGATGGATTTGGAACAAATTCTGGAGTAATTGTGATGGCTGCAACAAATAGAGCAGATATATTAGACAAAGCACTTACAAGAGCAGGAAGGTTTGACAGACAAATATTTGTTGACTTACCTGATTTAGTAGAAAGAAAAAAAATATTTGAAGTTCATCTAAAACCAATAAAGCTAGCTAAAAATATTGATATAAACTTTCTAGCTAGACAAACTCCTGGATTTAGTGGTGCAGATATTGCAAATGTTTGTAATGAAGCGGCATTAATTGCTGCAAGGAAATCAAAGAAACATGTTGAAAAACAAGACTTTCTTGATGCAGTTGATAGGATTATTGGGGGGTTAGAAAAAAAATCAAAAATAATTTCACCAAATGAAAAAGAGACGATAGCCTATCATGAAGCAGGACATGCAACCGTAAGCTGGATGTTAGAACATGCTTCTCCATTAATTAAAGTAACTATAGTTCCAAGAGGTAAATCACTTGGTGCAGCTTGGTATCTTCCAGAAGAAAGACAACTTACAACGACTGAACAAATGCTAGATGAAATTTGTTCAGCATTAGGTGGAAGAGCTGCAGAAGAGATTTTCTTTAGTAAAATATCAACTGGTGCGCTATCTGATTTAGAAAAAGTAACTAAAATGGCATATGCAATGGTAAGTATGTATGGTCTAAGTAAAGAAGTTGGAAATATATCATACTATGACTCTTCAGGTCAACAAACAGGATTTACTAAACCTTACTCTGAAAAAAGAGCTGAATTGATTGATAAAGAGGTAAGTAAAATAATTGATAATGAATATCAAAGAGCAAAAGATTTACTAATTTCTAATAAAGAAAAAGTAAAAGAACTTGCCTCTAACCTACTTTCAAAAGAAGTCATATTTAAAACAGATTTAGAAAAAATTTTTGGTGCTAGAAAATGGAAATCTTTCGAGGAAGAGGAGCTTATTAAACTAGATAAAGAAAAATCAAATAAAAAAACAACTTCTAAATCAAAAAAAAATGCTAAAAATCCTTAGCACAGAGAATCCCAATCAAGCTGAAATAACAAAACAAATGCTAGAATCAAATAGTATAAATGTCGTAATGCTGAACAAACAAGATTCTTCTTATTTGATGTTTGGTTGCATAGAATTATATGTTCAAAAAGAACAATTTCATAAAGCCATAAAGTTAATTAATAAAATTGCTGATGAATCAAAGAAATAAAAGAATAATTTCTGGAATTATTTACGTAATCATAATGTGGTTTGGAGTATCTTATTCAGTCTTTTCTTATCGTTTATTGTTTTTCATACTTTTAATTTTATCTGTATATGAAATGTGGCATCTTAGAAAAGGAAAAAGTAAAATATTAGCATTTACTTATATATCAACACCTTTCATTCTAGCACAATACTTAATACACGATGAATCAAACATCAAACTAATGTTATTTTTATTTGTTCTTACATGGACATTTGACACATTTGCATACATAATTGGAATTAAATTTGGAAAAACAAGAATATTGCCTTCAATCTCTCCAAAAAAATCATGGGAAGGATTTTTAGGAGGATTTATTTCTACAATTATTATAGCATATATATCTCACGGATATTTTAATATAGGAAATATCAAAACTGCTTTAATTATTGGAGTAACACTACCTTTTACTGCCACAGCAGGTGATTTTATTGAGTCTTATTACAAAAGACAAGCAAAAGTAAAGGATTCAGGAAATATAATTCCAGGTCATGGTGGAATTTTAGATAGAATGGACGCTTTTATCGTAACAATACCCGTAATTTATATACTAATAAATCTAATATAAATGAAACTACATAAAGAGGGTTATAAATCATTAAGAAATGAAATAATTATTCTTTTATTTCTAGCACTTTTATCCTACTTTTTTAATAATAAAATTATTGAAATATTATTTGTAATATCATTATTAATTTTTCTAATTACTGTTTATTTTTTTAGAGTTCCTTCAAGATTTTTTGCTAGAAAAGAAAATGTTATTTATGCGCCTTGTGATGGTAAGGTAGTAGTAATTGAAGAAACCTTAGAAAAAGAGTTTTATAAAAACAAAAGAATTCAAATTTCAGTATTCATGTCACCACTTAATGTTCACAACAATCTTTATCCTATTTCTGGAAAGGTCACATATACAAAATATCATCCAGGTAATTTTTTGTTTGCTTGGATGCCAAAAGCATCTACAAAAAACGAACGAAACACAATAGTTATTGAAAATAATAAGATATCTATACTGTGTAGACAAATAGCGGGAGCCTTAGCGCGAAGAATCATTTCGTACTCTAAACCAAATGAAATAATTAATACTGCAGATGAATTAGGTTTTATTAAGTTTGGATCAAGAGTTGATTTATTTCTTCCAATAGGAACAAAAGTTGAAGTAAAAATTGGTAGTAAGGTTACTGGTGGGCAAAGTATTATAGCAAAATATTAAACAAAGTTAAAAATCTTTTATATATTTGTTTTATTAATTTAAAAACTAAGATTATGAAAAAATTATCGTTTCTATTATTAGCATTTCTTTTTATAGGTGTCTCAACTATGACTGCACAAGATGCAATCAAAAATGAAACAGCAAATAAGGTTGAATCAGTAGAAGAAGTAAAAAAATGTGCTAAGACAGGAAAAGTATGTCCTAAAACATGTGCAAAGAAAAAAAATGGATCTTGCTGTCAATCTAAAGCAGGAAATTCATCTTGTAGCAAGAGTAAAAAAGGATCTTTTAACTTTAATAAATCTAATAATTACGGAGGGAAAAGCTCATGTTCTTCATCAAAAAATAAAAAATGTTGTAAGAAAAAAGCTATGGAAAAAGCTATGGAAAAAGCTACGGAAGAAGCTACGGAAGAAGCTACAGATGAAGAATAATAAAAATAAAGTATTTTTAACAAAGCCACACTAAAGTGTGGCTTTTTTTATATCAAAATTATGGACTTTATAACTGAAGAAATTGAAGAATATTCATTAAAACATACAGAAAAAGAACCCAAACTATTATCAGATCTTAATAGAGAAACTTGGGCTAATGTAATGAATCCTAGAATGCTATCAGGGCATCTACAAGGACGTATTCTTTCAATGTTTAGCAAAATGATACATCCAATTAATATTATTGAAATTGGCACATATACTGGATATAGCGCACTGTGTATGGCTGAGGGACTCAAGAATAATGGAATACTACACACAATTGATATAAATGAAGAATACACGTCAATTGCAAGAAGATATTTTGATTCGTCTATTTATTCTAAAAACATAAAGCAATATATAGGTAATGCAATAAATATTTTACCGACATTAAAATATAATTATCAACTTGCTTTTATTGATGCCGATAAAGAAAATTATTCCAACTATTTTGATTTAATCGTTGATAAAATTGATTTAAATGGATATATTATTGCTGATAATGTATTATGGAGCGGAAAAGTCACACATAAGAATAAAGATAAAGAGACTCTTGCTTTAGATATGTATAACAAAAAGGTTCTAACTGACTCAAGATTTGAAACAATATTACTACCTGTGAGAGATGGATTAATGATAAGCAGAAAAATAAAATGATTATCAAGAAGTAATATTTAAATATTATTTTTGCAAAACACCTAAAATTCCAAAATGTTTAATAATCTTAAGACTGCTTTTGAAGATAAATCTGACAGAGACCTAAAGAGAGCATATCTTTTGTTTAAAACCATTAGTAATCCATTAATTTCAAAAACAATAACTAAGCTTGTTAAAATAGCTATATGGTTACGTTTACCTGTAGAAAGTATTGTAAAAGCTACGGTTTACAAACATTTTTGTGGAGGAATAACCATAGAAGATAGTACTAAAACTATAAAGAAATTATGGAAATCTAAAATAGGATCTATACTTGACTTTTCGGCTGAAGGTAAGGAATCTGAATTAGATTTTAATAACGTAATGCAAGAAACTATCGAATCTTTAGAAAAAGCACAAAAAACAGATAGCATACCTTTTTCTGTTTTTAAACCAACAGGTTTAGCTAGATTTGATCTATTAGAAAAGTTAAGTAATAACAAAAAATTAACAAAAGAAGAAGAGAAAGAAAAAACAGATTTTGAAGCAAAAATTGAAAATATTTGTCAAACTGCAAGTAGGAATAGAATTCCTGTATTTGTAGATGCAGAAGAAAGCTGGATACAAAATGCAATAGATAATATTATTTTAAAAATGATGCAGAAATACAATACTAAACATACATGGATTTACAATACTATACAACTATATAGAAAAGATAGAATTTTATATCTACAAAAAATAATTAGTAAGGCAAAAGAAAACAATTTCTTCATTGGTCTAAAATTGGTAAGAGGTGCTTATCATGAAAAAGAGATTAAAAGAGCAGAAAACATGAATTACCCTTGCCCAGTTCATAAAAGAAAGCAACAGACTGATAACGATTATAACAAAGCACTAAAAATATGTATTGAAAACTTAGACATAGTTTCAATTTGTGCCGGTACACATAATGAAGAAAGTTCGACGCTTTTAATTAATCTTCTAACTGAATATAAAATTTCTAATAATGATAAGAGAGTATATTTTTCTCAACTTTTAGGAATGAGTGATAATATCTCATATAATACTGCAAAAAAAGGATATAATGTAGCAAAATATGTTCCGTATGGACCTGTAAGAGATGTTATCCCTTATTTAATCAGAAGAGCTAATGAAAATACATCTATTTCAGGGCAAATGGGAAGAGAACTAAGTAACATTATAGCAGAACAAAAAAGACGTAAAGAATCTTAAAAATTACACACCTCTTTCTCATTGTTATTTGTAAAAGATACTACTTCTACCCTCTTATCATTATAATAACATAATTCAAACTTTACTGACAAATTATTTCCGTCAACTACATTTTCTATCACAAAATACTGGCATGGTTTTCCGTGTTCTTCGGATAAATCAAAATTAACCTTACCTCCATCTAATACTAATAGAAGATCCTGTTTAGCAATATTGTAATAAACAAGTTGACACTCCGATAAAGAAGAAAAAATAGTACTATCATTAATTAAATGTGAAATTACTCTTTTATCAATATCAAAGTAATCAATATATGCATAAAAAGTTTCTTTCAATCTATTTTCAGGCCCTAATGACAAAAAGAAAAGACTAATACAAGCTCCAAAGCCAAATAATAAAAATCTTCTTCGCATTATCTAGTAGACATAATTAGGCCTAAATCCTTTAATGGTAAATTAAAGTTTTTACTTACTATAGCATTTGTAACAAAACCATTAAACACATAAACTCCACTTCTTAAGAAATCATGTTTTCTTATTGTATTTTCAACTCCCCCCTCTTCAGCAATGTTTAATAAAACAGGAGTTAAGATATTACTTATAGCTATTGAAGCAGTTCTTGAAACTCTAGATGCAATATTTGGAACACAGTAATGCACAACATCATGTTTAATAAAAGTTGGTTTTTTATGATTAGTAATTTCAGAAGTTTCAAAAACACCACCTTGATCAATACTAACATCAATCACTACAGCTCCATTCTTCATTTCCATTACCATATCTTCACTAACTATACAAGGTACTTTTCCATCTCCAACTTGTAATGCTGAGATAACCACATCTGCTCTTTTTAAAGCTTTTATCAAGACTTTTGGCTGAAACAAAGAAGTGCTAACTCTTTGATTAATATTATCTTGAAGCCTTCTTAACTTAGATACAGAATTGTCAAACACAATTACAGAAGCACCAAGGCCTAATGCAGTTCGGCATGCATACTCACCAACTGTTCCGGCACCTAAAATAACAACATTAGTTGGCATTAGTCCTGAAATGCCTCCTAACATTAAACCCTTTCCATCATTAACATTAGATAAATATTCACCGGCAATTAACAATGAAGTGTTTCCAGCAATTTCACTCATGCTTCTTACAATTGGCAACTTACCATGTTTATCTTTAATAAATTCAAAACCAAAGGCAAATACATTCTTATTAGTTAATTTCAAAAAGTAATCTTTAGATTGTGTACTTAACTGAACAGCAGAAATTAATACTTGACCAGTTTTCATTAAATCTAATTCAGCTTGAGTAGGAGGTTCAATCTTTAAAATCAAATTTACTTTAAAAACCTCAGCTTTTGAATAAGCTATAACTGCACCTTTATCTGAGTATTCTTTGTCTGTAAAGTTGGATGCAGATCCCGCACCTTTTTCAATAACAACACTATGACCATTGGCTACCAATAAAGCAACAGATTCAGGTGTTAAACTAACCCTATTTTCTTGAAAAGAAGACTCTTTTGGGACGCCAATTTGTAATTGCTTAAAATTTGGCTTAACCTCAAGCATTTCTTCCTTTGACATAAGTCCAAAAGAAGTGATATTTTTTTCTTTTTCCATAACTAAATAATAATTTCAATATCTCTTTTAACCCCGTTTAATTTCATCTTGATTTTAACCATACTATCATCTGTCAAACTATCAATTTTTTCAGGCCATTCAATAAAACAATAATGATCACCAAAAAAATATTCTTCATAACCCATATCAAATGCTTCTTGCTCGTGATTCAGTCTATAAAAATCAAAATGAAATACTTTTTGATTCATCAAAGTAACATATTCATTTACGATAGAAAATGTTGGACTGTTTACAATATTTTGTACTCCCAATTGCAAAGATAATTCTTTTATTAATGTAGTTTTTCCTACACCCATATCACCATACAATAAAAATTTTTTTTTAGGATAACAATATTGTAAAATTTTTTTTGCAATATCAGGTAATTGCTGCAGATTATCAGAAGTTATTCTAAAAACCATTACTTTGATTTTAATGTAATAAAAGGAATTAACATCTCTTCCATAGATATACCTCCATGTTGATAAGTATTCTTATATAAATTCATAAAATGATTATAATTATTCTGATATATAAAATACATATCTTCCTTTGCAAAAATATATTTACTACTCAAATTCTGTATTGGAAGATAATATTCTTTAGGGTTATTCATCTCTAACACATCATCTTTTTGATAATTTAAATTTTTACCTTGTTTATATCTTAAGTTCGTATTTACATCTCTATCTCCAATAACTCTAGAGGGTCTTTTCACATTAATAGTGCCATGATCTGTAGTTATAACAAGGTTTGCATTTTGTTTAGCAATCTGACTCATAATATCCCTTAATGGAGAATGTAAAAACCAGGAAGCTGTTAATGATCGATATGCAGCATCATCATCAGCTAATTCCTTAATAACTTTCATATCAGTTCTAGAATGTGAAAGCATATCAACAAAATTATAAACTATCACATTTAATTCATTATTTTGCATATTTGCTATTTTAGCAACTGTTTTTCGACCAGCATCAAGATTTGTAATCTTAGTATAGCTTACTTTTGAATCTGACTTACCAAGCATCCTAAGATTATCTAACAAAAATGCTTTTTCATAGTTATTCTTCCCACCCTCATCTTCATCATTCTTCCACATATTTGGATGTCTATTTTGTATTTCTGAAGGTAATAATCCAGCAAATATTGCATTGCGAGCATATTGTGTAGAAGTAGGCAATATACTAGTATACAAACCGTCATTTTCTATAACAAAATCTTCTAATATAAATGGTTCAATTTTCTTCCATTGATCATATCTTAAATTATCTATCAAAATCATATAAGTAGTTGTATCATTTTTCATTAGTGGAACAACTTCTTTTCTAATAATATTATGAGACATTAGCGGAGGATCTACACCATTAATCCAATCTTTGTAGTTACTTTTGACAAACTTAAAAAATTGTGCATTTGCTTCTGACTTTTGCATCTCCAATATTTCCTCAATACTATTATCTCCTGATTTTTCAAGCTCCAATTCCCAATAAGTTAACTTCTTAAAAATATCATACCATTGATCTTTATTAAGTTTAGAGGATAAACTCAAACTAATATTACGGAAATCTATTTGATAATTAGAGGTTGTTTTTTCCTCAACTAGTCTACTTGAATCTATATTTTTCTTTATTGCTAATAAAATTTGATTTGGATTTACTGGTTTAATCAAATAATCAGCAATTTTTGAGCCAATGGCTTCTTCCATTATACTTTCCTCTTCACTTTTTGTTATCATAATAACAGGAACACTTGAATATTTTTCTTTAATAATTGTTAGTGTCTCTAATCCAGAAATACCTGGCATATTTTCATCTAAAAAAATTAAATCAAATTTACTATTCTTAAGTATATCAAGTGCCTCATTACCACTATTTGCTGGAACAAGATCATATCCCTTTTCTTGTAAATAAATAATATGTGGCTTTAATAAATCAATCTCATCATCAGCCCAAAGTATTTTAATCATATTTAATTGCTTTAAGTTATACAAAAATGGAAACAAAATCCGTTATTTGCTTTATGATTTCAAATAAAAAAGATAAAATTATTAACGATCCAATATATGGATTTATTACTATTAAAGCAGGAATAATTACTGAATTAATTGATCATCCTTACTTTCAAAGACTTAGAAGAATATCACAATTAGGTCTTTCATACCTAGTATATCCTGGAGCCAACCATAGTCGTTTTCACCATGCAATTGGATGTATGCACTTAATGACAAAAGCTATTTCTCAAATTAAAAAGAAAGGACATTTAATAACCGATAAAGAAGCAGAAGCATTAAAAATTGCAATACTATTACACGATATTGGCCATGGACCATTTTCACACGCTCTTGAAAACTCAATAGTTAAAGATCTTTCTCATGAAGATTTATCTGCTATATTTATGAAAAAGCTTAATCAAGAATTTAACGGAAAAATTTCACTTGCAATCAAAATATTTAACAACACGTATCATAAAAAATTCTTACACCAACTTGTTTCTTCTCAATTAGATATGGATAGACTAGACTATTTAAGAAGAGATAGTTTCTTTTCTGGTGTTGCTGAAGGAAATATTGGAACAGAAAGAATAATAAATATGTTAGATATTGTAGATGATCAATTAGTTGTTGAAGAAAAAGGTATATATTCTATTGAAAAATTCATAATAGCTAGAAGATTAATGTATTGGCAAGTCTATTTACACAAAACGGTGGTTTCTGCAGAAAACATGCTAATAAAAGCACTACAAAGAGCTAAATTATTAATTATTAACAATCACAATATTTTTGCTACCCCATTATTAGAAAAATTTTTAAAGAACAACTTTACTAAGGAAGATTTTAAAAAGAATTCAAAATTACTTAACAGTTTCGCTGAGCTAGATGATTCCGACATTATTACCTGTTTAAAACATTGGAGATATAGCGAAGATTTTGTTTTATCAAAAATCTCCACAAGAATTCTTGACAGAAATCTTTTAAAGATAAAAATTACAAAAAAGCAAATAATTTCTGAGGAGATCAATAATCTAATTCATAACTTTTGCAAGAAAAATAATTGTTCAAATGAAGAAGCAAGATTTTTTATTTTTTCTTCTACTCTAACTAACAATACATATAATATAACAAAGTCAAACATTAATATATTAATGAAAAATGGAGATATAATTGATATTACAGATGCATCAGATCAATTCAGTATTAATGATCTAAACAAAACTGTAAAAAAATATTTCTTATGCTATGCTAATGATAGTTCATTATAAACACTAAACAATTAAATTTTTTAAATTTGCAACAATGAATTTCACAGCAAAACAAATAGCAGATATATTAGGGGGAGTTATAGTAGGAAACCCTAACACTGAAGTTAATTCAGTAGCTAAAATTGAAGAGGGGTGTATTGGTAATTTATGTTTCTTAGCAAATGAAAAATATAAACAATATGTTTATACAACCAAAGCATCAGCTATTATTGTAAATAATTCTTTTAAAATAGATAAAAAAATAAAAGCAACACTTATTAAAGTTGATGATGCTTACTCTTCTTTTAGTAAATTAATAGGTGTTTATAATAAAATGAAGTTTGATAAAGTTGGAATTTCAGATAAAGCAGATATATGTAAACACACAATAATTGGAGATAATGTTTATATAGGTGCTTTCACTTCAATTTGCCAAGGCGCAAAAATTGGCAATAATGTAAAGATTCACTCTAACTGTTATATTGGAGAGAATGTCGTCATTAAAGATGATACAATTATTTTTCCAAATGTTTCTATTTACCATGATTGTAAAATAGGAAAAAGTAATATTGTACACTCAGGTGCTGTAATAGGATCTGATGGATTTGGATTTGCACCAAGTCAAGATAATAAATATAATAAAATAAGTCAAATTGGAAATGTAGAGACATCTTCTTTTGTAGAGATTGGAGCAAACACTATCATTGATAGAGCAACGATGGGTTCAACAAAAATTAGAGAGGGAGTAAAATTAGATAATCTAATACAAATTGGTCATAATGTAACTATAGGAAAAAACACTGTAATTGCTGCATTAGTAGCTATAGCTGGAAGCACAGAGATCGGAAAAAACTGTATGATTGGAGGTCAGACAGGAATTGCTGGACACTTGAAAATTGGTGATAATGTAAAAATTGCTGGACAGACTGGAGTTAATACAAATGTAAAAAATGGAAAAGTTATTCAAGGGCCACTTGCTTTCAATCAAAAAGACTTTTTAAGAGCATATATAATTTTCAAAAGACTACCTGAAATATATAAAACACTACAAAAAATTGAAAAACAATTTACAACATAATGTTTAAACAAAAAACGATAAAAAACCCAATTAATTTCTCAGGTAAAGGAATTCATACTGGAGCCTTTACGAATATGATTCTAATACCTGCAAAAGAAAATACTGGAATAAAATTTATAAGAACAGATTTAGATGGAAAACCCGAAATTAAAGCAGATATTGACAATCTTTTTTCTACTGAAAGAAGCACCTCTTTAAAGAAAAATAATGCTGAAGTGCATACAGTTGAACATATCTTAGCTGCAATTACAGGTGCTTGCATTGATAATATTATTATTGAAATTGATAACATTGAAGTACCTATACTAGATGGAAGTGCAAAACAATTTTCTGAAAAAATAGAAAATATTGGTTATACTATTCAAGATGCAGAAAAAAACTATTTTGAAATCAGAAAAACAATCACATTTACTGACGAAAAAACTGGAACTAGTTTAATTGCCAGTCCATGTGAAAACTATGAAATTAACATAGAGATAAATTATAACTCTGAAACTTTAGGTGTTCAAAATGCTTACCTAGATAACATCTTAGATTTTAAAAAGGATATTGCATCTAGTAGAACATTTTGTTTTTTACATGAGTTAGAAGAACTAATAGATAAAAATCTTGTAAAAGGAGGCAATATCAACAATGCTATTGTTGTTGTTGAAAATGAGATAAATAAGAATAAACTAACAAAACTAAAACAAGCTTTTAATAATCCAAAAATTCAAGTTAATAAAAATGGTTATCTTAACAATTTAATTTTAAGACATGATAATGAACCGGCAAGACATAAACTTCTTGACGTTATTGGAGATTTATCATTAGTTGGAAGACCAATAAAAGGTAAAATAACAGCGATAAAACCCGGACATAAAAACAATACTAAATTTGCTAAAATTTTAAAACAAGCCATGATAGAACAAATTAATAAAACTGTCCCTAAAATAGATTTTGACAAAGCACCTTTATATAATAAAGAAAAAATAAAAACTATTTTACCACATAGAGAACCATTCTTGTTTATTGATGAAATTAGAGATATTGGTGAAGATTATATTATAGGTGTAAAATTTGTAAAATCAGAAGAAGAATATTTTAAAGGACACTTTCCTGGCGAGCCAGTAATGCCAGGCGTATTGCAATTAGAAACTATGGCTCAAGCAGGAGGAGTTTTAATTTTAAGTACAGTACAAAACCCAGAAGATTATTTAACCTTTTTTATGAAAATTGATAATGCAAAATTTAAACAAAAAGTTTTACCTGGGGATACTATTATATTTAGATTACATCTAATATCACCGATAAGAAGAGGGATTTGTCATATGCGTGGAACTGGTTTCGTTGGAGATAAAATTGTTGTAGAGGCTGATTTATTAGCAAAAATTTCACCAAAAAAATAAGGTTATGCATCAACCATTAGCATATATACATTCTGATGCTAACATAGCTAGGAATGTGGTTATAGATCCTTTCGTAACTATAGAAAAAAATGTAACAATTGGTGAAGGAACATGGATAGGAAGTAATGTTACAATTATGGAAGGTGCAAGAATTGGAAAAAATTGTAAAATTTTTCCTGGAGCTGTAATATCTGCTATTCCACAAGATTTAAAATTTAAAGGTGAGGATTCGTTAACCATTATAGGTAATAATTGTACAATAAGGGAATGTGCTACAATTAACAGAGGGACATCCGCTAGTGGAAAAACAATAGTAGAAGATAATTGCTTAATAATGGCCTATGCACATATTGCACATGATTGTAGAATTGGAAATCAATGTATTATAGTAAATAGCGTTGCTCTAGGAGGTCATGTTACAATAGGCGACTTTGCAATCATTGGCGGCTTATCTGCTATTCATCAATTTGTTGGGGTTGGAAAACATGCAATGGTCTCTGGTGGTTCATTAGTTAGAAAAGATGTTCCCCCATATGTAAAAGCAGCACGTGAACCGTTATCATTTGTCGGAATTAACTCAATTGGACTAAGAAGAAGAGGGTTCTCAGACGAAAAAATAAAAGAAATACAAGAAATATTTAGAATATTGTATCAAAAAAACAATAATAATACTCAAGCAATATTAAAAATTGAAACTGATATTGATGCTTCACCAGAAAGAGATGAAATAATTTCATTCGTGCAAAATTCAGGCAGGGGTATTATGAAAGGATTTAATCAAAAATAAATATGGCAACAACAGCAGATTTTAGAAATGGACTTTGTTTTAACCATAATGGAGAGCCTTGGAAAATTGAATCATTTTTACATGTCAAACCAGGAAAAGGACCTGCATTTGTTCGAACAAAAATAAGAAACTTAAATAGCGGAAGATTACTTGAAAATACTTTTACATCTGGAGTTAAAATAGATGTTATTAGAGTAGAAAACAGAAAATATCAATTTCTGTATGCAGAAGGTAACGACTTTCATCTAATGAATATTGAAGATTACGAGCAAATTATTATGCAAAAAAATTTTATTGAAAATGTCGAATTCTTAAAAGAAGGAGCTAACGTTGAAGTTCTTTTTCATGCCGATAAAGGCATTCCTTTATCGGCACAAGTACCTTCACATGTTATATTAGAGATAACATTCACTGAACCTGGAATAAAAGGAAATACTGCTACTAATGCAACAAAACCTGCAACGACTGAAAGTGGTGCAAAAATAAATGTTCCATTATTTATAAATGAAGGAGATAAAATTAAAATTGACACTGCTAATAAATCTTATATAGAAAGAATAAAAGAATAAATGAAAAAACATAATTTTTCAGCTGGACCATGCATTCTACCACAAGAGGTTTTACAAAAAGCTTCTAAAGCAATAATTAATTTCAATAACAATAGCTTATCATTAATAGAGATTTCTCATAGAAGTAAGCCATTTGTTGATGTTATGAAAAAAACACAAAATTTAGTAAAAGAACTTCTCAATATTCCTAAAGGTTATTCTGTATTGTTTTTACAAGGAGGAGCTAGTTTAGAATTCTTAATGACCCCTTTAAATCTAATGAAAGATAAAGGAAAAGCAGCATATATTAATACAGGAGCTTGGGCAAAAAAAGCAATTAAAGAAGCAAGTAGTATAGGAGAAGTAATTATAGTTGGTGATTCTTCAGATAAGAATTACAACTATATACCTAAAGGATATCAAATTCCTAATGATGTAGATTACTTTCATTGTACATCAAACAATACGATATATGGAACTCAAATGAAAGAATTTCCACACTGCCCTAGCCTAATGGCTTGTGATATGAGCTCAGATATTTTTAGTAGAAAAATTAACATCAATAATTTTGATTTAATCTACGCTGGAGCACAAAAAAACATGGGGCCTGCAGGAACAACACTAGTAATTGTTAAGGATGAAGTGCTTGGAAATACAAATAGGAAAATTCCAACAATGTTAAATTACAAAACTCATATCAGTAAAGAAAGTATGTTTAATACTCCTCCTGTATTTTCTATTTATGTTTCAATGTTAACGCTAGAATGGCTAAAAGATTTAGGAGGAATTGAAGCTATTGAAAAGATTAATCAGGAAAAGGCTAATCTACTATACGATGAAATTGATAACAATCCTTTTTTTATAGGAACAGCTAATAAAGAAGATAGATCAAATATGAATGTATGTTTCTTACTAACAGATAGTAACAAAGAAGAATTATTTAACAAATTGTGCGATAATGCAGGAATCAATGGAATAAAAGGACACAGATCAGTTGGTGGGTACAGAGCTTCAATATACAATGCAATGCCCATTGAAAGTGTTCAAAAATTAGTAGATGTAATGCAAAAATTAAAATAAGAAAAGATGATTAAAATATTAGCAAATGACGGAATATCAAATGCAGGAATTAACTCCTTAACTGAAAAAGGTTTCAACATTGTAACAAATCATGTCAGACAAGACCAATTAATAAACACTATAAATAAAGAAAGATATGAGGTTCTTTTAGTAAGAAGTGCAACTACTGTAAGAAGGGATCTAATTGACGCCTGTCCAGAACTAAAAATTATAGGAAGAGGTGGCGTAGGGATGGATAATATCGATGTTGATTATGCACGTAAGAAAGGAATTAAAGTAATTAATACACCATCTGCTTCATCAGTGTCAGTTGCTGAACTTGTTTTTGCTCATTTATTTGGAATGGTCCGATTCTTATTTGATAGTAATAGACAAATGCCTATTATTGGAGACTCTGAATTTAAAAAACTAAAAAAATCTTTTTCGCAAGGTAAAGAATTAGCAGGTAAAACATTAGGAATTATTGGATTTGGAAGAATCGGCCAAGAAGTAGCAAAAAGAGCGATTGGCCTTGGAATGAATATAATAGCATATGATAAATTTATTAAAAAAGCAAAAATCAAACTAGAATTCTTTAATGGCGATGAAAAGACTTTCACTATTGAAACAAAAGAAATAGATAACCTATTATCAAATTCTGATTTTATCACTTTACATATCCCTAAAAATGATAGCAAAGCAGTTATTGGCGCAGAAGAAATTGGCAAGATGAAAAAAGGAGCAGGAATTATAAATACTTCTAGAGGAGGTTTAATAGACGAAACAGCCTTAATGTTTGCACTTGACAAACAAAAACTTTCCTATGCAGGGCTTGATGTGTTTGATAATGAGCCTAATCCAAGTATACACATTTGTATGCATAATGCCATCTCACTTACACCACATATTGGCGCAGCTACAATAGAAGCACAAGAAAGAATCGGAACAGAACTAGCCGATCAAATAATCGCGCATTTTGGTAAATAATAATGGTAAAAGTTCGTCCATTTAAAGCTATCAGACCTGTAAGAGATAAGGCAAATCTAGTTGCGTCTCGTTCATATTTAACCTACTCTGAAGAAACTATAAAAGAAAAATTAGATAACAACCCATATACATTTCTTCATATTATAAATCCTGATTATAATAATAAATATAAATCATTAGGAATTCATAAATTTCAACTCATTAAGAAAAAATTGAATCAATTTATTAATGATGGTATTTTAAAGAAAGATAATATTGCATCTTATTATATTTATCAAAAACAAAATCAACTTAATACTTTTACAGGTATTATTGGAGCATCATCTGTTAAAGATTACCTTGATAATAAAATAAAAAAGCACGAACAAACTCTTACTAAAAGAGAAAAAATATTTTGTGAATATTTAAAAACAACTAATTTTAATGCTGATCCAGTTCTGTTGTCTCATGAGCCAAATAAAAATATTAAAGAAATACTTAAAAAGTATACAAATACTAGAGCAGAATATGAATTCACAACAACAAATAAGTCACTACATAAACTATGGATAGTTGATAAATTAAAAGATATTAATATAATTACAAATGCTTTTAATAAAATTGATAATATTTATATTGCTGATGGACATCACAGATGCGCTTCATCCGCATTATTATCTAAGAATATCAATTCTGTACTAAGTTCTTATTTTATGTGTTATTTAATTGAAGAAGATCAATTAAACATTTTAAACTTTAATCGCTTAGTTAAGCATTTAAATGGATTTACAGTAGATCAATTTATAAAAAAGATCAAAAAAAAACATAGCATATTTCATAAAAAACAAAGTATTTATTCACCCACTTTAAAAAATGAAATTAGCATGTACATAGATGGAAAATGGTATTCTATAGTTACATCTAAAAAAAGATACACTTCTACATCCGAAAGCTTAGACCCATCTATTTTATCAAAAGATATATTAAATCCGATATTAAATATTATTGATGAAAGAACAGATAAAAATATTTCATTTATAGATGGAACTATTCCTTTATCAACTTTAAAAGAAAAAGTTGATAGTGGAGAATATAGAGTTGCATTTATACTAAAACCTATTCATATAGACTTAATAAAGAAAGTAGCAGACAAGAATGAAATAATGCCTCCAAAAAGTACATATGTAGAGCCAAAGTTACGTTCTGGATTAACCATCTATTCTATAAAATAATGAGTATTGCAAAAAATCTAATATCATTAAAAAGTAGTATTCCAGCAAATGTAACTTTAGTAGCTGTCTCAAAAACAAAACCAAATTCTGACATACTTTCAGCATATAATTCAGGACAAAAAATATTTGGAGAAAATAGAGTACAAGAACTAGTAAAAAAACAAAAGGAACTTCCATTAGATATTGTATGGCACATGATAGGAAATTTACAAACTAATAAAGTAAAGTACATAGCTCCTTTTATTAGTTTAATTCATTCAGTAGACTCTTTTAGATTATTAGAAGAAATTAATAAACGAGCAAAACAAAATAATAGAAATATTGACTGTCTCCTACAAGTACATATAGCTAAAGAAAGTACTAAATCTGGATTTAATATAGATGATATTCAGAAAATCATAGAAAAATCTAATTTGTTTAAAAATATTAAAATTAAAGGAATAATGGCCATGGCAACATTTACAAATAATTTTAAGTTAATAAATAAGGAATTTATGAAAGTTAACCAACTAATGCAAGAAATTAAAACAAAGGAACTAAGTATCCTATCAATTGGAATGAGTGGAGACTACAAAATAGCAATAAATAACGGAAGTAATATGATTAGAATAGGAAGTGCTATCTTTGGAAAAAGAAGTTAATATGAAAAAAGTAATCTCAACAGATAATGCACCTAAAGCTATAGGGCCATATAGTCAGGCAATATTACATAATAGTACACTTTATTGCTCAGGACAAATCGGAATAAATGCAAAAACTGGAATGCTAGTAACGGACAATATTCTAAATGAAACAGATCAGGTAATGCAAAATATCTTAGCGATACTTAAAGCAGCTAATATGGATTTTAAAAATGTAGTAAAATGTTCTATCTTTATGAAAGATATGAAACACTACGATGACATAAATACCGTATATTCTAAGTATTTTACTTCAAAACCTCCTGCAAGAGAAGCAGTACAAGTATCTGTATTACCTAAAAATGTAAATGTAGAAATCTCTGCTATTGCTATTTATTAAATGAGCTTGTTAAAAGAAATAACAAATGGTAATATTACTGCCTTAGGTAAAGGAATAACTCTAATTGAAAGCTCATTAGCTAGTGACAAGAAAAAAGCTGAAAAACTACTATTAGATTGCGTATATCTTAAAAAAAAGAAAACATCAATTAGAATTGGTGTAACTGGAGTTCCTGGAGTTGGAAAAAGCACTTTCATAGAAAAATTTGGAATGCTACTAACAAAAAAAGGTAAAAAAGTTGCTGTATTAGCAATTGATCCCACATCAGAAAGAACAAAAGGAAGTATACTAGGAGATAAAAGTAGAATGCAAAATCTATCTAATGAGGAGAATGCTTTTGTAAGACCTAGTCCAAATAGTTGCACTTTAGGAGGTGTTACCAATACAACTCGTGAAAGTATTATCTTATGTGAAGCTGCAGGATTTGAGATTATTATTATAGAGACGGTAGGTGTTGGTCAAAGTGAAACTACCGTTAAAAATTTAGTTGATTTCTTTTTAGTACTTATGTTATCTGGAGCAGGAGATGAATTACAAGGGATTAAAAGAGGAATTACGGAGTTAGCTGATGCCATTGTTATTACAAAAGCTGATAAAAATAACAAACATGAAGCACAAAATGCAGCTTTAAAATATAAAAATGCATTACACTTTTTTCCAAGAATGAATAATGGATGGAAGCCACAAGTAAGTATTTGCTCTGCATTAAAAAACTCAGGAATTACTGACATACTTAAAACAATAAACAAATTTAATAACCAAATGGAAAAAAGCGGCTGGAAAACATTGAACAGAAAAAATCAAATACTTTATTGGCTACATATTAAAATAAAAGATGAATTAGGCAGAAAAAAATATAATACATTATTAAAAAAAGGAAAGTTTAATGAGTTTGAAAGAGAGGTGCTAGAAGGTAAAACTATATATAAAATACTAGATGAAATTGAGTAATACAGATATTAAAATAAACTGATTTTTTTTAGTAGCGTGAGGGAGATTTGAACTCCCGACCTCAGGGTTATGAATCCTGCGCTCTAACCAACTGAGCTACCACGCCAAAATAAAACATGCAAATATATCCTTTTCACTTATCTTTAAATCAATTTTTTTAAAAAATTAACTTCTTCCCTTCTCACTTAATATATTAGTATAACTCTTAAGGAGTTTTAGTATAACAACTAAAATTAGTATAACAACTAAAAACTGTAAACTTAAAATTGAAACCTTCCAATTATTTGTTGTAAAATAAGTTCTAAATAATTCAACAAAAACGTAACCAATTACACATGATAAAACACTTGCATATTCTCTTCTTAATACGGTTATTACTGAAAATGGAGTATCTGATCTTTTAAAATTAAATAATGTTGGTATAAATGCAGGAAGAGTATTTGACCAATCTAAATATTCATCACCAAACTTACGTTCTAAAAATCGTTCCTCAGCAAATATGATTCTCTCATAGTATAGCCAAAACAACAAACTCATAATAACTATAAAGAAAATATTAAAAGTAGATATAGCAATTCCTAACCATATAAAATAGTTACCTAAATATAAAGGATGTCTAACTACAGAATACATACCTGTTGAATTCAAAATATTTGCAACCTGCTTATTAGTATTACGTCCACTTGTACCTTCAGGTGTTGTTCCAATAGTATAAAAACGTACTAAAAATCCAATAAATGAAAAAAAGATAGCAAAACATAGAACAAAAGTCTGAATTTCATGACTTATATTATCATAATCTGTTAGATAAATGAAGGGTACTACTAAAATAAATAATATAACTGGAAATTGACCTCTGTATTTAAATAAGAAATCACCTTGTTTCTCCATTGATTGTATTAACGCCATAATAATAGTATATTTGTAAAATTCTACTGCAAAATTATCAAAACAAATGTTCTGTTTTTAAAAAATACTACAGAATTAGTAATAAATTAGTAATTACATTTCAAATATACTAATTAGACTAATACACTAACTTAAATATTATGAAACATTTACATATTTTTCTAATAAAATCATTCTTAGGACCATTTGTGACAACTTTCTTTATAACTATATTTATATTATTAATGCAATTTTTGTGGAAGTATATTGATGATTTAGTAGGAAAAGGGTTAGATTATAACCAAATTATTGAACTGTTGTTTTATGCATCTGCAAGATTTATTCCTTTAGCACTACCAGTAGCAATGTTACTATCTTCAGTGATGGTATTTGGTAAATTAGGTGAACAATATGAGCTTGTAGCTTTAAAATCTGCAGGTATCTCAATTTATAAACTATTAATTCCACTTGTTGTTTTAGTTTTGTTCACAAGTTACAGTTCATTTTTATTTTCAAACTATGTTATGCCTATTATAAATCTTAAAAATGCATCGATGATTTATGACATTCAAAAGAAAAAACCTGCATTAAATATTAAAGATGGAATCTTTTACAAAGATATTGAAGGTTACAGTATAAAAATCAATAAAAAAAATAAAGACGGCAAAATATTAGAAGATATAATTATTTATGATCATACAGCTGGAGAAGGAAATAACAAAGTTTTAATTGCTGAACGTGGAAAAATGCAACTTACTGCAGATGAAAAATTTTTAGAACTAATCCTTTATAACGGATATTCATATGTTGATTTATCAAAAAATAATATTAAAAAAGAAGATAATTTTAGAACTACACGTTTTAAAAAAGATCTCATTCGCTTTGATTTAAAAAGCTTTCATGCTATTAGAAACAGTGAAAAACTTTATAAGGGTCATTATGCTATGCTAAATAATAAACAATTAACTGTAGCTATTGATTCTTTACAGCTAAAGCATGAAGAAACAAAACAACTTTTTAAAAAAAATATCTTAGAAAAATATAAACAAGAAATTAATCTAGATACAAACTATCAAACTAATTTATTTCAAACAAATAATAAAAAAGAAGAATATAATATTGCAATACAAAAACTAAACACTCTTAAATCAATTACTAAATCAAGTAAAGATAAGCTAGAATATGAAAAAATAATAATTACAAAACATAAAGTTGAATGGCATAGAAAAATTAGTTTAGCAGTATCATGTATACTTTTATTCCTAATTGGTGCTCCTTTAGGCTCAATTATCAGAAAAGGAGGATTTGGAATACCAGTACTTGTATCTGTACTATTTTTCATTTTATATCACGTAATAAATATGATTGGAGAGAAAGCTGCTAAGGAATTAAGTATACAAGCATATGAAGGAATGTGGCTAGCTAATTTTATTTTTTTACCTATAGCGATATTACTAATTTACAAAGCAAAAAATGATTCAGTTTTTTTTGATTTTACAAGAATCACTCTTCTTTTAAATCAGAAGAGTAAACCTAATTATAAATAGCATAAATTGTGTTATTTTTGCATGTCAAAAGATATAAAAGCATAAAATGAAATTTAATACGATTGAGGAAGCAATTAATGACATTAAAGATGGAAAAGTAGTAATTGTAATTGATGATGAGAATAGAGAAAATGAAGGGGATTTTATAGCTGCTGCTGAAATGGCCACTCCAGAAATTGTCAACTTTATGGCTACATATGGAAAAGGACTAATTTGCACACCATTAATAGAAGAGAGATGTGAAGAATTAGAATTAGATCTAATGATTGGCAAAAACACTGCTGCGTTTGAAACTCCATTCACAGTTTCTGTTGATCTACTTGGGTATGGATGTACAACAGGTATATCTGCTTCTGATAGATCAAAAACAATTAAAGCATTAGCAAATCCAGATATTAAAAGCAGTGAATTCGGTAAACCTGGTCATATATTTCCACTTAAAGCAAGAAAAGGTGGTGTACTAAGAAGAGCAGGCCATACAGAAGCTGCAGTAGATTTAGCTAGACTTGCAGGCTTACATCCAGCTGGAGTAATAGTAGAAATACTGAATGAAGATGGATCAATGGCAAGGACACCAGAATTATTTGTTTTAGCAAAAAAATTTAATCTCAAATTTATAACAATAAAAGATCTTATAAAGTATCGAATTGAAAATGAAAGTCTAATTAATGAAGAAGTAGATGTAAAGCTACCAACAGAATATGGTGATTTTAAATTAAAAGCTTTTAAGCAAATTACTAACAACCAAATTCATATGGCAATTTATAAGGGGTCATGGGAAGTTAATGAAGAAATTTTAGTGAGAGTTCACTCTTCCTGTGTAACTGGAGACATTTTTGGATCTTGTAGATGTGATTGTGGCCCTCAACTTCATTCTGCATTAAAAAGAATTGAAAAAGAAAAAAAAGGCATTTTGGTTTATATGAATCAAGAAGGTAGAGGTATTGGATTACTTAATAAACTTAAGGCTTATGTATTACAAGAAAATGGCAAAGATACTGTAGAGGCAAATGTAGAATTGGGATTCCTTCCTGACCATAGAGATTATGGAATTGGAGCTCAAATATTAAGAGCAATGAATGCAAATAAAATTAAATTATTGACAAATAACCCTAAAAAAAGAGTTGGTCTAAATGGGTACGGAATAACAATTGTGGATACTATACCAATTGAAATTAAATCTAACATACACAATAATTTTTATTTAAAAACAAAAAGAGACAAAATGGGTCACTCATTAAAAAAAATTAATGAATAAAAAGCCTATTATTTTAGGTATTGAATCATCATGTGATGACACATCAGCTGCAATCTTGAGAGGAAGGAAGATTCTATCTAATGAAATAGCGAATCAAAAAGTGCATGCTCAGTATGGAGGTGTTGTTCCAGAATTAGCTTCACGTGCGCATCAAAAAAATATTATTCCAGTAGTTGATCTAGCAATTAAAAAAGCAAAAATTACTAAAGAAGAAATTAATGCAGTTGCCTTTACAAAAGGTCCTGGATTATTAGGATCTTTACTTGTTGGAGGTTCATTTGCAAAATCATTTGCATTAGGAATGGATATACCTTTAATAGCAGTAAATCATATGCAAGCACATATACTTGCTCATTTTATTGATGAAGGAAAGGCAATGCCAAAGTTTCCTTTCTTGTGCCTAACTGTTTCTGGGGGACATACACAAATAGTTAAAGTTGAAAGTACTAATAAAATGGAAGTAATAGGAACTACTATTGATGATGCTGCTGGAGAAGCTTTTGATAAATCTGCTAAAATCCTAAAATTACCATACCCTGGAGGTCCATTAATTGACAAATACTCTATTAAAGGGAATATACATGCTTTTAAGTTTGGAAAGCCAAAAGTTAAAGACTTAGATTTTAGTTTTAGTGGTCTTAAAACTTCAATTCTTTACAAGATTAAAGACAATTTACAAAATAATCCAAATTTTATTGAAGAGAACCTTAAAGATTTATGCGCATCAATTCAACATAGTATTGTATTTGTTTTAATAGATAAGATTGAAAAAGCTATTCAAAAAACAGGAATTAAGGAAGTAGCTATCTCTGGAGGAGTATCTGCAAATTCGTATTTAAGAACTGAACTACAAAAATTGGCAGATCAAAAGAATTACAATCTTTATATACCTAAATTTCAGTACTGTACTGATAACGCCGCAATGATTGCTATTTCAGGATATTTTAAATACATAAATAAAGATTTTGTAAATCAGGAAGAAACCTCAACAGCTTCACTAATTTTTTAAAAATTTAATTGTTTTATCTATAGCTTCCATTAAAGCAATTGGGAAATGTATCAAGCTATAAGGATGGCAACTACTGAAAACGTGATCTGCGTCCTTAATAACATGTAAATGAACCTTTGGATTCCAAGTTTTAATATTATATGCATCATCAATAGAAACTGTAGAATCAGCATTGCCATGTACATGTAAATGAGGTATTTTCATATTTGACACAGCATTTTTAATATCTAATCTAGATTTATTAGCTAAACAATTTTCATAAAACTGATAATATAAGGGCATATTTTGTTTTGTCCGACTATTAAAAATATATGATATATTATTTTTTTTCCACTTACTAGCCTTTTCATGATTTGGAAGTTTAGACAACAAATCTGAAGGAGAGGCCCAACTCACAATATTCGCAATACGATTTTCTTCTTTTGATTTTAGCATTGAAATAGCTCCTCCTCTACTATGACCAAATAAACTTATATCATAATTAGGAAATTCATTTATAACCCAATTAATAACTAAACCTAAATCATCTAATTCCTTACAGAAATTATTATTTCCAAAAGCACTTAAATCAACAAAATCATTAGGTTTCTCAATAGATGTTCCATTATGAGAAAAGTTGAATTTGACAAAAACAAAACCATTAACAGCAAAATGTTCAGCAATTTTATTAAAGGGTCCCCAATCCTTAAAGCCTTTAAATCCATGAGAGAAAATAACAACATTTTTTTTATTTATTTTATCAACAAGAGTTGTGTCAATTAATATACTTTTTTCACAACAACCATTAATTATTGTATTGTATTTTCTAAGCATAAATATCAAAAGTTAACCCAAGCATTATATACGAAAGCAAAAAAATCACAGAATAAAATTAAGCTACAATTTTTGCAACTTTGTTTGCAGCATCTTGTAATAGAATTACAGAATCAACTTCAAGACCACTTTCGTCAATAAGTCTCTTAGCCTCTACTGCATTTGTTCCTTCTAATCTTACAATTAAAGGAACACTTATCTTACCAATATTATTATATGCATCAACAATACCTTGAGCTACTCTGTCACATCTAACAATACCACCAAAAATGTTTACTAAAATTGCTTTTACATTTTGATCTTTTAATATAATTCTAAATGCTCTTTCAACTCGTTTTGCATCTGCTGTACCTCCAACGTCAAGAAAATTTGCAGGGTTTCCCCCTGCCATTTTAATAATATCCATTGTAGCCATAGCGAGACCTGCTCCATTAACCATACAACCAACATTTCCATCAAGCTTAACAAAGTTAAGTCCATATTCTCCAGCTTCAACTTCAGAAGGATCTTCTTCACTTTTGTCTCTTAATGAAATATAATCTTTATGTCTAAAAAATGAATTTTTATCAATAGTTACTTTGGAGTCAACTGCCATAATTTTATCATCAGATGTCTTTAAAACCGGATTAATTTCAAATAAAGATGAATCAGTTTTATCATATGCAGTATACAAAGCAGAAACAAATTCTATCATTTCTTTAAAAGCAGTACCAGTTAAACCTAAATTAAAAGCAATCTTACGACATTGAAAACTTGTTAGACCAACTTTTGGATCAATCTCTTCATGAAAAATTAAATCAGGTGTGTCTTCAGCAACAGCTTCGATATCCATTCCACCTTCAGTAGAATACATTATCATATTTCTACCACTAGATCGATTTAATAAAACAGAAATATAAAACTCCGAAGTATCACTTTCACCAGGGTAATAAACATCCTCAGCAATCAAGATCTGACGAACTAATTTTCCCTCTTTTGATGTTTGTGGTGTAACCAAATGCATTCCTAAAATATCATTTGAAATTGATCTAACTTCTTCTAATGATTTTGCCAATTTTACTCCTCCGCCTTTTCCTCTACCTCCAGCATGTATTTGCGCTTTAATGACCCACCAATTAGTTCCAGTATCATTTTTAAGTTTTTCAGCTGCAATAACAGCTTCTTCAGGTGTCAATGCAACTATACCTCTTTGTATTCTTACTCCAAAATTATTTAGCAATTCTTTTCCTTGATATTCATGTAAATTCATAACTATTTTTTAGTAACGCAAAAGTATAGTATTGATTTTAAATATAAACCTCTATTGACATTAAATTATATATTTTTGCAAATCAAATTTCACCATAATGAGAATTAATAATCTAGCCATTATTACAATACTATTACCTATTATTTCTTATGGGCAATTTGAGAAAAAAAAATCATATTTTATTAGTAAATGTCAAGTAGCTCCTAAAATTGATGGGCTTCTAAATGACGAGACTTGGGAAAATGCTAATAAAGCTCATCAATTTACTCAAATCTCCCCAAATAATGGTGATCATGAAAGAGATAATCAAAAAACAGAAGTAAAAATTTGTTACGATAGTAAAAACATCTATTTTGGGGTAATGATGTACGATAATGCTCCTGATAGTATTTTAAGGGAGTTTACAAAAAGAGACAATCTTGGCAATGCTGATGTTTTTAGCATATATATTAATCCATTTAATGATGGACAAATTGAATATATATTTACTGTTACAGCATCAGGTATTCAAAGCGATGCCAAACAAACAACATCAAAAAAAGATGATTCATGGAATGGGGTATGGAAATCAGCAGTAAAAATAAATGATGAAGGTTGGATTGCTGAATTAGCTATACCATTTTCACAACTTAGATTTCCAAATAATAACAAACCATGGGCAATAAATATGTCTAGAACTATAAGGAGATATCGTGAAGATTACAGTTGGAACCCAATAAATATTGAATATTCTAATATTTCTTTACAAGCAGGATTGCTAAAAGGCATTAACAATATTAACTCACCTATTCGTCTTTCATTTATGCCCTACACATCAATATATTTAGATATGTATGATGGACAAACTAATTCTATATATAATTATGGTATGGATCTAAAATACGGAATTAATCAAAGTTTTACGCTAGATATGACTCTTATTCCTGATTTCGGACAAGTTGCGAGCGATGATCAAATTTTAAATCTTTCACCCTTTGAAATTAAATATGAAGAAAAAAGACAGTTTTTTAATGAGGGTACTGAACTTTTTAACAAAGGTGATGATATGTTTTATAGTAGACGATTACAAAATGATTTATTAAACGCTACAAAAATTACTGGCAGAACAAAAAATGGTTTAGGATTAGCTCTTTTAAATGCTGTAACAAAACAAACAGAGCAAGAACCATTAACGAACTATAATGTTATAATATTTGATCAGTCATTTGGCAATGGTTCGTCATTAAGCTTAATGAATACAAATGTTGTTCAAAAAGGTGAACAAAAAGATGCAAATGTAACAGGTGTTTTTGCTAGAATTAACAATAAAAAAAATACTCATACATACAATAGTAAACTAAAAATGAGTCAAGAATTTGAAGCTGATAATTTAATAAAAGGTTTTGCAGGAATGTTTTCTATGCAAAACAACAACGGAAATTATCGTTACAAGGTATTCTCTATCATGAAAGATGACAAATACAATCCAAATGATCTTGGCTTTTTATATAAAAATAATGAAATTACGCATGGTTTAGATTTAGGCTATGAGCAACTCATTAAAAACAAGCGATTTATCTCTAGAAAGCATTACTTATTTATTAAACATAAAACATTATTTACTGATAATAAATTTGTAGATTTTGAAATTGAAGCAGAAAATAAGTTTATGTTTAAAAATTACCTTTTTCTTATGATGAAAATCATCACAAAACCATTTGAACAAGAAGACTATTACGAAGCTAGAACTAATGACCTTAATAATCCTTTAAAAAGATCTAAATCTATTAATATTGGAGGATATATATCAAGTGATTATAGAAATAAATTTGCCTTAGATTTTAGTGCTGGTGGAATTATTCAGCCATTATATGCAGGTCATGAGATTAGATGGAGAATATCTCCTAGATTTAGATTTAATGATAAATTTTCTGCTATTTATGTTTTATCAGTAAAAAATAAATACAATGATATTGGTTACATTGATCACATAATTGATAATAAAAATTTTTCTCAACCTATTTTATCAATAAGAAATACAAAAATGATAACAAATGTTCTTAAGGGAAATTACATAATAAATAATAAGATTGATTTATCTTTTAAATTAAGGTATCATATAGATCAGGTTGAAAATTTAAAATTCCAAACTTTAAAGGAAAATGGTTATTTACAAGCAACAACAATTGAACCTTACGCAGAATCTGATTATAATATCAATTATACAACATGGACTTCAGACATAACTTTAAATTGGAGGTTTGCTCCAGGAAGTCAACTAAGTATAGTATGGAAAAATGGTATAGATAACGAAGATAACGTATTAATTAATCATTGGACTGACAACGTTGAAGAAACACTTAAATTAGCTCAACAAAACACTTTGTCATTAAAATTAATTTATTATTTAGATTATCTTTACCTCAGAAAATGATAACAGCTAAAAACATATTTTATAGTTACGAAAATCTAAATGTTCTTAAAGGAATAAATTTAGAAATACAAAAAGGAGAATTTGTTAGTATTGTTGGAGCTTCTGGAGCAGGAAAAACTACCTTATTAAATATACTAGGAACTCTTGATAAAATAGACGATGGATCTCTATATATTAATCAAAAAAACATAAGTACTTTTAATGAAAAAGAAATATCAAAATTTAGAAATCAAGAAATCGGTTTTGTTTTTCAATTTCATAATTTATTAAATGAATTTACTGCACTTGAAAATATTTGTATGCCAGCATACTTAAATGGAACAAATAAACAAATAGCTGAAAAAAAAGGATTAGAACTATTAGACCTTTTAGATCTCTCAAATAGATCTAAACATAAGCCAAATGAACTTTCAGGAGGAGAACAACAAAGAGTAGCAGTAGCAAGAGCATTAATAAATACTCCATCTATTTTATTAGCAGATGAACCTTCAGGCAACTTAGATTCTAATAATGCAAATGAATTACATCAATTGTTCTTAAAATTAAATAAAGAAAAATCGCAAACAATAATTGTAAGTACACATAATAATGATCTAGCAAAACTTGCAGATAGAACGCTAAAGATTAGAGATGGAAAACTATTTAATCCAAAATAAGACTTTATGTTTACGAAATAATCTATTTTTGCACTTTGATGAATTATCAAAACCCAAATCTGCTTTATGCGCTAATAGCAATAGCGATTCCTATTATAATTCATCTTTTTAATCTCAGAAGGCACAAAAAGGTCTATTTTAGTAGTATCCGTTTTTTAAAAAACATTAAGGAAAAAAACAGAAAAAAATCTGAAATAAAAAACATTCTTATTCTTTTTAGTAGGATACTCGCGATAAGCTTTTTAGTTCTTGCATTTGCAAAACCCTATAAGCCTGCAAAAAACATTAAATACTCAAATAACATCCTTTTGTATGTTGATAATTCAAAAAGTATGGATATTGATTTTGGAGATGGAAATCTATTAAATAGAGCAAAAAATAAAGCTGTAAAAATCAGCGAATCATTTCCCTCAAACAATAACTTCTATTTAATAACAAATGATTTTGATTCAAAGCATACATTAAGTTATTCGAGTAATATGATTAGTAATCAAATTGAACAGATTAGGTCAACTTCACAACAAAGAAGTATAAAGGATATTATATCTAGAGCTAATAGCCTAAAAATAGATAATTATCACTTGTACTTTTTTTCAGACTTTCAAAAAAACACATTAAAAATAAACAATCTTATAGGTTATAAAACTCATAATGTTATATCACTTATTCAAATTCAAAATAGTAACCCTTCTAATATTAGTATCGATAGTCTATATACTAAAAGTCCTATTTTAAACTCAGATAATGAATTTGAAATTAATGTGATTATTAGTAATAAAAGTAATAAAAATATTGAAGATGAAGTCATATTTTTATACCTAGATGAAAAACAAAAATCACAACAATATATTAGCTTACTAGCTAAAGAAAAAAAAGAAATCAAATTTAAATTTTTATCAAATAACAAAAAATTTATAACTGGAGAAATTCGAACCTATGATTCCCCTATAAATTTCGATAATAATTTATTCTTTACGCTAGCTAAAGCAAAAAAGATTAATATTACTGCAATAAATGAAGTAAAAGAAAATAAATCATTTAACGCCCTTTTTGCAAAAGATACTGCAATGTTTAACTATACCTCATCAAATATTGAAAATATTAATTACAATAATCTATCAAGACAAAATTTAATCATATTAAATGAAGTAGATGAGCTTACCAGTGGTTTATTAAACATATTGCAATCCTTCACAAAAAACGGAGGTACTTTACTAGTAGTTCCACCAACGGACTTACAAAATACAGATTCATATAATAAGTTTTTAAACACATTAGGATTAAATATTATTATTAAAACAAAAGAAAATACACTAAAAATCAATCAGATAAATACTAAAAATACTTTCTATAAAAATGTGTTTATTGAAGATTTAGATAAAATAAACTATCCTATTTCTAATCATGCTTATTATACAAGTAAGCAAAAAGAAAGTAACCAAATTATTGGATTTGCTAACAAAAAAGATTTTTTAAGTTCTTATAATTCAGGTAAAGGATGCATATATCAATTTTCAAGTCCCCTAAACAAAAAATATAATAATTTTTTAAACCATGCACTTTTTGTTCCTACTTTAATAAATATAGCAACATCCTCGATACTAATTAAAACACCATATTATGTAATTGGTTCTGATAAAAATATAAGCACTGAACATATCAAAAAAACAAATGAGATTACACACATAAAAGGGGAAAATATTGATATCATTCCAACTTTAATAAATAAAAATGGCAAACAATTATTATATCATCATAATCAAATTAACAAGAATGGGATTTATACCATCACAAATAACAATATAACAGTAGATAAGATTGCGTTTAACTATAATAACTTAGAAAGTAATATTTCATCTTTTACAAAGAAAGAACTTGAAGATTTTTTTGCAAAAAATAATTTACAAAACATCAAGATTTTAAAAACAAAAAACCATGAACTTAAAAAAAATATAAAAGAACAAAGAATGGGAAAGGAATATTGGAAAATCGCACTATTTATTTCCTTATTATTTTTTGCAATAGAGATATTTCTTATTAAATTAATAAAACTATGAAAATATTAATCAAATCAGCCAAAATAATCGATACAAATTCTAGTCACAATAAAAAAATAATGGATGTGCTTGTTGTAAATGGAAAAATTGAAAAAATTTCCAAATCGATTAAGTCAAATCCAAAATCAATAACTAATGGAACTATGATAGAATATAAAGCAAAAAATCTACATCTATCCCCTGGCTGGTTTGATTTACATGCTAATTTTGGAGAACCTGGATACGAACAGCGAGAAACTATAACTACAGGAAGTAATGCTGCTTTAAAAGGTGGTTTTACTGGTGTTATGGTAATGCCTAACAATAAACCAAATATTGACAGTAAAAGTATGATTGAATTTATACAAAGAGGAAAAAAAAGCAATATAATTGATATAATTCCATCTGGCAACATTACAAAAAAAGGAGAGGGTAATGAAATTGTAGAGATGCATGATATGGATAAGGCGGGATGTAAAGCATTTACGGATGATAAAAATTCCATCACACGAAATGATGTGTTAAAAATTGCAATGCTATATTCAAAAGATTGTAAAACAGTTTTAATGAACTATCCTAATGATCAAAGTATAGCAAATAATGGGGTAGTTAATGAGGGTAATATTAGCACAGCACTTGGGCTAAAAGGAATACCATCTCTTGCAGAGGAAATGATGGTAGATAGAGATCTAAGTATTTGTGAATATACTAATGCCAGATTACATCTAAGTTATATTTCAACAAAAAATAGCGTTAAGAAAATTAAAAATGCGAAAAAACGGGGTTTAAAAATCACATCTGATGTAGCTCTACATAATCTTTTTTTAACAGATGAATCTGTAAATGACTTTGATACTAGGTTTAAAGTATTGCCACCATTGAGATCACATAGAGATAATAAATCACTTGTTAATGCTTTAAAAGATGGAACAATTGATGCAATATGTACAGATCATACACCAATAACAAATGAATATAAAAAAATAGACTTTGATAACGCAGCCAATGGAATTATCGGCTTAGAAAGCGCTTTTGGACTTTTAGGAAGACATGTATTACCATTTATTGATTTAAGTACTTTAATTGAAAAGATTGCAATAAATCCAAGAAAGATACTTAATATAAAACAAGTAGTAATAAAAGAAGGAGAAAAGGCTAATATTACCTTATTTAATCCTGATTTAGAATGGATTTTTACAACAAATGATATAAAATCAAAATCATCTAATACTCCTTTTATTGGGGAAAAACTAAAAGGAAAAGCATTAGCAATCTTAAATAATGGAAAATTTAAAGAGTGTTAATCAAAAATTAACCTTTTTTCTACTCTACCATCATCGTAAATATAAAAAAGTGTAGTATTATCTGACACACTAGTTGGATCAACAATCTTTCCTAATAAATTTGTAACTTTTATTAATTTTGCTTTGTCTGCTAAAATCTCTTTAACAAAAGTAGTATTCTCGCCTCCCTCATATAGCACTAAGTCATCTACAGCAGCTTCTACTAAACTACCACCATCAAGATTTTGACCCAAACGAATACTGTCAGATGCAATAAACTTAAGCTGTACATCAGCTGTCAAGTTTACATAATCACTTACTCTAAATGCAAACTTCCTCCAGCTAATATCTGAACTCATATTGTTTTCAACATACTTCCAATTTACTCCATCATCTGTTATCATGACCTGCCACCAATCTGCACCAGGATTTGCTCCACTATAAGGACTATTAGTATACCATCTGTAATAAGAAAAAGCAGGGTTTACATATGAGGTAAGATCATAGTATGGAGAATAAAGCGTGGTATGTCCACCATCTACATCATTAGTACCTAAACCATCATTTATTGAAGATGCATTTCCAGTAAAAGCACACTGAAGTCCACCTGGTGTATGTTGAGCATCTGTTTGACAAATAGTTGATATATCATTAGGATCTCCATAAGAAGGTATTGGAATTCCAATTTCCCACATACCCGTAGTTGCATTATCGGTTTGACCACCGGTTTGCCAAAAACCTTGATTAGCATCAAAATCCTCTTCCTCAACCACTTCAAAACCTACCATTATAAAGTTGGGTAAATTTGCTTTACTATTAGGACTTAGATTAGCAGCTATTGGAGTTATAGCTGACTCATTTCCATAATTGTCAGTTAAAGAAAGATAATAAGCAACTACTGTTCCACTTGGTTGAGCGGGAATTGTTGTATTATATGAAAAATTACCATTCATTACTAAGGTAGACCATGAAGATGCATCATTTAATTTATAATAACAATTAGCTGATCCAAGTGCCCAAGGATATGTCATTCCGACTGTAGCTGCAATTAAAATATCACTACCACCAGAAGAACTAATTACAGGGTTATGAGAAATTACCGCATTAGAAAGCAAAGTAATTCCATGTAAATTAAAAGCACTAATAATGGCAATATCATTAGGAGTTCCATTACTAAGATCAGCATCATTATCATCAGCGTAGAGGACTTCAAGAAGAATATCTGTATATATAGCCCCCTCATCACCATCAGGTCCATCTACTCCACTATCATAAGTATATTTAAATAAATTAAGCATCTGAGACATACTACCTAAATTTAAATATAAATCCCAAAAAGCACCGGCAATAATTTCACCATCGGCATGAACCTCTCCAACTAAATCCTGAGGATAAACTTTTCTATCTTGATCATATCTTCTAACAGAGATGGTTGGATCAACTAAATCCCAGCCATAGCCAAGAACAGGAGATTCTGTTAAAGATATTGCCCAAATATCAGCGAAACCTTCATTAAGTCCGCCATTTGACATACCACCATTCCAACCGCTTCCGTTATACCTGTCACTATTAATTGCATGACCATATTCATGATATACAACATCAGGAATCTTAGCAGTTGCATGACAACCACCTCCTTCAGCATAAAAATTAATTGAATTGCCATTAAAAAATGCATTACAACTTCCTGCTTCGTCAATATTAGTCTCTATTGGCGTATCTAAACCAGTATAATTTGGAAATACTACTTTTAAATGGTCATGAATATTATTAACAGCCTGATATGCAGTTCTTTCTTGCATTGTTGAATTAGAATTATTAAAACTGATATTATTAACAGTAGTAAGATTCTGAAAAATGTCAGGAGTATTACCTGAAGTTTGCACATCAGCATACAGTCCCTCAAGCTTATATCTAACCTGAGTTCCAATATTAAAAGGAAGCAATACATCACCATTATCATCAGTATAATAATTTGTTCCTGTAGTTTGATCTATTGCTTTTAGGTACTTGAAATTCTGTAAAACTGAAGGATCATAAGGATTAGTTGGATATACTTCTCCTGAAACTGTAGCTGTTCCAGTAGGAGGAGCCTCATACATCACTGTGTTTTTACGCATTAAAAGTTCTCCATTGTGTGCGTCAACGTAGCAAATATAATTAGCTGGTCCTTCTAGTATTCTAGAAGAAAAAGATACTTGATAAACTAAATGAAACTCATATTTTCTGAACTTTGGATTTGCTAAAACTTTTAAGTCATTTTTTACTTCAATATCAAAAATATCATTTGTAATATTAGAAGTAGCACTATTTATAGCACTTTGTGAATCTATTGAAGGTAATGTACTTACATCAATATCATTAAATACATCTAAACCGAAACCTATTAGCTCATTGTTAAGAGTAAATTTAGCATACAATTTACTGCCAAGAACCTCTAAATTATTATGATACTGAGTATAAGTTTTAGTTATATATTTATCATTTCTTATATTCGATGATTCTCTTAAATTATCTGGCAAGATAAAATTTTGTGCACTTAAAAAAGCTTGTAAATCATTTATAGCTATTGGAGAACCAAAAGCTCTATGTGGTAATTGATTTCTTTCATTAAAAATCACAAACCACTTACTATTATTTGTTATAAAATCCTTCCAAACAGTTTTATTTCTTAAATACTCTTGATATACTGGATCTAGAACCATATCTTCTTTAATGTATCTTATCTCGTTTTCATCAAAATGATTATGTTTTGTTGCATATAAATCAACTGTAAAAACAAAAACTATAAATAAAACTATTATTTTTTTCATATTATTTTTTGTGTAAAGATACGAGACATTAAGTAATATTTTGATAAATAATAACTAATTTAACTTAAAACTATTTTTTGTCCATCAAATGCCAATTGAATATTATTAGGAAGTTGACTATTTACTTCAGCATGAAGTCCCATATAATGAGAAATATGAGTAAGCAATGCCTTTTTAGGTTTGAGTTCTTGCAATAGTTCTAAAGCTTGTTGCAAATTAAGATGAGAAACATGTTCCTTCTTCCTTAGTGCATCCAAAATAATCAAACTAGCCCCTTTCATTTTTTCTTTTTCTTTTTCAGAAATAAAACTAACATCAGTAAGATAAACGAAATCTTTTATTCTAAACCCAAGTACAGGCATTAAATAATGCATTGCTTCAATAGGTATTATGGTTGTATCTTTTACTTTAAAAGATTGATTTTTAATAATGTTAATTAACACATTAGGAGTTCCTGGATACTTCTTTTTAACAAAAACATAAGGAAACTCATTCAATAAAGCCTTTTCGGTTGCTTTAGTACAATAAACTGGCATATCTTTTTTCCATTTAAAGTTAAATGCTCTGATATCATCCATGCCAGCAACATGATCTTTATGATGATGAGTAAATAAAATAGCATCTAAGTTTGTAACTTTTTCTCTTAACATTTGCTGTCTAAAATCAGGTCCAGTATCAATTACAAGAACTTGATTGTCAACCTCTACCATTACAGAAGAACGCAATCTCTTGTCTTTTATATTCCCTGATTGACAAACATTACAATCACATGCAATTACTGGCACTCCTTGTGATGTTCCAGTACCTAATAAAGTTATCTTCATTTAAATTCAATTAGATGCTGTAAAATTAATAGATAAATACTCTTTTTTAGGAAATATCTATATAAATTTGTACTCAGAATTATAAATATATCTCTTAATGACAAATAATGTAATACTAACGGCGGGACAAAAAGCATTACAAATAAATCTAGATAAAACTATTTACGGCTCATTTGTTGAAATAGGTGCAGGTCAAGAAGTAGCTCGTAATTTCTTTAAAGCTGGCTCTGCATCTACTACTATTGCAAAAACTATGTCTGCTTATGACAGAGATTTTTCTGATGCCATTTATGGAAAAGAAGAAGATGGTAGATATGTTTGTAAATCTAGACTAGAAAAAATGCTAAATCATGAGTATCAACTACTTGATGAAAGACTAGATAGAAAAAATCACAAAGACACTAAATTCTTTACTTTTGCAGACACAATTACAACCTCAAATTATTCAAAAACAATCCAAGGACATGGATGGATAGGGTTAAGATTTCAAAATTCTCCTAAGAGTCCTCCTTCTGATTTTATTATACATGTTATACTTCATGATCAAGATGCAAAGTTACAACAAGAAACAATTGGTATTATAGGAACAAATATACTTCACGCTTGCTTTAATGAAACTGATCCCAAAGAAATTCTAAGAAGAGTTTATGACTCATTAGATAAAGAGCAATTTGAAATTAATATGGTAGAAGTAATTGGTCCTGCATTTAAAAATGTAGATAATAGGCTACTAAGTTTAACACTTGTAAAAGAACGAATGACAAATGCAGTTATTTTTACTCCTGATGGGATGAATAAACAACCATCTGACATTCTTTACAAAAAGAATATACTTACAATGAGAGGTAGCTTCCGCCCTGTAACTAAGGTTAATATTGATATGATTGAAAAGGGATTAGATAGATTTGAAAGAACAAACAAAGTTTCAAAACAGGATATTCAAATCTTATTTGAAATTACTTTAAGTAATCTTAAAGCTAATGGAGAGGTAGATGAACAAGATTTTCTTGATAGAGCAGATATATTATGTTCATTGGGTTTTACAGTAATGATCTCTAACTATAAGAAATTCTATAAAATTATAGAATATCTATCGCAATTTACAAAATCAAGAATGGGACTTATCCTAGGAGTTGATAACTTAATTGAAATGTTTGAGGAGCAATACTATAGAAATCTTAACGGTGGTATTATGGAAGCCTTTGGTATAATATTTACTAGAGATATCCGATTTTATCTTTATCCTTACAAACCAAATAAAGAAACTAAATTGTTAAATAGTAATAATTTACCTATTCACCCAAGGGTAAGAGGATTGTATAATTATTTGCACTCAAATGGAAGAATTACAGATTTAGAATATAACTCTGATATATTAGGAATCTTTTCGAAAGATATATTAAAAAAGATAAAAGCATGTGAAACAGGAACATGGGAACATGCAGTTCCTGAAGGAGTTGCTGAAATCATCAAAGAAAAATCTCTTTTTGGGATAAGTTGTAAAATCAAGTAATCTATTTAATGAAAAAAATTTTAATATTACTTTTCTTAATTCCAATTATTACCATTGCTCAAAGAGGTGGTGGATATGGAGGTGATTTCTCTAAATTCGGAAAAAAAAATAAATCATCATATTTTAGAGGTAGTGTAAGTGGAAAAATTATTGACTCTAAAACTGGTAAAGGATTAGAATTTGCCAATATAAGTATTATTAATTCTAAATGGAATAAGTTAATTGAAGGAACGATAACTGGAAAGAATGGCAAATTTTCAATGAATAGCATTTTAACTGGAGATTATATTCTCCAAGTAAGTTACTTAGGGTATAAACAGAAAGAAGTTGAGTTTAAATTAACAAAAAAGGACCCTGACGTTCGGCTTAAGGACATCTTGCTTGAAGTTAGTTCTGAAATGCTTTCTGAAGTAACAATTGAAGAAGAAAAACCAATATTTGAGTCAAAAATTGATAAAATTATATATAATGCTGAAAATGATGATAATGGAGCCAATGAAGATGCTACAGATGTTCTACGTAAGGCACCTTTATTGTCGGTTGACTTTGATGGCAATGTAGAGTTAAGAGGTTCTAAAAATATTAAATTCTTACTTAACGGAAAAGCATCATCTTTTCTGTCCGGAGATCTAGCTTCTGCCCTATCAATGATACCTGCAGATGAAATTAAAAGTGTGGAGATTATTACTAGTCCCGGTGCAAAATATGACGGTGAAGGAGAAGCAGGAGTAGTTAATATTATCACACAAAAAAAAATAATTGATGGATATAAAGCCTCTGCAAACGGATCAATAGGTAACAATAGCAATAAAGGTGGATTTAATTTAACATTAGGCAAAGGAAGATTTAGCTTATCTTCAAGAGGTAATGTTTGGTTTAGCTGGCCTAGAGAAGGTACAACTAAATACAAAAGAGAAGACTGGAACGACAACGGAGATACTAATGTTTTAATAAATAATGGATTAAGTGAAAGTCAATGGACAGGATATGGAACAGGTATTAATATGTATTATGATATCAATGCCTATAATTCTATTTCTTCTGATATAAATTATCGAGGAAGAGATTTTCCTTCTAAAAATACAACAACTATTGATTACAACTCAAATGGAAATAATATGTATAGTTATGATACATATTTAGAATCAACTAATGAAACAAAGAACATAAGTTGGAATACAGATTATACTAAGACATTTGAAGACAATGAGGAAAGAGAGTTAAGTGTATCGTATCAGCTTGGAAATAGAAATAAAACAAATATTTCAGATATAACTGACACAACAAGTTTAAAGAATATTAATAAGGAAAATAATTTTGAACATACAGCGCAAATTGACTATGTTCATCCAATTAAAGATCACTTAATTGAAATTGGTAGTAAAATGATTATTCGTGATCAAGAGATGGATTATGAAACACTTTCTCAAATCGAAGCAAATCGTTTTCCAAATGAAATATTTAATTATACACAGACAGTAAATGCATTTTATTTATCTTCAAATATTCAACTAGAAAATGATTATAGTATTCTTGTAGGAACTAGATATGAATTAACTAATATAAAAGGAGAATGGAGTAATAACAAAAAAGAAAAATTTTCAAAAAACTATAACAATCTACTACCTAATTTAACTGTTTCAAAAAAAATAAGTACTGGAAAAAGCGTCAAGTTAAGCTATAATACTAGAATATCAAGACCTAACAGCAGTTATATTAATACTAATACAAATATTTCAGACAGACAAAATATCACTATAGGTAACCCAGAGCTTACACCATCTACATCACAACAAGTAGAGGTTGGATACAATAGTTTTGGAAAAAAATCCCAAGGTAGTTATTATCTATATTACAAAGTTAATGATGATTTAATTGAATCATTAGTATCTGTAAGAAATGATACTTCAGTTACTACATATGAAAATATAGGTGCTAGTACAACATATGGGGTAAATTATTATGGATCAATAAAGTTTAAAAAATTAACCCTAAGAGGTGGTGGAAGTCTTTACTCATATCAAGCAGAAGATAGTAGGTTCTATGCAAAAAGTAGATCTGCTTTGCTCTACAGCTATAATTTTGGACTCTCTCTCAAAATGAAAAATAATTGGAAAGCAGAAGGTTTTGGATTTATGAGATCTCCTTCACAAACCCTTCAAGGATCTTCAACAACCTTTTCAATGATGAGTTTTGGAATCAAAAAAGAATTTAAAAACAAAAGAGGTTCGATTGGAATTAGAATCGTTGAACCTTTTGCTAAAAACGGAGAGAAGGTTTGGACAACTAGGCTTAGCGGAGACAATTTCAATCAAGTTTCTGAAAGAACAACACCATTTACTTCTATAGGAGTAAGTTTTAAATATACATTCGGAAAACTAAACTTTAAATCTAATAGTAAAAGATCTAAAATAAATAATGATGATGTTAAAGAAGAAACTGAACAGAATTATTAATATATTTGTAAAAAAATAATGATGAAAAACTTACTAATTTTAACAGGAATAATTGCTATTAGTTTTCTAAGCTCATGTAGTAGTGATTCAAGAAAAGAAGGATGTACAGATCCAATTGCTACAAATTATCAGTCTTTTGCTGATTATGATAATGGTAGCTGTTTTTACAATGCAGAAATAGTTTTCTGGTATGATGCCATCACTGCTAATGAATTAAATCTTTATAATGATATAATCTACGGTCCAATAGATAGATTGGACTTTTATGTTGAGGGTGTTTATGTTGGCAGTGAAACTCCACCTCAAGCATTTATCTATGATGGAATACCAATATGTAATGAACCCACATATGTTTCAACAACTATGGAATGGACCAATAATAGAAATACACTAGTTAATTATAGAGTCATTGGTGTACATGAAGCTTTATTAGCAGATCTAGAAACAGTGGTAGATGAATACTCTTATGATTTAACTGCTAATGAATGTGCACCGTTCCAAGTTAGATTCCTAACTAAAAAGTAGAAATAATATATTGAGCAGCATTTTTTGAAGCCCCTTGCTGTTTTAATAAATCACTAAGATCTCTGTAGTCAGTTAAAATTTTTTCTCCTTTATTTAAAATAAGATCTAGCTCAGCTTTTAAATTTTTCTTATTTAATTCATATTGTATAAGCTCTTTAACTGATTCCTTTTTAAGAAGAATATTTACTAAAGATAGATAATCAATAGTCATCAAGTTCTTAGCAACAATATAAGTTAACCAATTTGTTTTATAACACACAACCTGAGGAACCTTAAATAATGCAGTCTCTAAACTAGCTGTACCAGATGTTACTAAAGCAGCTTTTGCATTAGATAAAAGACCATAAGTCTCATTGTATACACAAGATACATTATTTTGTTTTATAAAAGATTGATAATAACTCTTACTAAACGTATTAGTAGCTGCAATGACAAAGTTATAACTTGGGTAACTAGCAACAACTTCCAACATACTAGGCAAGATAGCTTCTATCTCCTGCTTTCTACTACCTGGAAGTAAAGCAATAATTGGCTTTGAAGTTTCAAAAGAAAATGAAAAGTCTTTTCGCTTTATTTCATCTAATAAAGGGTTTCCAACATAAGTGACCTCTACCCCATACTTCTTGTAGAAAGCTACCTCAAAAGGGAAGATAACTAATAAATGATCAACAAATTTCCTTATCTTTAAAATTCTACTTTTATTCCAAGCCCAAACTTTTGGAGAAATATAATAGCAAACCTTAATTCCATTTTTCTTGGCAAATTCAGCTATTTTTAAATTAAAACCAGGGTAATCAACTAAAATTAAAGCATCAGGTCTAAAAGCAAATATATCTCGCTTACAAAAGTTTAAATTAGATTTAATAGTTCTCAAATTTAAAAGTACGCTCCAAAGTCCCATAAATGCAGTTTCCTTAATATTCTTTGCTATAGAAACGCCCTCTTGTGTTAATCTTTCTCCTCCCCAAGCTCTTATCGAACAATCAAGATCAATTTTTTTAAGTTCATTAACTAGATTTGCAGCATGTATATCTCCTGATGGTTCTCCAGTAATAATATAATATCTCACGCTAAAAAAATTTAATAAAAACTATAGATATACCATAAAGCATTGTAGCAAATAAAATACCTCTTGCCTGTTCATCTCTAGAAGTCTTTATATTCATAAAAAAGATAAGTAAATTGATCAAAAGACTCAAACTAATAACATGAGATAACTTACCTATTTCAACAATCTTGTTGTACATTCCTACAGGATCAGAATCTTCTGTACAAAATGCAACATAAACTACAAATGCCGCAATAGGTGCTAATATGCCAGTAAAGAGGCCCTTTATAAGTTCTTTACTCATCAAAAAATAATTTATTTACAGATGATAATGAAGAATGAGCAGTTACATCAAACTGTACAGGAACTACTGAAATATAATGATTGGCCAATGCCCATTCATCAGTATCAGTTCCTTGATCATAATTTACGAATTTACCAGTAAGCCAATAATATTTACGTCCTTTAGGATCAATTCTAGCCTCAAATTCTTCTTCCCAATTTGCATTTGCTTGTCTGCATACCATGAGACCTTTCAACTGTTCACCCTTAATAGACTTAGGAATATTTACGTTTAGACAAATACCAGTATCCAATCCATGTTCAAGAACTTTTTTAGTGATATTTCTAATGTATGGCACTGCTTCAGAAAAGTCAGCATTATTATCATAATCCAAAAGTGAAAAACCAATAGATGGTATATCCTCTAAAGCTCCTTCAACAGCCGCTGACATTGTTCCTGAATAAATAACATTAATGGAAGAGTTAGAACCATGATTAATACCAGAAACACACAAATCTGGTTTTCTATCTAAAATCTGACTTACTGCTAATTTCACACAATCCACTGGAGTACCACTACATGCATATTCTTTTTGAGGTCCATTATCAAAAACCACTTTATCACACCTAATTAATGTTTCAATAGAAATAGCATGACTTTTAGCAGACTGAGGACTATTAGGAGCAACAACAACTACTTCACCAAAATCATTCATAATCTTAATTAGATTTCGAATCCCTTTAGCTGAGATACCATCATCATTTACAACAAGAATTAAAGGCTTTTTCATATATTTTTAAAATACAACAAAACTAATATAATATTGTTGTATAGTGATTAGTATTTTTTCTAATTTTGCATAAACTTAAAAACAAAAATAATATGATTTGGATAATAATGATTGGATTTATGGTAATTGGAGGAATTGTCAGTTCAAAATTGAAAAGTAAATTTAAAAAATATAGTCAAATTTCAACAACATCAGGAATGAGTGGAAAAGAAATTGCTGAAAGAATGTTAGCAGATAATAATATCAACGATGTTAAAGTTATTTCAGTACCTGGAAAATTAACAGATCATTACAATCCAATCGACAAAACAATTAACTTAAGTGCTGACGTATATCAAGGTAGACATGTTTCTGCAGCTGCTGTTGCTGCTCATGAATGCGGACATGCTGTACAACATGCTAATGCCTATAGCTGGCTTCAAATGAGATCTCAAATGGTCCCAATAGTAAACTACAGTAATAAAATGATGAGTGTCATTTTTCTACTTGGAATTTTTGGAGTAACTTTCTTAAAAATATTTTCTTTTTATCAATTAATAATGCTTTTTATTATTCTGCAAACAATTGTAACAACTTTTACACTAATTACCCTTCCTGTAGAATTTGACGCAAGTAAAAGAGCATTAATTTGGCTTAAATCATCTAATATTACGAATGATAAAGAGATAACCTATGCTAATGATGCACTTAAATGGGCCGCTAGCACTTATATAGTTGCAGCACTTGCTGCGGTAACCTATCTCTTATATTATATATCAATGTTAAAAGATTAATTTTAAAAAGAACTTTTATACGCCCCAATAAAAAAGCCTTAACATTTTTGTTAAGGCTTTTTTAAAAATAAAGAATTTAATATTCTTATTTCTTAGTTAAGAATGGTAATCCAGTTCTTGAATTCTCTTTAACATTGTATCCATCAGGCTTATCACATGCTGTAGATCTAGAATCTTTTGAGAAATAGTAGATAGTTTGTACTCTACCAGTAGATTTTAAAGTAACATCTTTTTTATTTAAGTGATAAGTTGTTCCTTTTGAATTGTTGTGCGTAAAAGACATAATTATTTTTTTTAGTTAATACTATTTTTTACTGCCACTAATATAGATAAATCAGAAATATTATTCTCTACTAGATGTAAATTATTTATACCTGTTAATAACTAAGCTTTAATATGTTGTTGAATATAAACTTAAATATAAAAATACAATAATAAATAGACCACAATAAAAACCTCTTAAACAGTTGAATATGAGTATTTTAAATCAATTTATTAAATCAATAAATATTACTAGATATAGAATATATTTCTACTAGGTTAAAAAGTTAATAACTTTAAAATAGATAGATACATTTAATAATATACAATAATTAATGCAGTTATATAATCTAGTAAAATACGTTTTTGAAGAAAATAATATTGACAAAATATTGAAATAACTATTTTTACAAAAAGTTAAAATAACAAAATGAAACATCTACTTATTTTATTCATTGGCATATTAACTTACAATAGTTCATGTGCCCAAAAATATACTGATACTTATATAAAAGATGCAAACACAGCTGCAACTCAATGGTGGGCTCAAATTAATTCTAAACAGTATGAAAAAGCATACAACAACCTTTCAGATATATTAAAGAGTCGTGCGACTTTTGAAAATTGGTTAGCACAAATAACAATGCTTTTAAATGAATTTGGAGATATTAAAAATAGAATTGTAACAAATTCATACTTTTCAAGTGAGTTAGAAGGATTTGAAGATGGTTTCTATGTAACAATTGAGTATGATGTGAAATATTCGAAAACAAGAAACCATACAGAAAGTCTTTTACTAAAACAAAGTGACAAATTTAAGTGGGAAGTTCTTGACTTTAACTACACGTTTCAAGCTTTAGAGAAAAAAAATTAATTTATAGACTATTTTTAGTGACCCAGTATCTATAAGCTAATATTACTTTCTCTAAATTATTGAGTTTAGTAATATCCTTATGAAATAAAGAAGGAATAATTGCTTTATTTAATCTTGCTAGAAGTTTAAAACATATTATTCTTAAATTACGCATTATATCACCTGTCAATTATAATTTTGTTAGTTATAATTGCTGATGGAGTAATAATATTTATAAAATATGTTCCTTTTGAAAATCTTATTGTTTTAATTTTAATCAAACTATTGACTTTATCTTTATAATATATTAACCTTCCCACAACATCGTATATCTCAACATCATAAAAGTTAGGTGAATTTATATCAATAAAAAATTCCTCAGATGTAGGATTAGGAAAGATTTGTATATGATTTTGGTGAGTTTCATAAAAGGAAGTAGAACAAGTATCAACAAATACTAATATTTCCTCTCTAGATTCACATCCATTAGAATCTAAAGCCTCAACAACATAAGTAAAATCTTGATTAGGAAAAACCACTACCCTGTCCTTGTCAACATCAGTAGGATTTCCAGTGTTCCACCAGTAGCCAACGAAACCTTGACTAACCTCAATAACAATAGAATCACCCAAACATATATTTGGAGGATTTGGTATTGTCATTGGATTTAAAGAATTTGTTTGCATAACAGAAACAAATAACTCTCCTCTTCTATCGCAACCAGCACTATCAATAGCTTCTACAACATACAACTGTGAAAAAACAGGAAAGTCTACAATTCGATTTACAGGAGGAGTAAGTAAAGTATTAGGCACCCAAATTATATTAGAAAGACCTAAAGTATCTATTTCTAAAACAATAGAATCACCAAGACAAATAGAGGGTTGAGCAGGTGAATTATAAATTATAATATCTTGTACTTTAATATCAATACAAGCTGTATCAATACACCCATTTGCATCAATCTGAATTACACAATACGTTCCAGGAGCATTAATTGTTAATATATTACTATTGGAAGACATCCCATTTCCGTACCACTGATATGTAACAGGAAGTATACTTGAAGCATTTGGTGATGCAGTAAGAATTTGAGGATTATTAGAGTTACAAATAACAGAATCTGCTACAATTTCTACTCCACATGATGACTGTATATTTGGAACCCAAGATGAACAAGGTAAAAATCCTCCAGGCATTCCATTTGACACTGCTGGTACCCATGGTACATCTGCACAATCTGCAATACAATAATTAGAATACATTACACCATCACATCCACAAACTGGCATATATATCATTGGACATGCACAAAGTGCTGAAGAATTAGCTATACAATCTTGACAAATTATTGTATCACAACCAGTATTAATATCTATGATAGTAACACACCACTGAGTATAAAATGGGATTTGATTGGCTGAACCAACAACCAATCCATTAGTGTCGGTCCAAGAATAAGAATACTGCGACAGACCATTAACATTAACATTCATCATCCAAGGTGAACTAGAGTTGTCAATATAAACACTACCACCAGCTAGACTACATGGAGACGTAATTTGAGAGGAGACAGGATAGTATAAAATACTTAAACAAAATATAAGTATAAAAAAAGGAGATATCTTTTTCATTAAGCAAA
>CEVN01014027.1_pt1 | contig 70915 bp, 73 predicted proteins | sample 427041 | NCBI WGS metagenome assembly CEVN01 (sample SAMEA2623463, study PRJEB7988) | marine metagenome | biome: marine biome (ENVO:00000447); feature: surface water layer (ENVO:00002042); material: "saline water (ENVO:00002010), including plankton (ENVO:xxxxxxxx)" | depth 5 m
GAAATGATTGTGATGATGCCGTATCTAATCAAGTGCAAATTGAAATAATTGGTGATCCACAAGCTGATTTTGAATTATGGTCAGGACAAAACTCTGATTATTTATGCGTAAATCATGCACAAAGTCCTGTATGGATAAATACTAGTTCTGGAAGTAATATTAACTCATATATATGGGAAATAATTGATCCAGGTGGGACAGTAGTATATTCTAATTCAACAACATCAAATACTGCACCAACATTTCCATTTCTACCAGCTGGGACGCAAACAAATGGCTATGTAGAATATATACTAAAACTAACAATATCTAATGGATGTAGTGCTCCAACTGATGAACATCTATTAACAATTAAGCCATTGCCTGATGCAAGTTTTGATATGTTATTAGGAACAAACCAAACAAATATAATATGCCAAGGAGCCCCCATAACAATAAGTTATGGAAATACACCACCTCCAGCACCATTTTATGCTGATCCTATATATAATGATTATGTAGTTGTTAATTGGGGAGACCCTTTATCTGTACCATGGAATTCTGGTCCGCCGAACTGTGGAAATCTATTACCTCCGAGTAACCTAGTTTGTTTTCCAAATGCAACATATACATATCCAAATTTAGGAACATATCAAATTTGTGTTGAAGCTGTAAATGAATGTGGTCTTGCAACTTTATGTGACTCAATAGAAGTAATAAATAACAATATTGTATCCTCTGTTCAAAATAACACACCATATGTTTGTGTAAATGACCCTATTGTTTTTACAGATAATTCAACCTACACTGCTCCTAATCAAACACTCATATCTTGGTGGTGGAATATTAACCCAAGTAATTTAAACGATTATTTACTACCAAATGGTATTCTAAGTTCAACTGTAGATTTGTCGTATTGGCAAAACACAACTTCTCCAGGAAACACCGTATCTCATACATATACTACACCAGGAATCAAATATGTATTACAACAAATGTCTACTGATCAAGTGCCACCATGTGATTATGAATATGATTATACATTATTAGACTCATTTATAGTTTATCCAGAACCAATTGCTAATTTTATTAACCCAACAGTTGCATGTTATGAAGATTCTGTAACTTTTGAATATAATTGCGAAATACCTATTGTTAGTGGTATACCAATTGGAGACCAGTTAATTACAAACGTAACGTGGACTGTAACAAGTCCAAGTAATATTACCACTTATAATTTACCTCCTGGAGATGATTTACAAATTTTAGCAAATGAAATTGGGACGTGGTCCATTCAAATTGAAATATCAACAAATAAAGGGTGTTCTCAAATATACTCTGATAACATCATTGTACATAGTTTACCAACAGCTGATTACACAATAATTCCAGACTCTTCATGTGTAGGAAGTGGATTAACTTGTTTTGATGCAAATCCTTCTACTGCTGGATCGGCAGGTCCAATTATTGATTATATTTGGGATTTCCCATCACCTCCAGCAAACATTTCTAATGGATCATCAATACTTGAATGTGTACAATTTTCAAATAATGGAAATTGGTTTGTTTATTTAACAGTAAGTGATCAAGTTGGATGTAGCGATACTAAAATAGATACTGTTACTATTAGTGATTCTATGACTGCCTATTTTGAGGCTACTACTGCATGCTTTGGAGACTCTACACAATTCACTAGTGCATATCCATTCAGCTCTTCTAATGCAAATAGTTGGAGTTGGGACTTTGGAGATGGTGTTGGAACTTCTAATTTACAAAACCCATCATATACTTATAATGCTCCAGGAGACTATCTTGTTACTCTAATTCTTTGGGATAATACTTACGCAAATGGAGCATGTATTGATACATTTGAAACATATGTTCATGTGAATCAATTGCCAATACCTTTATTTACGGCAGACACTGCATGTTTTGGAGATTTTACACAATTTACTGATAGTTCTCTAATAGGAGAGCCAGGATCTAGTCTATCGCCTACAAGAAATTGGTATTTTGATACAGATAATGTAATTGATGCTACATCTCTTGATCCTCAAAATGTATTTGATACATGTGGATTAAACATTTTAAACATTGTAATGGGTGTTTCTGACGATAATAATTGTTACAATGAAGTGACACAAAGCATCACTATTGCTTGTCTTCCAGATGCAGCATTTACAATTGATTCAGCTTGTATTGGATTACACACTTATTTTTTAAGTACATCTGATCCTGGAACATTTAATATTGTAAATTACCAATGGTACAATGCAGATGATGGAAATTATTCTCCTACCGCAAATGGAAACAACAACTATGCAACATATGTATTTGATGATATAGGTCTTCAAGATTCGACATTATTGATAATTAGTGATCCATTAGGTTGTAGTGATTCAATAGTAAATTTTGCTTATGTTAGAGATATTCCTAATGCAAACTTTTATACTACTGAATCTAATTATTGTAAAGGAGAAGAAATACATTTTTTTGATAATAGTTTTACTACAGGAACAATTATATCAACAAATTGGACTTTCGGAGGTCTAGCGTCTCCAAATACAAGTAATGATACTAATCCTATTATTACCTTCCCATCCTATGGTGATTGGCCTATAACACTTAATGTCACAGATGAATACGGATGTGTAGACGACACCTCATACATGATTGAAATTGATAATTTACCAAATGTGAATTTTACATGGGATAGCTTGCCAGGACAAGCCTGCGTTAATGATTCTGTATGTTTTTATAATCAATCTACTCAGTCAATAAATGGAAATCCTTTGATGACATGGTTATGGGATTTTGGAGATGGATTACCATCTAGTAGCTTAACTCCATGTCACTTATTTGATAGTATAAATGAATTCCAGGGAGAATGTATCTTAGTTGATTTAACTGTAACGGACTCTTTAGGTTGCTCTAACAGTACCGCTAATTTAGTTACTATACATCCAATCCCATACATAGAAAACTTCTATGTAGAAGATGGTATATGTGAGGGCGATTGCTTTACATTGCAAGAGTTTAATCAATTTAATATAGATAATTGTATAGATGATGAAATATCAAATTTAATATGGGTATTTAATACAGATACTATTTCTACATTTGATTCTTTGCAATATTGTCCACCTTCTAATTTATCTACAGATAGCTCGCATTTTATAACTTTAATAGTAGAAACTGACTGGGGATGTACTAATGAACATACTAAAGTTGTAGAATATTGGAAAAGACCCGAAATTAATATAACTTCTATTCTTTATCCTGAAGGAAAATGTGGAGATAAAATACCATTTAGATTTGAAAGTACGCCTGCATATTTTGATACTTTAGCTATTTTATTTACAGATCCTATAAATACAGCTAATAATGTATTATTTGACACCCCTAATTTTAATCATATTACTCCAAACCCAGGCGTATTTAATTTAAATATATATCTTGAAAACACTGTAAACAGTCAACAAAAATGTTCATTATCAAAAGATACAATAATTACAGCTTATCCGTTGCCAAAACCTAGCTTTAGTCCATTCGATTATAGTTTTTGCTATAAAGAAGATACACTAATTAACTTTTTTGATTCATCGTATATAATAAATGAAGGTATATTTGAACAATATACTCCTTATACAACCGAAATTACTCAATGGATATGGGAAATTACTAGTCCTGATCCTAATAGTAATCCGATAATTAAAACTACTCCAAATATCTCTCAAGCATTTGCTGCCTTAAACGATAGTGCAACAATATATACAGTAGAACTTGATGTAGTAACAAACTATGGATGTAGCCAGGATACGTCAACAACTATAAGAGTATTACCTACCCCAATAGCTGATTTTTATCATCCAACACAGGACCTTCCAAATTATGGTACATATATTTTAAACGGAAGTAATTCAACTAACTCAATTGGAGATTATGCAAATCCATTGTATTATAGCTACAATTGGCAAATTACCGATGGACCCGAAAATCTAGTGAATATATTAAATACTCAAGGAGATAATGGTATAAAATATTTTCCTCTTCCAGATTCACTTTATTATCAATTTAGTTATTTCTTATATGGACAAAATGATTCAACAGAGATTTGTCTAGAAGTTCAAGATAGATTATATGGATGTAAAGATACTTATTGTAAAAATGTAAAAGTTGAAGCTTGGGGAGAACTATTTGTTCCAAATGCATTATATCCTGAGTCTGGTGACATAGGTTCTAGTGTATTTTTACCAAAGGGTAAATCTTTAATAGAATATAGCCTTCAAATTTTTGATAAATTCGGAAACTTACTATGGGAAAATGATGAAATCAGTGAAATAGACGGCTCACCTAAAGTTGGTTGGGATGGGACATCTAATGGTCAACTACTTCCAAAAGGAACATATGTATGGAAAATATATGCAAAATTTATAAATGGACCTTGGAATGGTGTAGATGGAAATAATAAGAAAACAGGAACAGTATATTTAATAAGATAATGAAAATGAGGATTTTAATTATAATTACCTTTATTAGCAGTTTAGCATACAGTCAAGACCCTTCATTTTCCCAAATTGACTTAAACTCAATGTACATGAACCCTGCTCTTTGCGGTTCAAGTGGATATCCTAAATTTCTTATTACAAGAAGAGAACAATGGAAAGGAATAAATGGAAGCGGAAATCAAATTGCTATTGGAGGAAACTCCCCATTTACAAACTCATTAGTAGAAGCAAGTGCCGGACTATACGGAGACAACAATAGAAACGGAGGTATAAAAGCATTTAATTTTGGTATTTCTTATCTAGCTGAAGATAATATAATAGATGAAGATTTAGAAGGAGGTGTATTCATTAAAAGGTCTGACTACTCTGGATACGTATCCTTTTTAGTCAAACTTGATAATATTAGATCACTAAGAAAATATAAATGGTTACAACAAAAATATATGCAATTTGGCATGTCTTTTGGTGGAACATCATTTGGTTTAGATACAGAAAATCTTATTTTTTCAAATATGATTGATGCATATGGTGGAACATATCCTTTGGTAACCAACCTACCCTATAACAGTAGTGAAAATAAAACATTCCCAAGATTTAGTAGTGGAATTGTTTTAAGTATGCTAGGAAATAATTCATCTACAAAACTAAATAAAACAATAATTGGCTATTCATTTCAAACACTAAATGAAAATTTCCAGTTATCAACTTCATTATCTAAAAAACACACTTTTCATTTTGAACATAAAGGAAGTATACCTGCTTGGAAGCAAAAGCTTATTCCACACTGGAAAATCTTTGGAAAATCTGAACACTACAATACAGATGGATGGACATCTAGAAAATATGAAATTGGGCAATCATTAGATATTGGTCAATTTAGCCCTTTAGAAATAGGTCAACTTTTTAGATTTACATCAAATTTACAAAATGACAGAAATGATCTTCATTTCCAAACATATATTCCATTTATTAGACTAAACCTTTTTGGTAGAAACCATGGTTATCAAATCTCCTATGTTTATTACGAATATGAAAGAGCTATAAATAATAAAGAATGGCTATATATAGGAAATACAGGAACTACACATGAAATAAGTCTTATAATTCATTTGTGGGGTGGAAAGGGTGCTGCTGAATGTATTGAGTACGGTGTTATTAAAAATAATGGACTATTTCAGGATTTAAGAAATAATGGAATGCTCAGACAATAAAAAAACCGAGTCATTAAACTCGGCTTTTTTATTTTTTAAAAAAAAAGTTAATTACACTTTTTCATCTCTTCCTCAACTACTTCCCAAAACTTTTTAGCAACATCGCTATCTTTAGGCTCATCATAGCTTCCATATTTACCTTCAAGACTCTTAACCTTTTTTTCACATTTTTCATCTAGTTCTTCAGCTTCTTTTTGTAATTTCTCATTGGTAGGGTCTTCAATTGCCTTTCTCTGCAATTCCATAAGTCCACAAGCACATTCATCAACTATTTTTTTAGCCTCAGACTCTGGAGTAATAACTTTTTCTTTCTTTTTGTCATCTTCATTACCGCAGGATACTAAAAGTAATGAAACACACAAAAAAGCTACTAAAATTGTCATTAATTTTTTCATTTTTATTTAATTTTTTAATTTTTCTTACTCATATGGCTTTTCAGAATACGCCCCGTTTATTTAAATGGTTACTAGACTCCATTTTTTGATAAATAAAAAAAACCGAGTATTAACTCGGTTTTTTAAAAGAATCAAAATACGATTACTCACATTTTTTCATTTCCTCTTTAAGAGCCTCTAAGTATTTCTTAGCATCCTCACTTTCTTCATCTTTGTACTTACCGTCAAGTTCTTCACTAATTTTTTTACATTTTTCTTCAAGTTTTTCTAAATCCTTTGTTAGGTCTTCTACCTCAGATTCGTCCTTAGCTTCGGCCATTTTTTTCCCAATTTCTGCGGCATCACACACACACTCCGCTGCTTTTTTAGCATCAGCTTCTGGACCACCACAAGAGGTTAATACAAGAGAAGCAAATAAAAACACTCCAAGAATTGTCATTAATTTTTTCATTTTTAATTTAATTTTAATTTATCTTACTCTTATGGCTTTTCAGAAAACGCCCCGTTTTTAATGGTTTCTGGACTCCATTTAAATATAAATCTTAGTCACAATTATCGTCAATATAATCGTCTTTTGCATCCTCAAAATCTTCTAGCCAGTCAGCTCTATCATCCTCATCTTCAATAGCACTATATGATCTAAGTTTTAATTTCTCATACTTCATATTTAATTTCATATTTTTAATATAAAGTTTCTGTATTTTTTTACCTATTTCAAATTCTTCTTTTCTCAATTCAGCAATTTCTAATCTATCATCGTCATCATCCCAATCTAAATCATAAATATCCTCCTGAATATCTGATATATCATCTTCCAAGTCTTCAATTTCTTCTCGTATTTCCTCAGACTCACAAACAATTTTACCTGCTTTAATACCATTTTTTTCCGGGTCATCTGTACCACATGATGTTAAAATAAATATGGAAGCAATTAAAAAATAAAATATGTTCTTATTATTTGTCATTTTTTTTGTTTCAAATATACATTTTTATTTATTTTATGAAATAATACTTAAGGCTAATTATCAACATATCACAGTAATAAAAATTTATACGTGTTTTCTAGTATAAAAAAATGAATCATTTTTTCGTATAATTGCATGAACAAAAAAATTAAAAACAGTTAGATGAATATTAGCAATATATTAAATAAAATAAAGATATTCTTTAGTAATAAAAAGAAAGTTTTGATTTTATCACTATCAACAACTGTTTGTTTATCTGTTTATCTTTATTTTTATTTGATTGCAAGCCCGCATAACTTAAAAGTCATACCAAAAGAAGCAAGGGCCATTGTAGTTATTGATCCAGTATCTATTTTCAAAAAAGGTAATTTTTATGAGATTTTAGAAATAAAAGGGATTAAAAATATTAAAGATAAAAGTGAAGAAAATGAAATAGCAAAAAAATTACAAAAGGATATAAACTATACAGGTATTGATATTACATCAGATATTTTCGGCTTTCTTTTGGTTGATAATGACCAAGAAGTATATAGTTGTTTATCTATTTCTATTAAATGTGCAGATAATTTTGAAAATAGTTTTGACTATCTTTTGAATGAGATGCCAGATATATTTCACATTAAAAGCGATAAAAGTTTAAAATTCAAAATCAAAAAAGAAAAAAAATTTAAGTATGCAATTTCAAATAATAATAATAATAATAATATCGCTGTTGCATGGGATAATAAAAAAGCTATAATCATCCGCCCACTTTTTGAAAACAAATTTTTAAAGAAAAAAGTTATTAAATTAATGCAACTAAAAGAAGATGATCAAATTACAAATTCAAAAGAATTCAACTCTTTCTATGCTAATAAAAAAGAGATTAGCTTATGGTTATCTACTGAACACATTAAGAAAAATATAATTTCAAAAGATGGGCCAATACAAAAGTTAATTAGTGACTATAATGAAATCAAATATGAAGAATTTGATAATAAAACATTAGAATCATTAAAAATTTATGAAGATAAATTTACCACTTTAATTAAAAATAGCGTACAAAACAATTACATATCTATTTTCTTGTCCTTTGAAGATAGCTATATTTCATTGAAGGTATCTTCTAAATTAAATTCAAACATGCAAGATTTAATTAGTGATTTGAACATATTACATAAAAAATTTAATGGTAAATTATTAGACTATTTTACTGAAAAAAATATTTTTCTTACCACCACTTCTTTAGATCAAAAAAAATATTTAGCTTTTATTGATAATTTTTATAACTTTTTAGAAGAATTAGAGCCCGATATTAAAACGTTATTACCATTTTCACCAAATACTGAAATACTTGAAGCATTTAATGAAAGTATTGTTTTTACGTTTCATGGGCTTAACAATATAAAGATCAGAAAAAGAGACTATAAAAATGATAAGTATTACTTCACAGAAGATGGGTTTGACTATCATGAAGCCTATAAATTTGAAAATATAAAATCAATATTATTTAGCTCTGCATTAGATATTAATGATAAAGATAAAATTTTAAACTATCTTGACACAAGTAGTACAAACTTAGAATATAAAAATAGTTATTACACACAATATATATTAAATGAAATACCTATTTATTTTAATATTAATGAAAACAACATACTTTTTATAACTAATGATACATCAAAAATTCTTCAATTTGTTTCTGGAAAAGAAATAAATTTTAATGAAAGTCTTAGCAACTCAAAAACAACTAAAAACATAAAAAATAATTTTATTTATGGTAAATTAGATATATCTAAATCTTTTGATATAATTAAAAAATACTTAAGCTTAAGTATTAATGAACAAATCAAACAAATTGAACAAGAATTTTATTCTTTTAATAGTTATGAAGATTTAAATAAAAAACAAAATCTTGAAAACAAACTAAAACAATTAAAGAAAATAAAGGAATCATTAGATTTTTTAGATACAGAAATAAATAATTTTGCAAAAAAAATTGGAAGTAGTATAGAATATGAATATAGTGATATTAATACATTTGAAATTAAGTTCCACACACCTAATAATGGGAAAAATAGTTTAAATAACTTATCACTTGCAATAGTAGAAGCATTTATATACTCTTACACCTTTAAGTCAATTATGAATTAAAACTTTTTATAAACTAAAAAAAAAAAATGGAAAAAATTAAGCAGTTTTTTAACTTTAAAAACATGTCCAAAAAGAAAAAACTAATTCTTTTTGGATCCTTATCTGCAATAATTGCTATTGCATTAGTCTTTACTTTAACAGGTTCAAGTTCTGATGGAATGAAAGTTATTCCTAAGAATACTGTAGGAGTTGCAATTATTGACCTTGGAGCATTATACAAAAAAGCAGATATTGATGAATTGAGAGAATTAGATCTTGTGCAGGATGCTATAAAATTATTAGAAAATAACATTGATGATGATAAAATCATTGATATTATAAATGACCCAAATGAGTGCGGTATTGATGTAAAATCTGAATTGTATATATTTTCATCATTAGACATGAATAGACAATTTGTATGTGCGTCAATTGGAATGGATGATATTAAAAAATTTGAAGACATTATTGATGAATATAAAAAAGAAGTAGGTATTGATGAGATAGAGGAAAATAATGATGAAAAATATAATTATGTTATACTTGATGATGAAGTTGGTTTTGCATGGGACAAAGAAGTATTATTATTAGTTTCAAAGGTAAATGATGATGAATCATCTATAGATTTTGATATGCCAAGACCAGAAGAGCCAAGATACCCATCTTCCCCATCATTATCATACGATGAAAGAACAGTAGATCGATATGACGACTACGATGACTATATATATAGGGTTTACTATGAAGATTTTGATGAAGAGGAATTTTATGAAATAAAAAGAGCCATAGAGAGAAAACAAAATGCATATGAAAATGAAATAGATAATTATGAAAAGGAAATGATGAATTATGATGCCAAAGTGGACGAATATTGGAAAGCAAGAGAGAAAGCACTAAGCAAGCCATTAATAAAAGAAATTGAAAGATTAATGACACTAGATTCGGATGAAAAAATTACAAAAAATTCAAGCTTCAAAGATTTTTATTCTAACAAAACAGATGTTTGCTTATGGGCATCTACTGATTTTGCTGAAGATATGATTCCTGAAGCAATGTTATCTATGGGATTAAAACAAATAAATAAAGAACTCAAAAATAAAAAAATTGACAATGAACTTTCAGCAGATGATATATATGATAATAGTGTACAACTATTTTTTGATTTTGGAGATGGAGATATAAGTCTAAAAACCGGTGTGTATATAAATAAGAATGTAAGAGATTTAATTGAAGAAATTACTGGAATAGATCCAAAAGAACTCTCACTTGAATTAATTTTAACATTTGATAATAGCGGTGCAAATAGCTTAAATGCAATATTAATGTCTGTTTATAATATAGCTAATAAAATAGGAGAAGAAATGATGAAAGACATATTTGAAGAGGCTGTCGAGGAATTCAGTTACAATAACCATCAAAATAATAAAGAAATTAAATTTATTGAAAATTAGTGATTATTTATCTAAATAACATTAAACCAACATATATGTCAGAGTCAGAAATATCCGACTCTGACATATATTTAAAAGAAACTATTAGGCTAGAAAGTAATAACAACTATCTTTTCAAAGCTAATTCAGGAAACGGAAAATCTTCAATACTTAATTTTATTTATCAATGCAATCAAAACTATAATGGCTCAATAATATATGATGGTATTGAATATAAAAATAGCATTGATATTAGAAACAATTATATTTCATATGTTTTTCAAGATTTTAAACTTTTTAATAATTTAAGCGTATGGGATAATATTAAAATCAAAAATAATTTAACCTCTCATAAAACTGATAATGAAATATCTAAGCTATTAAAAGAAATTGGCTTACATGAAAAAAAGAACTCTTTAATTAAAGAATTATCAATTGGGCAAAGGCAAAGAACAGCTATAGTAAGAGCACTTTGCCAACCATTTAAATTTCTATTACTAGATGAGCCATTTAGTAATCTTGATGAAGATAATATTTCAATTATCACTGAAATATTAAATAAAGAATTAAAAAATCAGAAAGCAGGACTTATTGTAACTACTTTAAATAATGAATACCTTTTCAGTTACAATAAAAAATTTAATTTATAAGATGCTTTGGAAGTTACAAATTAAAACCTTTTTACCATTGCAACTCATTGGTTATGCAATCACATTATGTATAGGTGTTATTATTATTTTAACAACATATAATATCTATAAAGACATACAACCATTATTAAAAAAGGAAACAGATGTTTTTGGAAATAATGGAGTAGTTATTAGTAAAGAGATAAGCGATGTTTCTAGTGTTTTCGGTGGATTAAATTCAATGAAAGGAAATAATGTAGATAGAAGTAGTATTTATTTCACAAATGAAGAAATTAGTATTTTTAAAAAACAATCATTTGTAGAAAATATTAGTTTTTTCAATACTGCTTCTGGTTTTAATATCTATTTATATATTAATGAATTAGGGATACATACTGATATATTTTTTGAAAGTATTCCAGACAAATATTTAGGCACAATTAATGATAATGATCTTTGGAAATGGGACGAAAAAGAAAAATTTATACCTATTGTAATACCTAAAGATTATCTAAAAATCCTTAATCTAGGATACGCTGAATCAAGAAAATCTAGTGGAATCCCATTACTTTCATATAATGCTGTTAAATGGATGAAAGGAGAAATATTAATTAAATCAAAAATAGGAAAAGAAAAATTCACTTGTCAAATTGTAGGTTTTACAGAAAAGGTTAACTCTATATTAGTCCCTAATGACTTTTTAATTTGGGCAAATAAAAATTATGGTGACGGAAAAAAATCTAAGCCAAATAAACTGATTGTAGAATTCAATAACTCAAATAGTCCGGAAATTATAAAGTACTTAAAAGAAAATAAATATGAAATAAATAAAAGAGATATTGAGTTTAATAAATTGATTAACATATTTCGTGTCGCTTTTTTTCTAATTTTTATAATCGCAACAGTAATTATAAGCTTATCAATATCTTTTGTTTTATTGAGTGTTAATTTAATCTTTCAAAAAAATAAGACTGTATTAATTAACTTGTATAACATAGGATATAATTTACAAAAAATATCTTTATTATATAAAATTATAATTAGTGGAATTACATTTATTTCAATTTCAATCGCACTAATAATTAGTAATTTTATTAGAGAAGTTTACAGACAAAATTTAAGCACATTATTTGAAATAAATTTAGAAAAGAATAATATATATATTGCAACTCTAGCAATAACAATACTGTTTATTCTATTAATAAATATTTTTATTAAAAAGAAAATAAATAATATTATATCAAATTAAAAAAAGACCATAAAGATGGTCTTTTTTTTGTAGCGTGAGGCAGATTTGAACTGCCGACCTCAGGGTTATGAATCCTGCGCTCTAACCAACTGAGCTACCACGCCATTTTTCAGCTGCAAATATATTCTTTTAAGTTATTATAATTTCCATTTTTATAATAATTTAACTTCTACCCTTTTCATTTAAAAAATTTGTTTTATGCTTTAAAGTTCTTAGAATAAGAACTGATATAATTATTATTATAAAAAAATACAAACTACTATCTTCAAGAAACCAAAAACCATAAATAAAATAGTTTCTAAAAAATTCAATATAAATAAAACCAATTACTGCAGATAAAATACTTGAGTATTCTCTTCTTAATATACTTATAAAAGAAAAAGAGACTTTTGATTTTTGATAATTTAATGATAAAGGAAAGAAAGCAGATATTGAACTAGACCAACTTACATAATGCTCACCAAACTTACGTTCTAAAAATCGTTCTTCTGCAAACATAATTCTTTCATAATAAAGCCAAAATAACAAGGACATTATAATTATAAAATAAAAATTAAAAGTTGATATAGATATTCCTAACCAAATTAAATAATTACCTAAATATAATGGGTGTCTTATTAAAGAGTAAATTCCAGTCGAATTCAACTCTTCTGCAATCTGCTCTTTTGTATTTCTTCCACTAGTTCCTTTAGGAGTAGTGCCAATCGTGTAAAATCTAATAAAAAAACCAATACAGCTAATAAAATATGCAAAAAACAAAAATAAACTATTAATTTTTCTATCAACAAATGTATAATCAGTAAAATACATAAAAGGCAAGGCGATTAAAAATAAAATTACGGGAAATTGCCCTCTGTACTTAAACAAAAAGTTTCCTTGTTCTTCAAATGATTTTAATAACATAAGAGAGTTTAAAAAATTAATATTTGCAAAGTTATTAAAACTTATTTCCTATTCAATGATTGACAAAAATGATTTTACATAAAATAAATTTATCATTTATATAAATAGTAAATTTAATATCTTTACAAAAACCTATTTAGCTATACAAATATCAATGATTAATATAGTAATAAAATGTACTAAGATTCTATTTTTATGAAGAAGCTACATTTACTTTTGATAAAATCATTTATTGGACCATTTTTATTAACCTTCATAATAACTGTCTTCTTGTTGTTAATGCAGTTTTTATGGAAATATATAGATGATCTTGTTGGTAAGGGTTTAGAGTTTAATAATATAGCAGAATTACTATTTTATGCATCAGCAAGATTTGTACCTATAGCACTTCCTATGTCAATATTACTTTCATCTGTTTTGGTATTTGGTAGATTAGGAGAACAATATGAATTAACCGCATTAAAGTCGGCTGGAATTTCACTTTTCAAAATAATGACCCCTTGCTTATTTCTGTCATTATTTTTAGCTGGAGGATCATACATGTTTTCAAATTACATTATGCCTATTGCAAATTTAGAAAATGCAACTAAAATATATGAAATACAAAAAAAGAAACCCACTATTAACATTAAAGAAGGAGTTTTTTACGACGATATTAATGATTTCTATATTAAAGTAGGTGAAAAATCCGAAAATGGTAATAAATTGAAAGATATTCTTATCTACAACAAAACAAATTCTTTTGAAAATAATCATGTTATTACAGCTAAGGAAGGGATAATGCAATTAACAAATGATGAAAAATTTTTAGAAATAATTTTATTTGATGGACACTCATATCTTGAAGTAATAGATCGTAATAGTAATAATAATGAATTTAGAAGAACCAGTTTTAAAAAAAATTTAGTTAGAATTAATCTTGAAATACTAAATACATCAGTTAATCCTGATGATTTATACAAAGGACACTATGCAATGCTTAATAATTTTCAATTATCAAACACAATTGATTCTTTATTAGAACTAAATTTAATAAAAACACAAACATTTAAAAATAGAATTATTAATGAATATTTTATAGAAAAAGATACAAGTAATAATTTAAATATTAAAGAAAAGAAAATATTAAATATAAATTTTGTAAAACAAAAATATAATATTGCAATAAACCAAGTTAGATCTCTTAAATCAATAGTAAGATCGAAAAAAAATAACATAAATTATAAAACATTAATAATTGCAAGGCATCAAATAGAGTGGCACAGAAAAATTAGTCTTGCAGTTGCATGCATTATCTTTTTCTTAATTGGCGCTCCTTTAGGGTCAATCATAAGAAAAGGAGGATTTGGGATTCCAGTATTAATATCTACTTTATTTTTTGTATGCTATCATATTATTAACATGATAGGTGAAAAGTCTGCAAGAGAATTAACTCTTAAACCATACGAAGGAATGTGGTTAGCTAATATAATATGTATTCCAATAGCAATAATATTAATATTAAAGGCAAAAAATAATATTCAAATTATTGATCTAACAAGATTAAGATTATTTTTAAATAGAATTATTTATTTTAAAAGAAAATAATATAAATATGGTAATTTTGCACTTCATAAAAAAATAATAATGAACTTTAATACAATAGAAGAAGCTATTTCAGATATTAAAAAAGGAAAAGTCGTTATAGTAATTGATGACAAGAATAGAGAGAATGAGGGGGACTTTGTAGCTGCAGCTGAAATGGTGACTCCTGAAATGATTAATTTTATGGCTACTCATGGAAAAGGACTGATATGTACTCCATTACTTGAAGAAAGATGTAATGAGCTTGACCTAGAATTGATGATCGGAAAAAACACAGCATTACATGAAACGCCATTTACAGTATCTGTAGATTTAATAGGAGAAGGATGCACCACAGGAATTTCTGCATATGATAGAGCACAAACTATTAAGGCTCTAACTAATTCTAAAATTAAAGCTAATGATTTTGGTAGGCCTGGACATATATTCCCACTAAAAGCTAGAAAAGGTGGTGTTCTAAGAAGAGCAGGTCACACAGAAGCTGCAATTGATCTTGCGCGTTTAAGCGGCTTATATCCTGCAGGAGTTATAGTTGAAATTTTAAATGAAGATGGAAGTATGGCAAGAGCACCAGAATTATTCAAGATTGCCAAAAAGTTTGATTTAAAATTTATTACAATTCAAGACTTAATTAAATATAGATTAAAACACTCAACTCTTATTAAAAAAGAAGCTGAAGTAGATTTACCAACAGAATACGGTAATTTCAAAATGATTGCCTTTCGACAAACAACAAATAACCAATTACATCTAGCAATATTTAAAGGTAAGTGGTCAAAAGATGATGAAGTGTTAATAAGAGTTCATTCTTCATGTATCACAGGAGATATTTTTGGTAGCTGTAGATGTGATTGTGGGCCACAATTACATCAATCATTAAGACAAATAAATCAAAATAAACAGGGTATAGTAATTTATATGAATCAAGAAGGTAGAGGTATTGGCCTGCTTAATAAACTAAAAGCATATGAACTACAAGAAAAAGGTATGGATACCGTAGAGGCTAATCTACATCTTGGATTTAAAGCAGACCATAGAGATTATGGAATAGGTGCACAAATTATAAGAGCAATGGGGGTTTCAAAAATTCAACTTCTAACAAATAATCCAAAAAAAAGAATAGGACTAAATGGATATGGGATTGAAATTACTAAAACTGTTGCTATAGAGATTAAGGAGAATAAATTCAACTCTAAATATCTTAGAACAAAAAGGGATAAAATGGGACATAATTTAAAGCATTTAAATGAGGAAAGAAGCGATAATTTTAGCAATTGAATCTTCGTGTGATGACACATCAGCTGCAATACTAAAAGGGAGAAAAGTTTTATCAAACGAAATAGCAAATCAACATATACATTCTTTATACGGCGGTGTTGTTCCTGAAATTGCATCAAGAGAGCATCAAAAAAATATTATTCCTGTTGTTGATGTTGCAATAAAAAAAGCAGGTATTAATAAAAGAGAGATTGATGCAGTTGCTTTTACTAAAGGTCCTGGTTTACTTGGATCACTATTAGTTGGAAATTCATTTGCAAAATCATTTGCCATGGGTATGGATATTCCAATTATAGCAGTCAATCACATGAAAGCACATATACTTGCACATTTTATAGATGAAGGAAATCCCCTACCTAAATTCCCTTTTTTATGTCTTACTGTTTCTGGAGGACATACTCAAATTGTTCAAGTAAACTCAATTAATGAAATGAAGATTATAGGAACTACACTTGATGATGCAGCTGGAGAGGCTTTTGATAAATCTGCTAAAATTTTAAAATTAGATTATCCCGGAGGACCATTAATAGACAAGTATTCTAAATCAGGTGATATTAATGCATTTAAGTTTGGTAAACCAAAAGTTAAAAATCTTGATTTTAGTTTTAGTGGCTTAAAAACATCAATATTATATAAGATTAATCATGAAGTTAAAAAAAATACAAATTTTATTGAGGAAAATTTGAATAACCTCTGCGCTTCGATACAACATAGTATTATTAATATTTTATTAGAAAAATTACAAAAAGCTATTGAACAAACAAAAATAACTCAAATTGCAATAGCTGGAGGAGTTTCAGCAAATTCATATTTAAGAAAGGAACTACAATATTTAGCAGATAAAAATAAATACCATATATATATACCTAAATTTGAATATTGTACAGATAATGCAGCAATGATTGGTATAGCAGGATATTTTAAGTATCTAAAAAAAGATTTTTCTAAACAAGATGAAATAAGTACTGCATCTCTAGCTTTCTAATTCTTTTATTAAATCATTGATAAAAAAAGAAGTGGTAACTAATGCTTCATTTAAACTTACTGGGAATTCTTTTAAATTATAAGGATGGGAAGCTCCAAAAACATGATTTGCAGATTTAATAATATGTGTTCTAGTATTTGAATTCCATTTATTCATATTAAATGCAGATTTTACAGAAACAGTAGAATCTAAATCACCATGAATATGTAAATGAGAAGTTGTTATACTCTCTAGTGCTGCTCTTAAATTTAATCTATCTTTATTTTTTAAACAATCTTCATAAAACTGATAATATAAAGGCATATATTGATTTGTTCTACCATTATACACGTAAGTAACTCCCTTGTCTTTCCATTCATTCACCTTATCACTTAAAATTACTTTAGATAATAAATCAGATGGTGAGGCCCAACTTATGACAGCAGATATTCGTTCATCTTCCGATGCCTTTAAAATTGAAATAGCCCCTCCTCTACTATGTCCAAGTAAAAAAAATAATGGTTTATTAAAATTAGATTTTTTATCATCAGAAAGAGAACACTTAAATTTGCGTTCTACAAAATCTATAACTAAGCCTAAATCATCTAATTCTTTAGAAAAATTATTATTGCCAAAAGCATCTAAATCAACAAAGTTTAATGCATCATCTACACTTGTTCCATTATGAGAAAAATTAAATTTAACAAAGATATAACCTAAACTAGCAAAATATTTTGCGATTTCATTAAATGGTCCCCAATCTTTAAAACCTTTAAAACCATGAGAAAAAATAATTATTTTTTTATAATCGTTAGTATACTGTAAATGATTTGGATAAGTTATATCAATAGAAATGAGTTTATCATCAGAACCAGAAATTATTTCTTGACTTTTATTAAATAAAGAAGATGTAACCGAATCCATTAATGAGAAAATTACGCTAAAACTTCGGCAACCTTATCTGCAGCTTCTTGTAATAAAATAACTGATTCTACTTCAAGTCCACTTTTTTCAATTAATTTCTTTGCTTCAATAGCATTAGTTCCTTGTAATCTTACAATTAAAGGAATATCAATATTTCCTATATTATTGTATGCATCAACTATTCCTTGAGCTACTCTGTCGCATCTAACAATACCGCCAAAAATATTTATTAAAATTGCTTTAACTGAAGAATCTTTTAATATAATTCTAAACGCTTGTTCTACTCTCTTAGCATCTGCAGTACCTCCAACATCAAGAAAATTTGCTGGATTTCCTCCAGCCATTTTAATTATATCCATTGTTGCCATTGCTAGTCCAGCACCATTGACCATACAACCTACATCACCATCAAGCTTAATAAAATTCAGTCCATATTCGCCTGCTTCTACTTCAGTTGGATCTTCTTCTCTTTTATCTCTTAGATTTAGAAAATCAGGATGTCTATATAATGAATTTTCGTCAATGGTAACTTTTGAATCAACAGCCATTACCTTTTCATCAGATGTTTTTAAAACAGGATTAATTTCAAATAAAGATGCGTCTATTTCATCATATGCTTTATATAAAGCAGAAACAAATTTAACCATTTCTTTAAAAGCCTTTCCTTTCAAACCTAAATTAAATGCAATTTTACGACATTGAAATGAGGTTAGTCCAACTTTTGGATCAACTTGTTCATGAAAAATTAAATGAGGTGTTTTTTCAGCAACCATTTCTATATCCATTCCACCTTCTGTTGAATACATAATCATATTCTTACCCGTTGACCTATTTAAAAGTACTGACATATAAAACTCAGCAGTTTCATTTTCACCAGGATAATAAACATCTTCAGCCACTAATACTTGATGAACTGTCTTTCCTTCTTTAGAGGTTTGAGGTGTAACAAGTTTCATGCCAATCATCTCATTAGTAATATTTCTTACATCATCTAAACTTTTTGCTAATTTAACTCCTCCACCTTTTCCTCTTCCTCCAGCATGCACTTGAGCTTTGATTACCCACCAGTTAGTTCCAGTTTGAGAATGTAATTCCTTTGCAGCTTTTAGAGCTTCATCAGAAGAAGAAGCAACAATACCTTTTTGAACTCTAACACCAAAACTATTTAGCAATTCTTTTCCTTGATATTCATGTAAATTCATTTCGTTTATTTTAATTTCAGCAAAATTAAATGATTGATTGAAATAAACAACTTCTATTTGAATTAAATTATATCTTTGTTTAACAAATATATCTAATGAAAATCAGAACGATAATCATCATATTTATATTATTCCCATTTGTTTCATTTTGTCAATTTGAGTCTAAAAAAACATATGTAATTAATAGGGTTTTTGAATCTCCAGTTATTGACGGTATTGTTAATGATAAAGTTTGGGAAGAAATAACAATAGCAAATAATTTTACTCAAATAACACCAAAAAATGGAGAAAAAGAAAGAGCAAATCAAAAAACTGAAGTGAAAATTTGCTACGATTCTAAAAATATATATTTTGCTGTAACAATGTATGATAATGCTTCAGATAGTATTTTAAAAGAATTATCGCAAAGAGATGAAGACAATAAAAATTTTGACGCCTTTGGGATTTTTATTGATCCATTTAATGATGGGCAAGTTGAATATAATTTTATGGTTACAGCTGCTGGAGTTCAAATAGATAGAAAGTTTTCAAAATCTGGAATAGATAAGAACTGGAACGCTGTATGGAAATCAGTAGTCAAAATTAATTCAATTGGTTGGGTTGCTGAATTTGCTATTCCATTTTCTCAGTTAAGATTTTCTGAAAAAAATGATATATGGGCATTAAACATGGCAAGGACTATAAGAAGATATAGGGAGGACTATAGTTGGAATCCAATTAATGTAAAATTTACAGACTTTGCTTTGCAAGCAGGAATATTAAAAGGAATTAAAAATATTACACCTCCTACTAGATTATCTTTTATGCCTTATGCATCTATGTATGTAGATAATTTCGCAGGAGAAACGACATATCCTTATAATTATGGAATGGATCTTAAATACGGTTTAAATAAAAGCTTCACTCTCGACATGACTCTAATACCTGACTTTGGTCAAACTGTATCTGATGCCATGGTTTTAAACCTAACACCATTTGAAGTTAAATACGAAGAGAATAGACAATTTTTTAATGAAGGAACTGAACTATTTAGTAAAGGTGAAGATATGTTTTATAGTAGAAGACTAGAGGATAATTTATTAAATGCATCAAAAATAACTGGAAGAACAGAAAATGGTTTAGGAATTGCTATTTTAAATGCTGTTACAAATAAAACAGATACAGACCCACTAACTAACTATAACGCTATGATCTTTGATCAATCTCTTGGTAATGGCTCTTCAGTAAGTTTAATGAATACACATATGGTTAAAAATGGAAGCAATAAAGATGCTAATGTAACTGGAGCTTTTGCTCGTATTAACAATAAAGAAAATACTCATGTTTATGTTGGAAAATTAAAAATGAGTCAGGAGTTTGAAAAAGGAAAAATAAAAAGAGGATTTTCAGGAATGTTGGCAGTTGGAAAAACAAATGGAAACTACAGATATGATGTATATTCTATTTTTGAAGATGACAGATATAATCCAAATGACCTAGGCTTCTTGTATTCTAATAATGAAATAAAAAATGGATTATCATTAAGTTATAATCAACTTACTGAGAGTAAGCGTTTTATAGATTTAGAAACAGAAATTGAAATTGAACATAAAAGCCTATTTACTGATCAAAAATTTGTTAACTTGGAATTAGAATTTGAACAAAAAGCAACATTAAAAAATTATACAACAATCTTTCTTAGAGCTAATATAAATCCATACGAAAAAAATGATTTTTATGAGACAAGAACTAATGACCTATTAAATCCAGTAAAAAGATCAAAATCATTATATTTAGGAGGATGGATTTCTACTGATTATAGGAAAAAAATTGCGTTAGATTTTGGAGGAGGGTATAGCTTAAAACCATTATATGAAGGATATTTATACCGATGGAGAATTGCGCCAAGATTTAGATTAAATGATAAAATATCAATGAGATATATATTATCTATTAAAAAAGAGTACAACGACATTGGTTTTATTACTTATGATACTCTTCCATTATTGATTGAACCACCTAAAATAGATTATATTTTTGCAAAAAGAAATACAAATATGATAACAAACGTATTTAGTCTCAATTATATTTTAAACAACAAAATGGACTTATCAATTAAGGTTCGTTATCATTTAGATCAAGTTAGAAATATTGAATATAATAAATTAGATGACAATGGTTATCTTGACGAAAGTCAATATGTCGGTAATTATGACATAAATTATTCAACATGGACTTCAGATATTGTATTTAATTGGTGGTTTTCTCCAGGAAGTAAGTTAAGCTTAGTATGGAAAAATGGCATTGATAATACAGAAAACTATATTACTAATCATTGGATTGAAAACTTAAATAATTCATTTAAATTAGAACAACAAAATAGTATTTCTCTTAAAATTATTTATTATTTAGATTACCTTTACTTTAAAAATGATAAAAGCTAAAAATATAAATTTTTCTTACGGTAACATTCAAGTGTTGAAAGATATTAATTTAGAGATTAAAGAAGGTGAATTTATCTCAATTGTAGGCTCTTCTGGAGCAGGAAAAACAACTTTATTGAATCTTTTAGGCACTTTACAAAAAGTACAAAAGGGGTCGATAATAATTAATAACCAAGATATAAATAAACTTACTGCAAATCAATTATCAAAATTGAGAAATAAGTATATTGGATTTGTTTTTCAATTTCATAATTTATTAGCTGAATTTACTGTACTTGAAAATGTATGTTTACCAGCCTTAACTGATGGAAAAAACAAAAAAAATATTAAAGATAAAGCAAAAGAAATACTTGAAACCTTAAACATGAGTAATAAACTAAATCAAAAACCAAATGAACTTTCTGGAGGTGAACAGCAAAGAGTAGCTGTAGCAAGATCTTTAATTAATTCTCCTTCAATTCTTTTAGCTGATGAGCCATCAGGAAATCTTGATTCAAAAAATGCAGAAGATTTACATAATATTCTTTTAAAATTAAATAAAGAAAAAAAACAAACTATAATAGTAATAACTCATAACAATGATTTAGCTAAACTTGCCGATAGAGTCATAAAAATTGAAGATGGTAAAATTATTTAAATAAAACAATTAAAATATTATTAAAAAAACTAATTTTGCACTTTGATGATTTTTCAAAACCCAAAAGTGCTTTATGCGTTATTCGCGATTGCTATCCCAATTATTATTCACTTATTTAATCTACAAAAAGAAAAAAAAGTATATTTCAGTAGTATTAGATTTTTAAAAGAAATTAAAGAAAAAAATAAACAAAGAGCTAAACTAAAAAACATATTAATACTTTTAAGTAGAATCTTTGCTATTAGTTTTTTAATTTTTGCATTTGCCAAGCCTTATATACCCATAGAAAAGCAACACATTACTAAAAACATCTTCATATATATTGATAATTCATTAAGTATGGATATTGATTTTGGAAATGGCAACCTTCTTGAAATAGCTAAAAATAATGCTAAGGAAATAATAAAGTCATATCCAGATTATTATAACTTTTATATAGCAACCAATGATTTTGACAAAAAACATAATACTAAATACAATAAAGAAGATATATTTTTACAAATTGATAATATTAATCCTACATATAAACAAAAAAAATTCAAAGATATCATTGAGAGAATAAATCTCATAGAAAAAAATAAATATCATTTATATTATATTTCAGATTTACAAGAAACAACATTTAAATTTGATAATAGCACTAAACAAGATCTGATCAATCAAGTTACATTTATACATTTAAAAAATATAAATCTATCAAATATTAGTATTGACAGTTTGTTTATTGAAGAACCTGTTTTAAAAAATCAAAATAAAATAAATCTTAGGATTAAAATTAGTAATCCAAGTAATAATAAAATTATTAATGAGCCCTTATTTCTATATGTTAATAATAAGCAAAAATCTCAACAATACATTACTCTTTCACCCAATGAAAAAAAAGAAGTAATATTCGATTTTATAGATAATAAGGAGATAATAAGTGGTGATATAAGAAGTCAAGACGTGCCAATTACATTTGATAATAAATTATTTTTTACAGTCAATAAATTAGATAAAGTTAATGTATCAATCATAAACACTATAAACAAAAAAAATAGTTTTCGTAATTTATTCAAAAATGATACAAGTATGTTTTTATTTAATGAATATGAATTAGAAAAGATTGATTATAATTCACTATTAATTCAAAATTTAATTATTCTTAATGAAATAGAGAAAATACCAAGTGGGTTATTAAGCACGTTATTAAAGTTTTTAGATAATGGTGGAAGCTTATTAATTGTACCTCCATATGATTTAGTAGATCTTAAAGAATATAACAACTTACTAAATAACTTAAATATAAATTACATAAAAAAAAGCACAACTAATAATCTAAAAATTAATAATTTTATTTTGGAAAATGATATTTATGCAAATGTATTTACAAATAATGATTTAGAAAAGATTGAATTTCCTTTTAGCAAAAAACATTACGAAATCAGCAAGAAAATTCCATATTCTGAAATAATTAATCTAGCAAATAAAGATCCATTTTTGATTAATTATAATTTAACAAAAGGGAAAATTTTTCAATTTATTAGCCCATTAAATAGTGAATACAATAATTTTACAGAGCATGCATTATTTGTACCATCATTAATCAATATAGCAACTTCTTCATGTAAATTAACACCTCCTTACTATACGCTTAATGAAACAAAACATATCCAATCAAAAAAGAAACTAAACAATATTAAATTTAGTAGAATAGTTGGTAATAATATTGATATTATACCAACAATTTTAAATAAAAATGGAAACACATTAATCAATCATAATAATCAAATAACACAACCAGGAATATATAGCGTGTATTTTAACAATAAAGTTGAAGAAAAAATAGCCTTTAATATAAATTCATCAGAAAATAAAATAAAAACAATGGATTCTGAAAAATTAAAAATTAATAAAAATTTATCTGTTATAGATTCAGACTTTGAACTTTCTGAAAATATTATGAAAAATATTGATGGAAAACAATACTGGAAATATGCATTATTACTTTCTCTTTTGTTTTTTGCTATCGAAATATTATTTATTAAAAAACTTAGAACATGAAAATACTAATTAAATCTGCAATAATAATAGATTCTCAAAGTAAACATCATTTGAAAAAAATGGATATTCTTATAGAAAATGGAATCATTAAAAAAATTAAAAAATCAATCGAAATAGATCCGACTAATAAGAAAAATAATAGTATCATAATTTACAAAGCTAAAGACCTTCATGTATCTCCAGGATGGTTCGACATTCATGTAAACTTTTGTGAACCTGGATATGAACAAAAAGAAACAATTTTAACAGGTTGTAATGCAGCTATTAAAGGTGGATTTACTGGTGTTATGTTAATGCCTAATACAAAACCATGCATTGATAATAAAGGAATTATAGAATTTATTAAAAATTCATCTAAAAAAAATATAATTGATATTCATGTTGCCGGAAATATTACTAAAAACTGTGAGGGAAAAGACATTGTGGAAATGTATGATATGCATAAATCTGGATGTAGCACATTTACAGATGATAAAAACTCAATAATAAGAAATGATGTGATGAAAATTGCTATGCTATACTCAAAAGATGCTAATTTTTTAATTATGAATCATCCAAGTGATTCAAGCTTATCTAAAGGCCATATGCATGAAGGTGAAATAAGTACAAAGTTAGGTCTAAAAGGAATTCCATCAATAGCTGAAGAAATTATGGTGGATAGAGATCTTAATTTATGTAAATATACTAACAGCAGATTACATTTAAGTTATATCTCTACAAAAGAAAGTATTAATAAAATTAAAAAAGCAAAATCAAATGGATTAAAAGTTAGCGCTGATGTTCCAATTCATAATTTATTTTTAACTGAAAAATCTATAAGTAATTTTGATACTAGATATAAAGTTTCTCCACCTCTTAGAACTAAAAAAGACAACTTAAGTTTAATTAATGGGCTTAAAAATGATACTATAGATATAATATCATGTGATCACTCTCCTATAAATGAAGAATACAAAAAAACGGAATTTGATAATGCTGAAAATGGGATTATAGGATTAGAAAGTGCTTTTGGACTTCTAGGGAAACATATAATTCAAAAAATTGGTATTAGTAAACTAATTGAAAAAATATCTATAAACCCAAGAAAAGTATTAAATATAGAGAAAGTTAAAATTGAAGAAGAAAATAAAGCTAACTTAACTCTATTTAATCCAAATTTCGATTGGATATTTAGTGAAAAGGATATAAAATCAAAATCAAAAAACACACCATTTATAGGAACACAGCTTAAAGGTAAAGCACTAGCAATTATAAATAATGGTAAGATAAAAGAGTGTTAAAAATTATTTAATTTACGTTTAACTGTTCCATTATCATATATATAAATTAGCACTTTATGTTCTAATAAATTATTATTACTTACTTCCCTTCCTAAAAGATCTGTAATTTTTATTAACTTATTTTCAATACCGGTAATATTATTCAGATTGGTAGAAGACTCTCTAGCTTCATAAAGTATTAAATCATCAACTGCGGCCTCTATTAAACTACCACCGTCAAGATTCTGACCTAAACGAATACTATCAGAAGCAATGAATTTTAGTTGAACATTGTTAGTAAGGCTAACATAATCATTAACCCTAAAAGCAAACTTTCTCCAACTTAAATCAGAGCTAATATTATCTTCAACATAAACCCAATTAACACCGTCATCTGAAATCATGACTTGCCACCAATCAGCACCAGGATTAGCACCACTATATGGACTGTTAGTATACCATCTATAATATGAAAATGCAGGGTTTAAAAATGATGATAAATCATATGAAGGAGAGTATAACGTAGTATGCCCTCCATCAACATCATTTTCACCTAAACCAGACTGCGATGATGTAGCATTACCTGTAAAAGCACATTGAGATCCACCAGGTGTATTCTGAGCATCAGTTTGACAAATAGTACTTGCATCACCATAAACACCATAAGAAGGGATCGGAACGCCTATTTCCCAAATTCCAGTAGTTGCATTATCATCAAAGCCTCCTGTTTGCCAAAAACCAAAATTACCATCAAAATCTTCCTCTTGCATTATGTCAAATCCCACAAGAATAAAATTTGGAAGATTTGCATCTTTAATAGGTATAATATTAGAAGCAATTGGAGTTACTGCTGATTCATTACCAAAATTATCAGTTAATGACAAATAGTATGCAATAACAGTTCCATTAGGTTGAGATGGTATTGATGTAGTAAAAGAAGTAACTCCATTCATTGGTAAATTTGTCCATGTATTAGCATCATTAATTTTATAATAACAGTTAGTAGATCCTAATGCCCATGGGTATGTCAAGCCAACATTTGCATTAATATTAATTGGCATATTAGCATTAGCAACCTGAACAGGATTGTGAGAAATTACAGCATTTGATAATAAAGTAATACCATGTAAATCAAAAGCACTGATAATAGCTAAATCATTTGGGGTACCATTACTTAAATCAGCATCATTATCATCAGCAAATAAAACTTCAAGTAAAATATCAGTATATATTACACCTTCATCACCATCAGGTCCATCTACACCACTATCATAAGTGTATTTAAATAAATTTAACATTTGATTCATATCTCCTAAATTTAAATATAAATCCCAAAAAGCACCTGCAATTATTTCACCATCTGCATGTACCTCACCAACTAAATCTTGAGGATAAACTTTTCTATCTTGATCATATCTTCTTACAAATATAGTTGGATCTAATAAATCCCAACCGTATCCTAAAACAGGATTTTCAGTCAATGAAATTGCCCAAACATCAGCAAAACCTTCATTTAAACCACCATTAGACATACCTCCATTCCATCCAGAGCCATTGTACCTACCACTATTAATTGCATGTCCATATTCATGATAAACAACATCAGGTAAATTAGCAGTTGCATGACACCCTCCCCCTTGTGCATAAAAGTTAATAGAACTACCGTCAAAATAGGCATTACAACTTCCAGAAACATCTATGTTGGTTTGCATTGGATTATCCAAACCCGTATAAGTTGGAAAATAAAATTTCATATGGTCATGTATTTCATTTACAGCCCAGTATGCAGTTCTTTCTTGTATAGTTGAATTTGAATTATCAAAATTAATTAAATTGGTACTTGAAAGATTGTCAAATATATCTGGTGTAGTTCCATTTGTCTCAACATTTGCATATTCTCCTTCTAACTTATACCTTATTACGGTTCCTATATTAGAAGGCAAAAAGACTTCACCATTATTGTCAGTAAAATAATTAATGTTTGTATTTTGATCTATTGCTTTTAGATATTTAAACTTTTCAATAGAAGAACCATTATACGGATTAGATGTATATATTTCTCCAGATACTGTAGATGTCCCAGATGGCGGAGCCTCATACATCACCATATTTTTACGCATTAATAGCTGACCAGTATTTGCATCAACATAACATAAATATTTTGCTGGCCCATGCTCTATTGTTGTAGAAAAAGAAAGCTGATATATTAAATGATATTCATAATCCCTATAAACTGGAACAGCTAATATTTTAAGATCATCTTCAACACTTATATTTGTAACTAAATTTGATATATTAGAAGTTGCACTATTTATAGCTTCATTAATATCTATCGTTGGATTTACAGCTACATTAATGTTATTAAATAAATCCATTCCAAATGCAACAATTTTGTTGTCATTCGTAAGTTTTGCATATAAACTGCTTCCAATAACTTCTAAATTATTATGATACTGAATAAATTTTTTAGTAGTATAATTATCATTTTTATTAGAATATAGTTCTCTTAAGTCACTTGGTAAATTAAAATTATTATCAATTAAAAAATCATTAATATTATTAATTTGGATAGGTGAACCAAATGCTCTGTGAGGGAGCCTATTCTGTTCATTAAAAATAACATACCAATTTGAATTAGCCGATTGAAATTGTGACCAAACTGTATTTTTCCTTAAGTATTCTTGATATTGATTATCAAGAGGTTGCTTGTTTTTAACAAATCTTATCTCATTATCATCATGATGACTATGAGTTGTTGCAGACAAACTAATAAAAAGTATAGATAAAAGTGATAATAAAAAGGACTTTTTCATAAAAATAAGTTTTTTGTAAAAATATTAAAATAATTATTTATTTTTAAAAATATTAATCAATAAAAAGAAAAGATGAAAAAACTATTATTTATTATATTTCTTACGCCTCTAATTAGCTTCTCTCAAGGAAAATGTGTGATTGGAGATTGTAAAAATGGTGTAGGCACATATCTTTTTGATGATGGCAATATATTTGAGGGAGAGTGGAAAGATGGGCGACTTAATGGTTTTGGGATTACCATTTTATATGATGAAACTGGTATGTTATTTGGAACATATGATGGTCAATTTAGAAATGGTGAGAAAAGTGGCTGGGGAACTGGAACTATATATTCGAAGGAAGGAAAATTATATGGAACGTACGTGGGAAATTGGAAAGATGGTGATTATAATGGATGGGGTATATTTATTTGGAGAGACGGAACAATCGAAAAGGGAGAATGGAAAGATGGAGACTTAATCAAATAATTAGTCTGTAAATAAAAGATTAACAATTAAATCTTAATCTTTTGACCATCATAGGAAAGTTTAATGTTATCAGGTAATTCTTGATTTACTTCTTCATGTAAACCCATGTAGTGAGAAATATGTGTTAATAATGCTTTTTTAGGTTTTAATTCCTTAAGTAGAGCTAAAGCTTGGTCTAGGTTAAAATGAGAAATATGCTCCTTTTTTCTCAGGGCATCTAGAATAATAAGATCTGCATCTCTCATTTTATCAATTTCTCTATTTTCTATAAAACTTACATCAGTAAGATAAATAAAATCTTTTATTCTAAATCCAAGAACGTCCATTTTATAATGTAATGCTTTAATAGGAGTAATTTTAATACTATTAATTTTAAAGGGTTGAGCTTTAATATTATTAATAATTACTCTTGGAACTCCTGGATATTTAGTATCACTAAAAACATAAGAAAACTCTCTTTTTAAGGCTTTTTTAGTTTCTTTAGTACAATATATTTGCATATCCTTTTTCCATTTATGATTAAATGCTCTAATATCATCCATGCCTGCAGTATGATCCTTATGATGATGAGTAAATAATATAGCATCTACTTTTTCTACATTTTCCCTTAGCATTTGTTGTCTAAAGTCTGGACCTGTATCAATAATAATAGTATGATTATCAACCTCTACCATTACAGATGAACGAAGTCTTTTATCTTTGGAATTAGATGACCGACATACATGACAATTACAAGTAATAACTGGAACACCTTGAGATGTTCCAGTACCTAACAATGTTATTTGCATTTGTTTTTCCAAAATTGATGTAAAATTAATAGATAAATGCCGATATTAGCAAATATGTATTATAAATTTGCAACTAAATTAAAATATCATAAGGATGAGAAAAAATGTAATTCTAACTGCTGGCCAAAAAGCTTTACAAATAAATTTAGATAATACAATTTATGGCTCTTTTGTAGAAATTGGTGCAGGACAAGAAGTGGCAAGAAATTTTTTTAAAGCTGGATCGGCATCAACAACAATCGCAAAAACAATGTCAGCATATGATAGAAATTTTTCTGATGCTATTTATGGTAAAGAAAAAAATGGAAGATATGTTTGTAAATCAAGACTTGAAAAAATGCTTGAACACGAATATGACTTATTAAATGAAAGATTAGATAGAAAAGATCATCCAAATACTAAATTTTTTATTTACGCTGATACTATTTCAACCACTAACTATTCTAAAACAACACAAGGACATGGATGGATTGGTGTTAGATTTCAAACCTCTGCTAATGAAAAGCCATCAGACTTTATTATTCATATTTTACTTCATGATCAAGATGCAAAAATTCAACAGGAAACTATAGGAATAATTGGAACAAATATTCTACATGCTTGCTTTAATGAAAATGATCCAAAAGAAATTTTAAAAAGAACTTATGACTCACTTGGAAAAGATCAATTTGAAATTGATATGGTTGAAGTAACTGGACCTGCATTTGAAAAAACAGATAATAGACTATTAAGTCTTACTTTAGTAAAAGAAAGAATGACTAATGCAGTAATTTTCACACCTGATGGTAAAAACAAGCAACCTTCAGATATTCTCTACAAAAAAAACATACTTACAATGAGAGGTAGTTTTCGCCCAGTAACAAAGGTAAATATAGATATGCTGGAAAATGGGTTGAAGAAATTTAAAGAAACTAAAAAAGTCGTTCATGAAAATATTCAAATATTATTTGAAATAACACTTAGTAATCTAAAAGCTGATGGAGAAGTAGATGAACAAGACTTCCTTGACAGAGCTGACCTTTTATGCTCTTTAGGATATCCCGTCATGATATCAAACTATAAAAAATTCTATAAGATAATCGAATATCTATCTCAATTTACAAAATCAAGAATGGGAGTAATATTAGGCGTTGATAATTTAGTTGATATGTTTGAAGAACAATATTATAGAAATTTAAATGGTGGAATCATGGAAGCATTTGGAGTTATATTTACAAGAGATATAAAATTTTTCCTTTACCCTTACAAGCCTAATAATAATGTTGAGTTATTAAATAGTAATAACATTCCTATTCACCCTAGAGTAAAAGACCTTTATAATTATTTACATTCAAATGGGAGAATTAAAGATTTAGACTATAATAGTAGTATATTAAATATTTTTTCAAAAGATGTTTTAGATAAAATAAAGGCTTGTGAAAATGGCACATGGGAAAATATGGTTCCAAATGGTATTGCTGATATAATAAAAAAACGTAATCTTTTTGGAACAAAATGTCAAATACATAAAAAATAATATGAAAAAATTAAAAATATTATTAACCATAATCTTAATAATACCTATTTCACTATTTTGTCAAGAAAAAAAGAAAGAAGAGAAAACAACAAAAACAGACAGTTATTCTGGAGCAACTACATGGTCTAATAACATAGTTAAAGGAAGTGTTTCTGGGAAAATTAAAGACTATTCTAATAAAAATCCCTTGCCATATGCAAGTATAAGTATTGTTAATAAAAAAACTAATCAAATAATTGAAGGAACTATCACAAGTGAGAAAGGAAATTTTTTAATGTCTGAAATAGAAATAGGAGAATACATATTAAAAATCTCATCTATAGGTTATGAGGCTAAGGAAATCATATTTACAACAACAAAAAAACAACCAAATTATTATAATAATGACATTACACTTAATTTAGATAATAAATTACTTTCCGAAATCAATATTGAAGATCAAAAAACAATTTATGAATCAAAAATTGATAAAATTGTTTATAATGCAGAAAATGATTTAAATGAAACTGAAAATGATGCAATTGATGTTCTTAGAAAAACACCTTTACTCACAGTTGATTTAGAGGGGAATGTTAGTTTAAGAGGATCAAGAAATATAAAGTTTTTAATTAATGGTAAGGCATCTACTTTTTTCTCAGGTGATATCTCTACAGCACTATCAATGATTCCTGCAGATCAAATTAAGAGCATTGAAGTTATAACATCACCAGGAGCTAAATATGATGGTGATGGTGATGCAGGTATAATTAATATTATAACCAAACAAAAAAAAATTGATGGTTACCAAGCTACAATAAAGGGTGGAATTGGGTCAAAAGCTACTAACAGTGGATTAAATGTAAATTTTGGAAAAGAAAAATGGGGCTTTTCAATAAATGGAGGTTCTTGGGGAAGTGGTTTTAGCTCAAGAGAGGGATTTGACTATTTCAAAAGACTTGATTGGAATAATGGAGACACTAATATTTTAATAAGAGAAGGTACTTCATTAAGTTCGTATAATGGATATAGAGGAGCAATTAATTCTTTCTATAATATTACTCCTTATACATCTATCAATTCATCCTTTAATATGTCTGGTAGAAGTAAACCTTATCAACTTGATGAAGAGATTTTTCAAACTATATTTTCCGAAGATACAGATACTTCAAATAGCTCTATAAATAAAACTGATAGAACATTAAAATTAGAGTGGACAACGGATTATATTAAAAAATTTCAAAATAATGAAGATAGAGAGTTATCTATAGCATTTCAAATTGGAGGTAATATAAATGATGGAAACACTAGTATATTTGATTTAGATCAAGAAATTTTATTTAATCAAAATGATGAAAAAGTTATAGAGGAAACAATTCAAATAGATTATACTCATCCATTTGGAAAAAAAGAACTTAGCACTAGCAATAACAGTGAAGATAATAACAAAAATAAACGTAATCAAAAGTGGAATAAGAATTCTTCTAAATTAAGTGGAAGTAACAAAATTGAAATTGGAGGAAAAGTCATTAATAGAGATAGAGAAATTATATACTCTGATTTAGAAAATAATATATATACTTTAAGTGAGGAATTTAATTATAATCAATTGGTAGCTTCTTCCTATATTTCGTCAGAGTTTAATCTTCCTAAAGATTTTGGATTAAAAACCGGCTTAAGACTTGAACACACAAAAACAAGTGGGAATTGGCTAAATAATACTCAATCTCCTTTTGAAAAAAAATATAATAATCTTCTACCCTCTCTTACTTTTTCGAAATCATTTTCTCCACTTCGCTCTGTTAAAATAAGTTATAATCAAAGAATTAGAAGACCTAGTGTAAGACAGATAAATACTAATATTGATCGATCTAATAATTCAAGTATATCTATAGGGAATCCAAATTTAAAACCAACTTTAACAGAAAACTTTGAGATTGGAATTAATAGTTTTGGTAGATTTTTACAAGGTAGTTTTCAAATATATCATAAACATTCAAAAAACGTAATTGAGTCATTTTTAGAAGTTAACGATAATGGAATTTCAGAATCACAATATAAAAATATTGGTGAAACAAAACAAACAGGAATTGGTTTCTTTGGCTCAATAAACTTTGGTAGTAAATTTAGTTTTAGATCTGGAATGAATATTTATAATTATACAGGAAAAGACGCAAGAATTGGTTATTCAGATTGGACAGAGCCAGTACTATTGTATAGCTATAATTTTGGAGGTAATTTATCTTTTGCTAAGTATTGGAAAGCTGAAACATTTGCATTTTACAGGTCTCCTTCACAGACATTACAAGGTTCTATAACATCTTTTTCGATGATGAGTATTGGTATTAAAAGAGAATTTAAAAACAAAAGAGGTTCTATAGGAATAAGAATTATTGAGCCTTTTCAAAAAAATAAAGAGTTTAGATCAGACTTAACAGGAGATTTTTTCACTCAAGAGTCTATAAGAACAATACCTTTTAGATCTTTATCTATTAGCTTTAAATATACTTTAGGAAAACTAAACTTTAAAGATGGTTATAAAAAAACAAATATAAGAAACGACGATATTAAAGAAGAAAGTCAAGATTATTAATATTATTTGTATGTTTGTAAGAAATCAAAAAATATAAAATGAAAAAAGGATTTTTACTTATAATTATTGGTCTAATTCTAAACTCATGTGACATTGATATACAGACAGGAGGCTGTATAGATCCATATGCTGCAAACTACGAGTCTTTTGCTGATTTTGATGATGGAAGCTGTCTTTATTCATGTAATGACCCTTATGCCACTAATTATGGTGTTCTTGCACCAATTGAAATATGCGATTATCAAGCTGATGTAGTTTTTTTTGAGGATGTTGCTGCAGCTACTTACTTTGATATGTTAGGAATAGATTGGCTAGATATTTATGTTGGAACCGACTATGTTGGTACCTTGCAAGCTAATTTAGGTTTTACATATGTTCCTGATTGTTTCCCAGAGGATCCTGATGCTGTACACTTTACTCTTTTATGGCAAGATAATCCAACAGCTTCATTTACATGGACTGTAAGAGATGGAAGCGGGACAATACATTACAGTGGGACAGATGTTATTCTAGCAAATAATTGTCTTCCTATGGAACTAACATATAAGAAAATTCAAGAATATAAAGAATCAACTAAATAGATGAATAAATAAATTCTGCTATTTTCTTTGAAGCACCCTTTTCATTTAATTGTTTTTTCAGAATTTTATAATCTTGATAGATTTTTCTACTATCATTTATAATAAAATCTAATTCTTTCTTTAAGTTTTGAGTATTTAATTGACTTTGAATCAATTCTTTAACAGCAAGTCTATTAAGTAAGATATTTACTAACGAAATATATTTTGTTTTTATAATAGTCTTAGCTATTAAATAAGTTAAATAGTTAGTTCTATAGCATATTATTTGAGGAACATTAAAAAGCGCTGTTTCTAATGTTGCAGTACCAGAAGTTACTAATGCATATTTAGAATTATTTAATAAACCATAGGTTTCACCAAAAACAAGATCAACATTTTTATTATCTATGATCTTCTTATAAATATCTAAACTAATCATTTTATTAGCAGCTATAATAAATTGATAATTTGGAAAATAGTCAATAACAGATAACATAATTGGTAAAATACTTTTTATCTCTTGCAATCGACTTCCAGGGAGTAATGCAATAATAGGTTTTACAGATTTTAATGAAAATTTAAGCTCATTATTACTAATCTCATCTAATAAAGGATTACCAAAATATGCTACATTCAAATTAAATTTAGAAAAAAAATCAACCTCAAATGGAAAAATAACAATTAAATGATCTATAAAAGACTTTATTTTAGCTATTCGAGATTCATTCCAAGCCCATACTTTAGGTGAAATATAGTAATATACTTTAAACCCTTTATTCTTCGCAAATTCCGCAATTTTAAGATTAAATCCAGGGTAATCAACTAAAATTAAGGCATCAGGATTAAAATTTACAATATCTCTTTTACAGAAACTTAAATTAGATTTTATTTTACTTATATTTTTAATAACATTCCACAATCCCATAAAAGAAGTTTCCTTGATATTCTTGGCAATACTTATATTTTCTGCACTTAATCTTTCTCCTCCCCAAGCTCTTATTTGATTATTATTATCAATTAATTTAATCTCGGAAACTAAATTTGAAGCATGAATATCACCTGATGGCTCACCTGTAATAATATAGTATTTCACTCTAGAGAAATTTTAAATATATAACAAAAAAAGTATAAAGAAAAGTAGCTCCAACAACTCCCTTGGCACTTTCATCTTTATTAATTTTTATAAATAAAAAGAAGATTAAAATATTAATAAAAAAAACACTTAAACTAATATGATGTGTTATTGTATTAGTTTTATTAAATACTTCTAAAGCCATATCAATATCCTTGTTAAGTATAAAAATTATATAAAATAATAATAATAATAAAGGAGCAAATATGCCTATTGAAAAACCTTGTAATAAATTCTTACTCATCTAATAATAAGTTTAGAGAGTTTAGTGAACTATAATCAGTTAAATCAAAATTAATTGGAACAACTGAAACATAATGATTAGACAAAGCCCATTCATCTGTATCTGTTTTTTTATCATAATTTACAAAATTGCCAGTTAACCAATAATACTTATTTCCCTTTGGATCGATTCTTTCATCAAATTCTTCCTCCCAATTAGCATTAGCTTGTCTACAAATTTTAACTCCTTTTAATTTTTTATTTTTAATTGATTTAGGAAAGTTCACATTTAAACAAATATTATTTTCAAATTGATTAGCTATAATATTTGTTACTATTTTTCGAATATAATATTCAGATTCATCAAAATTAGCATCTGAAGAGTAATCTAAAAGAGAAAATGCAATAGCAGGTATCCCTACTAAAGCGCCTTCAATAGCTGCACCAACTGTTCCAGAATAAATAACATTAATAGATGAGTTAGAGCCATGATTAATTCCAGAAACTATTAAATCAGGCTTTCTAAGCAAAATTTTATTTAACGCTAGTTTAACACAATCAGCTGGGGTACCATTACAAGAGTATTCTTGCTGAGGACCATTATTAATATTTACTTTATCACATCTTAATACTTTCTCAATTGAAATAGCATGACTCATAGCTGATTGAGGTTTATTAGGTGCAACTACAATTACATCTCCAAAATCATTCATTATTTTGATTAGATGACGAATACCCTTAGCTTTTATGCCATCATCATTTACAACGAGAATTAGTGGCTTCTTCATAAGTAAATTTAAATTTAAATTTAAAACAAAATTAGAATAATATTATTGTTTCATAATATTGATATTAAAAAATTACAAATAAAAAAAGCCCTAAGTACACTTAGGGCTTTAAGTAGTAAAAAAAATAACTTATTTTTTTGTCAAAAATGGTAAACCAGTTCTTGAGTTTTCTTTTACATTGTAACCATCTGGCTTATCACATGCTGTTGATCTAGAATCTTTAGAAAAATAATAGATAGTTTGTACTTTACCTGTAGATTTTAAAGTTACATCTTTTCTATTTAAATGATAAGTTGTTCCTTTTGAATTTTTGTGCGTAAATGACATAATTTTTTATTTTAGTTAATACTTTATTTACAGCTACTAATATAAAAAATCATTATAAAAAATAATCCACTAGATATAAAAAGATTATAATTGTTAATAACTAGATATATAAATATTAGATAAAAAATATTTATTGGAGAAATATACAAGATTAAAAAAATATGCAAAATACATAAGTGATTGTTTATCAGCTATTTATAAATTAAATATAAAAAAACAGATACTAGATATAAAGATTAATTTTACTAGATTAAAAATAGTTAATAACTAAGAGAAATAATCATAATTGTTTAATTAACAAACACAAAATAATAAAAAAATTAATAATATAATCTAGAAAAAAACGTTTTAAATCAATAATTTTGTGCAAGTTTGAACAAATAATATTTTGAAATGAAATTAATTTTTTGCATAATTTTTAATATTTTATTATTAAATACTTTACAGGCTCAAAAATATACTGAACAATATATTAGAGAAGCGAACAGTTTAGGTTTTACATGGTGGTTTCAAGTTAATAACGATAACTATAAAGAAGCATACGAAAGCTTATCCATTGAATTAAAAGAAAAAATGACTATTGAGAAATGGGCAAGCCAAATGTCTAACTTAATGGAAGAATTTGGAGAAATACAAAACAGACAAGTAATAAATACAGAGTTTAAAAGTGAAATAGAAGGACTAGATGATGGCTTCTATGTTATAATAGAATATGAAGTTAATTATACAAAAACAAGAAATCATATTGAATATTTATTATTGAGACAAAATGATAAATTAAAGTGGAAAATCATTGATTTTCAATACCAATTTCAACAATTAGAGTAAATTTTAAAAAATTATCTAGTAAAAACCAACTCATTTTTTGAATTACCAGAAAATGTATAACCTTCATAATTAAACAATTTGAGATCATTGTAATTAATAATATTGTTACTAATAATAAAATTAGCCATCTCTCCCCTAGCTCTCTTCGCATAAAATGATATAACTTTTAAGCTTCCGTTTTTATAATCCTTAAAAATAGGAGTTATAACCTTATTTTCAATATTATTTAATTTAAGAGCTTTACTATATTCTGTTGATGCTAAATTTATTATAACTTCATCTTGTTTTATTTCACTCAAAATAAAATCTTTCAATTTTTCACCCCAAAATTCATATAAGTTTTTACCATTTTTATTTATCATCTTAGTACCCATCTCTAAACGATATGGTAATATTAAATCAAGCGGTTTAAGCATTCCATAAAGCCCAGAAATAATTCTTAAATTTTGTTGTGCAAAATCTAATTCCTGAGAATTTAATTGATTTGCTTTTAGCCCCTTATAAACATCACCTTGAAACATAAAAATAGCAGGACACAAGTTATCAGCTTTTAAGTTCCATTTTTGATATCTATCATAATTTAACTTAGATAAATTATCACTTAAGCCCATAAGATTTTTTATATCACTTAAATTATACTCTTTTAATTCATTAACTAAATACTTAACTTCCTTATCAAAGTGAAATTTTGTTGACTTAGAATTATCAAACACAACTTTTTCTTCATTAATTTTCTTAGCAGGAGAAATAAATATTTTCATTGTTATAGTATTTTTGCACAAAATTATTAAAATTAAATGTATAATCTTTTAAATAAATATAAACAAACATCAATACATATAATGGTTGTTATATTAGGGTTTACTGGAATCCTTGGAAAACTAATTCTAGAAGCAGGAGAAATTAATGTATCAAATCTTGTTTGGTATAGAATGTTTTTTGCATTTATAACATTGTTTCTATTTTTAATATTAAAAAAACAAATACTAAATATTCCTAAGAAAGATATACTCCCGCTACTAGGTATTGGCTCTATAGTAGCTCTTCACTGGATATTTTTCTTTGGAGCAATTGATGCATCCAATGTGTCTGTTGCATTAATATGTATGTCTACAGGTTCTTTATTTTCAGCTTTTCTTGAACCAATATTTTATAAAAGAAAAATATTATACTATGAAATAATCTTTGGTATAATAGCTATTCTTGCTTTAAGCTTTATGAGTTATGACACAAATAATAATGATAATGATTATTCTCTAGGTTATATATATGGTATTTTAAGTGCTTTTTTAGGCACTTTATTTACTATTCTTAATGGTAGGTACATACAAAAATTAGATGCAGCAAAAATAACTATGATCGAAATGCTTGGTGGCGTATTAATCGTAACAGCATATTTAATATATTTAGATGATTTTAATGTATTCACAAATACAGTTACTACAGTTGATTTAACATATATCTTGATTTTAGCTACTATATGTACGGCAGGAATATTTGTTTGGATGACTGAGCTAATGAGATATATAAAACCTTATTCATTAATTATGGCTATTAATTTGGAACCTATATACAGTATAATACTAGCTGTTATAATCTTTGGAGATTCAGAAAAAATGGATCAAACATTTTATATTGGAGGTACTATAATTTTAGCTTTAGTATTTTTAGATACTTACTTAAAAAATAAAAAGGCAAAAAATAAAATATGATTGTTAATTTTGCAAAAATAAATATAGATATGAAATATATAATCACGCTTATCACATTAAACCTAATTTTATTGAATTCAAATGCTCAAAGCATTTTTGAGAAAAAAACAAATGATAATTTTGCATATGAAATTAATGGAGAGATTGCAGGATTAAAGGACTCATCTGTAATACTTGGTTACTATTTTGAAGATAATCAATACGCAAAAGATACCGCAATAGTAAATAATGGGAAATTTACATTCACAGGATTTGAACCGCTAAAGGGTGGTATGTATTTTGTATTACTTTCTGAAAGCAGGATATTTGACCTTATTATTTCAGAACAATTTTTTTCCTTTTCTACAAAAATAGATGATTTGCAAGGGAGTATGAAATTTAAAAATTCAGTTGAGAATCCTCCTTTCTATGAGTATATAAATTTTATTTCTAACGTAAGTCAAAGTGCTCAAAATATTATTCAGAAAATAGAAGCAACTTCAGATAAAGAGCAAGAAGAATGGAAAAAGAAGTTAGAAAATATTAACAATAGTGTTCAAGACTATCAAAATTCATTTATAGAAAAAAATATAAATAAATTCTTTGCTAAAGTTGTAAAATCAACATTGCAAATTACACCACCACCTGCCCCAGATAATTTAAATGAAAATGAAAAACAAATGTTCCAATTGGAGTATTATAAAGAAGAGTTTCTTAATAATATGGACTTTAGTGATGAAAGAATGATTAGAACTCCTCAATATATATTTTACGATAAAATAAACCAATATCTAAATAAGCTTACGGCTCAACATCCAGACTCAATAAATGCTGCAGCAGATGTACTTGTTGAAAAAGCAAGAAACAATAAGGAGGTATTTAAATATATTGTACATCACATTACTTCTACTTATGAACAATCAAAAATAATGGGCATGGACGCAGTTTTCGTACATATGGTTGAAAAATATTACTTAACGGACCAATGTTATTGGGTAGATTCAACACAACTGGTAAAGATAGCGGACAGAGCAAAAAAAATTGCGCCTAATTTAATAGGGCAACTTGCCGAAGAATTTGTAGATTTTTATGGAACACCTTTTATGAAGGATACCATAGGTAATACATACACGTTAAATCAGATTAAAAGTAAATATACTGTTCTTATATTCTATGGACCAACATGTGGACATTGTAAAAAACAGATTCCAAAAATTAAAAAAGAAGTTGATTCCTTACTAGAAGTTGGTCATGACATAACAACATTTGCTGTAGCAACAGAGTTTGACAGGAAAGAATGGATTAAATTTATTAATGATCAAAAAATATGGGAATGGATTAATGTTTCTGATATTAGACACGATGAAGAAGGAAATCCTGTTGCAAGTAGTGATTGGAGAGATAAGTATGATATACATTCTACACCAGTAGTTTATTTATTAGATGAAAAGAAACGAATTATAGGAAAAAGAGTATCTCCAAAACAAATTGGAGAAATAATAAATAATAGAGAAAAAACTAAATAAATACTTCAGTACATCCTCCATTATTTGTAAGATAGTATCTTAAATTATAATCATTTAAAATACTATGTACTTCTTCTTTAAGCCTACCATTGCCTATACCATGTACAATTTCTAATTGCTTTATAGTATTGCTGTTTAAAGCAGTATTAATAGCTTTATGACATTCTTCAATTTGATGAAATAAAATCTCGTGACTTAAAAGATTATTACCAATATTTAATGACTCTGTATGTAAATCTATTTTTAAAATACTTCTGTCATCTTTATTTTTAATCTTTTTGGATATTTTCTTTTCCACTTTTGAATCAATATCCTTTATAGGGAAATTTTTTCCGTAAGATTTTATTACTAATTCACTATTTTCGATTTTAACTATATCTTTAAATGATACATCCATTTCAAAACCATCTTCAGTTAGTACAGTTGCTCTATGATCAGAATTTATTGAAATAATCTCCCCCTTAAGATTATTTAATTTGAATATTACGTTGTCTCCTAATAAAAATTTCATTAATAATATATTGGATGAAAATAGAAATTATTTTTTCTAAATTCTAATGAGGGTGCGGGTATTTTTAAAAAACCAAACGTGTGAATAATAGAGTTTATTAATTTGTTTTTAGTTTTAACTTTATTTAAATCAATATCAAAAGACATTAAAAATTGACAATTTCTAGCATAAGAATCTCCAAGAACTCTATATGGATTAACCATAGCATTAGCACTATAACCAAAGGCTAAATTTAGCCATTCAGGAAAGTTCTTTTCTTCAAGATTAAATAATGATTTTATATTTAATGACAACCAATAAGTTTGACCATTATAATCCTTTAAAGCTCTTTCTAAGTGAGTTGAACCTAATTGTTCAGTATTGTATTTTGCCCATTTAGAAGGAAAATAACTATATTTTAATTGAATTTTTTGATCATGCCAAGCAATTTCTTGACCAATTACTAAGAAAGATCCAAATGTATTTGCAATCAAATCTCCATAAGAGGCTCCCCACTGTTGCGACCTACCATCAAGATACTCTATAATTGTTAAAAAAAGTGATCCTGACATACCACCATACCATATAGATTTATTGTCACTAAAGCCAGCCCATTTATAAGCTTTGATACCTAAATAGCCTGTATAATATGATGTCATAGCATGTCCAAATTTATCCATTTGTAACCATTCTCCATTATCATTAATGAAATGAAATTTTGATTTTGGATATCTTTTATACCATAATTCGTTTAAACCAATTAATGCAGTTGTATATAAAGATACTTTTGATATAATTAAAATGTTTTTATTATTAGATGAAAATGATTTTTCGATATTCCATATTTTATCTAAATCTTGCGTGATTAATTTTTGAGCTTTAAGATTTATAATAAATAAAAAAAATAAAAAAAAGACCGAAAATCTCATTTAGAAAATAGTAAGTTGACAGGCCTTTAAAATATCATTGACTTCATTTAAATTTTTAGCTTCAGCATAAATTCTTAAAACAGGCTCAGTACCAGAAGGTCGAATCATCAACCATGAACTATCATCAAAAAAGAATTTAAATCCATCAAGATTTTCAGTATGCGAAACTTTATATTTACCAAAACTATTAAAAGTACCAGCCTCACACTTTTGAATTATCTCATTCTTTATTTTATCATTTATATGTAAATCATTACGATTAAACGCAAATTGACCGACAATATCATATACTTCATTAATAAGTTCATCAATTGATTTACCTGATTTTACCATAAATTCAAATAATATTAAGCCCATCCAAATTCCATCCCTTTCAGGAATATGTCCGCTTGTTGCAATCCCTCCAGATTCTTCACCACCTAATAAAACATTATCTGTCACCATTTTACCTGCAATATGCTTAAAGCCAATTTTAACTATTTCATGTGTTAACGAATAATAGTCGCATATTTTTTTAACTTTAACAGAACATGAAAATGCAGTTACAACTTTTCCTGAAAAATTTTTATACTTAACAAGATAATGAATTAATAAAAGTATTATATGATGTGAATCAATAAACTCGCCCTTACTATTATATAAACCAATTCTATCAGCATCACCATCTGTTGCAAGACCGCAATCAATTTTATTATTTCTCATTAAATCTGAAAACTCTTTTAAATTTCTATGAATAGGCTCAGGAGCAGTTCCACAAAAACTAGGATTCTCTTCACAATGTAAAAAAGTTGCATTAGGAATTAATCTCTTAACAGCGTTCATGCCAGATCCATACATGGCATCATATGCAAATGTCATTTTTGAATTATTAATAGCATTTAAATCAAAAAATGATTGTGCATGAATACAATACATATCTTCCAAGTCCACATAACTGAGTTGATTATTATTTTCTAACTCTTTAATAGTAATTGAGTCAAAATCAATATTATTTTTTTCAGGTATCCTGTTTTCTATATCAGAAATATCGTGAGGAAGTAAAGGCCCTCCAAAATCACCCTTTAACTTATACCCATTATAAGAAGGAGGATTGTGAGAAGCAGTAATAACTACGCCTAAATTAGCATTTTCTTTTAATACACCTAAAGAAACCATAGGGGTAGAAACAAAGCCCTTAGAAAGTTTAACTTTTATACCTTGAGAAGCAAAAACCTTTGCAGTTGTTTCAGCAAATAATTCACCGCCAAAACGACAATCATGGCCAATTATTACAGATGGTTTATCATATTTTTCATTTAACCATTGAGATACAGCAATTGTAACTCTAGCAACATTTTCAGTAGTATAATCTTTAGCAATTAATGCTCTCCAACCATCCGTGCCAAATTTAATTTTGTTCATAAATTATATTAATTAAGAATCACAAAAATAATAAACTAATTCTGATGTCGATTAATTAAAATTTTGATATCTTTTATAATTCTTCTTATTGATATTATGTTCTCGATTAGTTTTAGTAAACTTATGGTAGCCATCACCATTACTTCCAGCACACATAAAATAGAAATCATGTTTCACAGAATTTAACACAGACTCTATTGCGTGAATACAAGGGATGCGAATTGGTCCTGGAGGTAGTCCTTTATACATATATGTATTGTATTCATTATCAACTTCTAGATGGATATCCAAAACTTGTTTAACATTAAAGTTATTTATTGCACCAGAAATATAATTAGCAAATATGACTGTTGGATCAGCTTGTAAGTATGGAAAACTTCTTGTATTCATTAAACGATTCAAATATAAGCCTGAAATCATAGGCCTTTCATCGATTTTTTTATCCTGTTCAGCCTCAACTATAGAAGCTAAAATAGAGACATCAATTTGTGATATCCTACTATTTTTAGGAATTTCATTTATTGAACTGCAGTTATGAAATAATAGATTTATTGAATCTAATTTATTTAAACGATCTTGATTCCAGAAAATATGATATTCATTTTGCATTTTAATAAAAAACTCTTCCACAGATATATCTGCATAAACTTCATAAGTATTAGGGATAAATAAAGCAGGTATTGTATTTATATTAAATAACGAGTTACTTAAAAAATCTGAATTTTTTAAATATTCTTTAATTGATCCGGCCTTAAAGCCTAAAGAGTCCTCAATATATCTGTAAAATAAAGTGTCAATTAATCTAATATTTTCCGGAATATATAAGCTATATGTTTCTCTTTCAACAATCATTAAAGTATTAATCAGTTTATTTAAACTGTACTTGCCTCTTAAGTGAATTGAACCACTAACAATATTCTCAGAGTAATCTTTAGTTTCAGCCAAAGCATGAAAATATTTTTCTCCTTTAAGCTCTCCACTTTTATTTAGAATTCTGATAACATCTTCAATCTTAGAATCAACTGGGATAGATATTTTTACTCTTTTATTATCCTTTGTTGAAAAATAAAATTTATTACTATTTGGATCTTTTATTTCTTGTAAATTGATAAAAACTAAAATTTCTGACTTAAATTTATTATGGGCAAAAAAGGAAAGAGAAAATAAAACTAAAAAAGCTATAAATATTGAAGATATTTTAGTTTTATTCTTAATCATAATTAATTTCAATTTGAAAATTATAAATTTTTAATTATTTGACCTGCACTATGATTAGGGTCAATCTCTAAAATCTTATACAAAGATAGCTTTGTATTTATATTATCATTCATTTGCTGATACAAAACAACTAAATTTTCATAAGCAAGAATATAATCAGGGTCCAAAGCAATCGCCTTTTGTAATGTTAATTCAGCAAGTTTATAATTATTTTCTAAAATATAAACCATTCCTAAGCTTGAATGTGCTTCTTTTATGTATGGGTTTAATTTTATAATTTCCAAATATTGTGATTTAGCAGCTCGTATTTTATTGTTTTTAAATAAAAAACTAGCATATTTTATCTTGTAATCTAAAACAAAAGGCATAAAATCTATAGCCTTTAAGTGAAATATTTCTGCCTGATCATATAAATTAAAAATACTAAAAGCATCTGCCATTCTACTGTATGCAATAGCTAAATCAGAAATTGTATACCATTTTTCATCAATCTTATTTTCATTAACAAAATTTATTAAAGATTCATAATCATTTTTCAAATAGAAATACTGAATGTAAGAAGTGAAATTATTACTTGATTTAGATAAAAAATGATATGCAGAATCTAAATAAATATCATTTCTTTCAAAACTTTCAAATCTTTTCAAATAAGCTTTGGCTTTAGATATATTAGTAGGATTTGGATTGTTGATTGAAAATAATCCTAAAAATTCACCTTTCTGATTAATATTTGTAGAATGAACACCAATTTTGTGATCAGTTATAGATACATGCATAATATCAGTAGAAGATGACTTAGGCATATGACAAGATGCGCAATCCATTTTTTGATTATCAGCACATAAATCATGACACTGCATACATTTATTATCAAAATATTCTGTAGAAAGTGATTTCACAGACTTATGTGGATTATGGCAAGAAATACATGTGATATCACTTGATTGAAAACAAGCACTTTGTTTTAATCTATCAACATGTGAAGCCATAATAAAAGTATGGTCATTTTCATATTTAGGTAAATATGTATCCATTATATCATTTAATTTCATTCCAGGTCTAAAAGATTCAAATGTTTTATTTTCAGCTAAAATTGATGTACCTTGTAAATGGCACCTTTGACATATATCAAATTGCAAGTCTAAAGGTAACTTTTTGGGATTAACAATTGTATAATCAATGTATTTAGAGGTGTCAATAATTTCACCAGCTAGCTTTCTTTTAACATGTAATTCTCCTGGACCATGACATCTCTCACAATCAATTCCTAATGAAATATCATGATACTTATTTCTTGATTCAGCAACATGATTACTATAAGCATTATGACAACTCATACACTCTAGTCCTATCTCTCTTGAAAATCGTGTATTATTTCCGTTTTCATACCCAGGAGGTAAATCAGCGATTTCATCTTGTGTATAAAATGTATATGGCATTTGATGTAAATATCCATTAATTTCAAATAAATGAGAATTTGTATGATTTCCACTACCAATTTTGTAGTCAACTTTTCTTATCAATTTATGAGTTGTATCAAAATTATTAATTCTAAACTCCATTATATATAAACTATCATTTTTAAAAAAAGGTTTGTAAGATAAATTTTTGATTGAGTCATAAATCACTATCATCTGCGAATTAGAAAGAGCACTATGTGATTTAGTTGCATGATTTAATGATTTTCCCATACCAGTTTGAATATATGAATCATATATTTCAGCATGACACATCCTACATTGTTCCTTACCAACATACCTTACCGTATCATTATGATTAAGGTAAAGAGATGATGGGATATTATTATATATTTTCTTCTCCTCTCCTCTTTGGCATGAAAAAAAAAGGAAAATAAAAAAAATAATATTTCGCATTAGATAACTATTATCCAGCTAATTTAAGAAAAATTTGAAATTTATCTTTTTCTCTATCTAACTTAAAGCCACATGATTTGAATAAATTAATACTTGGAATATTTGAATTTAATACTTTTGAATATAATTTTTCTAATTTTAATTCATCAAATGCATATTTGAAAATAAGATGTATTGCATCTTTAGCAATTCCTTTTTTTCTATAATTTTTATCAACTATGATTCCCATAAAGGCTTTTTTTTGATCATAGTCATATAAATCAATAAAACCAGTTGAAATATTATTAAACTCTATTAACCAACGAAATTGTTTAGAATCTTGAATATTAGTATTTGAATTACTTATATATGCTAATAATTCATTATCACTAAATATTTTATTTTCACTACCAAAGATCCAATTTTCCGAATTATTTTCTATGTGTCTTAGAAAAGATAAATCAGATGAATTCAAAGGTCTTAAAATTATTTTTTTTCCAATTAACATTTGAAATTACCTGAATAAACAAGAGTAGCAGGACCACAAAGCCAGATATTGTTGTAACAATCATTATTATTTTCAAAAGAAACAGATAATTCACCTCCGATTGTTTTAATATTAATAAAGTTTGATTTTATAAATTTCATATGATGCATAGATATGGCAGCAGCAACTACTCCAGTTCCACAACTTAAAGTTTCTGCTTCAACACCTCTTTCATAAGTCCTTACATGTAACATATCGGATTTGAATTCGACAAAATTAACATTAACTCCATGTTTTAAAAAAATAGGTGAATTGCGCAATTCTCTCCCTTTTTCTAAGACATCATAACTATATATATCATCAACTAATTTGACACAATGAGGTGAACCTGTATTTAATAAACAAAGATCATTCTTTTTCTTTATGTCTAAAACATCAGTCATTTGTAAAGTAATATTATGCTTTATAATTTTTGCTTTATGTACTCCATCAATAGCTTTAAACACAGTATTTGACCCAATTACACCAAGATTATTTGCAAATGCCACAATACATCTACCACCATTACCACACATTGTAGACTCATAACCATTTGAGTTAAAATATAACATTTCAAAGTCATATTTTCTATGATTTCTAAGTAAAATCAAACCATCTGCACCTATCCCTATACTTCTCTTACACAATGATGCAATTAAGTTAAAATTAGAAGAGTCAAAAGTATTATTTCTATCATCTATAATAATAAAGTCATTACCTGAACCATGATATTTATAAAAATTTATATTCATTTTGTAAAAGTAAGAATAAATCACTTCTATATTTCAAAGAAAAACTATTTTTGTTTTATAATTGAAAAAACAAAAAAAACACAATGAAAGGATCATATGATAATCAGCTTAAAGAATGGGTGAAAAAGGAAAAAGAAGGAGTAAATCTTCTAAAATCTGTTGGCACATTAATGTATGATAAAGGTATTGAACTTGTATTATTTAGAAAACAACTTTTAGAAATAGGAGTTTCAGAACTAATGAACTACATCTCATATGCAAATAATGTAGTTGGACGAAAAAATAATATTGAAACTGCAAATTTACTTGCTAACGAAATGTTAAATCTAAATTTATCACCAAGTAAAATCGACATAGGACTTCTTACAGCAGAATACATTGAAAACGATGAAGATAATCCAGTAAATTTTTTAGAAAGAAAACTAGCACATATTATAAATATTAATTCGAATGAAAATAACGCTAAAGATGTTGTATTGTTTGGATTTGGTAGAATTGGAAGATTAGTAGCCAGAGAATTAATTAAACAAGCTGGAAAAGGACAACAACTAAGATTAAAAGCAATTGTTGTAAGAAAATTAGACGACGCACAAATAATCAAAAGAGTAGACCTATTAAAAACAGATTCTGTTCATGGATCATTCAAGGGTGTTATCGATATAGATTTAAGAAATCAATCAATTATTGTAAATGGACAGGTTATCAAATTTATTAATGGAGAAGACCCAACCAATATTGATTATACTAAATACAACATTAATAATGCACTTCTTATTGATAATACAGGTGCATTCACAACAAAAGAAAATCTATCAAAGCATCTTATATCTAAAGGTATAAGTAAAGTTTTACTAACTGCACCCGGTAAAGGAATACCAAACATAGTTTACGGAATTAATTCTAAAAATCTTGATATTGAAAATAATAATATTTTTTCTGCTGCTTCATGTACAACAAATTGTATTGCGCCAATACTACATGTTGTTGAAGAAAAATATGGAATTAAAAATGGACATTTAGAAACTGTACATGCTTACACAAATGATCAAAATTTATTAGATAATATGCATAAAAAACCAAGAAGAGGTCGCTCAGCAGCTATAAATATGGTTATAACATCAACTGGTGCAGGTAAAGCGGTAACTAAAGTTATTCCATCATTAAATGGTAAACTAACTGCCAATGCTGTTAGAGTACCAACTCCAAATGTTTCACTTGCAATATTAAAGCTAAGCTTAAAAAATAGTACTTCAAAAGAACATATAAATAATTCAATAAGAACTGCAGCCCTAAATGGAAATTTAGTAAATCAAATACAATATCAAGTAGATCCTGATTTAGTTTCTTCTGATATTATTGGCACTACATGCTGCTCTATTTTTGATAGTAATGCAACAATATGTACCGAAAATGGATACGATGTTGTTTTATACACCTGGTACGATAATGAATTTGGATACACAAAGCAAGTAATTAGACTGGCAAAACAAATTGCAAAAGTTAGAAGACTTACATATTATTAAAATTGCCAAAAACAAATATAAATATTAGATCTTATCTATATTACAAGCTTTATAATTCGCTTTTTCTTGGAATTGGAATAGGATCATACATCAGTCAATATCAACCAATTAAAATTTTAGAAATTGCTATTTTAGGAATTATATTTGCAGTTTTATCAATCATTATTGCGAAACAATACCAAAAAATAATTAATATAAATTACTTCTTTAAAATATCTCTTTTTGTAGAATATATTATGTTATTCTGGATGTTAGCTTTTTTAATATTTACTTTTTCATATAAAATTGCATTGTTAATATATATATGTAGAAGTATTACATTCCTTTTTGGAGATTATTTAGGAAGAGCAGAAACTCATATATTAAAAAATAAAAAAATATTTACATTTATTGATATTAATAGACAAACAGGACTTATAATAGGGATGATTTATGCAGTTATTTTTTATTATGTAGTTGAACATTTTTTTAATATTTCAGACAATCAAAAATTAGTATACTATATACATTATATCCTTTTATTTTTACAGATATTTATTATATTTCAATTAAATAAAAGTTTCAAAAAAGTTTAATAAAATTTAAAAATAATATCTAAATTTGTAAAGTATAAATTAATAAAAATCAAAAATATGGCAGTAGAATTTACAGATGATAATTTTCAAAAACTAGTACTTGATTCAGACAAACCTGTACTTGTTGACTTTTGGGCAACATGGTGTGGTCCTTGTAGAGCAATAGCTCCTGTTATTGATGAACTTCATAATGAACTTGAAGGTAAAGCAGTAATTGGAAAAGTAAATATTGACGAGAATTCAGATGTTCCTGTTAATTATGGAGTAAGAAACATCCCAACTTTACTTGTATTTAAAAATGGTGAAGTTGTAGATAAAGTAGTAGGAAATCAGCCAAAATCTAAACTTCTAGAAATTCTAGAACCTCACATGTAAAATCATAAAAAAGGGCTTAAGCCCTTTTTTTATTTTGAATTATGGATTACTCAAATCTTTCATCAAATATTGAAATTTTTGCTAGAAATGTAGTAGAAGGATTTATAACAGGAAAACATAAAAGTCCATATCATGGATTTTCAGTTGAATTTGCTGAACATAGACTATATAACTCTGGAGAAAGTACTAGACATATTGATTGGAAATTATTCGCGCGTACTAATAAGTTATTTAATAAAAGGTTTGAAGAAGAAACAAATTTAAGATGTCAAATTATAATTGATGCATCCTCTTCAATGTATTATCCATTAAGAAAAAAAATAACTCTAAATACTCCTAATAAATTATTATTCTCTGTATATGCATCAGCAGTATTAATTAATTTGCTAAAAAAACAAAGAGACGCTGTAGGACTTAGTGTCTACACAGACTCCTTAGAAGTACACACTCCCAACAAAACAACCCAGAGACATAATAGAATACTATATAACGAACTTGATAAATTATTATTAAAGAATCCAATTAAATCTCCACAATTAACTAACTCTAATAATGTCTTACATAAAATTTCTGAATTATTAAAAAAAAGATCTCTGGTTGTTATATTTACTGATTTTATAGATCCAAATCAATCTTTAGATATGCTGTTTGAACCATATAAACATTTAAAATACAATAAACATGAAGTTATCTTATTTTATTTATATGAATCCAAAACAGAACAAAACTTAGAATTTGAAAATAGATCATATAAATTTATTGATTTAGAAAGTCAGGAAGAAATTAAAATTAATCCTTTAAATTTTAAAAAAAAATATCAACAACAAACTGATTCATTTCTTAAAAAATTAAAATTAAAATGTGTGCAATATAAAATTGACTTTATTGAAGTAGACATTAATAAAGGATTTGATAATATAATTAACACCTATCTACTGAAAAGACAAAAAATGTTTTGAATTTTATAAAAACACATTATATTTGCACCTCTTTAAAAAAAGAAGTCGGTCTGGTAGTTCAGCTGGTTAGAATACATGCCTGTCACGCATGGGGTCGCGGGTTCGAGTCCCGTCCAGACCGCAACTTAAAATATTAAACCCTTGTAATTCAATAGATTACAGGGGTTTTTTAGTTACTTAGGGAGGAATAAGTGGAGGAAATCTATTTATTTATAAATTAAATTACATTTATATTTTATAGGAGACCACGTTAAGCATCTACCCTACAGAAAAGAATCTAGTATATATGTCCTAAGTTTATCTGTGATAAGGAGGTAAATTACAATATCCTTAAAAATGATTAAGTTAGCGACTTTAAAACAATAGATTAACAATAAACTAAGATTATGAAAAATATTAAAGAGATATTTAACTTTAAAAAAAGTAAGACAAAAGTTGATGCGTTAGTCCTATATTTATGTGCTTCTGCCGGTGGTTTATTGATTGCTTTTACTTTAGGAGCTATTTTAGGAGGACTTTATGGGATTGGTTATGGAGGTGGATTTATAGTCGGTTTAATCGTCTCGCTTTTAATCACTCTTTTGTTAACAATTAAAATTTTTAATGACCGGAAATTAGGTATTTTTCAAAAAATATTTCTGGTGGTTGGTATTATTATATCCCCTATTTTTGGACTCATTTTTGGAGTATTACCATTAGCTATAATTGCTACATCTCAAATTCATAATGAAGAAGCTACTGAGGAAGCTCCTGCTTTTGATTTGAATAATATTACTGACAAATTAATGAAGTTACAAGAATTAAAAGAGAAGGGAATACTTACAGAAGAGGAATTTACAGAACAAAAGAAAAAACTATTGTAAAACGAAAAACTAAAATGAAAAAACTACTGCTTATATTACTTTGCTTGCCATTGGTTTATTCTTGTAGAGATAAAGATAAAATTAAGAAAGAAAAAATTTCAATAAAATTAGAAAATACGCTAACAATAAAATATAGTGATATTATAAATGATTTCAAAATTAAAATTATTTGGACACCAAGAAGCGAGAATTACGGTTATATTGGTTCTGCAAGAATTGCATTAACAAATACAAAAACCAATAGAACATCATATATAATAAATAATTTCTGTTCTATAGAAAATGAGATTATTAAGAAAATTAAAGTGAAAAAAAAAGGTGAGTATTTAAGTTTAGAAAAAGATTATAATTTTAAAATTGATTATGATTCTAATAATTCTTCATTTTATTTTCAAGATATTAATTTTGATAATAAAAAAGAAATACTAATCAAAGAAGCAGGCGTAGGTCAAAGAGGTGTAAACGCTATTAAAGTATATGAATATTCATTTGGAATGTATAGCGATTATGCTGATTTTTGGGATAAAATAAATTATAAACCGTTTAATTCTTTAGATGATATGTCAAATATCGATTTAGAAAATAAAAAAATTGAAATTTATGGGTCGAATGGTGTTTGTGCAGGAACATATGATGAATATATTTACAATAACCGTTGGATTTATTCTAAACGCATAATTGAAAAAGAAATTGATTTCGAGTGCTACAATTATATATATAGAGTTGTTGATTCTGACATTGCTCCTTACGTAAGTTATAATTATGAATTAATATCAATTGAAAAACAATAAACTAAAATGAAAAAACTACTACTTATATTACTTAGCTTGCCTATGTTTGGCTTTGGACAAATTTGCGGATTTGGGGGCACAAATAGTGTAAACAGTTGTATGTATAATGAGAATACTGCTCCTACTAAAGCAAAAATCTATTTTGAAGGAATGGTAAACAGAACTAATGGATTAGGGTATAATACAAACATTAAGCTTGTTCGTTGTGATTTATTTCCAAATGCCGCTGCTTATCAGAAAAATGGAATTAAATATATTGGATATAATCAAAGTTTTATGACTAATCTTCTTAATAATAGCGCAGAACAAATTGCAGTATTTTATCACGAAATAGGTCATCATAAGTATAACCATCTTTCTCCAACATTTGACAAGCTACTTGCTAGCAACACGGGAAATAAGTTAAAATATCTAGAAATTAGTAGAAGTAACGAATTAGAAGCTGATTTTTTTATGGGATATTGTATGGCAAAAGATGGATTCACATTAGAAGAAGCTCAAAGTGTTTATTATAAATTTGTAAATAATATGGATGACACTTACAAAACACATCCTAAATTAAGTAAAAGATTAAAAGCTATCGAGAATGGCTATAACAGTAGAAAATCTATTGAACGAAATGGTTTAAAAGATGAAATTGCTTGGCTTTCAAACCCACAGGGACCAACATCGAAAAGTTCGGAGTTAATTGCAAGTACAACAGAAAAATATTTATTATGGAATACTTTAGTTCTTAATAAGGACTATAACAAACGCTACAGTAATTACATTGATAAAAACGGTACTGGCCTTGAGGAAATTACAAGTGCTCCTGAAGCTTGTTTCATTAATGAATTCCAATATACTTGGAAACAAAAAAGACTATATAATAGACTTAAATATGAACCAACTAATGGAAAGTACGCTAAATTTACAAATATGTCTTTTAAAAGTTTTGCAAAAAAATATTTTAATAATACTGATATTTCTGGAAATAATTGTACAGATTTTAAAGGAGAGTTTCAAGCCATAGTTGTTAAAATAAATCACGATTTAAGTAATGGTTTCTGTTTTAAAAATGGTAATGATTACAAAATAACATCTAAAATACATCAGGAAATTTGCAATAAAATGTCTAGTTGGAAATCAAGAAATGGAAACATAAAATACTTTAGGTTTGCTTTAGAGGCTAAAGATGTGAATTTAAATCATTATTGTAGTAATTTTAAATGCAAACAACTATTTCGCTTCATTGAAGCAAAATGTGATTCTTGGTGTCCTTACCACCATCAATATAGAACAACAACTCCGCAAGCAATTAAATAGATTAACAATAAACCAAAATGAAAAAACTACTAATTATAGTACTTTGCTTGCCTTTGGTTTATTCTTGTGGGGATAAAGAGATGGAAGATGATGATGAAACTTTATTAAAAGAGTCAACTACGGGTATAATAAAAGAAATAGACAGTATTAGTAATAAAAAAAAGGAAATTAATTTTCTGCAAAAAGAAAAAAATTCCCTCAAAAATCAAATAAAAGAAGATAGTATTAAAAAAGTACTTTTAGAAAATGATGTTAATGAACAAGAAAGAAGTGCTAAAGACAAATTCCTTATAAAAAAAAATAATGAAGATGTTATTATTAAGAAAAAAATCAACTAAATGAAAAAACTACTACTTATATTACTTTGCTTGCAACCCTTCTTGATCTATGCTCAGTATTCAGATAGAGTTTTAGAAATTAAGAAAATGTATAAAGAAACAATATCATATGAGAAAAAGAAAGATTGTAAAACAATAAGATGGTTTGATTCAATGGAACCAGAAGGCGCTACTTACGAAAATAGTCACAAGAGAAAAATTACTAGATGTTCGTATCCGAAACGATACAGTACGATATCTATATACTTTGAAGAGACACATTGTGGACCTTCCCCTGCATTTAATGCTTATTATTATTATAAAGATAACAAGTTATACTTTGCTCATATAATAAATAAATTCTTAAGAACAGAATCTTATGACCCTGTTACAGGATTATTTGAAGATTTTATATGGCCAAAAAATGGAATTGTAGATAGTGAAATTAGATTATATTTTAAATCGGATGGAGAGATTGAAAAAGTACTTGTTGATAATGGAGATGGTAATGTAAAAATAACAGAAAAAAATAAGAGTCAAAGTATTGTAGATTCTGCACTTAGATTTTTAAATATGGATGAATTCCGTTCAAGAATATCTAAATTAAATGAATAAAAAAATGAAAAAACTACTACTTATATTACTTTGCTTGCCCTTTATTGGGTTTGGGCAGGTATATAAGCAAAAAGTTAATGATAGTATTTATATAGAAAGAGGTTACGGTCCAAAATTAATTCACTCAGAAATTATTGATGGAAGAATAGTTGAAAAATATGACCTCAAGGATTCAGTACTTGAATACGAACACATATATTTAAATAATAAATTAGACTCTACAACATCATTTTATGGAACAGGAGAATTATGGTTTCAATCTCAGTATGTTAATGGAAGAAGAAATGGCAATCATATTTGTTACTATGAAGATGGAACAATTAAATATAAACAAATCTATCTTAATGGTATTTTAGTCAGTACAATACGTTATTAAAAATGAAAAAACTACTACTCACATTACTTTGCTTGTCTTTAGTTTTTTATTATTTAAGTAAACCAAATGCAATAATTAAACTTCTAGAACCCAAAGAGACAAAACAAAAAGAAAATAAAAAAGAAACTAGTTCAAGCAAAAAAATTAAGCCGACAAGATTACTATTAATTAAAACACTGTATGATTTTGCTTATCAAATGAACAAAGAAGATTATGATGCTGCTGCTAAATTTTTTTATGACGAGAATGACATTGATATGCAAAAATTAAAACTTAGTGTTGAAATAGATAATAATATGACATTGAAAGATTTTTTTTCTAAATATTTAGAGAATAAACAAGCATACAAAGGAATGAGATTTCAGAAATATATTAATAAAGTTGATAAAGAATGGAAATTTGGTAAAGTCAGTGATATAGGATATAAGAATAAGCACAAAGACTACATAAAATACATAGAAGATAAAGAAAATTGTTATATGATGTGCGATAGTGTTTATCAAGGTAAAGAAGTAATTGCTTTATGGAAAGATGAAAAATTTAAATTTTGTAGAATAGACGAATAGAAAATAAAATGAAAAAACTACTACTTATATTACTTTGCTTGCCTATGATTAGTTTAGGGCAAAATAAAATACTAGCAAAATACAATTGTACAAATGCTTTGATGGGTCAATTTTATGAAATGAATTTATTATTGTGTGGTCCATTAAATATTAATAATGAAAAAAATGTCAGGTTAATTACATTTTAACCATGATGAACTGTAAAAAATTACAAGAGAAAACAAGACATCATTTTCTTTTTAAACCAACAAGTGAGCAAGTTGAAATCATCAACTATATATCTGAATTTGTAACAACAATAGGTAATAGAAGTATCTTTATGCTTAAGGGGTATGCTGGAACAGGAAAAACTACTCTGGTTGCTGCGCTTGTAAAGGCATTGCCAGTTATAGGAAAACGATCCGTCTTAATTGCACCAACTGGAAGGGCTGCAAAAGTACTTTCAAAATACTCTAAAAAATCAACAAGTACTATACATAGAAAAATATATTGGATAAGAACAAATAAAAATGGGAACACCTTTATTAAACTTAAAGAAAATACTCATTGTAATACAGTATTTATAGTTGATGAAGCTTCTATGATTCCTGAAAATTCTGATAAGGGATTTGGCAACAGATCACTTTTAGAAGATTTAATTAAATACGTATATAATGGCATTGATTGTAAATTAATACTTATTGGAGATAGAGCTCAACTTCCACCAGTTCATTTAGATATAAGTCCTGCTTTAAATGAAGAGACACTAAATTTAAATTATAATAAACAAGTTATCTGCAAAGAGCTTACAAAAGTAGTAAGACAGAAAAAAGACTCATTTATTTTAGCAAATGCCACAAAAATTAGAGAAAAAATATCAAATAATGACTACTCCTATCCAAAATTCTTAACTAGTAAAGAAGTTATACGTATTAATACAGGAGAAGATCTGCAAGAAGCACTAGAAGATGTTTATGCTAATGAAGGAATAAATCATACAGCTATACTTTGCCGGTCAAATAAGAGAGCAAATCAATATAATCAACAAGTAAGAATAAAAATTAGATGGCAAGAAAATGAGATATCTGCAGGAGATAAGTTAATGGTTGTTAGAAATAATTACTTTTGGCTAAAGGAAATAAGTAATACAAAATTTATTGCAAATGGAGATATAATTGATGTCATTAAAATTAAAGAAATAATAGAACGATATGGATTCCGTTTTGCAAAAGCCAGTATTCGAATGACAGACTATAATGATGAAAAAGAATTAGATGTAATATTGTTATTAGATACTTTAAAAAGTGAAAATCCTGCTATAACATACGAGCAATATCAGCAACTATACAAAGAAGTTGGATTAGATTACAAAGGAGAAAAAGAGATAAATAAAAAAATAAAAGAAAATCCTTTTTTTAATGCCTTACAAATTAAGTTTTCTTATGCTATGACATGTCATAAATCCCAAGGAGGACAATGGCAAAATGTATTTGTAGATATCGGGTATTTTACTGAAGATATGCTAGATAAATCATTCCTTAGATGGATATACACTGCTTTTACTAGAGCAAGTAAAAAATTATATCTTATTAATTTTAATAATAACTTCTTTCAAAAAAAGATTTCTTGAGCTAATCTAAAAGTATTTGCATGAGCTTCAACTATATTATTTACATTAGGAGAATATCCACCACCCATACTTATTTGTATTGGAATATTATTTTTTTTACAATAATTTAGGACAAATCTATCTCTGCTTTTACATCCGTTAATTGAAACTGAAAGTCTTCCAAGCTTATCTTCTTCTAAAATATCAACTCCTGATAAGTAAAAAATAAAATCTGGCTGAAATTTTTCAATTAATCTTGGGACTTCATACTTAATAACTTTTAAATATTCAAAATCGCTAACTCCATCGTTAAAACCGTAATCAAAATCACTAATTTCTTTTCTAAATGGATAATTTTTTTCACCATGAAATGAAGCAGTATATACATATTTATTTTTTCGAAATATTTCAGCTGTTCCATTACCCTGGTGAACATCCAAATCTAAAATAAATATTCTTTGACATAATTGATTATGAATTAAATAATTTGCAGCAACTGACTGGTCATTTAATAAGCAAAAAGCTTCAGCCTTATTTGAAAAAGCATGATGAGTTCCTCCAGCTATATTTAGTGAAACCTTGTTTTTAAGGCTATATAAGGAGCTTTCTATAGTTCCTTGAACAATTTTCATTTCTCTTTGTATAAGTTCATTAGACATCGGAAAGCCTATTGCTCTTAACTCCCTTTCATTTAATTTTAAATTAATTAATTTTTGAAAATATAAATTACTATGAGTTAAAAGTATATCATCATAGTTTATATTACTAGGAACAAAAAAATTATCATTAATACATGTACCTTCATTAATTAATATATCTGGCAAAAGTTTATATTTAATCATTGGAAACCTATGATTTTCTTTTAATGGGTGATTATAAATTAAATCGTTAGCAATTTTTAACATAGATCTATTTTAAAATAATTAATTATTAAAGATTTTATTTAATATCATCTGTCAAATCTAATTCCCTGAATTGAGGAAACTTAAAATTTGTAAAAACAACTGAAAAAATAGTCATCAATCCTCCAAAAACAACTGCGGGAACAGTCCCCATTAATCTAGCAGTCAATCCACTTTCAAAGGCACCTAACTCATTTGATGAACCAATGAAAATAGAATTTACTGAAGCTACTCTGCCTCTAACTTCATCTGGAGTTTTTAATTGAAGTATTGTTTGTCTAATAATCATTGATATACCATCTGTTAATCCATAAATAAAAAGGGCTAACAATGATAAGTAAAACATAGAAGAAACTCCAAAAACAATTATTGAAACTCCAAAACATAAAATAGCTATTAGTAATTTTTTTCCCGCATTCTTTGTTACAGGTATATAAGCAGAAGTAAACATTACTATCAATGCCCCGACAGCAGGAGCCGCTCTAAGAATTCCAAAACCTTCTGAGCCAACATGTAAAATATCTTGAGCATAAATTGGTAAAAGTGCTATAGCTCCTCCAAATAATACAGCAACCATATCTAAACTTATGGATACAAATATTGCTTTTGTTCTAAAAACAAAAGAAAGACCCTGCTTTAAGCTATCAAGAATAGGTTCACCAATTTTTGGATTTAATATTGGTTTCTTTTTCAATAAAAATGTTAAAATTAAAGATATAAAAACAGAAACAAGTACATATAACATTGAAATATGTACTCCGTTATAGGCTATAGAAAAACCGGCAACAGCAGGTCCAATTACAGCAGCTAACTGCCATGTTGAACTACTCCATGAAGCCGCATTAGGATAACTTTTTTTTGGAACAATTAATGCAACTAAAGAAAAGATAATTGGACCAAAAAAAGCTCTAATAAATCCACCAATAAAAACTAAAAAATATATAGCATATAAAATCTTATTTGATGAAAAATTAGAATAACAATATTTACTTGTAACAACAAAAAATGCAAATGATACTATTAAAAAAGCAAAAATTGCATAAACAAATAATTTTTTTTTCTCTTTTTGATCAACAATATGACCTGCAAAAAGTGCCATTGATATTGCGGGAATAATTTCAACTAATCCAATTAAGCCTAAAGCTAAAGGATCCTTAGTAATATTATAAACTTCCCATTCAATTATTATAAATTGCATAGACCAACCAAAAACCAGAAGAAATCTAATAAGTAAAAAAATATTAAACTCTCGAAATCTTAGTGCAGCATAAGGATCATGCTCATTAATCATTTATAATAATTTTTTAAAATAAAGACAGAAAAAAGATATTAATCTAAAACTACTTTTTTTACAACTGTTCCATCATTATACCTGTATATAAGAATTTTATTTTTTGTAGATTTTACGTTATTCCCTAAAAAGCTAAAAACCCCTAATAATTTTTTATTTGAAACATATTCAAATATTTGATTAACACTATTAACAATAATTGTTCCCGTCATACCTGATGATGCATGCCCATAAACAGAGCAATCATACTCATAATTACCAGGTATATTAAAAACATGAGTATAAATTTCAGTATCAGATGTTGGGTCTGAAATAAAAGATTCAGGATTATTAAAACTTAAACCAGATATTGAATTTATATCAAAATTTACATTATGAAATCCACCATCATTAATCCAATGAACTGTATCCCCTATATTAATAGTGAGAACTGAAGGGCTATAATACATCATCCCTGCATTAATGATATGAGAAGATTGTGCCAAAATAAAAGAGGGAAAGATGAGTAGTAAAAGTATTTTTTTCATGTTTTTTTAGTTCAAATTTAAAAATATTTAACGATTAGCTCTTTGATTCTTACTTTTAAATCTTAAACCTAATAAATTTCTTGAATGCTTAGTTTTTCTAGATTTAACTCTCTTTCTCCACATTTTAAAAGAAGATAAACTCAAATATTTCCTCATTATTCCTCATATATCATTCTCCTTTAACCCAAATTGAAATTCAATCGCCTCAAAAGGAGTCCTATCCTCGCATGCCATTTCAATAATTCTATCTAACTTATCCGCATTCATATTAATTTTTTCTTAAATATTTTTTATCTATATAAAAAGTGCCAAAAGGAACTAAAGATGCAAAAAGTATTATTGTAAAATCTTTTTTAGCCCAATCTTCCTGTTTTCTTAATATAAATGCTAAAATAATATACAAAACAAAAAGAATACCATGGGGCATGCCTAAAAGCTTAACATATAATTCGTTATTTAAAAAATATTTAAAATAAAGCCCTAAAGTCATTAATAAAATATAAGATATACCTTCAATAAATGCAATAATTTTAAAAATAATTTTCATATAACAAATTTATAAAATTAAAGCTCCCTTTTTTAAAAAAGGGAGCTTTAAAAAGGTAATTACAACAATTAAAACTAACTATAAACTACTCTACGTAAAGCCATCCCTGCATCTTTTCGCTATGTCCAGGGTACGTGCAAAAATACCTGTAATTACCTTTTTTTGGTGCTCTAAATTTAAAACTAACAGTCTCTCCAGGATATGCTAAAGGAGAATATGCTAACACTTTATTTTTTACTACAAAATCGTTTTCTTCTCCTGCCATTTGACATTCAAAAGCAACTTTATCTGCTGATTCTTGCTCTATAAAAACAATATTATGAATCATTGATTTATCCATTCCATCGTTAACTAAAGTAATTTTAACTAGACTTCCTTCTTTTACATTTATTTCCTTAATATTAAAAGACATTTCAGACATAGTATTTCCAACAGCTCTAATAGTATCAATTGATACTATATTCGCATTTGCTTTCATGTTTTCATTACTATTATCTGGATTCTTTGGATTTTCAGATGAACCACAAGAAAAAAGCAATGCAATTGATAAAACTCCTATTATTTTTTTTGTTGTTTTCATTTTTTTATAAATTTAGTTATTATTAATTTTTAAGATGTATGAATTAGACTTGACCATAATTCATGTGGAATATCAGTGCAAAAATTACTATTAGGGGCAGTTATCACTGAAATCGCATCATGAGAATGAAGTGATTCCTGATGAGAGCATATAACTCTAAAATCTAAAATTCTTTTATCAGATTCCAACTTCTCATACATTAATCTGGCAGCATCCTCAACAAATTTTAAATACGAACCATTAAGCTCAGCAAAGGCCATTTCGTCTTCTCTTTTAACTACTACCTGAGTTTCAGTACGAAGAGCTCTAACACATAAATCTTGTAAATCCTCAATCCAAACAGTATCATTAAATTCTATAGAGATTCGAGCTACAGACCTTTGTGAATGAGAAACTGTAGCCTTATTTCTTGTTTTTCTTGCATGTTCAGCAAGTTCATAAGAACAGGGACATGCAGAAGAATAAACAAAGTCAAAATGTAGATATTTTCTAAATTTACCGTCATTTTTCAGATTACCTTCTAGAGTAACTTTATAATACTGATATCCTTTGTTGTTTGACCTTAATGATGGTTTAAGAATGGGATAAGAAAAATTAAGTCCTATTTTGGCATCAAATGAATCTAAATTATTTTTATACTTTAGTAGAATATTTTCTAAGTTATTAAAAACGTAGTCATCCTTAAACTCATAAAAAGATCTCATAATTCGTGACATATTTATTCCTTTTTTGTGTGCAGCTAATGAAACCGCTCCTGTGACTTTTGTTTCAAGAGTTATATCATCCCCATCTCTTGTTCTATATTTAAGTGGAAGACGAAAATTATGTATACCTACTTGTTGAATATTAACTGAAGCTCCCTGAATTAGCGATGAGGGACCATTTTGAAGATCAGGAAAAGATTTAATCTCTTCTTTGGTTGGTTTATATGAGACATCATATTGTCTATCAAACTGAAAATCCTCAAAAATTTGACCAGTATTATTTTTATTAGAATAATCTACTTGTGAATGATTAGAGTTTTTGAAGCTATTTTCTGAAATGTTATTAGAACCATCTTCGTTTCTTAAAAAATCTTCCATTTTAATTAATTAATTTTTGGTTATTATTTTCTTCATATTTATATGTGAGATCGGATTTCATTTCAGGCTGGTATATAGCTGAATTGTTTGTACCTCCCTCAAAACTTTCAACTTTCAGTACTTTTACTCTGCCATCAGTTTCAATTTGAACTTTTTTATTTATATATTCATAAACATACTTAGCAAACTTTTCACATCCAACATCATCAAAAATTCTTAGTTGAATTAAATTATTTTTTGCAAGTGATTTGAAATGGGGAAGCATCGGGTCATCTTTTGCAACTATAGTAGTATGATCAAATAGGTATGCCATGTGCTTCTTAATTCCATTTCTTTTGAACGATCCAAAATCACATACCCAGTTTAATGGATCAAGTTGACCCATAAATGTTACTTTAAATTTCATAGCATAGCCATGTAAATATTGACAATGTGAATGTTTTGCTCTCCACTGTCTAAATGCTACACTGTAGCCGTCAAATAGTTTAGTACTTTTAAATTCAGTCATTTTTTTTTTTTTGACAAATTTATAAATTTTTTCAACATTGTATAGTTTTTTTTTAAAAAAGTTATACTAATTTTAAAAATGTTTATACTTTTGCACCATATTAACCAAAAACAAATATAAATTATGTTATTAAAAGTTATACCAATTGCGCCAGACAATTATGAAATTTATGCTAGATTTATCTAAAAATATAAATAAAATAAAAGTGTTTGTTGGAGAATTCGATCAAATACCAATTAAAAATTCAAAAGTTTATTTTAAAGAGCACCCATTAAATTACAATTATAAGGGAATAAAAGATCAAAGAGAATGGATATGCAAAGTAGAAAAACCATTTACATCTTTCTTCAAGCACTGGAATTATGTTTTAAAAGAAATTTAATTTAAGTAATTTTATATATTTGTTATAAAAATTTAAATGAGAAAATATCTTCTTATAATATTTTGTATTCCCTTTATAGTATTTGGACAATCTCATACAATAGATGAGCATTTAATACAAATGACTGGAACAACAAATGATGCGGATTTAACCGAAAACACATTTTATAATGCCCAAGATACGTGCTATATTTCTTGGAATATAATTAATGACTCAATGCCAAATGGCTGGGATTATTCAATTTGTTTCCCTGACTGTTTCCCAATTGGAATTACAAATGGACAAGATATTTTTTATCCAAACGTATCTGAATACTTAAACTGTCATATGTATCATTATGGAACTCCTGGGTTTGGTATTGTAGAAATGGAAATAACAACAAACAATCAAGTGATTGACACAATAAAATGGACAGGAACAGTTGACGTATTTACATCAACTAATAGCATATATTCTAACAAAAACAAAGAAATAGTTAACATAATAAACATAGTTGGGAAACAAACAAAAATTAGTCAAAATTCATTTCTAATTTATGTTTATGATGATGGAACTTTTGAAAAAAAGATAATTATTAGATAAAAAAATTATTTAACCTTCCAATCAAAACAAAACATAGAATCACTTGCCTCTTCAGGTTTTGAACAACTTTCTACACCAAAGTGATAACAATTTGAACATGATGAGTTTTTATTGAATGAGGAACCTAAAGAATGGCTTTCACAAAAATTATTCATTGCTACAGTTTGATTATGTTTTTTACAAATAAAATCTCTAATTAAATTTTCGCAGTTTAGACAACTGTTTACAGTTTGTAATTTCATAATATTTAATTTTTATACAAATTTAAGAAAAAAATCAAAATAAAAAAACATAAATGACTGATTATGAGTAATTTAAATTTAGAATAAATAAAAATAAGAAGAAAAAAAAGAAGTTTAAATGGAGAAAAATAATAAGAAAATAGAGTAATTTTGCACAAAAAAATTATGAAAATAACAATTATAGGTATCACTTTATTTATAGCATACTTGTTAGTCTATAAAACAAGTAATGCTTTAGAAGAAAATCATTATACACTAATAAAAAAAATAGAAAATGTTGAAATTAGAAAATATAAAGAATTGATATACGCAACATATACTCCAAGAAATGTATCTGACCGAGATAATTCATTTAGAAATGTTGCAGATTTTATATTTGGAAATAATTCAAAAAAAGAAAAAATTGCAATGACATCACCTGTAGTGATCAAACTACATAATAAAAATGAAATGGCTTTTATCATGCCTGAAAAATATAACCTTGAAACACTCCCAAAACCAAATAACAAAAATTTAAATATATATACAGAAAAAAGTAATGTCAGTGCATGTATTCAGTATTCTGGTTATTCAAATGAAAAAATTGAAAAAAGAAAGATTGCAGAACTTAAAAAAACACTTGATAAGCATAACATTCAACATTTTAATGACTTTGAAGTTCTTGTATACAATTCCCCATGGAAAGTAATTAATAGAAAAAATGAAATTCGTGTAACTATTAAATATAATAATATGAATGAAAAAAAAAATAAGAAGCTATATAAAGCCTATTTTGGAGGTGGATGTTTTTGGTGTGTAGAAGCTGTTTTTGAAGATGTAATTGGAGTAAAGAATGTAAAAAACGGATACTCTGGAGGAAAAATAAAAAACCCATCATACAAAGAGGTATCAAGAGGATTAACAAAACATGCTGAAGTATGTGAAATAAGCTATGATAGCGATATTATAAATTTAAATGAATTATTAGAGATTTTTTTCTTATCACATGACCCAACTACATTAAATAGACAAGGAAATGATGTTGGCGAACACTATAGATCGATTATATTATATAATAATGATCAAGAAAAAAATGTCATTTCTAATTATATTAAAAATATAAATGATAGTCTTTTTAATGGAGAAATAGTGACAGAACTGAAAAAATTTGATAAATTTTATAAAGCTGAGTCATATCATCAAAACTATTACAAACAAAATACATCAGCTGGATATTGCAAATTAGTTATAACTCCAAAGTTAAATAAAGCAAGAAAAGAGTTAAGTAAATACTATTAAAATGCACACACAAATAATTAAAAAACAACTTATAAAAACAGATATAGATAATTTATGGGATTTTATGTCATCACCTAAAAATTTAGATATGATAACTCCTAAAGAAATGAAATTTAATATTAAATCAAATAATGGAAACAAAAAAATGTATGAAGGGATGATTATAACTTACACAATAACTCCGTTATTAAATATTCCTTTGAACTGGATAACGGAAATCACACACATAAAAAAAAATAAATACTTCGTAGATGAACAAAGAATTGGCCCGTACAAAATGTGGCATCATGAACATATTTTTGAGCAAAAAGAGGATGGGATATTAATGACAGATATAATAACCTATGTCCCTCCGATGGGTGTTTTAGGAAAAATAGCAAACTTTCTATTTATTAATAAAAAAGTTAATAATATTTTTGACCATAGAAAAAAAATTATTGATCAATTATTTAATAAAAAATAAATATTACGCAATACATAAAAAATTAATCTAACAATATTTTTTTCTCTACTGAACCGTTTTCGTAAATATAAAAAATAATAGTATTGTTTTTTAAATTAGTATCCCTTCCTAAAATATCAACAATTTTGACAATTTTATTTGATTCAATAGAGGCGTCAGTATAAAAAGGTATAGGCAAAGACCATTCAGACCATGCAAGGCTTCTATCTCTAAATCTAACTCTCCAACAATAACGACTATTAGGCTCTAAGTAATCTATTTCTTCATCAATTAAGTTATCATTAGCTTGCGTATTTATATCAAAATACCAATTTTCATACTGTTTCCAACTATCAAAAATAAGGTTAGAAAAATCATTACAATAATTACTAATTTGCCAATGAGAAGCACCATGCAAATCTCCGTCAATATCAAAAAAATTATCAGCAACTAAATACATAGTATTTGAACTTATTGTATCATTTGGAAGAGGAAAAATTCCAATTGGAGTATTGGGAGAATTATTATAAAAACGTATTACAACGCTATCTTCAACACTATTATTTTTAGTAATGTTATCATCTCCAAGACTTAATCTTCTTAAAGTAAATTGAGGATTATTACCTGCCTCAATTTCTAAAAAAACATAACCCCATTCGTCCTGACTTACACTATATTCTAAATAATCCTGCTGAGGCCATTCACCCCAATAGTCTATATATCCTCCAGATGTAGCAACATTAACCATAAGATGAGTATGATCTCTGGATTGACCTCTAGAATATCCATGTGTATGACCATAAAAATGCACAGATGGCTTACCGCTACTACTTGTAAATCCCTCAAGTAATTTCACTATTTCACCAGTAAAGTCAGTATTTCCCGGAGTCCATTGTTCCGATTTATGAGGGTGATGTAATTGAGCAAAAACAAAATCAATAGAATTATCAATTGACGTTAAATAAAGTACACTATCAAGCCAATCAAGTTGCTTTTGTATTCTATAACCCGAATTAGAATTTAAGCCAATTATTCTAACATTAGAATTATCCTTGTACCACCAATGTTCTTCAAAACCTTGAGTACCATTTTTTGGCAAATCAAAATACTGAAAGAAAAAATCAGAATTCATTTCATGATTACCTAGAACAGGATAAAATGGCACTGAAGAGAACAATGGGTAAGCAGGACCAAAAAACTGATCTTTCCAATGATAATAATCAGTACCAGTATTAACTAAATCACCAGGAATCATTAGCATATTAAGACCTTCACTTATACTAGTGTCATAATGAGTATGTATATATTCAAATATTCCATCATGTACAATCTGATGAAACTTATTAGGATTATTTCCATCCCTTTGCATATCACTCATCACAACAATATTTATAGGTTCCTCTTGTGAGCTGATAGCAGGAGTTTTAAAATCATAAATATTAGAAACCGAATTACCTGAAACTACTCTATAAAAATATTGTTTATTAGCTTCCAAACCAAAGATATTAGCCGTGTAAATACAGGCCGGATAATTTGTAAATTCATATGTTACTGAAACAGTATTTCCTAAATCTGTTGATTCGCCCCATTCTAAAAAAGAAGAATCAAACTTACTATACTCCCACATTACAACCATGCTATTTGGTTCTGCATTTTGCAAATAAGGTTTAACAGTAAATTCTTGTGACAAAGATGAGTACTGAACAAATATTAGAAAAAAGAAAAAAAGCCTATACATTAAAATTATTAATATTGGCTAATATAGTTTAATTTAAAATATTAAATTATGGCTTTGAACGAATCTTTAAGAATGTATCAATATCAATAAAATCTAAACTAATTGAATTCACACAATGACGTACATTCTTATTAGTATACCCCTCCCCTTCAAAAACATGACCGAGATGACCTTTACAATTAGAACAAATTATTTCTGTTCTTTGCATATTATAACTATAATCGCGAACTCTAATTAAAGCCCCCTTAATTTCATCATCAAAAGAAGGCCATCCACAATTTGAATTAAACTTGTGTATTGATTTAAACAATGGATTATTACAAGCCTTACAAATATAAACACCTACTTTAGAATGATTAATATATTTCCCTGACCATTTTTTTTCAGTACCCTTGTTTACGATGATCCTTTTTTCTTCTTTTGTTAATTTATCAAAAAAATTACTTTTTTTGACTATATAGTTTTGAGCTAAACAAATAATCGGGAAGTGAAATATTAGAATTAGAATTAAAGAAAAATTAACTCTTTTCATTTAATAATAAAACCTTTAATATGTCTTTTTAATACACTTTGCATTTTCCTTTCATTATTACCAGCCCAATTCTCCAACAATTTTTTTTCTTTCATTAAATAGAAATATGGAAAAATATCTGGTCTTAGCTTCTCAGGCATATCCTCTGCCTGAACAGTTCTAAAATTAATTTTATTTAATTCTGCAGTTTTTTTCACAAAAGGCTCGTATACTTTACAAGGCATACACCCTTTTTTCTTAATCATTACTATCTCCATTCTTTTGTATAATTAATTATTTACAAAGTTATGCAAATATTTAGTTTTATAATAAAAAAATGAAAAACAAATAAATATGTATATTCACCAAAAAAAAACTAACTATGGATAAATTAATTAGTAACGTAAAAACATGGGCATCAGATAAAAACCTTCTTAAGGAAGAAAATATACATGCTCAAATGTTAAAAGTTTTAGAAGAAGTTGGTGAAACCGCAGGAGCAATATTAAAAAAGAAAGATCAAGAAATCATTGATGGTTTAGGAGATAGTTTTGTTACATTAATAATTCTGTGTTATCAACTAAATCTTGAGCCTAAAGACTGTCTTCAAAAAGCTTGGAATGAAATTAAAAATCGTAAAGGAAAAACAGTAAACGGAACATTTATTAGAGAAGAATAAAATTACTTCTTAACTAAACTATTATTTTAGTTTGTATAAACCACACCTAGTGAACTATACTTCTCACCATCAATCCTATATGCTTCATAATTGGCAGCATTCCATCCATTAATATATTTAATATTAACATCTTGTGTGCCAGAATAGGAAGAAACATTAACATTAATACTTCCATTTTTGTCTAAAGGAACCAATCCGTAATTAACAGAGGGATCAAGTCCTAATTGATTAGCTTTCGCTTTAGCAGGCCATATTTCTAATTGGACTAATGATATAATGGTTAAGTTAACTGCAATGATAAATAATAAGACATTCGTTTTATTTGTCTTCATAATAATATTTTTTTAGTTAAGTTAGAAACAAATTTAAAAAAATTTATAGAAAAACGTATGTCACTAATTATAACGAATAGCAGAAAAAGAAACAGAATAATTTTTTCCTTCAAAAGAGTAATTACAATTGAATTCTATAACTGCATCTGCACTTCCTCCAGTATGAATTAATTGCCCAGTACCATTGTATAATACACTTGATTCAACATGAGGGTCATAAACCATGTCATTAACAGTAAATTCTAAAGTTTTAGAATCAGTAAACTCAAAAGTAAGATGATATGTATCAGAATCAGGAAAAAATCCATGTTCATAATTATAAGCAAGAGTATTGACAGGAAAATCAATATTAATATACTGTAAATCTACTGTGTGAGCACGAAGATCTTCTAACTCATAAAAATATGAATTTCCATACTGATTAACTACAGTCACCGCAGCATCCCAATTACCATGATTAGTATATAAGTTTAACTTTGGTCTACATTGCCAATTAAAGCCAAAAAAATCTTGACTTACATTTGTACATCTCTCCCATTCGTTACATTCATCTCCACAGTTCCCAAGTGATACAGTAGAAGAGCTACTAGAGCTATTTAAATCAAAATCATACTCCTTTTCACATGAAGAAAAAATAAAACAAAATATCAAAGTACTAGATAAAAACTTTTTCATAATTATATAATTTTTATACAAATAAAAAACTTATAAAATAAAATATTATGCCAAGCATACTAAACTATATATATATTTATAATCATATAATAATTATACTATTTAAATAATTCTCTCTATTATTGCCACAAAAAGAATAAAATATTATGGCAGAAAATAAATTTGAAAAGATTCTTTGGAACTCAAGATATGTAGTTTTAATTTCGGTAATCCTTTCTATTATATCTTCAATTATTATGTTTTTGTTAGGTGGATGGGATATTATTCAAGCTATAATTTCTAAGAATGCCCTTTTTAATGAAAACATTAATAATAATAATGAATTATTATTCCAAATTATTTCATCTATTGATTTATTCTTGATTGGTATAGTTTTATTAATATTTGGATTTGGTGTATATGAACTTTTTATTAGTGAAATTGAATTCGCGAAAAATAAATTTACTGATTCTACATTAAAAATAAAAAGTCTAGACCAACTAAAAAATAAGATAATCAAAGTTATTATTATAGTTCTAATTGTTAAATTTTTCGAAAAAGTTCTGAAGTTATCTCATAATTTCACATCTCCAGATGACTTAATTTTATTTAGTCTTTCGATTTTAGCGATTTGTGTTGGATACTACCTAATTAACAGAAATTAATTAAAACGCTTGATCAAAACTAAAAGAA
>CEVN01021854.1_pt1 | contig 65521 bp, 66 predicted proteins | sample 427041 | NCBI WGS metagenome assembly CEVN01 (sample SAMEA2623463, study PRJEB7988) | marine metagenome | biome: marine biome (ENVO:00000447); feature: surface water layer (ENVO:00002042); material: "saline water (ENVO:00002010), including plankton (ENVO:xxxxxxxx)" | depth 5 m
ATTCATCACAAAGAGAAAGCATTCTACTTGTATACTTGCTTGAAATATTTGGCAATAAAATTTTTTTCACTCCTTTTGTGACGGCATCAGCTACAACTTTTGATCTATCTTTATCAAATTTGGAGCTATACAAATGGCTGTGAGTATCAATAAATTGCATTAGCGCAAAATTAGGATAAAATATATAATTTTACACAATGCCAAAAAAACTTAAGATATTAGTTATAAGATTTAGTTCTATTGGTGATATAGTATTAACTACACCAATTATTAGGTGCTTAAAATTACAAACAAAAGCAGAGATAGATTTTTTAACTAAGACCAATTATAAAGAGGTTATTATTTCTAATCCTAACATCAATGAGGTGTATTGTAGTGAACATTCAAAAACCTTAGAAGTTTTGCGGTCTAAGGATTATGATATAGTTATAGATCTTCAAAATAATTTTAGGTCATTAAAACTTCGTTTGCAATTAGCAGTTAAGTCATATACTTATTCAAAAAATAGTTTTAAGCGATACCTGTTAATATATTTTGGAGTAAATTTATTAAATGACCATGTAGTAGATAGATATTTTACATCAGTTAAAAAACTAAATGTTTATAATGATAAAAAAGGCATAGATTTTTACATTAATAGTAATATGGTTAAGATAGATTTTAATACAGATCAAGACTATATTTGTTGGTGCATTGGAGGAACTTATGAGCAAAAAAAGTTGTCTATTACACAAATTAAGAATATCATATCTAAAATTAAGCTTCCAGTTTTAATTATAGGAGGAGAATCAGATAAAAAGGTTAGTTTACAAATCTTAGATAGTCTTAAAAAAGATAATGTTTTTGATTTATGTGGAGAGACTACTATTGATCAGTCTGCTTATCTAATGAAAAATAGCAAGTTAGTTTTAACTAATGACACAGGCATGATGCATATTGCCTCAGCATTTGATATACCAATAGTTTCTTTTTGGGGATGCACTAAACCATCTCTGGGTTTTGCTCCATACTTAACTAGTAAAAAACCACATAATATAATTGCATCTTTATCAAAAAGACCATGTTCAAAACACGGGAGGTACTGCAGGTTTCAAAGAGATGGATGTATTAAATTTATTGATGAGAATGTTATTCTAAATACTGTTGAAAGATTATTGAAATAATGCTTTTAATTCTGAAGCGTCATTAGCCTTTAGTTTGCCAGCTAATATAAGTGAAAGTTGTCTTCGTCTAAGAGCTCCATCAAATCTTATTTTTTCTAATTCAGTCTCTGGATTTACTTCTGCTACTTTTGTTGGTTTTCCCATAATGTCCACTGCTACAAATGTGTAAATAGCTTCATTACATTTTGTTTTGTTTCCAGAAAGCTTGTCTTCAATCCATACGTCAATAAATATTTCCATTGATGAAGAAAAAGCTCTTGATATGTTTGCTTCAAGTGTAACTATACTTCCTCTAGGAATTGGGTTTTCAAAGGAAACATTGTTAACTGCAGCTGTCACACAGGTGCGGTTGCAATGTCTATGAGCAGTAATAGCAGCTGCAATATCCATCCAGTGTAACAATCTACCTCCCATTAAGTTGTTTAGGTTATTGGTGTCATTAGGTAAAACAATTTCGGTTAAGATAGCTTTTGATTGGCTCGGGGTTTTTTTACTCATGGTTTATTTAGTAAGTAACCAAGCGTCACTATTTTCTCGCTTGATTTTATTTAAAGCTAATATAGCGTTATCTCTATTATTAAAACTTGCATAGCTAACTCGCAGTAAATTGTCTCCTTTTACTAAAGAAGCATTGTATTCCCATTTATTAAGTTTTGCTAGCATCCTTTTAGCATTTTTCTGCTCTCTAAATGAGCCAGCAATAATGTAGTATTTTTTTTGTGATATAATTGTTGCTGTATTTTTTTCGACAACGTTATTTTTGTTTGTTACAGCTTCAAGACTATTTCTTAATGTTTTTTCTGTATTTGATACTATATTTTTGTCAACTATTACAGATGTATTAAATGGATTAAATGTTGCCATTTGCATATAAACAGTTGTTATTTTTTCTTGTTGAGAGATACTGAAGTATGAAAGTGCTATCAATGGGATAATAATTGCCGCTGCTCGAAAAAAAGTTCTGTAAATATTGCTGCCAGTTTTTATTTTTTGTGCAGAAAATTCAAATTTATTTATAGAGTTATTGTTTTGAATAATTGATTTTTTAATTATTGTTTGCATCCCAAAAGAATCCAAATTATAATTTACAGTACTATCCTGAGAGAAAATAATATTCCCTTCTTCACCAATTGTAAACAATCCAATTTTTGATAATCGTAATATCTTTAGCTTAGTAAGCTTCGTATTGATTTTATTTGAAAATATTTCAACAATTTTTTTTGCTTCTTCTTGAGTAATTCCTTCTTCATTGGCAATATGTGAGATTAGTAATCCATCATTTGTTTTTAGATTCGTGTTGAACAGAATCTGTTTTGAAGGGGGGGATAACGAATGAGTAGTTTTATTTAATTGAGCTGACCTTTGGTTAGCTACAAATCCTCCGAATTTTGGAATAATGACGCAATCATGCAAGAAAAGCAAATTGGAAATATAGTGTTCTACTGATTTATTCATATTGCGAAGTTAAACATTTTATCTTATTCTTTCTTTAATTTTTTCAATATCCTCAGGAGTGTCAATCGATAGCGTTTGGAAATTCGTAATACCCACCTTAATTTTATAGTTATTATCTAGCCATCTTAGTTGTTCTAGGCTTTCTCTTATTTCGTTTTTACTTTGTGGTAATTTACATATTTTTTCAAGAACATTTTTTTTATAAGCATAAATTCCAATATGTTCATAGTAAAACCCTTTAGTTGAGATGTTTTTAATTTCTCTGCAGAAGTTTAAGGCGTTTTGTTCTTTGTCAAAAATTACTTTTGGAGTATTCTTATCTTTGATAATTGTGACATCATTGATTTTTTTTGCAAGAGTTGCAATTTGAGTATTAGGGTTGTTAAAAAGCTGAATTATAGCATCTATTTGTAAAGGATTTATGAAAGGTTCATCACCCTGGATATTGATAATAAGATCAGAATTACTGTTAAGTTTCTTAGCTACTTCATTACATCTTTCTGTTCCAGTTGTATGTTTTTCTGATGTCATTATAGCTTTTCCTCCAAAATCTAGAACGTGATTGTAAATTCTGATGTCATCAGTAGCAACAATAACATCAGTTAGTTTACTTGCTTTTTTACTTTGTGTGAATACTCGTTGAATCATGGTTTTCCCAAGAATATCTGCCAATGGCTTCCCCCTGAATCTTTTTGAACCGTATCTGCTTGGAATAATTCCAATTATTTTCATTATATCTTTAAGCTAAATTGAAAGGCTATGGTTCTTGGAGACATCATGTTTGCAGGTCTACTCATGTATTCTTTATTAAGAAGATTATTTATTACTAGCCCAAATTTTATCATTTCACTGAATTGGTAGCCAATTCTTGTATCAACAATTAAATCACCATTATTAAATTTATCTCTAGCCTCATTAATGCCAGGAATAATTGGATCGGCTATTCCTTCAACCCCTTCATTGATAATTTTGTCTGTAAAAATTGCATCAATATTTTTCATAAAATCATTATAACGAAAACCTAAGCCTAATGATGTTTTTTTATAAATAAACTCAGCATCAATTTTTGCAATATGTTGGTAACGATATTTCAGCACAGAAGGATCTGAGCTGCTATTTTCATATGTAACGTCGTATAACCATTCTCCTTCATTTTCATAAACACCATCTCCTAAGTATCTGATTAATTGTAAACTGTCACCATTATAACTCTCATAGGCAGTGTTTTTGCTTAATGATACTGGGTTCATGTATGTATATCCGGCTATAATATTTATTGTAAAATCAGTATTGATTTTGCCTTGTCCTGTTAAACTTAACTCTATGCCACTAATTTGTGTTTTACCCACATTAACAGATTTGAATCCTAAACCAAAGAAATTTTCGAAGCCTAAATCTTCTCCCCATTTACCAAAAGAAAACTCCATCATATCATCATACTGCATTAAAAATCCAGCAAGATCTAAGTACCCCATCCATTTTCCAACTTTTAAACCTTGTTTAACTCCAATTTCAGCGCTCCATCCATTCTCAGGTTTTAAATTTGGATTAGGGTAAACCCAAATTCCTTCTGTTACTTCTGTAGATATAAAAAGTTCAGCCATTGAGGGGAACCTGTATCCTTGCCCCCATGAACTTCTAATATATGTTGCTTCTGCCAATCTATAATTTAGCCCAGTTCTAAATACAGGTCTGCCAGCTGAAAAGCTATTTATAGAGTCTCCATCTATAAGATATTTTTCATTTGAGTTCAATTTAAAATATTCATATCGAGCTCCAAAAGAAATATTAAGCCTATTATATTTTTTATCAAATTGACTATATAATGCATTGTTTATTCTTTGACTTTTTCCATTAAACAAGTCAGAGCTTGCTTGTACAATTTCATTTGTCGTTCCTATAGTAGTTCTTAATTGATATTCTTTAAAGTTTTTTTGCCATTGATAATCTGAATAATACGTGTCAGATTTATTATCTTGACCTAAATCTTCCCCAGCAGTAGTGTTGTCATTCTTTACTCTTAAAAATCTAGTCTTTAATGAATGACGATTATCTCCTATAATGTAAGTTAACGAGGGGTCTACATTATAATTAACTCCATTAGTTAAAGTAGCTGCACTATCCGTTGGTATGTAAGCATAGTCTAAACCCTCCCATATAAGTGCAGAACCACTTGATTGTAATAATAAATTTGCATTTAATCCATAGGATAGCCCTTCAATTTTTTTGCTTTTATAAGTTGAATTCATATTAAATCTCTTCCTGTCAGTTTTCTCTCCCATCCTGTATCCATCATCAGAAAAGATATTTCCTCCAAATGATAAATCAAGGTTATTTATTTTCATCGCTTGTAAGAATTCTACTCCCTTGAACGTTCTTCTTTTTTCTCCATTCCAATTTAGTTCTGCCCTTTTAGGTTTGTCAATTAACCCAAAATGCGTATTAATTTTTGTAAATCCAGGTAGTCGATTTTTATCAATTTCTCTTTGGCTTGGGAAAGCTGTACGAATATTGATAATACCATTTAAGGCTGAGGACCCATAAAGAGCGGAGGCAGCGCCTTTAATTATTTCTACTTGATTAATATTTTCAGTTGCAATCAGACTCCATTGTGCTTGACCTGCATCTCCAGAAATAAGCGGCATATCGTCTACCATAACTAGCACCCTAGTACCAGCTCCATAACTCCAACCACTACCACCTCTAATGTTTGCTTGCCCGTCAGTAATATTTACACCAGGAATTTGATCTACCACTGTTTGGATGTTAGTAGTATTTTTATTTTCAATTAGTGATGGTTTTATGACCTCCATTGAAACAGTAATCTCTTCAATTTTTTGTTCAAATCGACCAGCAGAAACTACAACTGTACTTAGTTGTTCAGCTGATGGCTTAAGTTCAATATCAAGAATGATATTTTGATTTTTTTGCGAAATAATAGATTTTGTTATCTCGCTATAACCAATATACTTAAAAGTAATTTTTTGTTCGCCTTCTTTTTGTAATTGTAGTTGATATTTGCCATCAATGTCTGTAGAAGTCCCGCCACCATATATAACTACATTTGCTCCAATTAGAGCCTCTTTTGTAACAGCATCTATTATTGTTCCACTTATTTTTTGAGCATTTGTAGTTACGATGATCAAAAGATTAAGTAACAAAAATATGCAAGCTTTTTTCATCTGTTTTGGGTGATTTTTTTACAAAGATAAAAATTTGAATGACAAACTTGAACTCTAAATATATTCTAGATTAAACAAATGAAAACACAATTTCGATATTGTATTATGTCTTTGATAATTAATGTTTTGAAATACTTTTTTTAAAAAAAAATATAAAAAGTGTATAATTTACACTAATTAAGGTTTCAAAAATAAGTGTGCATTATGGATATTTTTTAATTAAAAAATAATATACATTTGCCAAATATTATAGATAAACGACTAATTAAAATTTCAAAAAAATGGGACAGGAAATCCATAATTTTATGAAGGGGGTAATTGAAAAGAACCCAAATGAAACAGAATTTTTGCAGGCGGTTGAGGAAGTTGCAGAAGCTGTTATTCCTTTTATAGATGCAAATCCAAAATATAGTAATAAGATGTTATTGGAAAGGATGGTTGAGCCTGAAAGAGTATTAATGTTCAGAGTGCCATGGCTAGATGATGAAGGAAAAACACAAGTCAATAGAGGATATAGAGTAGAATTTAATTCTGCAATTGGCCCATACAAAGGAGGATTAAGATTTCATCCTTCAGTAAATTTATCGATACTTAAATTTTTAGGTTTTGAGCAAGTATTTAAGAATTCTCTTACTACTCTTCCAATGGGAGGAGGTAAAGGAGGTGCGGACTTTAATCCAAAAGGAAAATCTGATAATGAAGTAATGAAGTTTTGTCAATCTTTTATGACAGAACTGTATCGTCATATTGGAGCTGATACTGATGTGCCAGCTGGTGATATTGGTGTAGGAGGTAGAGAAATTGGATTTATGTTTGGACAGTATAAAAGAATAAGAAATGAGTTTACTGGAGTTTTAACAGGAAAAGGCGAAACTTGGGGCGGGTCTTTAATTAGACCTGAAGCAACAGGCTATGGAACTGTCTATTTTGCACAAAATATGTTGGCAGAAAAAGATGATTCATTTGCAGATAAAAGGGTTGTTATTTCAGGCTCTGGCAACGTAGCTCAATATGCATGTGAAAAGGCTACTGAGTTAGGGGCAAAAGTTATTGCACTTTCAGATTCTTCAGGCTATATTTATGATCCTGAAGGAATTGACAAGAAAAAACTTTCGTTTGTTATGGACCTTAAAAATGTTAAAAGAGGTAGAATTAAGGAATATGCTGATAAATATGGTTGTGAATTTAAAGAAGGAAGACCATGGGGAATAAAATGTGATATTGCTTTGCCTTGTGCAACACAGAATGAATTAGATGATAAAGATGCAAAAATATTAGTAGATAATGGATGTGTTTGTGTTTCTGAAGGAGCAAATATGCCAACTACTCCAGAAGCGATTGAAGTTTTTCAAAATGCAAAAATCTTGTTTGCTCCTGGTAAAGCATCTAATGCGGGTGGCGTTGCAACATCAGGTTTGGAAATGAGTCAGAATTCACTTAGAATGAGTTGGACAAGAGAAGAAGTAGATTCTAAACTAAAACAAATCATGAAGGACATTCACTCTTCTTGTGTAAAGTATGGTAAAGGTGATAATCATGTGGATTATGTGAAAGGAGCAAATATTGCAGGCTTTGTAAAAGTAGCTGATGCAATATTAGACCAAGGCGTAGTTTAATGTGTATCATTTTAAAATAAAATATAAATAGGAGGCTCTTTGCCTCCTATTTTGTTTTAAAAAAACAATGATTTAATTTTTAAAAAGGCTTTTGCTGCCTTTTTTAATTTGTGTAATTTTATACTTCTAAAAAATAGAATTATGTATGGAAAAATTCAAAAGGAGATACGCGATGAACTATCTAGTATTGAAAATGCAGGATTGTATAAAAAAGAAAGAATAATTACTACTGCACAAGGGCCAAAAATTAGTGTTAGCACAGGTGAAGAAGTTTTGAATTTTTGCGCTAATAATTATTTAGGCTTGTCTTCTCACCCAGAAGTTGTTCAGGCGGCAAAAGATACTTTGGACACTCATGGTTATGGAATGTCATCTGTGCGTTTTATTTGTGGAACACAAGATATTCATAAAAATTTAGAGACAAAGATTTCTGAATTTTTAGCAATGGAGGATACTATATTATATGCAGCAGCTTTTGATGCTAATGGCGGAATATTTGAGCCATTGTTTGATAAGGATGATGCTATTATTTCTGATTCCTTAAATCATGCATCAATAATTGATGGAGTTAGATTATGTAAGGCGCATAGGTATCGTTATTTAAATAATGATATGCATGATTTGGAAGCTCAATTGATCAAAGCGCAAGATCAAAATAATAGAATAATTGTAACTGATGGAGTTTTTTCTATGGAAGGGACTTTAGTTCAATTAGATAAAATTTGTGATTTAGCTGATAAGTACGATGCCTTAGTGATGGTGGATGATTCACACGCAACAGGTTTTATTGGGAAGACTGGAAGAGGAACTCATGAGTATTGTGGAGTTATGGATCGAGTAGATATTATTACTTCTACTTTAGGAAAGGCTTTAGGTGGGGCAATGGGAGGCTTTACTTCTGGAAAGAAAGAGATTATTGATATGTTGCGTCAAAGATCTAGACCATATTTATTTTCTAATTCATTAGCACCATCAATTGTAGGTGCTGCTAGTAAGGTAATTGATTTGTTATCTCAAAGTTCTGATTTAAGAGATAAATTAGAAAAAAACACAAGTTATTTTAGAAACAAAATTAAAGAAGCTGGATTTAATATTAAGGAAGGAGTACATCCAATTGTTCCTGTAATGTTATATGACGCAAAAATGTCACAAGTTATGGCGGATAAATTATTAGAAGAGGGAATTTATGTGATTGGCTTTTTCTTTCCTGTTGTTGCTAGGGGAGAAGCAAGAATTAGAGTTCAAATTTCAGCTGGACATAGTATTTCAGATCTGGATAAGGCAATAATGGCTTTTACTAAGATAGGAAATGACTTGGGGATTTTAAATAATAATAGGTAAGAATATTTTGCTAAAAAAGAAAAAAGTGTAATTTTGCACCCCCTTTTTAAGGATTAAAATATTTACAAGTGGATACATTAAGTTATAAAACATTATCAGCAAATAAGGAGACTGCCGAAAAGAAGTGGTTTGTTATTGATGCTGAAGGACAGATTTTAGGAAGAATGGCTTCTAAGGTAGCTAAAATTTTAAGAGGAAAATATAAAACAAATTTTACACCTCATGCGGATTGTGGTGATAATGTAATCATTATTAATGCAGGCAAGATAGTCATGACAGGAGATAAAATGAGTGATAGAGAAATTTTTTCTTACACTGGACACCCTGGAGGACAAAAGCGTATTTCTCCATCAGAAATGTTAGTTAAAGATGAAACCTCTGTAGTAAGGCATGCTTTAAAGGGGATGCTTCCTAAAAATAAACTTGGAGCAGCAATATTAAAAAATTGTTATATTTACAAAGGTGCTGAGCATGATCAGGAAGCACAAAAACCCAAAGCTCTTAACTTAAACGACTTAAGATAAATTATGGATAAAATTCACACAATAGGAAGAAGGAAGGCAGCTGTTGCAAGAATATACTTGTCAACAGGAAAGGGTAATATTATTGTAAATGGGAAGGATTTTAAAGAATACTTTCCTGTTGACACAATGCAATATAAATTAGAACAGCCATTTAAAACGTTAAATGTAGAAAAAAAATATGATGTAAAAGTTAATGTTGGAGGTGGGGGTACTACTGGTCAAGCTGAGGCCATTCGTCTAGCGATTTCAAGAGCATTATGTGAAGTAGATTTAGAAAATAGAACAGTTTTAAAATCTGAAGGCTTATTAACAAGAGATTCAAGAGTTGTTGAGAGGAAGAAGCCTGGTCAAAAGAAATCAAGGAAAAAATTCCAGTGGGTTAAAAGATAGAAGGATATATTTATTAATAAATGTTTAGCATCTAAATTGTCAGGACAAGTTAATAACTTCTACCAGGCAGTTGCTTTACGAAAAAGAAAGTAAACATGAAAAGAACAAATTTCAAAGACTTATTAGAAGCAGGGGTGCATTTTGGGCATCTTAAGAAAAAGTATAACCCAGCAATGGCTCCTTACGTGTTTATGGAGCGTAATGGGATTCATATTATTGATCTTAATAAAACAGTTGCAATGATTGAGGATGCAGCTAATGCTATGAAACAAATTGCAAAATCCGGAAAGAAGATTTTGTTTGTTTCAACAAAAAAACAGGCAAAAGGTGTTATTGCAGAAACGGCTAAAGCTCTTAATATGCCTTATATTACTGAAAGATGGCCGGGCGGATTGTTAACTAATTTTGCAACTATTCGAAAGTCAATTAAAAAGATGCAAACAATTGACAAGATGAAAGAAGAAGGCACCTTTGATACTTTATCAAAAAGAGAAAGATTACAAATTGATAGACAAAGAGCTAAACTGGAGTTAAATTTAGGAAGTATTGTTAATATGACAAGAATGCCTCAGGCAATATTTGTTGTTGATATCAATAAAGAGAGTATCTCAATTGATGAGGCTAATCATTTAGGTATTCGAACATTTGCTATGACTGATACAAATACTAATCCAAAGTTAATTGATTTTCCTATTCCTGCTAATGATGATGCAGCAAAATCTATTGAATGTATTGTGTCAATTGTAGGAAAGGCTGTTGCCGAGGGATTAGAAGAAAGAGGAGCCGAACAAGCGTTAAAAGATCAAGAGAAAAAAGAAAAAGCAAAACAAATTTCGCAAGATAAATAGAGTTATATTTTAAAATAGAGTAAAATGGCAGATATTAAAGCAGCTGATGTAGCTGAGTTGAGAAGAAAAACGGGAGCGGGCATGATGGATTGTAAAATAGCATTAGTCGAAGCAAATGGTGATTTTGATGAGGCAATTAATGTGTTAAGAAAAAAAGGGCAGAAAGTTGCTTCAAAGAGAGCTGACAGAGAGGCATCTGAGGGAGTTGCAATTACCAAAATTAACGATGCTAAGACATCTGGTGTTGCAATAGTGCTGGCATGCGAGACTGATTTTGTTGCAAAGAATGATTCTTATAAATCTTTAGCTAGTGACCTTGCTGAAATTGCTTTAAATTATAATGATAAAGAGGCTTTTCTAGATGCTAATTTTGGAGGTGTGACTGTTGCTGAAAAATTAATTGAGCAAACTGGTGTTATTGGAGAAAAGATAGAGATTTCTGCATTTGAAAGAGTTGACGCAGCTTTTGTTGGATCATATACACATGGAAGTAAAATTGCGGCTTTAGTTGGGCTTAATAGTGTAGTTGATAATGCGACAGACTTAGCAAAGGATTTAGCAATGCAAATTGCTTCAATGGGTGCAACTACTCTTTCTTACAAGGATTTTGATCTTGATTTTATTGCATCAGAGACCGAAGCCAGAATTGCTGTAATTGAAAAAGAAAATATAGAACTTGCTAGATTAGGTAAAACATTAAAGAATGTTCCTAAATATATTTCAAGAGCACAGTTAACTGATGATATTATATCTGAAGCCAAGCTGAATATTCAATCAGAATTACAATCAGAGGGTAAACCAGAGCATATTTGGGACAAGATTTTGCCGGGTAAGTTAGCAAGATTTGTTTCTGACAATACAACATTGGATAAAGAAATGTGTTTATTAGATCAAGATTTTATTAAAGATGAGAGTAAAAATGTTGCGGAGTATATATCTACTTATGGAGATGTAGCTGTAACATCATTTAAAAAAGTTTCATTAGGATAATCTTCTAAATAAAATTTTTAGACCACTTCTTTTTATAGAGTGGTTTTTTTATGCCTATAAATTGATTTATACTTTAAATCAATTAGCTATATTTGAAAAACTTTTTAGAGCTATGCAATACAAGAGAATTCTTTTAAAACTTAGTGGTGAATCATTAATGGGAGATGGAGAATATGGAATTGATCCAAAAATGTTGAGTAAATATGCGAATGAGATAAATATTATTTTAAAAAAAGGAGTTGAGATTGCTATTGTAATAGGTGGAGGCAATATCTATAGAGGAATACAATCAGAGGGGGCAGGTTTTGATAGAGTACAAGGTGATCATATGGGGATGTTAGCTACTATTATAAATGGCATGGCCTTACAATCTGCTTTGGAATCAATGGATGTAAATACTAGATTACTTACAGCTATTCGTATGGATCAAGTTGCTGAGCCATATATTAGAAGAAGAGCGATGAGACACCTTCAAAAAGGTAGAGTTGTTATTTTTGGAGGTGGGACAGGCAATCCTTATTTTACAACAGATACAGCCGCTACATTAAGAGCAATTGAAGTAGAAGCAGATATAATTCTTAAAGGCACTCGAGTTGATGGAATTTATTCATCAGATCCTGAAAAAAACCCATCTGCAAAAAAATATGATTTAGTTACTTTTGATGAGGTAATCGAAAAAAAATTAAGCATTATGGATTTGACAGCCTTTACACTTTGTCATGAAAATAATTTACCTATAAAAGTGTTTAATATGAATATAGAAGGGAACCTTACTAAAGTATGCAAAGGAGAAAATGTTGGTACACTAGTTAAATCAGTAATAGAATAAATAATATGAATGAAGATATAAATTTAAATCTTGATCTTGCTAAAGAATCAATGAAAGATGTGATTAATCGACTTGAAGGCGCTTTAGCAAAAATTAGAGCAGGAAAAGCAAACCCGCAAATGTTAAGTAGTGTAAAAGTTGATTATTATGGAGTACAAACCCCACTAGCTCAAGCAGCAAATGTTGCTGCAACGGATGCACAAACAATTTCTATTCAACCATTTGATAAAAGCTTAATCACTGAGATTGAGCAAGCAATAGTTGAAGCAAACCTTGGCTTTAATCCTTCAAATAATGGCGAGAAGGTTATTGTTAACATCCCTCCATTAACAGAAGAGAGAAGAAGAGAGCTAGTAAAACAAGCTAAAGTTGAAATAGAAAATGCAAAAGTTAGTATTAGAAATATTAGACAAAAGACTAATGATGAAATGAGAAAATTAGGCAAGGAGGGAATTTCAGAAGATTTAGTTCGAGATGCAGAATTTTCAGTACAAGATTTAACAAATACTTTTTCCTCTAAGATAGATGTTATTTATTCTAAAAAGGAGTCAGATATTATGACAGTTTAATTAAAAGAGCTAAAATATGAAAGGAATAATTTTAGCAGGTGGTTCAGGTACAAGATTACATCCGCTTACACATGCGATCAGCAAACAAATGCTGCCAATATATGACAAACCAATGATTTATTATCCATTGTCCACGCTAATGTATTCAGGTATTAATGAGGTTTTGATTATTTCTACTCCTCATGACTTACCGTTCTTTAGAAAATTGTTAGGCGATGGAAGTAGAATTGGATGTAAGATAGAATACAAAGAACAAAAAATTCCTAATGGACTAGCACAAGCATTTATTATAGGAGAGGATTTTATAGGAAGTGACAATGTTTGTTTGATTCTTGGAGATAATATTTTCCAAATGAAAGTGAAGACTTTGCAAGAGTGTAAAAACGTTAATGGAGGAATTGTCTTTGGCTATCATGTTCATGATCCTCAAAGGTATGGAGTTGTAGAATTTGATCCAAATAATAAAGTCCTGTCATTAGAAGAAAAACCAAATAATCCCAAGTCAAATTACGCTGTTCCTGGTCTATATTATTATGATAATTCAGTTATAGAAATTGCTAAGAAAGTGAAACCATCTGACAGGGGTGAGTATGAAATTACTGATGTAAATAAAGAATATTTATTAAAAGGCAAACTCGAAGTAAAATTGTTGCCAAGAGGGACAACATGGCTTGACACAGGCACTTTTGCTTCATTAATGCAAGCAAATCAATATGTACAATTAATCGAAGAGAGACAAGGCAGAAAGATTGGTTGTATTGAGGAGGCAGCTTTTAGAATGGGTTATATCAATTCTGCAAAATTACAAGAAATTGCAGAGCCTTTGCTTAAAAGCGGATATGGAAAGTATTTAGTTAATCTTGTGGCGAAAAAGTGAAAAATCTAGAAGAACTTGGAAAAATCATTGAAAAGGAAATAAATAATTTGCCTTATCCAAATACCCCAGCGTTACTTTATGATCCGATTCAGTATATTATGGGAATGAAAGGAAAAAGAATACGCCCTTTATTGGTTTTAATAGCATATCAACTTTTTGATAATAAGGTAGAAAAAGCACTTTCTTCAGCAATAGCCATTGAGATGTTTCATAATTTTACTCTTTTACATGATGATATTATGGATAATGCTCCAATTAGAAGAGGAAACTTAACAGTACATGAAAAATGGGATAATAACGCCGCTATTCTATCTGGCGATGTCATGATGATTAAAGCATATCAGTTAATAACAAAAAATAATTCAAATAATTTACATGATATATTAGATCTTTTTAGTAAAACAGCCATAGAGGTTTGTGAGGGACAGCAATTAGATATGAATTTTGAGACGCAAAAGAATGTGACGCTCGGTGAGTATATGAAAATGATTGAATATAAAACTGCCGTTCTTTTAGCAGCGTCTTTAAAAATAGGAGCAATTACTGCAGGAGCAAGTAAAGAAGATCAAGATCATCTTTACAAATTCGGTATTAATATTGGCCTTGCATTTCAATTAAGGGATGATTTGCTAGATATATTTGGTAGTTCAGAGGATTTTGGAAAACAAATTGGTGGAGATATTTTAGCAAACAAAAAAACATTTTTATATTTAAAATCTATTCAATTGGCTGATTCTTCAACTAAACGGGTTTTACAGAAATATTACGAAGAGAACAATCAATCTGAGTTAAAGCTTAAAAAGGTAAAAGAAATATTTAGAAGTTTAAATACTCCAGATCATACTATTGAAATGATGAAAGCATATTATACTAAAGCAATGAAATATTTAGATGCAGTTAATGCTGACAATAAAAAGCTATTAATTTTGTTGTCAGAAAAATTAATGGAAAGAATATCTTAAAATGGTTTTTTATCTAGTTTCAATTAGTAGTTATATTTTTTAAATAACAAATTGATAGATTTTGCTTTAAATCATAAAAAATAGATAATTTTGTTAACTAATTTAGGATTACGTAATGGATAAGTTTTCATTTTTAGGAGCGATGCATACATCAATGATTGAGGAGATGTATCATAAATTTACAAATGATCCTACAAGTTTAGACAAGCAATGGAGTCTTTTTTTTCAAGGATATGATTTTGCTAAGGAGGTATATTCTGAGGAAGATATCCCTAAGTATTTTCAAAAAGAGTTTAAGGTTATTAATTTAATTGATGCTTATCGAAAAAGAGGTCATTTATTTACTAAAACTAATCCTGTTAGAGAAAGAAGAAAATATACTCCTACACTTCACTATTCAAACTTTGGGCTAGATGAATCTGATTTAGAAGTAGAATTTCAAGCAGGGACTCAAGTAGGGATAGGTCCTGCTAAATTAAGTACAATTATATCTCATTTAGAGAAAGTGTATTGTCAATCAATAGGAATTGAATATATGTATATTAGAGATCCAGATGAGATAGAATGGATTAAGAATCGATTACATCAAAATTCAAACACACCTGATTTTGACTTAAAACAAAAGAAACATATTCTTCACAAATTAAACCAGGCAGTTGCATTTGAAAGTTTTCTACATAAAAAATTTGTTGGTCAAAAACGTTTTTCATTGGAAGGAGCAGAATCGTTAATTCCAGCATTAGACGCATTAATAGAATATGGGTCAGAATTAGGAGTTGAAGAATTTGTTATGGGTATGGCACATAGAGGAAGATTGAATGTGTTAGCAAATATTTTTAATAAGACATATAAAGAAATTTTTTCAGAATTTGAAGGAAAATTTTATGCTGACGATTTCATTTCTGGAGATGTTAAATATCATTTAGGGTTTACATCTATTCAGAAATCAAATAATAGAAATAATATAAAATTAAATTTGTCCCCTAATCCTTCTCATCTTGAGGCTGTTAACCCTGTAGTAGAAGGGATTACTAGAGCAAAGTTAGATAGTCAATACAAAGGTGATTCAAAAAGGATATTACCTGTATTGATTCACGGAGATGCAGCACTTGCTGCGCAAGGAGTTGTTTACGAGGTTATTCAAATGGCTCAACTAGATGGTTATAAGACTGGTGGGACCATTCATATTGCAGTAAATAATCAAGTTGGGTTTACAACTAATTATTTAGATGCAAGATCTAGTACTTATTGTACAGATATAGCTAAAGTAACTTTATGTCCAGTTATTCATGTTAATGGCGACGATGTAGAAGCTGTTGTACACGCCTTGAAATTGGCTGTTGAGTATAGACAAAAGTATTTTAAGGACATATTTATTGATTTGTTGTGCTATAGAAAATATGGTCATAATGAAGGAGATGAACCAAGATTTACTCAGCCAAAATTATATGAAGTAATTGCAAAGCATAAAAATCCTAGAGAGATCTATATGCAAAAATTGCTTAGCGAAGGATTAGTAGAATCTAATATAGTTAAAGAGTTAGAGAAAGATTTTAAAGTCTTATTGCAGGAGAGATTTGATGAAGCTAAAGAAATAAAAAAAGCAAAGATTACCCGTTTTTTAAAAGAGGAATGGTTAGGAATAAATAGAAATTTTGAAGCATGCTTTAATTCTTCTAAAACTACAAACGTAAATGCTAAAAAACTTAAGAACCTAGCATTAAGTTTATATGAAATGCCAGAGAAGTTCAGCTTCTTTAGGAAAACAAGAAAATTGTTAGCAGAGAGAAAAGAGATGTTTGAAAAGAAAGATTCATTAGATTGGGCTACAGCAGAATTATTAGCATACGCAACATTATTAGATGAAGGACATGATATTAGATTAAGCGGTCAAGATGTTGAAAGAGGGACATTCTCTCATCGGCACGCTGTTTTAAAAGTTGAGAAATCTGAGGAGGAATTCTGTCCTTTAGATAACATTAATAATTCTACAAATTTTGAAGTATATAATTCATTACTTTCTGAGTATGGAGTTCTTGGTTTTGATTATGGATATTCTATAACTAGACCAAACGCGCTTACAATATGGGAAGCACAATTTGGAGATTTTTCTAATGGTGCTCAGATTATGATAGATCAATTTATTTCTTGTGCTGAAGATAAATGGAAAATAATGAGTGGTTTAGTAATATTACTACCACATGGATATGAAGGCCAGGGGGCTGAGCATTCATCAGCAAGAATAGAGAGATATTTACAAATGTGTGCAAAGTATAATATGCAGATTATTAATTGTACAACTCCAGCAAATTTCTATCATTTATTAAGAAGACAGTTAAAAAGAAGCTATAGAAAACCATTAATTGTGTTTACCCCAAAGAGTTTATTAAGACACCCAAAATGTATTTCTAAACTCAAAAGTTTTTCAGACGGATGTTTTTTGCCAATAATTGACGATAAAATTTCATCAAAAAAAATAGAAAAAATAGTTCTATGTAGCGGAAAAATATTTTATGAATTATTAGAAAGAAGAGAAAAAGATAAGATTGAAAATATCGCTTTTATTAGAATAGAGCAGCTATTTCCATTAGATAAAAAACAAATAATTAATTTGGTTAAAAAGTACAAATCTAATCAGATTTTTTGGGTTCAAGAAGAACCAGAAAATATGGGCGCATGGACCTTTATTTTATCTGAATTAAGAAGTTTAAAAATTGAAGTAATTTCAAGGCCCGCATCAGCAGCTACTGCTAGTGGTTCAAGTAGAAGATCAGCAGCTCAACAAATGGAAATCTTAGATAAGGTATTTAAAGAATAAATTATGTTATTAGAAATGAAATTGCCAAGCCCGGGAGAGTCTATTTCTGAAGTAGAAATAGCACAGTGGCTTGTAGAAGATGGTGAGTTTGTAGAAAAAGATCAGTCAATTGCTGAGATTGATTCTGATAAGGCAACTTTAGAACTTCCAGCTGAAGAAAGTGGAACTATAAAGATTGTTGTTGAAGAAGGCGTAACAGCAGCAGTAGGTGATATTGTATGTATAATCGATACATCTGCAAAAGGAGAAAAAAAACAACACAACACAGATACTGAAAATACATCAAAACCATCTACTTCACGACCTGTGTTAGAAAGTAAAAAAGTTACTCCCCTTGCTTCAGCTATGATTAATGAGATGGCTATTTCTAAGGATGATGTTAATGGTACTGGTGAATTGGGAAAAATTACTAAAAGCGATGTGCTTGCAATTGCAAAACATAATATAGATTCAGAAGCAAGATCAACATCACGAAGAAAGATGTCAACATTAAGAAGAAAGATTGCTACCAGACTAGTTTCTGTTAAGAATGAAACAGCAATGCTTACAACTTTTAATGAAGTTGATATGTCTTCAATATTCGAAATTAGAAAGGATTATAAAGAGAATTTTAAAGAGAAGCATGGTGTTGGTTTAGGTTTTATGTCTTTCTTTACAAAAGCGGTTACAACTGCGTTACTGGAATTTAAAGATGTAAATGCAATGATAGATAAAGATGAAGTTATTTATCATAATTACGCAGATATTGGAATTGCAGTTAGTGCACCAAAAGGCTTAATGGTCCCTGTATTAAGAGATGCACAATCTATGAGTTTTCAGCAAATCGAATCAGAGATAAAAAGATTAGCCGTAAAAGCAAGAGATGGAAAAATTACAATTAATGAAATGTTAGGAGGTACTTTTACTATTACAAATGGAGGAATATTTGGGTCGATGTTATCTACACCTATTATAAATCCACCTCAATCTGCCATATTAGGAATGCATAATATTGTTGAGAGACCAGTAGTATGTGACGGGGAAGTACAAATCAGACCAATTATGTATGTCGCTTTATCTTATGACCACAGAGTAATTGATGGGAGGGAATCTGTTGGGTTTTTAGTTAGAGTTAAGGAATGTTTAGAGGATCCAATTTCCCATTTAATGAGTAGTAATATTAAAAAAAGTTTAGAGTTATAATTTACTCTGGTGCTATTTCAAAATTTAATCCATCTATGTCGCTAGTAATAGCGATTTGACAACTTAGTCGACTATTATCTTTAACGTTAAATGCTTCTGATAACATAGCCTCTTCCTCTGCTTGCATGTCTGGTAAGTTATGTTTTGAAGTTATATAACACTGACATGAAGCACACATGGCCATGCCTCCACAAACACCTATACTTCCTTCAGGAGCTAATTCATACGATCTAATTATTTCCATCAAATTCATAGCCATATCTGTTGGAGCAGTAACGTTATGTGTTTTACCATCTCTATCCTTAATACAGAGATTAATTTCTGACATATTTAATTGTTTATTGCTTGAACAACTGGCTTTTTTGCTTCTTTTCTAGAACCGTCAAATCCATCAACACCACTTACAGTTGTATACTTAAAAATATGCTTCTTTCCTGGGTTAATTATTTTATACGCTGATTGGCACATTAAAGTAGCTTCATGAAAACCACATAAAATAAGTTTTAATTTACCAGGATATGTATTTATATCTCCAATAGCAAAAATTCCTGGAATATTAGTTTGATAATCAAATGTGTCTACTTTAATTGCATTTTTTTCAACTTCTAAATTCCAATTAGCAATAGGTCCTAATCTAGGAGATAAACCAAAAAGTGGAATAAAATAATCAGTAATATGTTCTGTATTTTTTTCATTCTTTTGGATTATAACACTTTCAAGTTTTTTGTCGCCTTGTAGTTTGATTATTTCTGCAGGAGTGATAAGATTTATCTTATTTTTGTTTTTTAAATCTCTAACTTTTTCCACAGAATCTAATGCTCCTCGAAATTCATTTCTTCTGTGAACTAATGTCACATCAGCATTTATCCCAGCTAAAAATATGCTCCAATCTAATGCAGAGTCGCCCCCACCAGCTATAACAACTTTCTTATTTCTATATTTTTCAGGATCCTTAATCAAATATTCTACCCCATTGTCTTCATAAAGTTCTAAATTATCTAAAATAGGCTTTCTTGGTTCAAAACTACCAAGACCTCCAGCAATAGCAACAACTGGCGCATGATGTTTGGTTCCTTTGTTGGTCGTGACTATAAATGTGCCATCTTCATTTTTTGTTATATTTTCAGCTCTTTCTCCAAGAGTAAATCCTGGTTGAAATTGCTTACACTGTTCTAATAAATTTTTTGTTAGATCTCCTGCTAAAATTTCAGGAAAACCTGGAATGTCGTAAATAGGTTTTTTGGGATATATTTCTGAACATTGACCTCCAGGTTGAGCAAGGGCATCAATTAAATGACATTTTAATTTCAGTAGTCCAGCTTCAAATACTGTAAACAATCCAGTAGGGCCTGCACCAATAATTAGAATATCTGTTTTTATCATTTTAAGATATTTTTAAAAAAATCAAAAATACAAACTTATCTCTGTAATAAACTCTTTTTTTTGCAACAATTTTATTATTCAAAAGTTGATAAAAAAATGTAATTTTGCATTTTAAACTGATATGGCAATTAAAATAACAGATGATTGTATTCATTGTGAGGCATGTGAACCAGAGTGTCCAAACAATGCAATTTATGCTCCAGAAGAACTTTGGAGGTTTTCAGACGGAACAACTATGCAGGATAAGAAGGAAAGAAATGATGGAGGCTTTTCTGACGAATATTTTTATATAGTGACAGATAAATGTACTGAGTGTATTGGTTTTCACGAGGAGCCGCAATGTGCTGCAGTATGTCCCGTTGACTGTTGTGTGCCTGACGAAGAAAATGTTGAAACAAAAGAGGAGTTATCTTGCAAGAAAGACAAACTACATGCGTAAAAGATTATAAAAATATTATAATCCTTATTTATTCTTCAAAAAAATATCTAAAATCAATAGTAACAAAGCTTCCATAGATATCTATATAAAAATTGTTTTCGTTATTTTCGTCATTATACTGTGGAAAAATTCTACTGATTTCTGACCACGGTCGGTGTAGGCTAGCTCCAATATAATATTGCCCTTTTTCATTAGTGCGATATTCCATGCCAACATTTGCAAGTAACGCTCTATATCCTCCATTTTTTCTATAAGTTTTTTGTGAGTATAATTTATTAGACTCTCCACTAGAGTAGATGTCAGAAGCTAGAACGTTATGTGATAGTCCAAAAGCTACATTTAGATACCAAAACTCAGAAGCACGTACATAAGTAAGGAATTGTACAGGGATTTCATAGGATCTTAATGCAAAAGTTGTTATATCACTAATTGATAAATTTTCATAACTAATGCTTAGTGTATAATTTCTTTGAATATAATTTAAGCCTGATTCTAGCGAGAAATTTTTACTAATAGTATGTCTTAAAATCATTCCAAATGAGTTGCTATAATTTGGTGATAAGTTAAAATTATAATCACCCAAACTTTTATCAAGATTTGAAGAATTAAAATATTTAGATGGAATAATAGGCTTGTATTGCAGACCAAATGTTGTTTTATTATTTTGTCCTTTTGAATTAAAGAAGCTAATTATAAGAACAAATAATAAAATATTATTTTTCATTAGCAATGACCGTAATATCTGGATTTACTTTTTGCTTTAACAACCCTTCTATTCCTCCTTTAAGAGTACTGGTTGAAGAAGGGCAACCACTACATGCTCCTTTTAAATCAACACAAACTATATTGTCTTTATAGTAGTTGAGTATTATAGCCCCTCCATCTCCTTCAACAGCTGGAGCAATATATTCATTAAGTAGAGCCTCAATTTTTTTTTCTTCAGTATTAAATTCTTTAGATTTCACCTTATTATTTTTTGGTGTTATTTCAGATTTTATCTCTGATGAAACAATGTCTTCAGTGTGGTTTTTTATCTCATTACTATTTAAATGATCCACAATAAAGACTCTTAATTGCATCGCAATGTCTTCCCATTTAATTGTTTCAATTTTTGTAATAGATATGAAGTTAGCACTTAAATATATGCTTTTTACAAAAGGGAATTGTATCAATTCTTCTAAAATTGTAATACCTTTAGCTTCTTTCAATTCCTTAACTTCGATACTTTTATCTGCAAGGATTCTATTTGCTACAAATTTCATTACTTCTGGATTTGGAGTGCTTTCAGCATAGATACTATAATTCATGTTTTTTGTTTGTAAAAATAATAATTTAGTTGAACAGATTTATTTCTTCTAATTTAATAGTCTCTTTAAAGAAAAATTTGGCACTTTTTTCAAATGACTCAGTATAGTTCGACACATAAAAATGATGTTTTGTTGATTTGCTATTATTTAGTAAATCCTTTGCTTTGAGTTTTTTAGCAATATGATTGGCGACTATATTTGCAGAATCTATTACATTAACTCTACCCTGATAATAATCCTTTATCTCTTGATGAATTAGTGGGTAATGGGTACAGGCTAAAATTAAATGATCAATATTCGCTAATCTTTTATTAGATAGATAATTATCAATAATAGTGTTACTTATAGTTTCGTTAATAAATCCCTCTTCAATCATTGGAGCTAATAGTGGTGTTGGTAATGAATAAATTTTTGCATTACTACAAAGTGTTTTTATTTTTTTTTCATATGCATTTGAGCTGATTGTTGCTTTAGTACCAATGACACCAATTTTATAGTTTTTACATATCTTGATAACTTCAGCAACAACAGGATCAATTACATTAATAATTGAGGTTTTTTTTAGAGGGTTGTTAATATAATTTTCAGTAGCTGAAGATGCTGAATTACATGCGATAACAATAATTTTACATTCTTTTTTTATTAAAAAATCTATAATTTTTTTGCTAAAAACTTGTATTGATTGCTTTGACTTTTCTCCATAAGGTAAATGTTCAGTATCTCCAAAATAAATAATACTTTCATTTGGCAAAACATTTTTTATAGCATTCGCAACTGTTAGGCCACCAATTCCAGAATCAAATATGCCAATAGCAGAACTTTTCATTCTATAAAAATATAAAAAAAGCATCACTAAGGATGCTTTTTAAAATTATGCCATTTTATATTATAGTTTTAATTTCTTTTTTACAAGACCTAAAATATTTTCACTGTCTTTTGCATATAATATAGTTCCTTGACTTTTATCAAAGATATAAGTGTATCCTCCTTCTTCGGCTACATCTTCAATAGCTTTTCTAGCTTTAGCAAAAATTGGTTCCAGTACTTTTTGTTCTTTCTCTTGTAATGATTGTTGCGCATTTTGTTGAAATGTCTGAATTCTTTCTTGAAGACCTATAATTTCAGCTTCTTTATCTTGTTTTACCAAATCTGTATAAGTAGCTTCATTTGCTTGATATTCTTGCAAGCTTTGTTGATATTCTGCAGTCATTGATCCTAATTGAGCTTCTAAGCTTTTTGCAAAGTTTTGTACTTCAGTTTCTGCGGTTTTTCTTTCAGGCATTAGCTGTAATAATTCTTGTGAATCAATATATCCAAATTTATTTTGAGCTGTTAAGTTTAAAGTTAATACGCCTAATATCGCGAGTAATGTGATTTTTTTCATTATTTTTTATTTGTTGTTAGTATTTATTTAATTTAGTTTTAATAGCCCAATAATTTAAGAACCTGATCTGATTTATCAAGGTTAGTGCTTTTATGTAACATTATTAAATCACTAGAACTATCAAATACAATTTGGTATTTATTGTTCGCAGCGAGTTGTTGTACTGCATCATTAATTCTATCTTGAATAGGCCTTATAAGTTCTTGTCTTTTAATGTAGAGTTCCCCTTTAGGACCAAAATATTTCTGAATTAGTTTTTTTGCTTCATTTTCTTTAGTAATTATTGCTTCTTCTCTTTTTGCTTTCATTTCTTCAGTTAGTAGAATACTTTCCTTTTGGTAATCCCTATACATTTTTTCTACATCTGCTTTTTTTTCTTCTATTTCGTTTTGCCAGTTGGCAGAAAAATTATCTATTTTATCCTGTGCTTGTTTAAATTCGGGTATTTTATTAAGAATATAATCAGTATCAACGTATGCGAATTTTTGCGCTTTAATGCTTAATGCCATTAATAAACTGACTGCTAAAATTAATGTTCTTTTTTTCATTTGTTTTTTAAAAAATAATTAAGCAAATTTAGTTAAAATTGTTGACCTATAGAAAAATGAAATTGTCCTCCATTTACATCTGGTTTTCCATTAATTTCGTCAAGCCCCCAACCATAATCTAAGCCCATCATTCCTATCATAGGAAGCATAATTCTGACTCCAAAACCTACGGACCTTTTTACTTCAAAAGGATTAAAATTATCAAAATCCTCCCATGCATTACCTGCTTCTAGAAAGCTTAAAGCATACACTGTTGAGCTAGGATTTAAGCTAATAGCATACCTTAATTCTGTTGTATATTTATCATATATTGTTGCTCCTGTCGATGGTGAGATAGAATTATTACTATACCCTCTTAATGAAATTAACTCTCTTCCATCAAATTGATACCCCATTCCGCTCATACCATCGCCTCCTACATAAAATCTCTCAAATGGAGCAACTCCTAAATTTTTATTATATGCCCCTAAAAGTCCCATCTCAACTCTTGTGTTTACAACTAGTTTGTCAGTAAACGCAGAGAACCATGAGGATTTAAACTTCCATTTATAATATTCTATCCATGAATATTTTTCTTGATCAGAAACTGTTGAATAATCATCAATGTCATCAAATTTTGAATAAGGAGGAGTAAGCTTTAAGCTTAAAGATAAATTTGAACCTCTTCTCGGGTAAATTAATTGGTCAACAGAATTTCTAGCTAATCTAATGGTGTAATTTATGTTATTTGAAAAACCGTTACTGAATGAAAAAAATGATTGATTATTAATCAGTTTGTATTGTTGAAAACTTACGCCGTTATAAATTGAGAAATAATCATCTGGATATTTTAATCTTTTACCTAAACCTAAAGAAACCCCCATTATTTCAGTTGCTTGCCTTGAATCTCCTTGTAAGCCATTTGAAGATATAGATTTGTAGAGAGATACTGTTAAAGAATTTGGTTTCTTCCCTCCAAGCCAGGGTTCAGTAAAAGAGATGTTATAATTTTGATAATAAATACCATTTGATGAAGCGGATAAAGAAAGCATTTGTCCATCTCCTGAAGGCAGTGGCGTCCATTTATCTTTTTTCAAAATATTTCTTGTAGAAAAGTTTCCAAAATTTAGGCCTAATTGTCCAACAATTCTTCCTGCTCCCCAACCACCTTGCAATTGGATTTGATCTGATGATTTTTCTTCAACAACGTATGTGATATCAACTTGATTTCTTACAGGGTCAGGATCAACTTTAACATCAAATTTTTCGGGATTAAAGTATTGCATTTGAGCAAGCTCTCTTTGAGAACGCATAATATCAGATCGCTTAAAAAGATCTCCAGGAAGCGTTCTTAATTCCCTCATTATTACATGATCATTAGTTTTTGTATTCCCTTTTACCATTACTTTGTTGATTCGAGCTTGTTTTCCCTCATATATTCTAACCTCAATATCAATTTTTTTGTCTGTTACCGCAATTTCAACAGGTGTAGCATTAAAAAACAAATATCCATCATCTAGATACAAAGAACTAATATCTGTCCCATCAGGGGAATTAAAAAGTCTATTATTTAGAACAGACTCATCAAAAATGTCATTATTTTTAATTCCTAATTGATTAGATAGCTCTTCTGAAGAATAAACAGTATTACCAATGAAAGTAATATTGCCGAATTTGTAAGGTTCACCTTCATTAATTGTTATTTCAAGCGTTATAGTATTGTCATTGTTCATGTAAGATGTGTCATATTCAATTTTAGCATCTCTATAACCGATCTCATTATATTTTGAAATAATATTTTTTTTGTCATCTTCATAGTTATTGTCGATAAATTTTGAAAATTTCCAAAATCTCCAGAAGTTTTTAGCTTTTGTTTCTTTCATACTCTTTTTTAGTGTACGCGTACTAATTGAATAAATAGAGTCATTTCTATTTAACAGAGATTTATTTTTATTTACAATTTGATTTCTTCCTTTAATAATTATTTCTTTTATTTTTACTTTTTTACCTGTGTTGATATTAAAAATTAAGTTTTCAGAGTTTGTTGTAGTTGAATCAATATTAGTTGAATATCCTACACGAACATTATAATATCCTTTATTAATATAATATTCTTTTATAGTTTGGATGCTATTATTAATAAGGTTCTGAGTAAGCACTTTCCCCCTCATAAGTTGAAGATCTTCTTTTAGTGTAGTGATATCAGATTTACGCACTTTTTTACCTGTAAATTTGAATTTTGAAAGTCTAGGATGCTCTTTTAGATTTATATTTAAAAATACACTATTCCCCTCTATTTTTGCAATACTAATATCTATGTTTGAAAATAATCCTTGCTTCCAAAGTTTTTTTATTGCTCCACTTATTTCTTCCCCTGGAATTTTAATTGGGTTACCAATGCTTAAGCCACTAATAGCAACAAGAGTGCTATTATTTAAATTATTCGCTCCATTAACTGTTATGCCTCCTATTTGATAGGTTTCTGGTATTGAATAGTCTACCACACTATTTATTTGTGCAGTATTGCTTAAACTTATAAAGCTAAAAATAATTAATATAATATTTTTCAAGATTCTCAATGTTCTATTTATTCTGCTGTTTTCCCAAATCGTCTTTCTCTATTTTGATAATCTATGATTGCTTTTTTAAAATCATCTTTTCTAAAGTCAGGCCATAGTGTTTCTGTAAAGTATAGTTCTGTATAAGCGATTTGCCATAATAAAAAATTACTAATTCGATGTTCTCCACTTGTTCTGATTAGTAATTCAGGATCAGGAACGTTTTTTGTTGTAAGATATTGTTGAAATAATTGTTCATTTAGATTTTTAGGATTAATCCGTTTTTTAATTAGTTCTTTTACCGCATTTAAGATCTCCCATTTGCCACTATAGCTAAGAGCAAGGATAAGAGTCATTCTATTATTATTTTTTGTTTTTTCTATTGCTTCAATTAGCTGTTTTTTTGCTTTTTGGGGTAAGTTTTGAGTGGCTCCAATTGTAGAGAGTTTAATGTTATTATCCATTAGAGTTTTAGTTTCATTGTTAATTGCTGAAACTAATAAAGTCATAAGAGCATTAACTTCAGATTCTGGACGATCCCAATTTTCAGTAGAAAATGCATATAGAGTTAAAAATTTAATACCAATTTCTGCTGCAGCTTCTACTGTTTCTCGCACTGCTTTTACTCCATTTCTATGGCCAAAAACTCTAAGTTTTCCTCTTGATTTTGCCCATCTTCCATTCCCATCCATAGTAATGGCAATATGTTGTGGCAAATTGTGTGGGTCTATTGTTTGGCGCATTTGAGATTTGCAAATTACTGAGAAGGATTACAGCCCTTAGTGTCGTTATTTAGTGTAAAGGATAGTGTAATGCCTGCAAATGAATACCAATCTTTTTTATTATTTGGATTCCCTCTTTGGTCGCCTCTTTCTAATCTATTACCGTAGACAGGATCGATGTTTTGATTTGGATTTGACATTTCTTGAGCTAATGTTCCTTCCATTTCTAAAGGATACTGTGTATTTTTTCCTCCAACAAAAGTTGTACTAACATCATCTAGATAATCAGTAAATGTTTTTCTTATTCCATATTCTAAAATTATATTGAATGATTCACTCACAGCAATCTTAAATCCTCCTCCTATAGGTATCGAGAATTGTATTAAAGAGTATTTATCTCTTTGGGGGTAATCCTGAGTTCCCTGTCCTTCAGTTCCTAGCTCTTGTAGGTTTACCCATTCTCCATTTTTATTTTCTGCTTGTGGATTAAAGTTAAAAAGAGATACCCCGGTGTAAACAAAAGGGGTAAACGTGTATAGAGGGTTTCCAGGTTGATATGGTAAAAAATTAAATTCTAATTGACCAGACAACTCATAAACTGAAGATCTGAAATGTAATCCTCTATTTTCTGAGATTGAATCACCTGAGTTTCTTTCATCTGATTTCACATTAAGATATATTAGTGAAGCTTTATATGTAAATCGTCTGTCAATATTTCTTCTGATTATCAAGCCCGCAGTAGCAGATGGCTGATTAAAATGAACGGTATTTAAATCTCCAAGATAATATGAAGTTCCTAAAAGTATTCCAATTTCATTATTTGGCTTAAACTCTTGTGCCTTTGAAACCAAGCTAAAAATAATAGTTGTAATTAGAAGAAGAGTTATCTTAAGTTCAATTCTTTTCATAATCTGATTTTTCAATTATTGGCAAATATAAATATTCTACAATTTATATCAGATAATATTAGGTCCTTTTATCTAAACCCCACATTAATTTGTTTCTGATTGTAGAAGCAAATGAATTATTTTGCGGTTGAATAAGTCTAATTTTAAAGTCAGCTTTTTTAATAATTAGTTCTGTATCGCTATCAAATGCTCTAGATCTAGAATCTAGTGATACTAATGCTAATTGATCTCTATCTTCTACTTTTAGTTTTATAGTACTTTGATCATTAATAACTATTGGCCTAACATTTAAATTGTGAGGAGCGTTTGGAGTAATGATGATATTATTAGTCCCTGGCATAATAATAGGGCCTCCACAACTTAAAGAATATCCTGTTGAACCAGTTGGAGTTGATACGACTAAACCGTCAGCCCAATAAGTATTTAAAAATTCATCATCAACATAGGCATCAATTCTTACCATAGACGAGGTGTCTTTTTTTGAAATCGCAACCTCATTTAAAGCAAAATTTTTATTTTTAAAAAGTCTATTTGTAGTATTTAATTCTAACAATGCACGCTCACTTATCTTATAATTTTTCTTTAAAATATCATTGATAGCATCATCAATTTGCCCAGCGGAAATACTTGAGATAAAACCAAGCCTTCCAGTATTGATCCCCATGATGGGGATATTTGATCCCCTCACATAAGTTACAGTTCTTAATAAGGTTCCGTCGCCACCAATACTGAATAATAAATCAGTATTTTCTTTTAAAGTTTCATAAGAGTTAAAAGTTTTAGTTTTATTTGTGAATCGGATATTATCTTGTAAAAACAAATTAAATTCTTCTTCAACAATAATTTTAATATGTTCGTTTTCAAGCTTCTTGATTAAGTGTTGAATGTACTTTGTAAATTGATCAGGATATGGACTTCCAAAAATTGCAATTGTCATTTTATGTTATTTTTGTCAAAAGGGATTTGAAAAATGTAAAAATACTCCTTTTTCTCCTAAATGGTTTGCTGAAAACTCAATTCTTAATAATTTATCATAATAAGTTACATAATCTATACTAATACCATTGCCCCAAAGAAGCATATTAGATAAATTATTGTCGTGAGTATTTTGTTTATCAGTGATATATCCCATATCAGAAAAAATGCCTAAGTATAAAGAATAATGTGCCTTCTTAAATTGTGTCATTTTCACGTATGGGATTTCAAAGTTTGTTTTTTCAATAAGTGCGTATTTTAGTATTGTTTTTGAAAGCCAGAACTGTTGTCCATCAATTACATAGTATTCATATCCTCTTACATAGTCTTGAAAGCCAAATCCTTTTTGAGCAAAGTATGGTTGATAGACATCAGAAGACCATTTTGATTTAAAACTAGAGCCAAGAAACACACGATCTTTTAATTCCAAATGTTTTTCCACTTTTCCAATTATTTCAAAATGATTAACAGGGCTTGTTCCTTTAAAATTTTTAGTTGCCTCAAAATTTAGATAATAACCATGAAGAGGGTATTGGATGTAATCTCTTTTTTCATTTGAAAATTGATAAGTTAATTTAGTATATGATCCAGAGTTAGATTCATTTTTTAGATAACTAGGGTTTTGATTTGTAATTGCTGAATCTATATTAGAAAGGAAATAATGAAATCTTAATTGATGTGTTTTATGAATACCTTTTTTATAAATGATCTCAGTATTAAATTCATAATCCTCTGAAGTAAATTTATTATTATTTGTGAAATAGATTAAGTCGTTATTTTGAGTTTTAAAGAATGTTTTTTTTCTTCTAAAAACTTGCATGTTTGTGTTTATGCCAATTGTTTTTTTATTATTAATATATGGTGCCTTATAAGATAGTAAATAGTGCTCTTTAAATCCTTTTCTTATTTTGAATTTTAAAAGTTCATTCTTGCCTCTAAAATTCTCCCATATTAATAATGCGCCGTAATTTAAACGTGAAAAATCAGAAAAATTAGAATCTTTAAACTCTTTCCACCATGTATTAAAGTTACGTTCAGATATCTCAATAATTGGAAATGGCCAAATGTACCATCTTTCTGTTAAGTTAATTATAATTTCAACTTGATTTTCCTTTATGAGATGACTAACATCAACAAAGTTAAATAGTTTTAAATTAACTAAGTTTATTTTGCTTTCATTTATTTTTTGCTCTAATGTGGATGCATCATATGAACTGTCTTTACTTAAAACTATTTCCCTTAATATAATATTACTATTTGTTATTTTATTACCAATGATTGTGATTTTCGAAACTGTAATTTTATCCTGAGAATACACTAGACAGGAAGCAATAACAAATAGAAAAATTATGAAGATTCTTTTCATTTTAAGGATTCAAGAATCTCATAAGAGATTCATATCTTTCTGAAAAGTCCCTATCAGCTTCTTCATCTTTGTATGAGGCACTCACAGTATAATTCCGCCTCTCAAAATCTTTAATTATAGCATTAACATCTTGTTTGTTAAGCTTTATTGTAACTTCAATATTTGTAGAATCAGGAATTGAAATTATATATGAGCTTAAAATTTTTGTGTTATTACTCTCTACAATACTCGCAATTTCAGTTAAGGAATAATCATTATTATTCATCTGTAAAACAATAACTCCACCTGGAGATTGTATAGTCGCAGATTTTGCAATTGAATACATTAATTTTCTACTAGTAATTACACCTAAATATCGGTTTTTTTCATCTAAAACAGGAACAACAGAAAGATTATTTTTTTCAAGTACTTCAATAATGTCAAATAAATGTTGATTGTATTTTACATGAGGGGAAGCTAGATTATTTAAATGATCTTCGATAGCGTCATCTTCTGAATCCCAGTTCATTATTTCTTTGTCTGAGATCGCTGCTAAATAGAAATTATTTTTTACAACTGCTAAATGATGGACTCTATATTGTTCCATCATCTCTAAAGCTGTATTTCCATCTTCCACTGGATGAATACTTTTAATACTTGATGAAATAAGTGTCTTAGCTTGCATCTTGCAAAGATACTATTTTTTACTTTTGCTATTTAGATTATGACTAAGTTAAGTGTAAATATAAATAAGATAGCAACTCTTAGAAATGCTAGAGGAGGAGACGTGCCAAATATTGTAAAGGCTACGATTGATTGTCAAAATTTTGGAGCAGATGGCATCACTATTCATCCACGACCAGATGAAAGACATATCACTAAGAAAGATGTGTATGATATAAAAGCTATTATTCAGAAAGAATATAATATTGAAGGATACCCTTCTAAAGATTTTATAAAAATGGTGCTTGAGGTTAATCCCGATCAGGTCACCTTAGTTCCCGATGGTCCTGAAGTAATCACTTCATGTTCAGGATGGGATACTTTAAAGTTTCAAGACTTTTTAAAAGAAGTAATATCTGCTTTTAAAGAAAATGGTATTCGCACTTCAGTTTTTGTAGACCCAAAAATAGAAATGATTGAAGCTGCAAAATTTTGTGGTACAGATAGGGTTGAACTTTATACGGAAGGCTATGCTATCAATTATACTATTGATAAAAACAAGGCAATAATTAATTATGTAGAGGCTGCTAAAAAGGCAAAAGAATTGGGAATAGGTATAAATGCAGGACACGATTTAAGTTTAGAAAATCTAGAGTATTTTGTAAAAGAGGTCCCTAATTTAGAAGAAGTTTCTATTGGACATGCTCTGATAAGTGATTCAATTTATTTAGGTCTAGAAAACACTATACAAATGTATAAGAGATTATGTCAATGAGGCTTTATTCAAAAATATATGGGGATAATTCAAAGGACTTAATAATTCTTCATGGCTTATTTGGCATGAGTGATAATTGGAATTCGTTAGGCAAAAAATTTGCAGCACATTTTAGAGTTCATATTGTTGATCTAAGAAATCATGGTAGATCTCCGCATTCTAATTTGTTTAATTATGATGTTATGTGTAATGATATTTTAGAATACTTAAATGAAAATCAAATCCAAAGATCTATATTGTTAGGTCATTCTTTGGGGGGGAAGATTGCAATGAAATTTGCCTTTACTCATCCTGAATTGCTAGAGAAAATTATTGTTGCAGATATAGCTCCAAAAAAATACAACACAGATTTTCATGAAAACCTACTTTTAAAACTATCTGAATTAGAGTTATTAGATTTTACAAGTAGAAGTGATTTAGAAACCAAACTTTCCGAATCTATTGAAGATATTACTATTAGATCTTTTTTATTAAAAAATTTATATAGAAATGAAAACAAGGAATTTGCTTGGAGATTTAATATTAAAGGATTGTTAAATCAGTTAACTAACATTCAAGAAGACTCATTTGTAAAAGGATTTTGTGACGTGCCTACTTATTTTATAAGAGGAGAAAAATCAAATTATATCACAGATGAAGATATAATGAAAATAAAAAAACACTTCACTCAGTATACTGTAGCAACTATAGATAATGCTGGTCATTGGCTTCATGCGGAAAAGCCAGTAGAATTTTACAATCAGGTTTTAGCTTCTGTCTAATATAGTTTCACATCACATGAAAATTTATGTTAGTTATAAAGTAATAATTTGACCTTCTTTTGCTACATTAAACCCTTTTTGCAAGACAGTCTTCTGTTCTGCACTATTTTTTAACAATAAGGGGTTAGTATGATTTAAATGTATAAAATGTACTTTCTTTTTATTTTTTTTATCTAAGTCAGAAAGTATATCCATTGTTTCGACAACGAATGGATGTGGGATTTGACTCATGTCTCTATCTAACTCTCCATCTTGATAAAATGTACCATCAATAAAAGCATAATCAATCTCTTTAATTAGCTGTTTTAAATCTTGTTCCCAGTCATGCCATTTATTAATATCTGGAATAAAAACTAGTGATTTATCATGTATAGATATTTTATATCCTACAGTTTCAGAATATTCATCTCTGTGTGGCACTAAGAATGGAGTAACTGTAATTCTTTCATTTAGAATTACAGGAGAACGATCTGCTAATTTTTGTAATTGTATATTATTAATTTTTGTAAGTTGCTTCCATGGAGCATGGTTTTGAATAAAAGATTGCATTTTATCCATTGCATAAACAGGAAGATTTTTTGTCCCCATAACTTCTTTCCCAAAATGCATTAAGCCAGTATAATGACCAATATGGGCATGCGTTAAAAAAACTCCAGATAAAGGATTTATATTTGATATATTTTCTAGCATATTTAATTGAAATTTTATATCTGGGGTAGCATCAAACAACCATTGCTTGTTAGATACTGGGTCTACGATAGCTATACAGCTAACATTTTTTCTCGTTTGAGGATCTAACCAAGCTTTTTTGCAACACTCTTTGTTACAGCCCGCTTGCGGAAAACCCGCATCTTGTGCAATCCCTAGTACTACAATATAAGGACTTTCTTTATTTTCTTTCATTGGTTGTTGACATGAGAATAACATCAATACTACAATAAGTCTTCTCATATTATAATTTTTTCGAAACAATAATACTCATTTTTATTAGGTTTTAATTTAATATGGCCTAACTGCTTGTATTTTAATTTTTTATAAAAATTTATTGCTTTAGGGTTGCCTGAATAAGTATCTAGCCTAATTGATTTTAATTTTTTTTCTCTCACTAATTCTTCAGTAAATAACATTAATTTTTTTCCAATATTTTCGCCCCAGGACTCTTCTTTTACTGCTAATCGGTGGACTACTAAAAAAGAATTTGAGTTATCTTCCCACGAGATTTTTAAATAAGTAGGATCTTGATTTTGATCTATATTTATACCGCCAATAATATTATTGTTAATTTCAGCAACATAATAAGTAGATGCTAATATATCTGCTTTTATAATTTCAGAATTTGGATAACTTGAATCCCATTGATCAATTTTATTTTTTATCATTCCATTGACACATGATTCATACATCTTCATAATATCATTCAAATCTTTTTTATGTGCTTTTCTTATTATCATTGGAGGAGTAAATTACAGCCTCTTAAATCAGAATTGTCAAATCGACCAAGGATTTTAAAAGTCCCATCATTAAAAGATTTGCCTAAATCTTGTGTTGCAATAAATGGACATGAATAGATGTTTGCCAAATCAATAACATTTATACCACCTGTTTTATTTTCTCCAATTATTGATAAAGGGTCATTTACATCTCTTATTAAGACTTGTTTCCATGGTGGGCATTGAAAAATTCCATTTCCATTTGAATAGCTTTGTGATAATAGCTCACTCATGCCGTACTCAGAGTGTATTATATTTAAAGAAAATGCAGTTTTAAGTTTTTGGTGAAGCTCCTCTTTTACTATTTCTTTTTTGCCTTTTGTCCCTCCTGTTTCAATAATTATTGTATGATTTAATTTTTGTGAAAATTTTTCTGCTAAATCCAAAAGAGCATAGCTAACTCCAAATAAAATCGTTTTTTGTCCTTTTGCTTCAAGCTGCTTAAGCTTTTCGTCTAATTTTTTATAATCATTTAAATAAAACCCACTATCTAGATTTTCACTTTTTGAAATTAAGTCATCCACCATATAGATTAGAGAAGAGTCTTCTTGCTCTCTATAATTCGGAAGAAGTGATAATATGCAGTATTGTTTAACGTCTCCATAAAACAATTCAAATGCTTTTGTGTAAGATGCTTTATATATTGAAATATCAGAGATTAAGTGTTTGCTTTGATTTCCAGTGGTTCCGCTACTTAAAAAGACTTTTTCTACTGCTTTCCCTTGGCAGATTATCTGCTCATTTTTAAAAAAAGAAATAGGCAAGAAAGGTATTTCATAAATATTAATTGGTTGCTTTTCTTTCAGAACTAGTTTAGCATATTCAGCATAAATTTGATTGTTCTGAATTTGATAATCAAATATTTTTAATGCAAGCTCTTCAAATTGAGCATTATTTTGAATATTAAAGATATTATCTTCCAGATTGTAATATTAAAGGTTATAAACTTTTTCTAAAAACTAAAAATAAAAGAAAGCCTGAAATTAAGGCGTAAAGTCCTTTTTCCCATCCTAAATCGTTTGACATAATAGAGGCCTCTTGCAGCCATGATAGTACAGCAAACATAATTCCAAAGCCTGAGATTAAAAGCCAAATTTCCTTTTTCCAATTCATTTTTAAAGTTTAATTTCAAAGATATATTTTTCTATTTATATCTATGTATATATTAAATAAAAAAGGCGACACAAGTGTCGCCTTAAAATTATTATTTTGCAGGTTTAAAATTTATACTCAATATTTAAAAATAAGGTTTCTTCTGCTTCAGAACCTTCTGCAGCATCAGTCCATGACTGCATATTTAACGCAATAGTTACTCCTTTAGTCATTACTCTTTCAATTCCATAAATTGTATAAGAGCCTGCTTTACTTGTTTCATCAGCATCATCGTGTCTTGCAAAGATTGTATAATTATCAGATATCTTGTAATCACCATAAAATGAAATCATTTCCTGTTCAGTTTCAGTAACATTATCTATGTTTTCCATTTTATCAATTTCTGCCCCTATTGTCATATTACCTGTTGAATATGCTATTGCTGCAGTTGTAATTGTTTGAGAAGCATTCATGTCATTGTAAACTGCTCTTGGCATGATGTCCTGATGTAATCTTAATTTTAAACTTTCACTCACTGTGTAAGTAAGACCTAAACCTCCTCTAAATAGTCCATTTGTTGATTGTGTTTTTTTGAACCCTTCTCCATTTAATATTTGAGCATCTAAGCTTATATTGTCAGATATTTTATAATCTGCAGTAATTCCAGCATCTGCAGGATTTGCCCATTTATATTTGTCTTGAGCTGATTTTTCAATATACCTTCTACCCCAAGCTTTCTCCATAAATTTAAAATTCTTAGTTCCCACCATTCCAAGGTTTAGAACTAAATTATCACAAGCTTCCCATTTTAAAGATGCTATTTTCAAAAATGCAGTGTATTCGCTACCTGCACTATTACTGCCAACATCAAATGTTATTTTGGTTGAGAAATTCTCATCTATGGTGTGAGAGTAACCTAGATAAGCACGCTTTATTTCAAATTCTTTAAAAGCATTTTCTCCTTCTTCAGTTGACATGTCATAGTTAAAGTTTGAGAATACTTTTGCTGAAGGCTTACTTTCTTGAGCTGTTGCTCCTAATGATATTAGTAAACAACTAATAAATAGTAAAATTGGTTTTTTCATGTTTTTTAAAAATTTAAAGATTAATTTATACAAAAATACTTTAACATACCAAAAGTTATGTTAAACTAATGTTAAGTATAATTAGTTATAAGTAATTATATTATTTATTTTAATTATGCTTCATTTTATTAGCTTCTAAATGATAAATTATCTCTTCTGCAATTTTTTTTAAGCTATCGCCAGCTCTTTCAATTTTTCTTATTGTAGAAAGCAAATAGAGAAGCATATTTTTGTCATGTGTTTCTATATATTTAGAAATAATTTGAGGAGCGGTACTATTAATATTATTTAGGATTTTATCTTTCTTAAAAACTTTTTCTGCAATTTTTGCGTCCTGGTTTTCAAATGAACTGATAATATTATCCATCATAGAATTAAATATATCAAGCATATGCGAGATTTTTAATTCATTAAGGATTTCCTTATCATATTTTGTGTCACTATTTGCAACATATTGAGCAATACTTTCTGCAATATCAGCAATATGTTCTAATGAATGGTTTATTTTATATGAAGTTAAAATAAATCTAAGATCTATTGCAACTGGAGCATGTAATGCAATGATATTTTCACACTCATTATCTATTTTAAGTTCTTGAGCATTTATTCTTTTTTCTGATGAAGAAATCCCCTCTGCTATATCTTGATCATAATCTAAAATAGCATTTGCGCCTTTTTCCCATTGATTCTCGACTAGAAGAAACATCTTTAGTAAGGATTTCCTAAGTCCTATAATTTCTTTTTCAATTGTATTCATATTATTTTCTTTTATCCAAATCTTCCAGTAATATAATTCTCAGTTTTTTCTATTTTTGGATTTGTAAATAGGTTATGTGTTTGATCAAACTCAATTAGATCTCCCATGTAAAAAAAAGCTGTAAAATCACTTATTCTGCTTGCTTGCTGCATATTATGAGTTACAATGACTATTGTATACTTTTCTTTGAGTTCGGAAATAAGATTTTCAACCTTTACAGTAGCTATTGGGTCTAATGCAGATGTAGGCTCATCCATTAATAAAACAGAAGGCTCTACAGCTAGTGCTCTAGCAATACACACTCTTTGTTGTTGCCCTCCAGAAAGAGCAAGTGCAGATTTAGTTAAGTCATCTTTTACTTCATTCCATAGAGCTGCTTGTTTTAATGCATCTTCTACTCTTTTCTTGATAAATGTTTTGTCTTTAATCCCCTGAATTTTTAATCCATAAGCAACATTTTCAAAAATAGATTTTGGAAAAGGATTTGGTTTTTGAAAAACCATCCCCACTTTTTTCCTTAATTCATCAACCATAATATTTTTATCATATATATTTTTGTTGTCAATTAGAATACTCCCTTCTAATCTATATGATTGTATGTAGTCATTCATTCTGTTAAATAAACGTAAAAATGTAGATTTTCCACAACCAGATGGTCCAATTAGAGCAGTAACAGCATTAGACTTTATACTAATATTAACATTATTTAGTGCTTTTTGTGCTCCATAGTAAACCGTTGCATTTTTAGTTTCTAATTTATTTTTCATTACCAATTAATTTTTTTTTGCCATTTATTTCGATAATATACAGCTATGCCGTTCATTGCAAATGTAATAATTAGTAATATAATAATAGCAGCAGCTGCATTAATAGCGAATTCATGTTGAGGTCTAGATACCCAGTTAAATATTTGAATTGGTAGCACGGTAAAGGAATCTGTAGGGCCATTGGGGACAAAAGGAACATAAGCTAATGCTCCTACTACAATTAAAGGAGCTGTTTCTCCTACAGCCCTAGAAATTGCTAGAATAACACCTGTAAGAATTCCACCAGATGCTGCTGGTAAAATTTGATACCATATTGTTTGCCATCTTGAAGCGCCTAGTCCATATGATGCAGCACGTATTGATGATGGTACTGCTTTCAAAGCTTCTCTAGTGGCGACAATAATAATTGGTAAAACCAGTAAGGCTAAAGTAAAACTTCCTGCTAGTACACTACTTCCCATATTGCTAATTCGAACAAATATTTCTAACCCAAGAAGCCCATAAATGATTGAGGGTACTCCTGCAAGATTAGAAATGTTAATTTCTAAGATAGTATTAAATCTACTTCTTTTTCCATATTCTTCTAAATAAATTCCTGCGCATATCCCAATTGGGACAGCAATAATAAAAGTAAATACTATTATCCATAATGAACCAGCCCAAGCGGTTAGTATTCCGGCTTTTTCTGCTTTTCTTGAAGGTAGTGAAGTTAAAAAATCCCAATCTATTCTTGCAAGGCCGTCAATGAGAATATTAATAATAAAAATCGAAAGTAAAATAAGTCCTACAAAGCAAGCTGTTATACCAACATATTTAAAAATACTATCTTTTATTCTGTTTATTCTACTCTTATTCATATTCTTCTCTGTATTTTTTTCTAATCCAAAAACTAATATTATTTAAAATAAAAGTAAAAATAAATAATGCAATTCCTGCTGCGAAAATTGTTTTATATTCTATTGACCCATGAGGGACATCACCTAAAGTAACTTGTACAATATATGCAGTTATAGTTTCAACTGGGACTAAAGGATTCATAGTTAGTCTCGGTTGTTGACCGGCTGCTATAGCAACTATCATTGTTTCACCTATGGCTCTAGAAAATGCAAGTATTACTGAAACTATAATTCCAGATGATGCTGCAGGAACCATAACTTTAAATGCTGTTTGAAATCTTGTTGCTCCTAAACCATAAGATGCATTTCTTAAAGATTTTGGAACAGAACTAAGAGCATCTTCACTTAAAGAACTCACAAAAGGAATAATCATTATTCCCATAACAATTCCAGCAGATAATGAGTTAAAGCCAGCCAAAGATGGGATAAATTTTTGTAGAAAGGGAGTTACTACCATTAAGGCAAAAAAACCATATACTACTGTAGGAACAGCCGCTAAAACTTCTAAAAGGGGTTTGATGATTTTTTTAGATTTTCTAGGAGCATATTCGCTTAAATATATTGCAATTGTTACACCAATAGGTAATGCAACTGAAGTGGCAATTATTGTGGTAAGTAATGTCCCAGAAACTAACGGCATTATGCCATAATGTTTTCTAGCAAACAATGGCGTCCATTGTGTATCAGTTAAGAAATCGAAAATAGAAACTTCTTTAAAAAATTGTACAGCTTCGCTTAGTAAAACCCAAATTATACCTAAAGTAGTCAAAACTGTGATGATTGCAGTAGCAGCTAATATAGCTTCGATAATTCGTTCTTTCGTTTTTTGTTTCATTTTTTTAAAAGCAAGCAAACTTAAACAAAAAAGCAAAATCTACAGCTTATTTACCATGGATTTTACTAACCAAACAATTAGCATGAAAAAACCAATTGTAAACTATAGAGGGTCTAGCTTAATTCAAGAATTTATTAAACTTATCTATTTCTGTAAGATACTCTTCCTTTGTTAAAGGAATATATCCAACATCTGATACTAATCCTCCTGCATTTTCTAAATAAAAACTGACAAATTCTTGTACCTCTTTTCTTTCTTTTGCACTGTTGTTTACGTAAATAAAAATTGGTCTAGCTAATGGATTATAAGTTCCATTTGAAACAGTTTTCATACTTGGAATTACAGCTCCATTACCATTGTCTACACCAACTAATTTTAATTTATCTTTATTTTCTGCATAATAAGCTAATCCAAAAAAGCCTAATGCATATTTGTCTGTAGCAACTCCCTGAACTAATACATGATCATCTTCTGAGGCAGTATAGTCACCTCGTGTTCCAACTTTTTTCCCGCAAATTACTTCTGCAAAGTAGTCATAAGTGCCAGATGCAGTTCCTGGACCAAATAAATGTATCTCTTCTTCTGGCCAACCCTCTCTAATTTGACTCCAATATTTAAGGTTGTTTTGTGCATCAGGATGCCAAATTTTATTTAATTCTTCAACAGTAAAATAATCTACCCAGTCGTTCTCTTGATTTATTATTACAGCAAGACCATCATATGCTACACTTAAACCAACGTACGAGATGTTGTTTTCTTTACACATCTTTGCTTCTTTTTCTTTTATTGGTCTTGATGCATCACTTATATCTGTTTCCCCTCTACCAAATTTTTTAAATCCACCTCCTGTGCCAGATACTCCTACTGTTACTCTTACATCTGGATATTTCACTCTAAATTCTTCAGCTACAGCTTCAGTTACTGGATATACAGTGCTAGATCCATCAATTTTAATATCCCCTGATAATTTATCAGTTGTGTTTTCTTTTTTCCCATTATTTGAGCAGGCAAATAAGCTTACTACAATAACGGATAATAGTATTTTTTTCATTTTTTTTTTTTTCGTTAACAATTTCGCAAACATATAAAGTATAATTGCGACGTGTTTTAACTTATGTTTAAGCCTATGTTAATGAATTGTTAAGTTATCATTTTAGAATTGATTGAATTACTATTTTATTTATCTTTGAAAAAAAACGTGCTATGAAAATTTTAATTGTTGATGATGAAAAGGATATTCTTGAATTTCTTTCATACAATTTGATAAAAGAAGGTTATACTGTTTTTCAAGAGTTAAATGGTTTAGCAGCTTTAAAAACAGCTAAGAAAGTTAAACCAGACTTGATTATTCTTGATGTAATGATGCCTGAGATGGATGGAATTATTACATGTAACGAATTAAGACAATTGCCTGAACTAAGTAATACGTTAATTTTATTTCTTAGTGCTCGTTCTGAAGAATATTCTCAAATAGCAGGATTTGATGCAGGTGCTGATGATTATGTACTTAAACCTATTAAGCCTAAGCTATTTATTAGTAGAGTGAAAGCACTTTTAAAACGAAAATCATCTACAAAACCAATACAAAAACTAGAAATAGGTAGTATTACAATTGATAAATCTCGTCACACTCTTGTAAAAAGTCAGCAAGAGATTCATTTAGCTAAAAAAGAGTTTAATCTTTTATATTATTTAATGTCTGTACCTGGTAAAGTTTTTTCTAGAGATGAAATTATTTCTGAAATTTGGCAAGATACATTTGTTGGGGATAGAACAATTGATGTACATGTTCGTAAAATAAGAGAAAAGATAGGGCCTAAACATATAAAGACAATTAAAGGAGTCGGATATAAATTCGATATATAATTTGTATTTTTGCTTGATCTTTAAATAGATATCAAGTATGCAAATAAATACCCCATTAAAGATTGCTCTTTTTTTAACTTTAACAATATCTTTTTGTGCAATTTTAATTTTTTGGGTTTTTAACCCAATTTTGCAAATTCCATTTGTTATATTTTTTTTAATCACATTTTTGCTTATTTATCATGTATTAAGAAATTTTTTTTACGAACGAATCAAAGTTGTATATAAAAATATTTATAAAAACAAGATGGTAACAAATATTAAGGACTTAGATATTGAAAGAGTTGAAAAAGAGGCTGAACAATGGGCTAACGCAAAGGAAGAAGAGTTAAACGCATACAAAGAAGACCAAAATTATAGAAGAGAATTTATTGGAAATGTTTCACATGAACTTAAAACACCAATATTTAATATTCAGGGATATGTGGAGACATTATTAGATGGTGGAATTAATGATACAGAAATTAATTTGAAGTATCTACAAAGAGCAAATAAAAGTATTGATCGAATGATTAATATTATAGAGGATTTAGATGTAATTTCTAGATTAGAATCGGACTTAGACTACTTAGATTTTCAGTCATTTAATATTGTGAATTTAGTTAATGAGGTATTTGATGCTTGCGAAATGATGGCAAATGAAATGAAAATAAAAATGGAACTAATTAATGAATCTAGCTCTAATTTTATATTAGCTGATCAAGATAAGATACAGCAGGTTTTTTTGAATCTTATTAGCAATTCTATAAAGTATGGGAAGCATAATGGTGTAATATTTGTTAGGCTATATGATATGGATGAAAAGATGCTGATTGAAGTTGAAGATGATGGTATAGGTATTGCTCATGAATCCATAAATAGACTTTTTGAAAGATTTTATAGAGTCGACAAAGATAGATCAAGAAAGGTTGGAGGGACAGGCTTGGGCCTTGCTATAGTTAAACATATTTTAGAAGGTCACAACCAGAAAATTAATGTTGAAAGTAAGCTTGGTTATGGGACTAAGTTTTCTTTTATTTTAGAAAAACCGTAGTTTAAAAATAAATATTTTAAAAGAGATAGAGTAGACTATCTCTTTTATAGTAGTTTTTTAGCTCACGACAATTAAAGATTTAAAACTACTTTTTTGTTAAAAAAGACTACAGAATATCTTCTGCTTTTTGTGTTCAGATCTATAATAGATTTTTACCTTTGTGCACAAAGGCCTACTTACAATGTCTTTTTAAAATTTTGTTCTATGCTTGCTTTTGATTTTTAAGATACTTGTTTAACAAACTATGTTTTTTATATTCTTTTCTGTCTATAAAAACTTGCAATACAAGTAACAGTATTAAGAATATGGTTATTGAAATTTCTAAAATCATTTTTTTATTTTATATTGCAAATATCTAAATGCTACTATTGCTCAACCTTAATTAAATATTAACAAAAAGTTATAAAATTTTAAATTTTGTAACTAATTTTGAATTTTAGAGTGCTTCCTGGATTATATGATTTGAAAATTTCACTTTCCGCATTAAATGATGATGTCTTCATTATTTTTTTCTGATTTAGTAGATTGTCAATAGCTATTGCAATAGAAAATTTAGAGTTAATTTTTTTGTTTAAATTAAAATTTAAACTATGAAATGGTATTGTATATATGTCTGGATTTAAATTCATAGATACAATAGAGAGTGTTTCTCCTTGTACGTTGTAATATAAACCTGTTTCTAATCCTATGTCTTTGTTTTTATAATTAATGGATAGATTTATTATATAAGGGGCTTGTCCTTGCATTTGTCGAAAGTATTTGCCATCTGATTCTTTAATTTTTTCATTTGTTCTTAAGTTTGATAACCTTGAATTTAATTCTTCACCTATGATGTATGCTTTTGATCTAATAATTGAACTATTTAATGATATAGACAAGTTGTGTAAAAGGTTCGAAAGTAATTTTTTTCGAATTTCAAATTCTAATCCAGAGATTTCAGATTTTTCTGTATTAATTGGCTGTATATTATCTGGGTCTGCGCGAAAAGATGCAATTTCAATAGGATTATACATGCGTTTATGAAATATACTAAATGCAGCTGTTTGGTTGTGTTGCCAGTATATTTCATATCTAAAATCAACATTATATATGTTAGACACTTTTAGATTGATGTTCCCATTAAAGGTAATCGAAGAAATACCATCATATATTGTTGCCAAGGATTTTTCTTTAAAAGATGGTCTTGCTGTAGTCTTAGAGATTGCAAAGCGCATTTTGGATTTTTCATCAAAATCATAAATTAAATTTAAGCTTGGGAAGAGCCCAATATCCTTTACAACTAATTTATTTACATATTTTTCGCCACTTTGATTTTCTCCTGTATAGTATTGTTGATAATATTCAATTCTTGTTCCCAAAATTGATTTTAATTTTTTATTGACATTTAATTCTTCAGAAATATATATAGATGAGTTGGTTATATTTCCATCATATTTATTGCTTAATTGTTCCCCACCAATAATATGAAATCCAGCTTGAGAATTTGTTTCATTTAATAGTGAATTCATAATTTCGTTTGGATTTCCGGTATATGATATTTGACCACCATTATAAGCCGTCAAGCTATATCCTAGCACATTATATGATCTTGATTTATATGTAAGATTTAAGCCGGTATTAAGTTTTGCTTTATTATTAAAAAGTTTATGTTTATGTAGAATATTTGCTGATGAAGATAAGTTGAATTCATCTAAGTATCTCCACATCCTGTTTGGATTGCCTACATTACTTACATCTATTGCAAAAGATGTATCTTCCTCTGTTATTATCATTAAATATGGTGTTTCTCTTAAATCCTTATCTCTAATTTGAGAGATTGTTGGGGAAATTTTAAAATCGATTACTTGCTTGCCATCATTTAAGTTATATTGTGCACTTAGCATCATATTGAATAAAGATCTTTCAGAGAATTCTAAAATATCTGTTTTGTATTTGTTTACATTTGAGAAAAAATTTTCTCCATTAAAGACACCTGCTTTTTTTTCTGTATCCCTCAAATAAAGAAAACTTAATTTATATTGAGATGTTTGATTTTTTAAGCTACTACCGAGTAAGCAACTAATTTTTGTGTTTTGTATTCCTAATTCTCCATTAATTATTTTCGCGGGCTCAAGGTTATATTCATTTCTATTTATAGGTTTTCTCCAATAGTTTTGTTGGGTTTCATTGAAATATTCATAATTGTTTTTAAATGAAAAAGTGCCAATATATCCTATTTTTTTATCATTAACATTAAATTGATTACCACCAGAGATGCTCATATTTGTATTAATTAAACTCATTTCTCTACTTGCAGCAAGTTCATCGCTAAAAGCATCACTCCATTTTATTAGGTTATCAAAATTATTTATCCTATCCACTTGTGTTATTTGTAAGTTTGGATTTATTGGCAATGCTCTTCCTCCATCGTCTATGCCTATTCCATCATATTTCCCCCCATTATAGGTTAAATATTGGGGGTTAAGATTAGAGTATGGATTATATCCTAAGCCAATAGAAAAATTCATTGTTTTTTCTTCTGGAAAAGCTTTGGTTTGAATATCTACTACACCACCGGTAAAGTCAGCGGGAAGATTTGCTGAGAAAGACTTATATACTGTAATATTGTCAATAATATTTGTTGGAAATATATCAATTTGTATAGCATTTCTATCAGGGTCTAATCCAGGCAGGTCCATTGCGTTAAGTTGTGTTTTGGTATATCTATCGCCTAAGCCCCTTACATATACATATTTTCCATTTGAAATTGAAATTCCAGAGACTCTCTTAATAGCACCAGCAGCATTGCTATCACCAGATTTTTTTAGTGATTGAGCAGATATAGCATCCATTAAAACAGGTGATTTCTTTTTTATTGTTAGAATTGCAGCTTCAGTATTTCTTATTGCTTGTGCAGAGATATTTACTGATTCTAAAGAAATAGTATTTGAACTGAGTCTAATTTCATCTAAAAAAGTAACTTTTTTTAATTCGATATCAATATTTTCTATTTCTTTAGTTTGATAGCCTATATATGATATAAATAGTGAGGTTTTTTTAAATGGAACTTTTAATTCAAAATTTCCATCAAAGTCAGATGTTGTTCCAATTGATGTGCCTTTAATGCCTATGTTTGCTGAGAATAATGCTTCTCCTGTTTCATTATCAATGATTTTTCCTCTTAGTGTTCCAGCTTCTTGACTTAAAAGGCAATTGCTTATTAACATAAGAAGTGTGATTATAGTTATTCTCATTGTACTTTATCTTAAATTAAGATTAAATTGACATTAATTTAATATTTCTGTTTTTAATAAAAAAAAAGCCCGAAGGCTTTTTTTTTTTATTAAAAACGTTACTTAGTATGCATTCAAATAGCTTGCACAAGTCCATCCATCAAAATTTGCTAAGGTTGCTCCTCCTGTACCATTATTATTAACATCAAAGTTAGTACCACCTAAATCATCTACTAATGTTGGAGTATAACCTGCTTCGAAAGAAATATTAGAGAATGTAACCCCAGTTGCACCAGCATCTACCGTTAATGTTGCGCCAGGCTTCATGTTTGTATACAGCATATTTGAAACACTTCCAGAAGCATTACTTTTAAATTTTCCACAGTTATTTTTATCTCCAGGAGCACCTATAATTGTCCCGTTGGTAAGAGAAAAATCAGCTTGCATAGTTCCTTCCCATCCATCTATTTCTAACGCCTGATCACCAGAAATTAATATTCCTAAAAAGTTATTTATTGTTCCGCTATAAGATTGATCAACATCAAACGAATCATCTCCTGCACCCCATACTAATATATTATTACAATCTACACTTCCTCCAAAACACTCTAAACCATCATCTAAATTTGCAATAATTTCTACATGGCTAATTTGAGTTCCAGAACCAACTCCACCTAATGTTAAACCATTAATTTCGTTCCCCTCTCCAATTTCAGCTCCACCGTGTCTAATTTGTACATATCTAAAAACACCAGAATTATCAGAATTGTTTGAAGAATTTCCTCCTCCGTACAAACCATTTGTTTCTTCAACAGGAATTCCTTCGATTTGTAGTGGATTAGCATCAGCAGAAATGTCAGCATTTCCTAAGATTAATACCCCTCCCCACAATCCTTGATCTGATGAAGATAAACCGGTTCCAAAACCAGAAGTTCCATTTGTGCTATTATCTGCTACTGAAGTAAACACAATTGGATTTGCTGCAGTTCCATTTGCATATATTTTACCGCCTCTTGCAATAATTAAGGCTGATGCATCAGCACCAGTACCTGCTGCCCCTTTAATTACTGTTCCAGCTTCAATAGTAAGAGTTGCTCCATTGGCTACCATTACTCTACCATTTAAAGTGTAGGTATTGTCACTTGTCCATGTAACATCTCCAGTTATTTCTCCAGAATATTCTGTAGGAATTACTGGCGCAGGTGTATCATCACCACCACCCGAAGAACACGCTGTAAATAATCCGCCTATAAATATATAAGCTAGTAGTTTAATTGTTTTCATTGTTTTCATTGTTTTTATTGTTTTTATTATTTAATTATGGCTCCGTTTGGGTGGTTGCCTATCCCCATTTTTAAAATATTGCCAAAAAAATCAGAGTTATGATTATTGTTGCTACTGTTATTTTTTTGCTTTTTCATTTTAGTTTGCACTTTCTACCATATATCCAATGCCTCTAAATGTTTTTAAATTATTTTGTGGAATACTCTTTCTTATTTCTCTTATATGTACATCCACAGATCGATTATTTCTAGGCATATTTTCCTTCCAAACTTTATAATAAATTTCATCTCTTGAAAATACTTGACCAGGCTTGGCACATAGAAGAGCATAAATTAAAAATTGTTTTTTTGGAAGAATGTATTTTTGTTTTTCGTTTGTAATTATAAATTTAGATTTATCTATAACTAATGATTTATAATAAATTCGTTCTCTATTATTTCTGTTTAATCTATTGAATATTTGAATTATTTTTTTCTGCAAAACAGATGGAGAAATTTGGTCACTAATAAAGTCATCTACACCAACATCATATGCTGCAGCTTTTATATAATCTTCATGTTTATCTGATACTAAAATTTTATGTGTGGTTGTATTATCAATCCTTAAGTTGTTTGAGAAAAACTCAATCCCATTCAGATCATTTAGATTTATGTCTGCAATAATAAGTTCAAGCTCTTTCTGATTGATAAAATTTAAAGCATCTATAGCTGATTTTTTGACAACTACTTTAGTCTGAAAACTATCTAAAGCTGCTAAAATATTTGATTTCAGATTAGCTATTAGTTCATCACTGTTAGAAACAATTAAGACATTAAACATATAAAATAATTTTTGCCAAAAGTATTTCAGCATTTTATTTTAAATGTTATATAAATCTTATGTGATTATTAACAGAAGATTAAAAAAACGTAAGAATTGTTAAGTTTTTGTTAAAAAACATTTAATAATTCACCCCAATTTATTGAATCATGATTCAGTTTTTTAAAGCCAGAATAATTTTTACATTCCTTTAAGCCTTTTTCAAAATTAAATTCTTTTTGCTTTTGAAAATAGCATATTTTCTTTTCACTTAATTTTTGTGCTAAATATTCTTGTTCAGTCTGTCCTGGAGTTGGAATAAAGAAAGCTTTGCTTCCAAGTTTTTTTAAATCCATAATTGTTGAATATCCAGGACGACATATTATAAGTTCTGAGCTTAAGATTATTTTATTTAAATCTTTAGCATTTAAATGTGATTTAATAGTCAGATTTCCTATTTCTTTAGTATTATCAAATTCTGGTTTACCCAAAACTATAAGTGATTTTTCATTTCTATCTTTTAGAGCTTTAATCAAACCTTTTTCTAATATTGTTCTTTGAGGTTCGGGGCCAGAAACTATTCCTAGAAAATCATATTTCTTTTCTGTTTTTTGATATTCAAAGCGTGATTGATTTCCTATATAAATAGTATTTTTCGGTAGTTTTTCTGGCTTAGATAACTTGCCAGCGAGATTATTCTTTTCATCATCTATCACCCAGCAGACGTCAAATCTATTTATATATTTATAGTTTAATTCTCTTATTTCCTTAATAAAATAAGGAGATTGAATTTGAAGTTGATGAGTAATAAATACGCAAGGAACTTTTTTTGTATATAGTCCAAAACGATTATCTGAAATTACTCCATCAATTTTGTAATCTCTGATAATCTGATTAAGAAGTGTGTTTTCTTTTTTGATATTCCAAAGAATTCTTGGGATTTTTAAGAGTATACTTATACTCATGGGCAAATATGTTGGATATTTAATATTGTAGCCAGAAAAACGAATTATTTCTAATTTTGGAAATTCATTACTTAGTAAGTGCATTGGTCTTTCGTCTGCAGCAATAATTACTTCATAATTTTGATTAATTAGTTCTTTAATAATTGGGATGCATCTAGTGGCATGACCTATTCCCCAATCAAGTGGAGCTACCAGAATTCGTTTTTTTGTTTTCACAGGCCGAAAATAGTTAAAACAATCTATTTTTGTGTTTAAAAAAGAATTTTGGCAAAGAATAAATTAAAAAAATTTTCGCAAATGAAAAGCTTTTCTCATGTTGAAGAGCCTAGTTTACAAGATTTAGATCAAGGTTATCATTTAAAAGGGAAATGGAACTCTAAATTTTTTAATAATGATAACCCCTTAGTTTTAGAGCTTGGATGTGGGATGGGGGAATATAGTGTTGGATTAGCTGAAAAAACGCCCGAAAAGAATTTTTTAGGCATTGATATTAAAGGTGCAAGAATGTGGCAAGGAGCAAACTTAGCATTAAAAAAAGGGCTAAAGAATGTTGGATTTTTGCGTATTAGAATTGATTGGATTGAAAAATGTTTTGCTAAAAACGAGGTTAATGAGATTTGGATTACATTTCCCGATCCTCAACTAAAAAAAAGAAGAGGTTCAAAACGTTTAACTCATCCTAACTTTTTAAACAAGTACGCAAATATATTAAAGAAAGATTCTCAAATTCATTTAAAAACAGACAGTCAATTTTTGCATGGTTATACTTTAGGAGTAGTTGTTGGGCAACAACACATCTTGGAAGATACCACAAACGATGTGTATAATTCTTTAGTTAAACGAGAACACATGGAGATTAAAACCCATTATGAGAAAATTTTTCTTGCAAAAGGGATGCCAATTACTTATTTGAGATTTAGATTGAAATAATGAATAAATAACTTATCATAAACATATATCTTTGCAATAGATTACTTATCATTATGAAATTAACTAAAGAGGTTGTTCTAGCAGCATTATCTAATTTAACATTGCCAAATGAAGGCAAGAGTATAGTTGAAAGTGGAGCTATTAAAAACCTACAGATTTTTGGTACTGATGTTGAGATTGATGTAGAAATTAAGATCCCAACATTACAGTATAAAAAAAGAGTTGAGGTAGACTGTATTAAAGCTATACATGATCATGCTTTTGAAAAGTCAAAAGTTAAAGTGAATTTAATAGTTAATGCTCCTAAGAAAAAGGTTGAGATAAAAGGAGATCCAATTCCAGGAGTACAGAATATAATTGCGATTTCTTCAGGAAAGGGAGGAGTAGGAAAGTCAACTATAGCAGCAAATTTTGCTGTTGGGCTAGCTGATTTAGGTTATAAAGTTGGTGTAATAGATGCAGATATTTATGGACCTTCAATGCATATTATGTTTGATGTAGAGGGGAAAAACCCTGAAGCAATTAATGTTGACGGTAAATCTAAGATTAAGCCTTTAGAAAGCTATGGGGTAAAACTTATTTCTATAGGACTCTTTGCTCAAACTCAGCAGGCAGTAGTTTGGAGAGGCCCTATGGCATCAAAAGCTTTAAATCAGTTAATATGGGATGCTCATTGGGGTGAGTTGGATTATTTGATAGTAGATCTTCCACCTGGAACAGGTGATGTACATTTATCTTTAGTGCAGTCTATTCCTTTGACAGGTGCTGTTGTTGTAAGTACTCCACAAAATATAGCTCTTGCAGATGCTAAAAAAGGTGTTAGTATGTTTCAAATGGAGAGTATTAACGTCCCAGTACTTGGAATAGTAGAAAACATGGCCTATTTTACACCTGAGGAATTGCCAAAAAACAAATATTATATTTTTGGAAAAGAAGGAGCACAAGCTTTAGCTGAGCAATTAGGAATTGAGTTGTTGGCTGAAATCCCACTAGTTCAATCAGTGAGAGAAGCTGCAGATGCAGGCAGACCAGCAATATTACAAGATGGCACACCTATATCTATAGAGTTATTAAAAATGACAAAAAAAATATTAAATGCTGTTAAAAAAAGAAATACTAATTTAGCACCAACAAAAGCAGTAGAAATAACACATTCAAGAGGATGTTCAACTAAAAAATAAATGGGAATTATTACAGAAAACAAAATTATTACAAAGATTGAAGATGCACTTAAAGAGATTAGACCTTTTTTAGAAGATGATGGAGGAGATATTCATTTTATAGAATTAACCGATGACTGGATTGTAAAAGTAAAGCTTGTTGGAGCTTGTAGTACTTGTAGTATTAGTATGATGACTTTAAAAAATGGAGTGGAAGTCGCTATTAAAAAAGCTGTTCCAGAGGTTAAAAAAGTTGTTGAAATCTCTCAGAATTAATAATGTAAATTATAGTATAGCAAGGGTTCTTATTTAGAATAAATATAAATTATAAAAAAAGTTCGTATTCTTCATGCTTCAAATTGTCATAATAATTTAAATTTGCTGCCGATCTAAAATTCTTTTAATTAGAACATGAATTTAAAACATAGTATCAAACTTGTTTTCTTGCTTTCTTTAGTACTATTTTATACGTCTAATCTTTTAGCTGATGATGTAAAATCTGGAGAAAAATTATTTAAACAAAATTGTACTGCCTGTCATATGATTAGTGATGCTCGTTTAGTTGGACCTGGTCTTAAAGGGGTAACTGATAAATATGAAAGAGAATGGTTAATCAAATGGATTAGAAACTCGCAAGCTCTAATTAAAAGTGGTGATGAAAGAGCAATTAAAATTTGGGAGGAGTATGATAAAGTTGCAATGGCTTCCTATGATTTTTCTGATCAAGAATTTTCGGACCTGTTAGCTTACCTTGCAAATCCGCCAGTTGAAGAAAAAGTAGTTGCTGTTTCAGGCACTGAGGGATTAGTTGATGAGGGGATGAGTACTTCAACTATGCTGATGATAATTGCTTTGGTATTATTAACATTAGTTTTCCTTTTGGTTTCGTTAAAAAACAGTCTTAAAAGTGCTTTGGGGAAAGAAACAGAAACTATTCCTGAGACTTTATTAGGTCAGTACAGATTATTTATTTCAAACAATATAAATGTTGTGTTTATTGGACTTGTTTTTGTAATTGTAGTGTTGAAATTTACTTATGATGGATTAATGGGAGTAGGTGTAACAACCAATTATGCCCCTGCTCAACCAATCGCATTTTCTCACAAGGTTCATGCAGGTATGAACGGTATTGACTGTAATTATTGTCATACAAGTGCAAGAAAAAGTAAACATTCTGGTATCCCTTCAGCAAATGTTTGTATGAATTGTCATACTTATATAAGTGAAGGATCAATAGCGGGCAAAAAAGAAATTCAAAAGATATATGACGCCGTTGGTTTTGATCCGCAAACAAGAACTTATATTGATGGTTATGAGCAAAAACCAATTGAATGGGTAAGAATTCATAATCTGCCAGATCATGCATATTTTAATCATTCACAGCATGTAGTTGCAGGGGGGCTTGAATGTCAAGAGTGTCATGGCCCTGTTGAAGAAATGGATGTTTTGTATCAGTATTCCCCATTAACTATGGATTGGTGTATAGAGTGTCACAGAGAAACCGAAGTTAAAATGGAAGGGAATGATTATTATACTCATTTACATGAACAGTTAAAGGAAAAATACAAGGGAGAGAAGATCACTGTAGATAAAATAGGAGGATTAGAGTGCGCTAAATGTCATTATTAATTTAGGATAAAAAATGAAGAGTAATAAAAAATATTGGAAGGGAATAGGACAGCTTAAGAATGATCCTAATATTGAAAAGCTTGCACATAATGAGTTTTCAGAGAAATTACCACTTGACACTTTTTTATCAGAAGATTTATCAAATACATCAACTTCTAGAAGAGATTTTTTAAAGTTTTTAGGATTCTCTACTGCGGCAGCAACTTTAGCTTCTTGTGAAACACCTATTGTGAAGTCTGTCCCTTATTTGGTTAAGCCAGATGAAATTATTCCAGGAGTTGCAAATTACTATGCAACCTCAATTTATGATGGAAGAGATTACGCTAGTATTTTAGTAAAAAACAGGGAGGGTAGACCAATTAAAATAGAAAATAATAAGACTTGTACTAACGCAAGAGTACAGGCTTCGGTATTATCATTATATGATTCGGCTAGATTAAAGCATCCATTGAAAAATGGCTTGGAAGCTAATTGGGATTCAATTGATTTAGAAATAAAAGATCGTCTTTCTAAACTTAATGGCAAGAAGATAGTATTGTTAACATCCACTATTATTAGTCCATCTTTTAAAAGTCTAGTTAATAAATTTTCTAAAAAGTATTCTAATGTTGAACACATTATGTATGACTCCATCCCTTTTGATGGAATGTTAAATGCCAATTTGCAGTCTTTTGGTCTTAGAGCTTTACCAAGTTATTCTTTTGATAAAGCAAATATTATAGTTTCATTCGGTGCTGACTTTTTAGGCAATTGGCTAAATAATGATTACTCTAATGATTACATTAAAGCTAGAAATCCTAAGAATGCTAAAATGTCTAAGCATTATCAGCTTGAAACAAATTTATCATTAACAGGTTCAAATGCAGATAAAAGAATACCTATAAAACCTTCTGAACAAAAAACGTTATTATCAGATCTTTACTATTCTATTTTAAATGGAAGAAAACCTAATGATAGTAGATTGTTAGAAATTAGTAAAAAATTATTAAATAGTCAAGGAAAGTCAATTATAGTATGTGATAGTAATGATATGAGTACGCAGTTAATTGTTAATGCGATTAATTCTCACTTGGGTAATTACAGCAAGACAATTTCATTAAAAAAACCATCATATATTAGACAGGGAGATAGCGAAAAGGTGGACGGTTTAATACAAGATATGCAAAATGGAGATGTAGGAGCTTTAGTAACCCATAAGGTAAATCCATTATATAATTTATATAATGCAAAAGAATTTAGTTCTGCATTATCTAAGGTAGATTTAAGAATATCAACTTCAATGTACAATGATGAAACAGCTTCTAAAATGGAGTATGTTTGTCCTGAAAATCATAACCTTGAAAGCTGGGGTGATTTAAATCCATCACATAATGTTTATAGTTTAATGCAGCCAACGATAGCTCCCTTATTTAATACTAGACAGTTTGAAGAAACTATTTTACGTTGGGTAGATGACAAAGATTATCATTCTTATTTGTCTGATTTTTGGCGAGCAAAGGGTGTTAATTGGGAGCAGGCAGTTCATGATGGATTTTTTGATTATAAGCAATCTACACCTAAAGTTAAAACAATTTCAAAGTTAGATATAGATAAACCAGCTTCTCAAAATATAACTGACGAAATCGAGCTAGTGCTTTATGAAAAAATAGGTATAGGAGATGGTACTCAAGCTAACAATCCTTGGCTTCAGGAGTTTCCTGATCCGATTTCAAGAGCATGCTGGGATAACTATATGACTGTTTCGGCTAGTACGGCACGAGAACTTAATTTAAAAAATTGGAATGTATCAAATGGAGGTTTGAATGGTAGTTTAGTGAATATAAAATCAGGCAATAATGTAATTGAGAATGTTCCTGTATTGATACAACCTGGACAAGCTAAAAACACTATCGGTATAGCTGTAGGATATGGTCGAACAAAATCTGGTAAAGCAGCTAATAACGTTGGTTTTAATGCATTTCCATTATTAAGATCAAAGACAGTTGCTATTGAGCTTGCTCAAGGAGAGCATGAGTTTGCCTCTATACAACTACATCATACCATGATGGGAAGAGATATGGTAAAAGAGACAACATTATCAGATTATATAAAAGATCCTTCTGCAGGAAATCATAGAACAACATATCCAACTTTTAAAGGAGATTTACCTTCTGATAAACTTAGTCTTTATGATGAGCATGATTTGAAAACAGGACACTTTTGGAATTTATCCATTGATTTGACTGCTTGTACTGGTTGTGGAGAATGTGTTATATCTTGTCAGGCAGAGAATAATATACCAGTTGTAGGTAAAGAAGAAATGCGAAGAAGTCGTGATATGCATTGGATGAGAATTGATAGATATTATTCTTCAGACATGACCAAAGATGTTGCTAAAAAGGATGATATTTCTGCAATTTCGATGTATAAGCAAATGGAAGAACCTTCAGAAAATCCAGAAGTGGTTTTCCAACCAGTAATGTGTCAGCACTGTAATAATGCTCCATGTGAAAATGTTTGTCCTGTTGCTGCGACTACTCACAGTAATGAGGGACTTAATCAAATGACATATAATAGGTGTGTTGGTACCAGATATTGCGCGAATAATTGCCCTTACAAAGTAAGACGTTTTAATTGGTTTCAGTACTCGGAGAATGAAAAATTTGATTTCAACATGAATGATGATTATGGTAAGATGGTGTTAAATCCTGATGTAGTTGTAAGATCTAGAGGAGTAATTGAGAAGTGTAGTATGTGTATTCAAAAGATACAAGAAATTAAGTTAACAGCGAAGAAAGAAGGTCGTCCTATTTTAGATGAAGAAGCTCAGACAGTTTGTGCATCATCATGCTCAACTAATGCAATTGTATTTGGAGATTCTAACAATCCAGAAAGTGAAGTGTCCAAATTGAAAAAAGATGAAAGAGCATATGATCTTTTAGATCATCTAAATGTCAACCCATCTGTTTTTTATCAAACTAAAGTAAGAAATAAATCATAATGCATAAAGAATCAAAAATAAGAGATCCATTAATTTTAGGTGATAAAACCTATCATGATATAACTAGGGATATTGCTAGACCTGTGGAAGGGAAAGCAAATAAGTACTGGTGGATTTTATTTTCTTTGTCTGCTGTTTTAATGCTATGGGGTTTTGCATGTATGGCATACACTATTGGTACTGGAATTGGAGCCTGGGGTTTAAATAAAACAATTGATTGGGCATGGGATATTACTAATTTTGTTTGGTGGATTGGGATTGGTCATGCTGGAACCTTGATTTCTGCAGTACTATTATTATTTAGACAAAAATGGAGAATGGCAATAAATAGATCTGCTGAAGCAATGACTATTTTCGGTGTTGCTCAAGCTGGTTTATTTCCACTTATTCATATGGGTCGACCATGGTTAGCATATTGGGTATTTCCAATACCAAATCAGTTTGGATCTCTTTGGGTTAATTTTAATTCTCCATTACTTTGGGATGTATTTGCAATTTCAACATATTTAACTGTCTCTGTAGTATTTTGGTATATTGGATTAATTCCAGATTTTGCAATGATTAGAGATAGAATGGACAAGACAATATCTCCAATGAGGAAAAAGCTTTATACTTTGATGGCATTTGGATGGAGCGGTCGAGCTAAACATTGGCAGCGTTTTGAAGAAGTATCTTTAGTTTTAGCTGGTCTTGCTACACCGCTTGTATTTTCAGTACATTCTATTGTAAGTATGGATTTTGCTACATCGGTTATTCCTGGATGGCATACAACTATTTTTCCACCATACTTTGTTTTAGGAGCACTTTTTTCGGGATTTGCTATGGTTGAGACATTGTTAATTATTATGAGAAAAGTAGTTAATATGGAGGCATATATCACTATTAAGCATATTGAGTATATGAATGTGATTATACTTTTCACTGGATCATTAGTTGGTGTAGCTTATATAACAGAGCTTTTTATGGCATGGTATTCTGGTGTTGAATTTGAGCAATATGCTTTTCTAAATAGAGCAACTGGTCCTTATTGGTGGGCATATGCTAGTATGATGACATGTAATGTCGTGATTCCACAACTTTATTGGATTTACAAGATAAGAACATCATTTGTTGCAACATTTATTTTGTCAATTTTCGTTAATATTGGTATGTGGTTTGAACGTTTTGTAATTATTGTAACTTCTTTACATAGAGACTTTCTACCATCTGCATGGACAATGTTCTCACCTACATTTGTTGACATTGGAATTTTTCTTGGCACAATTGGCTTCTTTTTTGTATTATTTTTATTGTATGCCAGAGCATTTCCAGTAGTTGCTCAAGCAGAGCTAAAAAGTATTTTAAAATCATCAGGATCTGAATATAAAAAGTAAAAATGAAAAATAAAATTATACATGCTATTTTTGATGATGAGCAAGACGTATTAAGTGTTGTTAAAGATTTAAGAGATGAAAATATTGTAGTAAGTGAAGTATATAGTCCATTTCCTATTCATGGTTTGGATCCAGTTCTTGGTTTAAAAGAAACTAGAATGGCAATTACTGCATTTATTTATGGTTGTATTGGGCTAACCTTTGGTGCATTATTAATTTATTATATTATGATTTCTGGTGTTGGTAAGAGTTGGCCAATGAATATAGGTGGTAAACCAAATTTTACCTTTTATCATAATTTACCATCTTTTGTACCCATAATGTTTGAGTGTACTGTACTTTTTGCAGGACATCTAATGTCTCTTACTTATCTGTTTAGAAATAGATTATACCCAGGAGCTACCACTACAAGTCCAGATCCTAGAACAACTGATGATAAATTTTTAGTTGAAGTAATTTATACTGATAATAAATCTGATATAATTAAATTACTGAAAAAATCTAATGTTACCGAAATAAACGAGAAAGATGAAATATAAATTTATTTTAGTTTTCTGTATGTATATTCTATTTGTTTCTTGCGGAAATGATGGAAGAGGTTATGAATATATGCCCAATATGTATCGTTCTCCATCACTAGAAACATATGGTATGAATACAGTATTCAAAGATAGCATAAATGCTAGAAAACCGGTTAAGGGTACTATTGCTAGAGGTTATTTAAAAACATTTAATTATGATGAGACTTTAGAAGGTTATTTACTAGCAGGTCGAGAGGCTAAAAATCCGTTAGAAAAAAACAAAAAAAATTTGCAGGATGGGGAGGCACTTTATATAATGTTTTGTAAGCATTGTCATGGTCCTAATGGTGCAGGTGGAGGATCAATAACTCATCCTATTTATTCTGCTGTTCCACATTATAATGACAATAAGCAAATTAGACGAACAGGAGGAACAATGAGTGACTTAAAAGCTGGACATTTATATCATGCAATAACTTATGGATTAAATGCAATGGGACCACATGCTTCACAGATAACAGAGAAAGAAAGATGGAAGATTGTATTATATGTTCAAGAACTTCAGAAATATACCAATGAATAAAACAGATAATAGTTACATTCCTAATGTAGGACTGAAAAATGCGTCATTAATAATGATCTTTATAGGAATTTTATCAGCAATCATAGCATTTACAAGTGATAGTCATGCTGCATGGACGAATCTTTTATTTAATAATTATTTCTTTTTAGGAATTTCATTGTTTGCAGTCTTTTTTGTTGCATTACAATATGTAGCTGAGGCAGGGTGGTCTATTGTGCTAAAACGTGTCCCAGAGGCTATTATGACATTTCTTCCATACACCTCAATTATAATGTTATTTATAGTAGTAACTGCTGTATTACATTTTGGAGGTAATCACATATATCATTGGTTAGAGCCTGGTATAATGACAGAAGGATCAGATAATTATGATGCAATTATTGCTGGAAAGGAACCTTATCTAAATGCAACGTTTTTCCTTATAAGATCATTTATTTATGTTATTATTTGGATTTATTGCGCTAGAAGATTAAGACAAATTTCTATAGAAAGTGATTTGGAAGGTGGTATAGGAGAAAGTTCATATTGGAAAGGATTAAGAGTTTCTGGTTGGTTTATTGTTTTCTTTGCGATTACATCTTCTACGGCAGCTTGGGATTGGATCATGTCAATAGATACGCATTGGTTTAGCACCTTATTTGGTTGGTATATTTTTAGTGAATGGGCCACAATTGGATTTGCCAGTATTCTATTGATAACTTTATTATTAAATAAACAGGGATACATAAAGGATTTGAATGATAGTCATATACATGATTTGGGGAAGTTTGTATTTGCCTTTTCTATAGTTTGGACCTATATGTGGTTTTCTCAGTTTATGTTGATATGGTATGCTAATATTCCAGAAGAGGTTATTTATCATATGGAAAGAATAGAATTAGATAATTATAGATTTCTTTTTTGGTTTAGTTTAGCAATTAATTTTATTATTCCAGCTCTTTTTCTAATGAGTAGAGATGCTAAACGAAACAAGAATCGTTTAATTTTTGTTTGTATAGTAATTTTAATAGGTCATTGGATAAATTCTTATTTATTATTTGCTCCTGGCACACTACATGATCATGGTCATTTAGGATTATTGGAAGTTGGATTGGGAATTGGGTTCCTTGGGTTGTTTATAAGAGTTATATTGAGTAGTTTATCTAAAAGAGATATTGAAATTAAGCATCATCCATTTTTAGATGAGAGTAAACATCTACATACATAATATATTGTTGATATATTTTATAGGGTCAGATTTTCTGACCCTTTTTTTATGCTTATTTTTGTTAACATAATGAATGACGATTTTGAAATAGAAGATAGTAGTTTAAATGAAGACTTTGAATATGATCAAGTTTTGCGCCCAAAATTATTCTCTGACTTCGAAGGGCAAGATAAAATAGTTGATAATCTTAAAGTTTTTATACAGGCTGCTAAGCAAAGAGAAGAAGCTTTAGATCATGTTTTGCTACATGGCCCTCCGGGACTTGGAAAAACAACATTAGCAAATATTATTACTAATGAACTAGGTGTTAATATTAAAGTAACATCAGGACCTGTATTAGATAAACCAGGTGATTTAGCAGGACTTCTTACAAATTTAGAAGAACGAGATGTTTTATTTATCGACGAGATACATAGATTAAATCCAATCGTAGAGGAATATTTGTATTCTGCTATGGAGGACTATCAAATTGATATTATGATCGAATCAGGGCCTAATGCGCGTACAGTTCAGATAAAAATTAGTCCTTTTACTTTAATTGGTGCTACAACTCGATCTGGTTTGTTAACATCTCCACTAAGAGCGCGTTTTGGAATTAATTCAAGACTTGAATATTACAAGTTAGATTTATTATCTAATATTGTAAATAGGTCCTCTAGTATTTTGGATATTAGTATTGCAAAAGATGCATCTTTAGAAATTGCAAGAAGAAGTAGGGGAACTCCACGTATTGCTAATGCTCTTTTAAGAAGAGTTAGAGATTTTGCACAGATAAAAGGAGACGGAAATATAGATATGTCAATTAGTCAATATTCATTAAATGCATTAAATGTTGATGAAAATGGATTAGATGAAATGGATAATAGAATTTTATCTTCAATTATTGAAAAGTTTAAAGGAGGACCAGTTGGATTAACAACCATTGCAACTGCTGTAGGAGAGCAAGCAGGAACAATTGAAGAGGTGTATGAACCTTTTTTAATTATGGAAGGTTATCTAATGCGAACACCAAGAGGAAGACAAGCAACTGAACTTGCGTATAAACATTTAGGAAAGGTTAGACCCGCTGATCAAGGGAATTTATTTTAAGAAGATAATTTATCAAAAACTTCTCTAGTAATATTTTTATATTGTGAAAATGTAGTAAGCGCCCATATTTTTAAACTTAGGACTTCTTTTTTATTTAACCATTTTATGCTTTTTGAAAGTTCTTTCTTAAAAAGCTTTTTATCAAAGCTTACTTTGCTAAGAATTTTCTTGCTGAATTCTAACATCATATAATATTTTGTATCTACAATAACAAATAAATTAAAAATTTATTGTTATTCATTCCAACTATATGAGTCATATTCTAAATTAACTAGAGTCAACACTCTATCAATTACAGTGGCAGCTAATTCTTCAATTGTATTTGGCTTACTATAAAATGAAGGTGTTGCTGGACATATAACTCCTCCAGCTTCTGTAATTACTTTCATGTTATTAATATGAATGAGACTTAGAGGGGTTTCTCTTGCTATAATAATCAATTTTCTTCTTTCTTTAAGAATTACATCAGCAGCTCTTGTAGTCAAGTCATTCGAAATTCCGCTAGCAATGCGCCCCATTGTCCCCATTGATGATGGGCATATTATCATGGTTCCATAATTTGCAGAGCCACTTGCAAATGGAGCCATAAAATCCATTTGCTTATAAAATGTGAAAGGATACAGATTGTAGTTTTTATTTCCTAGTTCTTGTTCCCAAACATACTTAGCATTATTTGACATTATTACCCCAATTTTTTCTATTTGATCATGTAATTGTACTAATCTATCAAACAATACTTTTGCATAGATGGCTCCACTAGCTCCCGTTACAGCAATAATTATTTTATGCTTCTTATTCATGATAGGTTATAATGTATTGCGAAACTTAAAACTGAATTATATTTTCCTTTTCTTGATGAATTAAAATTAGTATTATTTATATAATCTTCAGATCCTATTGGTTTTATGGAATTACTTAATCTAGTATTTAAAGTGAATTTAGTTGAGAATTTATAATCAATTCCTAAAAGTATTCCAAAGTCATAATCTATAAATGGATTAATCTGGTTGTTAGATAAAGGAATTTTACCATTAATATCATTATAGTATGCATCAATTAGATATGCTGCAAGTAAACCAAATTCTATCTTCAAATCTTCATTTTGATGATATTGCAATAAGAACGGGAGCTCTATATATGAAGATGAAATATCTGGTTTTAAATAATTTTCATTTTCATAGTTATTCATTTCAGGATTATTACTTCCTTTTTGAGCAAAAGTCATCTCCATTTGGAAACTCATAAGTTCAGATATAGATTTATTTGCAAAGATACCAATTAAGGCACCAGTTTTATGAAATCCAGCTAAATTATCTCCTCCTACTTGTGAGGAGTTCAAACCTAAAATAAATCCTCCACCAAAATTTTGCGCATGAGTACTGAAGTTAATAAAAACTAAAAAGTATATAATAATTTTTTTAAACATGTTACCTTATACTAACTCCAAGCCCAAAAGTTGCAGTTGGATATTCTGCAAAAGTATAATCTGCGTGTATAGTTAAAACAGTTATGTTTAATCTTAATCCAATATTTGTTCTGAGATTATTATTAGATTCAAAATTTATTTCTACTTTTTCATCAAATTTGACCCCATTTAAATCAAAATTTGCATCAGCTGAAAAAGTTGTTTTTCCCGAGTTGTATCCTATGCCAGCATATGCAGTAAACATTAATAATTTTTTGGAGGCTACTAAATTAAATGTGTTAGCTTTTGTATTTAGAGATATTTTTTGGTCATAAATTTCTAGATCTGTATTTAAGGTAGTATAACCCCATTGCAAAGAAAGACTAAATGGAGCAGCATCTCCAATTGCTGGAATCCATTGTAAAACATCATGTTTTAATCCAATGCCATAAAGATTTATATTTAAATTGTCCCCAACATTTAACATTGGCATAAATCTTATATCAACAGCTGTTTTTTTGATTAAACCAATACCAGCTTGAATCATTGGTAAAGGGACAGCAGGAATTTTAAATCCGCCTGGCATTTCAAATGCGTTTGGGATTGGGTTGGGTGTAGAAGAGGGATTATAGTACATGGTAGTTGTTTCTTCTGACCCCAATATTGTTGATGCTTCACTTTCATTTGAGGTAAAGATATCTCCTCCTGCTTTTTTAATATTAAATGTTTCTGCAGAATTTGGTATAATAACAGTATTCAAAGTAAAAGTTATATCAAAACCACCCAAACTGTGAGGTTTTGCAGTATTATACCAGCCATTATTTAGTCCAGCTCCAAAACTTTCAGCCATTGGAGTAAAATATGCTTCGATAACTTTTTCTCCTTGCGCTATATGTTGATTTAGAATGCTAATTTGATTATTCTGCCCATAAACTATATGACTAGCAAAGCTTAAAAGAGTTATTAGTAAAACTTTTTTCATATTAAATTATTGATTTAGATTAACCTCCTCTACTTGAACAATTTCATTTGTATTAGTATTATATATAAATGCTATAACTGATATATTAGCAGCATTCCATCCACCAGCATTACCATTTCCTGCCTCTGCAGTTTCATTTGAATAGTCTATATTAAATTGCTCTAACGTTTGTAAATCATATTCAATTGTGCTTACAATTTGTTCACCACCAACTAAATTTGTTGATTCTGAAATAGCATCATCAATTAGAACAGATCTTAGCACATGATTATGAACATAATCTTCAACATTATCAACTCCATCTTTTTGCCAATTAATAATATTATTTTCTGCTAAACAAATTACTAAATTAAAATTACCACTAATATTATTTTGTATATCAGAGGTCACTGTTATAGATTGAGCATTTGACGAAATATTAATTTTAAAGTCGATTTCTTTTTTTAGTTCGTTTGCCACAACAGCAGCCCATTCATCTTTACCTAAAGTAGGTGATTGACCACCAATACGATTTACCATCCCTCTAGGTAGACCTATTTCTGAGGCTCCAAAAATGTTGTCCCATTCGTTCCCCCATTTTGTTCTAAAGTCATATTGGTAACCTGTTTGGGATTCTGAGTAAGGTCTAGCAAAAGATGTGCTTGTGTGTATTGCTAGTGCAATAATTTGATCGCCATACACATCATGAATTGCTGAAATTTCTCTGGCTGCATCTGGGCAATTAGAACATAGATGGCCAGTAAAATCCTCAATAAGTACTTTTTTATCAGGGTTAACATACGAATCAGCATCTGTGATATATGGTCCTTCAACTATATCACAAGAGTTAATAGATAATATTGAACATAGAATTAAAAAATATTTTTTCATTTTTAAAAACTTGATGATATACTTAGAGTAAATCCATTTGATGAAGGTACTGTTTTACATACTCCTCCGACACAAAATATCCCTTCTTTTTTCTTTCCATAGCCTATCTCAAATCTATTTGCTCCTTTAATAAATCCTGCATTTATATTTACATAATGTAGCCTCTTCTTAATATCTTCATGACCATTATTATACATATCTTGAATTGTAAAAAACCAATGAGGAGAAATAGTATATTCTAAAAGTGCCATATTCCAATTACCTTCTGCTAGCTGTTTGGCAGATTCTAATTGTTTTGATGTCAAAGTTTGTAATTCCATCCTTAGAGTATGACCTCTTTTGATTTTATAACTTATATCTCCAACAATAATTGTTGAGTTGAGAATGCCATAATCTCCTATAGGTTTGCCTTCTAATACATCTTTGTTGTATGTTTGATTAGCTATTATAAAGTTTGTTTTTATTTTTTTGTTTATTTTTTTATTGATAGTTAGATTAAGATCTTTATAATTGATTGTAGAATTATTAATATTCATAGATGAACTATATTCATTGTTATCATTTAAAAATGATGGTCCACCATCTAAACTATTAATTTTAGAGTAATTAATATTTATTTTTGTTCCATATTTCCCTCCAAAAATTGTCCCTTTTGCAAATTTATAGAATACATCAAATTGCATACCAAATTCTCCATCTGCTTGCGTTGCGCAAGGATATAGAGCTAACAATGAATATGCGTGAGGCTTACTAAGAGTTGGTATATAATTAATTATATAGGCCTTACCATCTCTATCGCGGTCAGATTTAAATGTCATATTATCTGTTCTGTGAATTTCAGCTATAACACCAAATCCTTTTTTTGAGAAAGTAATATTTTGCGTAAATGCATTTCCGCTAGCGTAATTCATTTTACTAGCATTTAAAACATTGGCAGGGTCATTGATTTTATAAGCATATTCTCCATAATAATTCCAATTGCCAAAATTTAGTCCAATTCTTCCAGCGTAAGCACTAACATTTTGAGGAATCTTAAATACAGGGTTACTTCTTTCCTGATATCGACTAACAAAACTCCCCCCAAAAATAATTTGAGTTTTAAATTCTGTATTTAACAACTCATTAAAATTTATCTCTGTATCTGCCCCTCTAAATATTCCATCAGCATATGTAAAATGAGCTCTGCTTTTTCCAATAAATGTTTTTATATAAAGTCCATTAGTTGGCTTATATTTTACTCTAATTCCATCCATAGCATTGTCAATACCAAGCCCTTTTTCTTCATAACTTCTAAAAATTAAGCCACTTCCTAATTGTTCGTAATAATTTCCTGCGGTAATTTCTAAGCCATCAATACTATATTTAGCATACTTGTACATAATTCCATTACCTTTAAATTCAGGATCATAATCTGCTAATGCATTTAAATAACTTTCATATCGTAAGCCAGTTGCAAAGTTTCCTTTCGTGTAATTTAAATTTAAGTAAGCATTATTGAGAATAATCTCATCAGCTGCTTCTGCACCTATTTGTAAATCTTCTTGATAAGATTGCAAGTTTAGGTTAAAATCTCCGTGAATTTCACCTGAGTTTTTTTCTTGAGAAAATCCTACACAGTAGACACTAATTGTAATAATTAATAATAGGACCTTTTTCATATACTGATTAATTAAGTACTATTTTACAAGTTTTTTAATCTCTTTGTATAGTTCTATCTCATCTCCTTCAATATATCCCTTATGTTGCCAAACAATTTTATTTTCCTTATTTAAAAGGAAAGTGTGCGGGACAGTTGAAACACCCATAGCTCTTTTTAAGTCACTATTAGGGTCTAAATAAATTTCATATTCCCAATCAGAAGCATTAACATAAGGGGCTACTTTTGACATCGACCTTGAATCATCAATTGAGACAGCTACTAATTTTACGCCGGTTTCATCCTGCCAGTCTTCATATATTTCTGCAATATTATTTAGCTCTTTTTTACATGGCTTACACCAAGTAGCCCAAAAAGAAATTACAATTGGACCTTTATTATTTAGATCACTAATATTAAAGTTACTGCCATCTAAATTTTTAACAATCACATTAGGTAAATCTCTATTTTGGCCAAAAGTTATTAATGTAGTTAATGTTATGAGTAAGCCAAGAGTTATTTTTTTAATCTTTATCATTTTGTAATAGTAATTTTTTGAGTTTTGGTTCCTTTTTCAGTATGT
>CEVN01160066.1_pt1 | contig 64560 bp, 63 predicted proteins | sample 427041 | NCBI WGS metagenome assembly CEVN01 (sample SAMEA2623463, study PRJEB7988) | marine metagenome | biome: marine biome (ENVO:00000447); feature: surface water layer (ENVO:00002042); material: "saline water (ENVO:00002010), including plankton (ENVO:xxxxxxxx)" | depth 5 m
CAAACCTTTATAATAACTTATTCCCATTAAATTATAATTACATAAGCTAAACTTTTCTATTATAGTTTGAAAATTATTATTCATCATTATTAATTTATTTATTTTTAGTTTTTAATACAAAAAAACTTCCAATAACTGTTGTTGCAATTAATGGAATTCTAAAATCAAATTCTAAATTTAAATTTGGAATTAAATAAAAAGAGAATGCTGTAGCAATCCACATTGAAATTAGAATAATTATTTTTGATTTTAAAGAAATTACATTTTTTTCTAAATATTGTTTAATTGGAAAACCATAATTAGGATTATTAATAATTTTCTTATATAGTTTTTCTGATGAATGCATAAAAAAATATGCAGATAATATTAAAAAAATTGTTCCAGGTAATACAGGCAAATAATATCCAATGATACCTAAACAAAAAAATATTATACCAATAGCAAAAAATATTTTTCTTTTAAATAATAACACTAGCCTAAAAAGTTATTTATAATAAGATTTATCCAACCAAATGTAAGGCATATTAAACTACCAACAAAAAAAAGTGTTCTCGGCCTAATATTTAAATCTTTTTGATTTTTCAATCTAACTAAAAAATGAAAAAATCTAAAAATAACAAATCCCCAAGCCATTGCAAGGTCAAAAGTGCCAGCATTGCCTAATAAAATGTTCAATATTGATAATACGTAAAATAGAATAGGAATTTCAAACATATTTTGAAATTGGTATCTAGCAGACCATAAATTATCAGGAAAATTTCCTTCATAAAGTTGAAATTGGTTTAAATTTACTTTTTTACTTTTAATATTTTGATATGCCATTAATAGCAATCTAAAGGTCAGAAAAATTTTTATAAATACCATAACAACTATGGGCAAAACAAAATTTAAATTATCCATTTTAATGTCTCCATTTTATTTTTGTAAATAAAGTAATACCAAATAATAATTCAAATATAATAAATATCAATAAATTAAATGCTGCGCCTTCTGTAAATCCATAATTATGCAAGCCAACACTTAATAAATTAACACCAAACCAAGCTAGTGCTACTGTTATATTTGCTAGAACTAAACCAAATGCATATCCAGCACCTTTTACCCATCCAGAGAGTTGAAGATGTAACATCATAAGGAGCCACATTACAATTAGAAGAGCACCATTTTCTTTAGGGTCCCAACCCCAAAATCGACCCCAAGACTGATCACCCCAAATACCTCCTAGAATAGTGCCAAACATTGTAAAAAACAATGCTATAAATGTAGTTGCAATCATAATATTGTAGGTTGATTTAAGTGATTTTTTATCTTTTAAAAAGACGGCCTGAAGTAAATACACGTGTCCCACTAAACTAGCAATAATAGTTGTACCATAACCAGTAGTAATTGTTGTTACATGAGTAGCAAGCCAAAAATTACTATTTAAAACAGCTACTAATACGCCAAAAGTATCACCATCAGCAGCATATCCAAATGAAATGTAATGCAAAACTATACCTGCTATTGATCCGACAAATAAACTTGTATTATCTTTTTTAATAAACTCTAAAATAATTGCTAGAAAAACTGATATAAAAGCCACAAATATTATGGATTCATAAAGGGTCGAAACTGGAGGTCTATTTAAAATATTCATTCTAATAATTAAACCACCAGTATTATATAGAAATCCAATTATCAAAAAAATGAAAGGTAAAATCTTAAAGTTTAAATTTATATTTTTAATCATTTTTAATACAATTAGTGATACTAAGCTCAAAATATAAAAGATTAAACTCCAATAGAATAAATTAGCATTATTATAATTAGCTTCTCTTACCAATACCTTAGTATTAACACCAAATGTATTATTTATATCATTGTGATAAATTCTTATTTGCGCTTTATTTATTTTTTGTTGATTAATATGGGAATTAAATATATTTTCAATTGCAAGTATCATATTTTTATATTCTGGTACTAAATTTTTTTCAACTAAAATATTTGGTGATAACCATTCATTTGATTGATCTTTGGCAGGAAAAATTTTTAATATAGTTGATTGATACAATAGATTATCCAAATTAATTTCTTGCAGCAATAAATCTAAAATTAAATTAGAAAGTAATTGAGGATTGTTTCCAAATTCGGGATCAAGCATTTTAAAAAGTTGATGTTTATCTTGTGTTGATCTGGTTTCAATATTTTTATACAATTCGTTTATTTTTATGACAAGGTGCGCATAACTTATTATTTGATTTTCTTCTAATTGTAGCAATTTAGAAATTTTTGAATTATCAATTTTAATTTTAGGGACTAAAAAAGATGCGCTATGGTAAAGTTCATTGAATAAATCTCTTTTTAATGATAAATCATATAGCTGTCTATCAACAAGTTCTAATTCATCTCGATTAGTATTACGAATATTTTTTATTAATAACTCATTATTAATTGCTCCATCAGTATAATTTAAGCCATCATTAATTTCATGGTATGTATATGTAGATTTTTCACGCCAATTTAAATTTAAAGCATCAACTACATCAGGGTTTTGTATTTTAAATATAGGAACATTCAATGAATTGACATCTTGGGTTATTATTGGAATGAGCCAATCAATAGCATCAATTTTGAACGTTTGCTTATTTTCATAAATTGTTAATGATGATTTACCATAAAATTTAAGCAACTGATTTCTAGCAAATGAATCTAAGGGTTTAATTCTTCCTTGTTCTTGTATTGGTAAATGTTTAAAGCTAAAATCATTAGCCCATATACAGCTTAAGCTTAAAATTAATATAATATAAAATTTTAATTTCATTTTTTAAAAAGTCGAGGTAATCTTATAAAAACTTGAATTAATATTCCAATACACATAATTATACTTGATATATATGGAAATAATCTGCCATAGTTTTTAACTACAGCTAGTACACTGGTTTTAACTCCTGCTTCTTCTTCATAATGTGCCTGATAAAATGTATAACCTTTATATCTTAATGGGTTATTCATTGTTATTAATTTCCTTTTAGTATTATTATTATCCATAACATATACTTCAGATGAATAACTTTTTGCTATTTCAGAGTTGGGGTGATTTATTTTTGTTACTTCAATTAATTCTAAATCAAAAGGTAAGTATGTTCTCTTGGGTTGAAGTATAATAGCATATTCAAAACCATTATAATTGATTTTTTGAACATTTTGACCGGGGTCTAATCTAGAAATATATATACCATCTGCATCATTTGATTCAGAATTAATAGATTTTAATAATAATTTAATAGCTGATTTATTTTCGCTATCTTCAATTTCAGGTTTTGTACATTCAAAATTATAACTTTTAGCCATTTTACCCTTGTGAAGTTCATCTTTTTTATTATCAATAATTAGCCTTGAGTTATCACAATAATTTAAAACTTTCATTTCAAATGGTAGAGTTTCAAATTTTAAGATACTCCCTTTGTTTAAAATTTTATCACTAAAATTTGTATACTCTAAACTATCTTTGAATTCACTTAAATTAATAATACATAATTCCTTATCATGGTAACTTTGTATAAAATTAGTTTTTTTATTTTTGGTAGTGAGTTGCATGGCTCCTTCATTGCTAAACAAGTATGTTAGCCCTCCTCCAATTAATAATAAAATTGAACCAAAATGGACAATTAAAACACCTAATTTATTTTTATTCCATATATTTTTTTTGAAAAAGAACGCAATAAGATTTAATGTTAATAATAACATTGTTAATAAACCACCTGGTAATGGGATATACCATAGCCATAGAATTATACTTGAAAAATATTTTTTTTGAGATTGATAAAGTCCAATGTATTTTTGATCCACAGTACCAATAAAAACAAGAACCATTAGCCATATTATGGTAATAACAAAAATTCTAGGATCTGACAATTTAATCCTCATCCAAGTCCTTTATTTCATAGTATAAAACACTAAAATCAATTGGTTCTTTTTGTATCCAATTACTGGGTGAGTTTCCAACTATTTTTTGATTTTGATCAAAATATAACGATTGGCAAAACAAATTAAATTCATATTGTCTATCATTAATTGATCTTGAGGATGTGTTCATTTTAACAAAAATAGTTTGGTTATCTTGAGGTATAATTGCTGCTAAAATTGCTTTATCATTTACTGTATTTACTAAATTATATAAAAAGTATTTACCTAAAAATGGGTTTTGATATTCGGTTTTTATTATAGATTCTAAATTATTTAGCGGTAAACCTATCTGCCCTCTCCATCTATTAATGTTTTGCTCTTCACCTCCAGCCTCACCTTGCAATATAGTTACAGAAATATTTTCTTTCACATCTTTTTTGTTTGCAAGATAAGGATTCTTAATTTTAAATGAAGTGATATTTGGTTCTGAATTACAACTTAATAAAAATAAACTTATAATAATAAAAGCGGTCATGTTTTTAATCATCTATTCGTAATATTCCCACCTTACCTCTTTTAAATGATATTTAACAATTTTATCTGTAGGTATGTTTACTGTAACATAGTAATCCGCAAAACTATTTTGATTTACAGAAGCATCTGAAATTATTCCAGAATTATATTGATACTTTTCGCCATCCACAAAAGCAGAATCAGATACAATTAAATTTGAATTTTCATCATACATTGAATATATGATTCGTACAAAGTCAGCACGTTTCAAACCCATATTTTTTATTGTTCCCTTATAACCTCTGTAATCTTTGTAAATTTCTTCTGTACCATCACCAATAAATTCAATAATTGCTATTGGTGGTAATACATCTTCAATTTGTAAAATTTCATTTTTATTTATTTTTAGCTGACCAATTTGAGTTTCTACTATCATTTCATCAGCATTTTCATAAATTATTGTCCCCTGTATAGTTGTTCCATTTGATAATTCTATTTCATGTTTTATTTTTGGTGTTTTTATCAATTTTAAAATTTCCGTATTGAAAGTTGGTGTAGAAATTTGACTTTCATATTGTAAAACTTTATCTTTTAGTATCGCAATTTCGCTTTCAATATCATTAATCTTTGTCTCATTTGAATAAAATTCATTTGTATTATTATCAAATAAAAGAGAACTTTCATTTTTTTTATCTAGGATTTCATTTTGCGATGGTATAGAATCTTTTTTATTTGAACAGCTGTACATAGTAATTATGAAAATTAAAAAAAATATAAATTTAGTTTTTTTCATTTTACTTCCTCGTTATTTTCTGCAGCTTTTAGACTAGCTTTTCTAATTTTATCACTGTATTCTGGCATTGAATCTAAAGCAAGTATCATATTGATAATATTATCATAAAAAATATAATTATCAGAATTTTCAAGTAGTACTAAAATATCATCAATAACAGAGGGATCGCCAAAATTAGGTAACACATCCATAGCTTTAATTCGTATGTGGTATGGCAGATGATCTGTTAATGCAATTTCAATAATAACTGGTTTCAAAGCAGCATTTTGTGATTCACTCATAACATCCATCAATTTAATTAGCATACTATAGTATTGATGTTTACCAATTTGGTATGATTCAAGTAATGCAAGAATCATCCTTTCGTTATTTAAATCACCCATTACTTCAAGTGTGAAATCATTCATACTTTGTCTAGTATCTTCATCACCAAGCAGTTCAATAAAATAATCAATAAGTTCAGGTGACTCTTTTTTTGCTAAAACATCTACAGCTACTTTTCGAGTTCTTAAATTATTATCTTTATTTTTTGCTATTTCAATTAAAATTGGAATAGCTCTATCATCACCCATATCACCTAAAGTTAGAGCAAGAAGTTCACTATTTTTTTGATGATTAATTCTACTTATTTCATATAATTCCAATAAAGTTATAATATGATCATCAGAGCCATTTTTACCAATAGCATTTATAATTACTTCTCTTAAATTCATTATTTTAGATTCACTTTTTTTTAATCCAGAAACTAATGCGCTTATTGATTCTTTATCACCATATTTTGATAATAATTCAACAGATTTTATCATAATTTCTAAATCTAATAATTCAGCGTTTCTAACAGATTTTTGTATCGCTTCTAAAACTAATTTATCTTTACTTTCAGCAAGAGCTTCTAAGGAAGCCATTCTTACTTCATGAGCAAGAAGTTTATTATTATATGCTTCAATGAGCATCTTCACAGCTTTAGCTCTATTTTTATCTTTAGAAATATTAATTCTCTGATCTTCAACATCATCAAGATTTTTAATGGTCGCTCCACCTAAAGAGACTCTTTGAATTTCACCATCTCTCATAACACAGCCGGACATAAAAATTGTCAAAACTAAAAATATCACTTTAAATTTATTCATTTGCACAAATATACCAATTTTTTGTTTAGTAAATTTACGAAAAATAATACATATATGTAATTCATTTGCTTTAAACCTGAATCCATTTATTTTCTTTGGTAAATGTAGTCACAGTAAAGTTGTTAATCCAATCTCCCAGATGAATGAAATAACTATTATTGATTTCATATATTCCTTTTTGATGGTAATGTCCCATTAAGACTGTATGATATCCATGCAATTCTATCATCTTCTTAGCATAAATTTTTAATTCTGTTTTATATTTATCATCTAAAATTTCAGTTTTACCAAATTTTGATTTTGAATTGGATATAAATTTAGCTAAATATGACATCACTGATGATGGAATTAATCTTATTATCAAAATAAATAATGGACTTCTTATAATTCTTTTCATTAATCTATAACCTTTATCATCCTTTAGAATGCCGTCGCCGTGAGTAATTAAAATTTTCTTTTTATCAATAAAAAATTCAAAATCTTTTTTATGAAAAAATAAACCGTACTTTTTAGATAAAAATCCAAAATCCCAGTAATCATGATTTCCTGCTACAAGATGTATTTCAATTTTATTTTTTGTTAGCATGCGAATTTCATCTAAAATATCATCATAAAAATTTGGTATGCTATAATATGACTGAACCCAAAAGTCAAAAAAATCTCCACCTAAAATAAGGGTGCCACCACTTTTTTTAATTTTTGAAAATAATTTAAAAAGCTTTTGTCTTCTTTTTTCTTCAATAACATTTTTCTCTAGAAGAAAGTGATTATCTGAAATGATGTATATTGGTTTTTTCATTGGTATTAATATAATATTATAATTTCTAAATTAAATTAGTAATATTTATAGTTATCAGTGTAATTTTTGGAAACTTAATAACTTTATTTTATTATAAAAATAAAAAATAACATTATGCGTATAATTTTTCTTAGCCTATTATTGCTATTTCCCTTAAATGCTCAATTTGGGAAAAATATTGTCCAATATAAAAATTTTGATTGGAATTTTATTCAAACTGAATATTTTGATATTTATTATTATGATAATGATATAAATGCACAATATGTTGCTCAAGAATCTCATAAAGCTTACAAGAACATATCTAATGCTTTAAACTGGGACCTGAAAAATAGAATTCCAATTATTATCTATAATTCCCATAATGATTTTCAGCAAACAAATGTTATTGATATGTATATGCCGGAAGGTGTTGGGGGTGTAACGGAATTATACAAAAATAGAATAGTTATTCCATATGATGGTTCTCATAAACAATTTAAACATGTTATACATCATGAATTAGTACATGCGTTCATAAATGATTACATTTATAAAGGTAATGCTATGAATATGCAGAATGAATCTATAAATCCAATTCCATTATGGATGAATGAAGGTTTAGCGGAGTTTTTAACAGAATCTTGGAATACTGAATCTGAAATGTGGATTAAAGATATAGTCATAAATGGTAAACAGCTTCCCACTCTTAATGAGTTAAACGGTTATTTAGCTTATAGAGGTGGGCATTCAATCTGGAATTTTATTGTAAAAAAATATGATAAAGATTTTAATGATGGTTTAAATGAATCACCAAAAATAATTTCAAAAATTTTCAAATCAATTTCAGAAACCAAAGATTTAAGTAAAGCATTTGAGAAATCTTTAAGTATTGATTTAAATGAATTAGAAGAAAATTGGCATAAGTATTTAAAAGAAAATTATTACGATGATATCAACTTAAGAAAATATATGAAAGACATTTCAAAGGAAATGCTTGATTTAAAAAAAATAAATGCCAATTATAATGTTGCTCCATCAATATCACCAAATGGAAAAAAAATTGCATTTTATTCAAATGATAATGGTGTTATGAGTTTATGTTTGATGTCATCTGATTGTGAAGGTTGTACTAGAAAATCAATAGATAATATTTTGAAAGGAGATATTACTTCAAATGTAGAAGAATTTCATATTTTAAAACCTGGTATTTCATGGTCTCCAGATAATAAAAATTTAGTTGTCGCTGTAAAATCAAATGGTCAAGATGTTATGTTTATTATAGATTTAGAAGATGGATATAAAAAGAAAAAAATTAAATTAGATAAGAAAATTCAGGCTATATTTCAACCTTCATGGAATCCAGTAAATCAAAATTTAATATCATTTATTGGATCAAATGGAGCACAAACAGACATTTACATATATAACATTGATACGCAAAAATTAATTAATATAACAAATGATATTTTCACAGAGCATGGAGTTAAATGGTCAATTGATGGGTTTAGTCTGTTATTTAGTTCTGATAGAAGTAATAATTTATTAACAAATTTAACAAAAAAAGATACTACTTGGGGACAGCAATACGATTTATACTCATTGAAATTAGATGGATATGATATCCTTGATTTCAATAGATTAACATCAACTCCATGGGATGAATTTTATCCTATGCAGTTGGATTCTACGGATTATATTTTTATTTCAAATCAAAATGGCATTAATAACATTTATAAATTTGATAGCATAGAAAATACAACAAATCCAATTACAGATGTTTTTACAGGTATAACTCAAATGACAAATTACAAAAATAATATATTTTTCACAGGATTTGAAAAAAGTAAATTTAACATTTATAAGTTAGATTCACTTGCTAGCATAAGTGATAATAATCTACTTCAGAATGCAAAATGGGTAGACGACTATATTGATTATAAATACATTGATGAAAAAAATATAGATAAACAAACTAAACAAGATTTCAGTAATTATATTTTTAAAAATAGTCGATTCATATCACCAAATAACAATTTTGAAGTAAAAAAAGAAGTTAGCATTTCAAAAGATAGCTCTAACAATTATTTAAGCAAAAAGTATAAAACTAGATTTACAATGGATATTGGTCAGGCCTATTATGGTTTTGGTGTAAATGGAAATGATTATTCTGGTGGCAATGGTATGGCTCAGTTTTTATTTAGTGATATTTTAGGAGATCATAAGATATACATAGGGACAGAATTAAATGTTAACTTTAAAAGATCTGATTATTCATTTGCCTATAGATATTTACCTAATTTGATTGATTGGACCTTTATTTTTTATCATGATGCATCTGAATTTAGTAGTGATGGTTATTTTAATGAACAAATTGAAGAAATAGATTTATGGGAAAATTTTAGATTATCAGTTAATGCAAGTAAACCATTTTCAAAATTTATGAGAATGGATTTAGGCATTAACTATTATTATTTGTCAAAAACTGTACAAACATTAGAAAATACAGGTTTTGGATATCAACTGATTGATAGTGATTTTAAAGAATCTCGTGATATTGCTATTCTAGATTTTAGGTTCGTTTGGGATAATACAAAATGGGCATATACATATCCAGTTAGAGGTTCAAGATTTTATATTAAATATAAAACCAACCCATTTGATAATTTTAATGCAAATTCTATATCTTTTGACAGCAGAGTATATAAGTCATTATCGAACGGTTTGAGTACGTTATTTAGAAGTTTTAATGGATACAGTTGGGGAGAAAAAGGTCAAAAATTTCATTTAGGCAGCTCTCCATCTTTTTATAATTCAAGTAACTATAATATTACTGAATATTATAATTCTCAAAATTTTGATGAATTTTATTTTGCAGAACTAGTTATGCCTATACGAGGCGTACCGTACATGTATAAAAGTGGTGATAATATTTTAGCATTCAATTATGAATTAAGAGCACCATTTTTGATTTATTACTTTCCAACAATTAAATGGGTTGGCCAGCTAAATGGCATTCTATTTATAGATATAGGTGTTACATGGAATCAATATGATATCGTTCCTAATATTTCAGATAGTGCAAGTTGGAAATTTAGAGAAAGCAATAATGACAGTGAAGTTGGATGGGTAATGTCATATGGTTTTGGACCTAGATTTATTTTGTTTGGTCTGCCTCTTCAAATTAATTATGCATGGCAATACAATCCAATATCAAAACAAAAATCACAAAGAAGATATGAAATAACTATAGGTTTTGATTTATAATTTGCAAAATCAAATAAATATTAATAAGTTAAAACGTGCATAACGTGCAAAAAGGAGAATTATGAAAATTTTAACTTTTATACTCATATCATTTTTATTTTCATCTGGTACACACAATGTCGTGCCTAATAAATCAACTATAAAATGGGTTGGTACCAAAACAACCGGCTCTCATGAAGGTACAATTATGATTAAAGATGGATATGTAAAAATTGATAAAAATAATTTAATTTCAGGCCAAATAAATATTGATATGAACTCAATCATTTGTACAGATATTAAAAAAATATCAACTAATAAATATTTTGTTGATCATTTGAAAAATGATGATTTTTTTGCAGTAGATAAATTTCCAATTGCAAGCTTAGATATTTTATCATCAAAATTAGTTAAAGATCAGAATTATGAAATAATTGCAAACTTAACTATTAAGAATATTACAAAGAAAATTAATTTTATTGCTTATATTGATATTAATCAAAATATGGCTAAAGCTAAAGGGAGGCTTGAAATAGATCGCTCAAAATTTAATATAAAATATAAATCAAAAACCTGGTTTCCTGATATTGGTGATTATTTCATTTATGATATTTTTGAATTAGATTTTGATTTAAATGCAGAACTAGATTCATGAAAACTTATACGTTAAAATTTGAGCAGCATATTGATTTACCTATTAATGATGTTTTTAATTTTTTTTCAAAGCCAGAAAATTTATCATTAATTACTCCTTCTAGATTAAAATTTGATATTCTTACTCCTACTCCACTTAATATGAAAGAAGGTCAATTAATAGATTATTCATTAAAGATTATGTATTTAATTAAATTACATTGGAGAACATTAATTACTCATTATGAAAAGCCTCATAAATTTATAGATCAACAGATTAAAGGACCATATACTTTATGGCACCATACACATACTTTCGAAGAAAAAGATGGTGGCACTTTAATTAGAGATGAATTAAAGTATGGCATTCCCTTTGGAATATTAGGCAGAATTATTCACGCATTATATATTAAACATGATGTTCATAGTATTTTTAAGTACAGGAAAAAAATCTTGGATGATATTTTTACAGAAATAAAAAAACAATCGGGGAAATAGAATATGAATGTAGCAATCTTTGGCAGCACGGGTTTTGTCGGTAAATATATATTAAATTCACTTATTAAAAATAACCACAAAGTGTATACTCTTGTAAGAAAAGAAAGTGAACACAAAATTAAACATATTAATCCAATTAATATTATAAACGGAGAAATTACAAATAGTACCTCATTAGAGCAAACTATGATGAATTGTTCCACTGTGATATATAACATTGGTATAATTAGAGAATTTAAGTCTAAGGGTATCAGTTATAAAAAACTTCATTTAGACTATGCAAAACATGTTATTGATAAAGCAAAGTTATTAAATATTAAACATTTTATTTTAATGAGTGCTAATGGTGTCAAAGATTTTGGAACAGGATATCAGACAACAAAATATCATGCTGAAGAGCACTTAAAAAAATCAGGCTTAAATTATACAATTTTTAGGCCATCTTTGATTTTTGGTAAACCTAAAAATGACCAGGAATTTTGCACACAGCTTAGAGATACTATGATTAAATTACCTATACCTGCACCCATTTTTTTTCAAAATTTAAATATATTCAAAGCTGGAAATTTTAAAATGTCTCCAATACATGTTGAAAATGTTGCCGATTTTTTTGTTAAGTCAATTGAAAATAAAACACATTATTCACAAATTTATGAACTAGGAGGTTTAGAATCATTTGATTGGAAAGCAATTATTAAAACAATAAGTATAGCTGTTAGAAAAAATAAATTAACAGTTCCTGCTCCAGTTGAAATTGTAAAATTAGTCGCTTTATTTTTTGATCGATTTAAATTTTTTCCTATAACAAGAGACCAACTTACAATGCTATTAGATGGTAATACGTGTGATTCAAAAGATTTATTTAAAACTTTTGAAATAGATCCTATTGAATTTTCTTCTAAAACACTTTCATATTTAAGGGATTAATGAGCAAGTATATAAAAATTTATGATTTTATAGGTTTTAAAATTTGCTGGCTTACATGTGCTATGTGTTCAGTTTGGTCAAAACCATACCTTGGCCCGTTAGTGACGCTAATATTTATTTTAATTCATCTTTTTTTAGTAAAATTTAATGATAGAGATATAAAAATAATATTAACTGCAATTATAATGGGATTTGCAATTGATTCATTTTTTTTTCAAACCAATTTAATTCTATATAAAGGTGGATATTTAGTTAACCATAACATTGCACCTTTATGGATAGTAAGTATGTGGGCCGGCTTTTCAATTACATTATTATATACTCTTAATAAAATCAAAAATAATTATAATTTAGCCATATTGCTTGGATTAATTGGTGGCCCATTATCTTATCAAGCAGGAGTCCAAATAGGCTCAATCTCAGTAAATTCAAATTTTGCTTATTTGATACTATCAATCACTTGGGGTTTAGTTACTCCATTCCTTTTTTATATAATTAATCAATTAGAAGAAAATGCGTAAGTATTTATTTATAATTATTCTTTTAATTTCACCATCTATAAGCTCAAATGCTGAATTGTTAGATATTTTATACAATGAAGATGGCTGGGAATTAAGTGATGTTTTGGATGATAATAGTTCTATTTATTTTAAAGATGTAGATAATATAGATCTTAGGGCAATTAAAATTTCTAAAGATTTAAACATTAACCCTCAAAAAGTTTTAGATACAATTAAGGATGTAAAAAAATATAATGATGTCCTTAAAAATTCTCCTTACCTAGTCACTACCCCCATAATTGATAATGATAAAATTCTAGCAAAGCATCATATTTCTGTACCTATTTTTTCGGATTTATATTATTTTTTCAGAATTTTTGAAGAACAAAATAAAGTCTATTGGCTATTACAAGATCCTAAAATTTACAATAATGAAAAAAAATCTGGTTATGCTTTATCAACAGGTTGTGGTGGATGGGATTATACTGAAAATAAAGATGGCACCTATAAAATTAGTTATACATTAATTTTTGATATTGATACGTATCCTAACTGGATTGTCAATTATCTTAATTACTACAGTTTATTAAATGTATATAATGATGTTATCAAAGCTGCAAAAAATAAGGTATCTTAGTTAAATATTTTTTTAATTTATGATATGGATAGTATTGTTATTTTAATTATAGCAGCATTTATTACTTCTTCTATTTCTGCAGTTCTTGGAATGGGTGGAGGCATCATTCTGCTTGGTATAATGGCCATTGTTATACCAGAAGGCTACAAAGTTATTGCATTACATGGAATGGTACAACTATTTAGTAATACAACTAGAACTTTTATATTCCGAAAGAATCTTAATAGTAAATTAATCTATCAGTTTTTAAATGGAGCATTTATAGGTGTTTTGATATCTGCACTTATTATAATTTTCCTAATAAATTATTTTAATGTACAATCAGCTAATCAAATCAAAGTAGAAGTTTTAAAACCTTTTATTGGATTGTTCATTGTATGGTATTTATTCTTAAAAGGTCCCAAAAAAGAAAAAAATATTAACACCTTTCTCCCTGTTGGTATAATTGCAGGGATAAGTTCAATTTTTGTAGGTGCTGTCGGGCCTTTAATTGCTCCTTTTTTCTTGAGAAAAGATTTTACAAAAGAAAATATTATTGCAAATAAAGCTGCTAGCCAAATGATTACTCATTTATCTAAGATACCTTTATTTATATATTTTTTTAACATGAATTATAGTGCTGAGCTTAAAACACTAGTTCCTCTAATTATATCTGTATATATTGGAACTAATTTTGGCAAGAGAATTCTAAATTTCATACCAGAAAAATTGTTTAAAAAGTTATTTAAAATTACACTACTAATTATAGCGTTAAGACTTATTTTAGGTTATTAATTATTATTTAAATTCAATTAACTCAACTTCGAATACTAGAGTAGCATTAGGTGGAATTACACCTCCTGCACCTCTTGCACCATAACCTAATTCTGGCGGTATAATTAAAGTCCTTTTTCCTCCTTTTTTCATATTTAGGAGGCCCTCTTCCCAACCTTTAATAACTCTATTTTCACCAAGAGTAAAATTAAAAGGTCTTGCTCTGTCATGAGAGCTATCAAATTTTGTCCCATCTGCTAAAAAGCCAGAATAATGAACAATTACCATATCACCAGCTTTTGTTTTTTCATCCCCTTCTCCGGAAATATGTTCTAAATACCTTAAACCACTTTCTGTAGTAATTTCTTCCGCAGGTAATGAAAAATCAGCATCAACAAATGGTTTTTGAATATCAAATAATTCAACTTCAAAAATTAAAGTAGAGTTTGGAGGTATTGTGCCCATATCTCTATTTCCATAGGCTAAATCAGGGGGAATAATAAATTTAAACTTTGATCCGACAGGCATTAATTGCAAACCTTCCGTCCACCCTTTAATAACTTGATTTAAACCAAATGTAATAGTTTGACCTCTATCTACTGAAGAATCAAAAACAGTACCATCAGTTAATGTGCCATGATAGTGAACTTCAACTTTATCTGTTGCAGATGGTTTATCACCTTTCCCTAAAGTTATTATCTCATATTTTAATCCGGAATCAGTTGTATAAAACTTATTTTCTTTATCAGAATTACTACTCATTTTTGTTGCACCTTTTTTATTTTTCATTTTATCTGCACCACTTTTATCAAAAGCATAATACATGCTTACACTAATTAAAATTATACTTAAACCTAGTAATGGAGCATTTCCCATTAAAGATTTAAAACTATTAAATATATTTTTTTTCATGATACTATCTCCTCAACTAATAACACTATATCAATTACATTTATTATATTATCATTATTCATATCAGCAACCATAATTTGGTTTTCATTAAAATCTATTATATTTAAAATATAATTCATTAAATAAACAACATCTAATACGTTAATTAAAGAATCTAAATTTACATCCCCTTGATTAAAATTTTGTGGAAAATAACATCTTTGTATTAAAGAGTCATCAATAATAAATGGATTTGGATAATCTTGATATATTGCGATTTTGTTTGTTCTTATAATTTCCTGATTATTGATTGGATCATTCATATGCCAATCATATAAAATTTCTTTTTGTATATTGAAAAAATTTTGATCTGCTGCATCAGAATACATAGTATAAAAATAAAAAATAGATCTGGCAATATCACCTTTCATATCTTCTCTAGGCTCAAAAACACCTGATGCACTTTCAGAATATTCATTAATATTTTGTGATGGGGGATTAGATAAATCATATTCTAGCCAATACCAATGATTAACTTGTGAATCAACTGCTTCACCAAATGGATTATTCCCTCTTGATGAGTTAACATTTCGTTTGCAAGGTCTTAAATGATGCATATCAGATTTCATTGGGCTTTGAGATGCCCCTAAACTTTGAGGCCAGACATGCTCACAATCTATACCATTTTCATATAGATGAGTACTTGGATCTACTCCATTTGGTAATTGAACAGAATAGTTTGTATAAACACCTTTTACTTGTCCATCTATTTTATCTACTTCAGCATACAATACATCTCTAGCATTATTATAACTTAAAACATTTGATGGTTTAAAATTATCAATGACAAATTCAATTAAATCATCTCCTTCTAAACCTTGTCCAATTGTATCTTGACATATTGCTAGTGATGTTATTATTAAAAATATATATTTTTTCATATCGCTTTATTTTATAATAGTAAATTATCCGTTATATTTATATAATATAATATAGTGACATTCATCAATCTTAAAATATGATTTTCGACACAGTTAACATAATTAAAAGCTATCCATGGTTAATTAAAAAAGAATTACCCATGATTATTTCATCAAATTATGATGGATTAATTTCTGCTTCTTTATTGTATCACTATTTTGGTTGGAATTTAGTGGGTTATTATAACCATGAGTCTCTTTGGATATCTGATGAAGCCATTAAGAGAAAAAAAGAAGTTATATGGGTTGATTTAAATATTTTACCTAAACAAGGGAAAGCTATTGGAGGGCAAATAGTTTCAGTTGATGGATATATACCTAATGGATTTGAAACTTCATGCAATCCAAATATTTTAAATGGTTTAACATCTGAAAACTTTACTTCGAAATTTCCTTTTTCTACGTTGATTTTTTTAATGTGGCTTCATAATATTGAAATTCCTAAGAACGATATTTCAAAATTACTCATTTTAAATAGTGATGCTTCTTGGTTAAAATGGCAGCATTATAGTGAGAACTGTAAAAAATGGATAACTATGTTATCTAATTATGATTGGAAAAGTTTATTTAAAGATGTTGATAATAAAAATTTCGATAAAAAAATTGATCAAATTTTATATCCAGAATTATTATCAATAAGTAAACTAAAAAAATATGGCAAATTATCAAGTAAATATTTAAATCTTAAAAACAGAGAATTTCTAATTAATCCTGATTGGGATGATGATTTAATTCATCATTTTTTTAATTTAATTTCTACACACATGAATTGGTCAAATCCTCAAGTTCCTCATATTATCAATAGAATTGATGGACAAAAAAATACAATATCATTGAAAGAGGTTAAAAAAATTGGGCTTAATCAATTTATAGATCAAAAAAATATTTTTTCATATGCTATAACATCACCCCAAAAGTTCAGTTATACTAGTTTTGGTAAAACTAAGAAAAGAATAATAGATGGAAAAAATTGAAGATTTAGAAAATCAATATGGAAAACCTGACATATTGATTGATAGTTCAAATGAAAATTCTACTAGATATGCTATTTGGGGATTTGATGAAGTTTTTAAAATATATCAAAATTCTTCGTATTTAAATGATAAACTAATTTCTGGCGAACCACTAGAAAATTTTCAAAAAATTATTAATAAATGGAAAAAATCAGATCATTTTATTTCATGTATAGGATTTTTATCATATGAATTAAATGAAATTATATATAATCATCTTAATTTTCAAAAAAGGTTAAAAGAAAATGATTTCCCATTATTATGGTTTTGTAAGCCAAAATTAATTCGGGAATATAAACTAGATTATTCATATCAGTCTGATTTACAGATTGAACTAAAGAAAATTGATGATATTATAGATTATAATTCTTACTCAAAAGATATTGAAAAGATAAAAAATTATCTTAAAAATGGAGACGTTTATCAAATAAATTACACTTCACATAAATCATTTGAATCTCATAATATTGATACTTATGATTTATATAAAAAATTGAGATATGAAATAAAACCAAAAGAAGGTTTTTATATTCATTCAGATGATTTTGATATATTATCTTTTTCTCCCGAATTATTTTTAAAAATTAAAGATCAAAAAATATCAACATTTCCTATAAAGGGTACTAGGCCAAGCTCTAATGATCGTACTCAAGACTCTTTATATAAATTAGATTTAAAAAACAGTCTTAAAGATAAAGCTGAACATTTAATGATAGTTGATTTATTAAGAAATGATTTAGGTAAGATATGTCAAACTGGTTCTGTTCAAGTTAATGATTTATATAAAATTGAAACTTTCAAAACTGTGCATCATATGGTAAGCAAAGTATACGGAAAATTAAAAGATAACATTTCTGAAATAGAAATAATTAAGGCCCTTTTTCCTGGAGGTTCAATCACAGGAGCTCCAAAAGAGAGTGCAATGAAAATTATAAATTTACTTGAATCGAATAAAAGAAATATTTATACTGGATCAGCAGGTTACATATGTAAAAATGGCGATATGTATTTTAATATTTGTATTAGAACACTTTTGAAATATTTAGGTGTATTTGAATATGGTATTGGAGGTGGTATAGTTTGGGATTCAGATCCTAAAGATGAATGGGAAGAAGCAAATCAAAAAAGTAAAATTTTAGAATTAATATGATTTCATATTACAAAAATAGATTTATAAATCTTAATCAAGCAGAAATTAATTTAAATATATTAAGAGGAATCGGAATATTCGAAACGGTCAGATTTATAAATGGGAAATTAATTTTTTTTGATGATCACATAAACAGATTATTTTCATATAATAATTTTTTTGATTTTAATGGACTAGATAAAAAACAAATATTTGATATTGCGACAGAAACAATTAATAAAAATAATTTAAAAGATGGTTTAGCAAAAATTATTTTCGTTCCAAAAAATGATTTTTCAAAATTAGAATTTTATATTATAATTCGTAAAGTACCAAAATTAAAAAGCGATTCCGTAAAAATTGATTATTTTAGCGAAATAAAATATCCAGTTTTAAGATTTAATCCAGGATTTAAATCTTTATTTTATTTTGGTAACTTTTTAGCTATTAAGGATGCACGATCAAAAAATATTTTTGAACCTATATTTTACAATAAAGAAAATATAATAACAGGTGGTGCGATTAAAAATATTTTTTTTATTAAAAATAATAGTGTTTACACACCAAACTTAGATTTAGGTATTTTAAACGGTATTACAAGATTTAAAATTATTAATATATTAAAAGAAAATAAATTTAAAATTTTTGAATCAAAAATTGAATATTCAGATGTAAATAATATGGATGAAGCTTTTTTGACTTCATCAACATATGGCATATTGCCTTGCTATTGGGAAAATTGGCAATCCAATTATAAAATTACGAAAGAATTAAAAAATCACTATAATCAAATCTTAAAAATGGAGTACATTTAAGTATGAATTTTAATACAATTTTTGAAAATAAATTAGATCAAGTTTCAAAAGAATCACTTCATGAAAAAATTAAAAATGATTTCATTGGTATTGACACTCAATACACTGTTGTTTCAGGTGAATCGATTAAAAGAACATATTTAGATTCAACTGCTTCTACTTTAATGATGGGCCCAGCATACAGAGTAGCTTCTGAGTTTTTAAATCATTATTCGAATACTCATTCACTAATGCATTTTAGTGCCAAAATAGCAACTAAAACATATGACTGGATTCATAATAGAATGTTAGATTTTGTGCAGGCTGATAAAAAGGAATATACGTGTTTTTTTTCAGGCTCAGGTACAACTTCTGGAATGAATAGAATTGCAAGGACTCTAAATCAATACAGACCTTCAAAAGATATGGTACTAGTTTCAATTATGGAACACCATTCTAATGATTTACCACATCGTAAACACGGAGGTGAAGTTATGCATATTCCAGTAGATACTCATGAGTCAAAAATGGGCTGCATTGATATGACTTTATTAGAAAAATATCTTATCAAATATTCAAATAGAGTCAATTATGTTTCTGTCACTGGAATCAGTAATGTTACTGGGATAATTAATCCCATCAATGATGTTGCAAAACTAGCGCATAAATATGGTGCATATATAATTGTTGATGCAGCACAATTAGCAGCCCATGTTCCAATCCGTATGAGTGGCTTTTCTGATCCAGATATGAATATAGATGCATTAGTGTTTTCTGGTCACAAAACTTATGCACCTGGATCACCAGGTGTTGTTATTGCAAAAAAATCATTTTTATCTGAAATAGAGCCTGATGAAGTTGGCGGTGGAATGGTTGATAGAGTTTTTCCTGATAATTATTATATTACAAAGAAATTTCCAGATAGAGAAGAAGCTGGAACCCCTAATATACTTGGAGCAATTACACTTGGGGCAGCTATTCATGTTTTAGATTCAATTGGAATGGATACTGTTTTAAAAGAGGATATGGAATTAACGAATTATGCTCTTCAAAAGATGTTAAATATTCAAGATGTTGTAATATATGGAGAAACCTCAACCGAAAAATGTCCGAGAGCGGGAACAATATCATTTAATATTAAATCAATGGATCACGGATTAGTTGCTGCTTCCTTAAATGATTATTTTAATATTGCTGTTAGAAATGAATGTTTTTGTGCCCACCCATATGTTGAAAAAATGTTAGAGCTAACACATAAACAGCAACAACAAGAAGCTAAATGTAAAACTAATCAATCTGATTGGAATATTGAACCATGGATGGGAATGGTTAGAGCAAGTTTTGGCATTTATAATACTTTGCAAGATATTGATTATTTTATTGATTCTCTTAAACATATTTCTGAAAATAAAGAATATTATAAATCTCAATATACTTCTATAGGTAATGGAGATTATCAACATAAAACATTTAAATTTTCTAGTAAACAATATTTTAAACTGAGCGATTCAATATCTAATGAATTATTAGATTTAATCTCTAGATGAAAGATATTGAAAAAAAAATTAATGATTTAGTTGAAACAATTCATATGCACAATATTCATTATTATGTTTATGATAATCCAACTATTTCTGACTATGAATATGATATTTTAGTTAAACAATTAGAATCTTTAGAAAAACAATTCCCAAATCTTATCTTAAAAAATAGCCCAACACAAAGAGTTGGAGCTAAGCCTTTATCAAATTTTAAACAAGTTAAACATAGAATTCCAATGCTATCGCTTTCAAACGCAATGGATGAAGATGAATTAAAATCTTTTGATAAGCAAATGATTAAAGGTTTGAATAATGATAATATAGAATACATAGGAGAACCAAAATTAGATGGTTTAGCTGTAGAATTAATTTATGAAAATGGTTTCTTTGTTAAAGGCTCAACAAGAGGTAATGGTTTAATTGGTGAAGATATAACCGATAATCTAAAAACTATTAAAAATATTCCACTAAAATTAAATATGAATTTTGAGATACCAAAAATTTTAGAAGTTAGAGGGGAAGTATTTATAAATCATAAGAATTTTATCAATTTAAATAAATCTAGATTAGCAGCAGGTAAATCAATTTTTGCAAATCCTAGAAACTGCGCAGCGGGCAGTTTAAGACAATTAGATTCAGCAATAACTGCAAAGCGTCCACTTGAAATTTATTGTTATGGTTTAGGTTATATAGAGCAAAAAAATTTTAAGTCGCAAAATGAATTTTTAAAAATTTTATTTAATTGGGGCCTTCCTGTTAATTCTGAAGCACAGGTTGGAAAAGGATTTAAATTTCTTAAAAAATATTTTAATCATATACAATCAAATAGAGACAATTTAGAGTATGACATTGATGGAGTTGTATTTAAAGTTAATTCTTTTGATTCTCAAAAAATATTAGGAGCTAGAAGTAAATCTCCAAGATGGGCAATTGCGGCTAAACTTAAATCTGTGCAATCCACAACTATCATTGATGATATAATTATTAGTGTTGGGAGAACAGGCGCAATAACACCTGTTGCTAAATTAAAGCCTGTAAATGTTGGAGGAGTGACGGTTTCAAATGCAACCTTACATAACCAAGATGAGATAGATAAAAAAGATATACGCATTGGAGATACAGTCTTAATTCAAAGGGCAGGAGATGTTATACCTGAAGTAGTAAAAGTCATAAAAGAAAAGAGAACTTTAATACAAAAAAGGTATATAATTCCTGATGAATGTCCAAGCTGTCAATCAAAGATACAGAAACTTGATGATGAAGCAAAAGCAAGGTGCATCAATTATAGTTGTTATGCACAATTGGAAGGAAGAATAACTCATTTTGTTTCTAAAAATTGTATGGATATAGACGGGTTAGGAAATAAAATTATTTTATTATTAATTAAAAATAAATTGATTACAAACGTATCTGACTTATATAAATTAAAAGAATCACAAATTTCTACATTAGATAGAATGGGCACAAAATCTGCAATGAACATAATTAATGCGATTAATGGTTCAAAAAAAACTACAATGTCTAGATTTTTAAATGCATTAGGTATTCGAAATGTTGGTGAACATCTATCTAAAACATTAGAAACATATTTTAATGGAGATATAGAGAGACTAATATGTTCTGACTATCAACAGTTAATTCAAATTAATGAAATTGGTGAAATTGTAGCTCAATCAATAATTGATTTTTTTCAAGATTCAGATAATATAGATATTATAAATTCTTGTTTTGAATTAGGAGTTAATTTTATTAAACCTGAAATAAAATCAGGACTACTTTTAGATAAAATTTTTGTTTTATCAGGGACATTGAATTCATTTACAAGAAATGAAGTTAAAAATATAATAATTGATAATGGAGGTAAAATTTCTACATCAGTTTCTACTAAAACTGATTTTTTGTTAATAGGTAGTAATCCAGGTTCCAAATATATTAAAGCACAAAAATTAAATACTAAAATTATAGATGAAAATTTTTTTAAGGAGATGATTGATGAATGATAATGAAATAAGTGTTCAATCTTTAGAAAGAAAAATAAATAACAAAGATAATTTTTTATTAATAGATGTAAGAGAGAAGCACGAGGTAGACATTTGTAAAATTTCTGAGTCAGTTCACATTCCAATGAGTCAAATTCCTGAAAATATTTCAGAAATTAATGCATCTAATGATATAATTGTAATGTGTAAGTCTGGAATAAGATCACATAAAGTATGTGAATATTTAAGAGAACAAGGCTTTTCTAATGTTTATAATCTAGAAGGGGGCATTATAAAGTGGGCTCTTGATATAGATACTAAAATGAAAATATATTAAATGCCGTTTGCTTTTTTTGGTGAAATATGTGGTTTAATTGCTGCAGTTTTATGGAGTTCAACGGTTATTCTTCTAAGAGTTAGCAGTAATCAGATAACCCCCTTTTTAATTAATCCCATAAAAAATTCAATAGGTTTAATTTTATTTTTAATATTATTTTCATATTTTGAAATTCCATTTTGGTATCAATTAAATGACTTTTCAGATTATCTTAAAATTATTATTAGTGGTTCTCTTGGTATGGCTTTAGGCGATACAATTTTCATTTATGCTTTAAGTAAAATTGGTGCTAACAGAGTTGCAATAGTTGATTCATTCTCGCCTTTTATAATATATTTTTATTCTATTTTAATGTTAAATAATCAAACATTATCATACATGCAATTTTTAGGTTTTATTATTGCAATTTTTGCAATTTTAATTCTGACTTATGAAAATGATTACGATGATATTAATTTTAAAGTAAAGAGAAATGGCATATTATTAGTTTTATTTGCAATGAGTTGTACTGGTTTTGGGGTTGTTTTATTAAAATCAGTATTGAATGAAATAAAAGATTACAGCATCAAATTTAATTTATGGGTCACTGTTTTCAGGCTAGTACCAGGTGTAATTATTTCATGGATTATTTTTATGTTCCAAAAGGATAAAAGTCAACTTTTAAGACCATTAAAAGATAAGAAAAATTTTAAAATTTTAATTTATGCATCAATTTTAGGACCCTTTTTAGCACTAGGTTTTTGGATTTTAGGTTACGCTTATATTGATAAGCCATCTATAGCTAGTATTATATCTCAAATGTCTGTTGTATTTATCGCTATTTTATCAGCAATTTTCTTAAAAGAGAGAATAACAAAAATAAAATTATTATCAATTATTTGTGCATTTATTGGAGTAACAATTACGGCGCTATTTAACTGAAATTTATATTTTTATTTCTATAGATTCTGATATATTTGATGGACCACTTAGCCATACTTGCTGCCAATTTTTATCAAAAGAAATATTTAATTCTCCACCAGGAACTGTCACTTTTAAAGGTGACTTAATTAATTTTTTTTCGTATGCATAAAATGCACAAGCCACTGATCCAGTACCACAGGACATTACCATACTTTCAACACCTTTTTCGTATGTGTAAACTATCATATGATTTTTATCAATAATTTTAAAAAAATTAACATTTACACCCTCAGGTTTAAAAGTTTTATGATTTCGTATTTTCGGACCGTACTCTTTAACAATATTTTCATTTACAACATTTGTTAAAACTGCAAAATGTTTCGCACCGGAATCAACGAATCTTCCTTTATAATTAAATAATTTTATTTCATCGGTTTTAAAATTAGGAGTTTTAAAAGATAGAGATATATTATTTGAATTTTTAATATTTAATTTATGAGGTCCATCACCAGATATAAATGTAATATTCTTACTACATTTTTTAGTTTTCCACATTAATAGACCAGCACATCTAGCACCATTAGCACACATTGTTTCCCATGTACCATCATTGTTAAAATAATCCATTTTAAAATCATAATTTTCTATATCTGAAATTAATAACAAACCATCTGTTTTAAATTTATTACATATAAATTTTATATTTTTTATAATTTCATTATGATTATGATTATCATAAATAATTACAAAAGTATTTTTGGTACCATCTGATTTAAAAATTTTTATATTCATTTGTACTAATAATATATAATAAATTATATAGTATTTTTATATAAGAAAGTACCTATGGAAAAATTTTTTAATTTTAGTATAACGACTTTTCGAAATAGTATATCATCAGCTCTACCCTATATTTTAGTTTACAGCTTAACAAATATATTAATTTCTTTTTTCATACAATTTCCTGAATTAAATGAAGACCTAGAATCTAGTATGGGTTCTTTTGATAAAAATCTATTTACATATTTAGTAATTATTTTTTTATTAAGAAGCATTTATGATATATCAATTTTAAAGTTGATTATATGTAAGATAAAAAAACAGAAAATTATATTTAATATTGCTTCAATGTTAAATTATCTTTTTAGAGTAATGTTTATTGATATTTTTTGGATTTTCATTCCAATAGCTTTAGCATTATTATTTTTTGCTTTTTTAGGTAGTTCTATGATTGATTATTTTTTTGTTTTAATTCCAATTTTTTATTTGATTACTTATTTTTCAAAATATTTAATTATAGATGAAAATCAAGGTGTTATTGAAAGTATTTTAACTAGCTATTATATGATTAAATCAAATTTTATTGATTTTACCAAATTGGTATCTATCAATATATTAATGTTATTTATAATTTTTTATACCATTGTATTAATAGGATCTTTTTTTGAGAACTTGCTAACAATTATTATAAACATACAATTTTATTTTTTAACAATATTTAATGTCTATTTTTATTTTTCATTAAAATCATTAAATAATGAAGGAACTGAAAGTGAATGAAATACAAATTAAAATAAAGAATTTAATCAGTGAAAATATTAATATGATTGATTTTCAGATAATAGATGAATCACATAAGCATGCAAATCATAAAAAAGATACTAGTGGCGGACATTTCAAGTTATTTATTGTATCAGATGATTTTGAGAATATGACTTTAATTAATAGGCATAAATTAATTTATGATTGCTTAAACAGCATGATGAAAAAGGATATTCATGCAATCTCTATGAAATTAATAACCAATCAAGAATTCAATAATTAATTATTTGTCACACTTACTATAACCGCAAGCCATACAAGAATCACATCCGTTTTCTGTTTTTAATGCTTTTGCACCACATTCAGGACAAATTTTAAAAGCATCATTCTCTACTTTATTTTTTTTTTTTGCGCTTGTAGAACTTGATTCAGATGAAACTAAATTTGTATTTGTTTTAGGAATAAAGTTATCAGGCTTTTCTAGAATATCAACATCATAGAAAAATCGTTCTATTACATCTGCAATTTCTGCATAAAAAGAATGATAGTATTTTCCTTCTTTAAATGAACCTCCATTTGGATCAAAAATTCCTTGTAATTCTTCAAGAATGAATAATGGGTTTGGAGATCTTCTAAAAATTGCAGAAATTAATCTTGTTAAAACAACATATTCAGGTGCCCTAGTTAAATCTTTTGAATTAATAAATATTTCAATTGGTCGAATTTGATCATCATGCTTTATATAACTCATAGTTATAAAAACAGAATTTTTAATAAAAGCACTTTTAAGTTTATATACTTTTGCATCTACTACATCAGGTCTTACACTCTTAGGATCCACTTTATAAGGATGTTGTACTTTTTCTGCTACCTCTTTAACTATTGTGTTGTTTGATAGTTTAAGCATTTTTGGCCTCCATAACTTTGGTCTTCACATTTGAAGGCTGATTGTTTGATTGTTTGTTCCTATTCATATGATGATATAGAGTTGTAAGCCTACCATCATCTGTTTTGATAACATGATCACCATTAACAGTAACTTTTTCACCTTCTTCATTGACAAGCTCAAATTTCTTATCTTTATATTCTTGAAATGCTGTAAGTTGATTTTCAACACTTAATATTGGGAACCTACTTCCATCCCTATATATTGTAACACCTTTTAATTTTTTCTGCCATGCCATAAAATATATATCGGATATAACTTCAGGCTCAACATCTTCTGCTAAATTAAGAGTAGATGAAATACTATGGTCAATATATTTTTGAATGATACCTTGAAGTTTAACTCTTTTTTCTGGTACTATAGAATGTGCTGTCCTAAAAAAGTATTCTGGTAAAATATCTTCTTCTTCTTTTGTAGCATCTAAATCCATTAAGTCCATATACGCTTGAATAGTAGCATGAAAAACTTTAAACCTTTTATTAAATGATTCGGATCTTCTTGTATAGGATACAGCGAAAATAGGTTCAACACCGCCAGATACGCCTATGTAATTTTTCCCATTAATTTCATAGCCTAAAACAATATTTGAAATAGAACCTGTAGGGGCAATTGACATAATAGCTATATTTCTTAAACCATTTTTAGATATTAAATTTTTTGTTTCATCATTTAATGCTTCTTGATAAAATGGACATTCTCTATACCCTTCTAATTTAAATATTGGTGATTCTCCTTTTTCTTTCGCAAGTAAAGCTGATGCCGAATAAGCAGCATTAGTTATAAATCTCATAACTTCTTCAACACAATCAATTCCAGCATCGGAATCATATGACATGCCTAACTGATTTAACATATCGGCTATGCCCATTACTCCTAAACCTAGTCTTCTAGTTTCTTTTGCAGCTAATCTTTGTTTTTCCAGAGCATTTAAATCTTCATTCCATGTTACAACATTATCAAGAAATCTAACTAGTAATTCAGTTGACTCAGCTAGATGATCCCAATTTATTCTAGCATTATTTTCATAACCATCAATAATAAATCTTGATAAATTTAAAGAACCAAGATTACATGCTCCACCATCTTCTAAAGGTACTTCTGCACAAGGATTTGTACTTATTATTGGTCGGCCAACATAATTTGATGGTGAGTAATCAGACATTGTACTCCAAAAAATAATACCAGGCTCTGCAGTTTTATAATTTCCTTCAACAAACTCATCCCAAATCGATCTTGCTTTTACTAATTCTTTTATATCACCAGTTTCTGGGCTATTAAAATAAAGCATAAAATCACCAGCTTGCCTTAAACATAATTCGTAATCGCCACAATTTACAACATAGTCGCCAAATTTATTTCTGCACTTTAAATCATGGACCAATTTTTTGCTAATTTTTTGGTTATGATTTTCTTTTACCCATTTCTTCATCTCAGAAAAATCTTCAAAACTTTTTAATAATTCATACTCGTCAATTTTTTTAGAAGGCATTTTAACTGAGAAATGATCGTAATTATTCACATTTTTCTTATTAGCTTTATTTTTATGCATATAAATTAAATATTCATTATTTAAATATTTTCTTTCTTCATCTACTGCAGTCATAAATTCATCACTAACTTTAATTGAAATATTAGCAAACCTAACCTGAGTATTTTCCATGACTTGCTTTTTTATAGTTTCTAATTCTGAATCTTCAAACAATCCAGTCCAACTACATTGCTCTACTATTTGATTTGTAACCCAATTTGGTGTTTTTTTAACTTTTAAAAAATGCTTTACATCAGGATGCTTTACATCAATAGTTAGCATTAACGCACCCCTTCTTCCACTTTGACCAATTAAACCTGTAGTTAGAGAATAAAGCTCCATAAATGAAACTGCACCTGTAGAGCTATCAGCCGCATTATGTACTATAGCATCTTTGGGTCTAAGACATGATATATCCACGCCAATTCCACCACCATACGAATATGTTCGTGCACATTCAAAAGCTGTTTTATATATTGAATCAATATTATCTGAATCTATTTGTGATACAAAACAGTTTGCTAGTGTTTTTAATCTGTATAAGTCACCAGCACCAGCCAAAACTCTTCCTCCAGCAATGAATTTTCCCTCAAAAAGTTGATCATAGAATCTTTGGGAAAACTCTTTTTGTTTACTTGGTGTATCCTCAACAGTAGATAAAAAAGAAGCCAATCTTTTAAAAACATCTTCTGGTTTTTTTTCAATTAGTTCATTATTTAAATCTTTTACGTAGTATTTTTTTGAATAAATATTTTGCGCTAACTCATTATCATCTAAATAATTTTCATGAGTCTTAACAATGTTATTATCTTGGAGGTCTTCAATATACTCATATAATTTTTTGTATGTGTTAATTCGTTTTTTACCTATGAGTTTTACACTTTTTCCATCATGGGAAAACATTTGAGAGAAATCTTTCATTTTATACCTGGCGCTCCTTTCGCATTTATAAATTATTTTGTATGGTTGTTCAATTGAACTTTCAGGCTAAACCACTTTCTCGTCGGGGATTAAGAGTAAAACACATACAAGATGTAGTAATAAGCACTAAAAATATACTTTATATTGTGGTCATGCGGCAAACACTTTTTTTAAAAAAAAGATACTTTTTTTTATTTTATAAGGAGAAATTTACAAAAAAAATTATTAGATTATATCTTGAAAATACAATACTATTTTAATCAACAAAAAAAAATCTATGGACAAAGCAAAACTCATTATAAAAGAAAAGACAATTGAACTGCCTATTATTGAAGGTACAGAAAATGAAAAGGCAATTGATATAACAAAATTAAGAAAAGAAACTGGTTTCATAACAATTGATCCAGGTTTTGGTAATACTGGTTCATGTATAAGTAATATTACCTTTATTGATGGTGAAAAGGGTATTTTGAGATACAGAGGATATCCCATCGAAGATTTAGTAGAAAAAACAACCTTTACTGATTTGTCATATTTATTACTTTATGGTGACTGTAAAAATCCAGATGAAATAGTAAAATTTAAAAAAAGTTTAAGAAAACATGCAGTTATTCATGAAGACATGAAACGTTTTTTTGATGGATTTCCTCCAAATGCACACCCTATGGCGATTCTTTCATCAATGGTAACAGCCTTATCTTCTTATCACCAAGATGATAGTGACTTAACACAGGAAGAAGCAATTGATTTAAATATAGTTAGACTTTTAGCTAAAGTTAAAACTATTGCTGCGTATTCATATAGAAAGTCACATGGATTACCATTTATATATCCAGATACTGAACTTGGATATGTGGAAAATTTTTTGCATATGATGTTTTCTGATTCACAAGAAGAATATCATAACGAAGAAGTGATTGTTGAAGCTCTTAATCTCCTTTTAATACTTCATGCTGACCATGAACAAAATTGTTCAACCTCAACTGTTAGGATGGTTGGTAGTAGCAAAGCAAATTTATACGCTACAATCTCAGCTGGCATTTCAGCTCTTTGGGGGCCTCTGCATGGTGGAGCCAACCAGGCTGTTATAGAAATGCTTAAAATGATAAATAACGATGGGGGTGATTATACTAAATACATAGAAATGGCCAAAAATAAAGATTCCTCATTTAGATTGATGGGATTTGGGCATAGAGTTTATAAGAATTACGATCCAAGAGCTAAGGTAATTAAAAATATGGCTGAAAAAATTTTAAATAAATTAAAAGTTAAAGATCCTCTACTTGATATTGCTAAAAAATTAGAAGAAATAGCATTAAGTGATGACTACTTTGTGAAAAGAGGACTATACCCGAACGTAGATTTTTATTCTGGTATTATATATAGGGCAATGGGCTTCCCAACTAATATGTTTACTGTTATGTTTGCATTAGGTCGATTACCTGGCTGGCTATCTCATTGGAGAGAAATGACATTAGATCCATCAAGCAGAATAAATAGGCCAAGACAAATTTATACAGGAATCCCAAAAAGAGATTATAAATGAAATCTTATCTAGAATTGGTTGAACATGTTTTAGAACATGGTGTATTAAAAGAAAATCGTACTGGTACTGATACACTAATGTCATTTGGATACCATTATAAAGTTGATTTATCAAAAGGTTTTCCTCTTTTAACAACCAAAAAAATTTTTTTTAAATCAGTAATACATGAATTGCTTTGGTATTTATCTGGAGAGACTCATATTCGAAACCTAAGAAAACATACTAAAATTTGGGATGCATGGACATCAGAATCAAAAAATTGGGAAGTTGGAAAAATGTATGGCTATCAATGGGTTAATTGGGAAAAATTTGATAAAGATAAAAAAACAGGACTGATAAAAAAAAGTCATATCAATCAAATTGATGAAGCAATTAAATTAATTAAAAATAATCCTAATTCAAGAAGAATAATAGTTTCTGCATGGAATCCTGCAGTATTAGATGAAATTGCATTACCAAGCTGTCATGCATTTTTTATATTCAGTGTTGTAAATAATAAATTAAATTGCCATCTAACTCAAAGAAGTGGTGATATTGCATTAGGAATACCATTTAATCTTGCATGTTATGCTACCTTAACTCAAATGATTGCTCAAGAAACTAATTTAGAGTTGGGGGAATTTTCTCATTATATTAATGATGCTCATATATATGTAAATCATATTGATGGAATGAAAGAGCAACTAAAAAGACAACCATATGATTTACCAAATTTAAAAATTAATAAAAAACCTTTCTGGGATTTAAAATTTGATGATTTTATTTTAGAAAATTATAATCATCATCCTGCTATTAAATTTCCTGTTGCAGTTTAATGGAAATTCATTTAATCTGGGCACAAGATACGAATGGTGGTATTGGTAAAGATGGAAAGCTCCCATGGCATGTATCTGAAGACCTTCAAAATTTTAAAAAAATTACATCAAATCATCCTGTGATTATGGGTAGAAAAACTTGGGATTCATTACCAATCAAACCATTACCAAAAAGACGAAATATTATTTTATCAAAATCAACTTTTGAAGGTTTAGAAGTTTATAATAATGTGCAACAATGTATTAAAGAATTGAAACAAAGTAATATTGAAAAAATTTTTGTTATTGGTGGCTCTTCTATTTATGAACAATTTTTTGAGCATGCAACTCATCTACATATAACCATTATTAATTTAAGCACAGATAATATTGATACTTTTTTCCCAAAAGATATTAATCAGATTAAAAATTTTTTTTCAATAAATTCTAGAATGGATTTGTCAAAAAAAGCACAATATACATGTTGGACTAAAAATGAAAATTAAAAAAGATATTGTAGTAGTTGGATCAGTTGCATTTGATGATGTTAAAACTATTAAAGGAGATCACAAACGTCTTTTGGGAGGCTCTGGAACGTATTTTTCAATTGCATCTTCTCTATACACTAAAGTTCATTTAGTTGGAGTTATAGGTGATGATTTTGATGAACATTATATTAATATGTTGAACTCAAAGTCAATCTCTACAAAGTTTTTAAGCCGTCAAAAAGGATCAACATTTCATTGGGGTGGCGTTTACAGTGATGATTTTAGTACTAGAGAGACATTATTTACAAAACTTGGTGTTTTTGAAAATTTTAATCCACAGATAAAAAACACATCTTTTAATAAACCTATTTTATTTTTAGCAAACATTCAACCTGAATTACAAATGCAAGTCATTCAACAAATAGAAAGTCCTGATTTAATTGTATTAGATACAATGAATTTATGGATAGAAAACAATTTAAAAGATTTAATTGAAGTTATCAAAAAAACAGATATTCTTTTAATAAATGATGAAGAAGCTTTACAATTAACTAATCAAAATAATTTAAAAGATGCTGGCAATAAACTTCTAGAATATGATTTAAAATATGTCATTATAAAGAAAGGTGGTGAAGGTTCGATGATAATATCACCATCAAAAATTATTACAGTTCCTGCTGTTCCAGACATTGATGTATTTGACCCTACTGGAGCTGGCGATTCATTTGCTGGAGGATTTTTAGGATATTTATCTTTAAACACTGATTTTGATATTGAAGAAGCAGTTATCAATGGCACAGCTATAGCCTCTTACACTGTTTCAGATTTTGGAATCAATGGTATTAAAAATTTAAAATTAAATAATTTAGAAAAACGTATTAAATTAATTAAAGAATTAAAGAAAGGTTTTTAGCATGTTGAAATTTCTATTAGTATTATTTTCATTTATATTGTTTTCATGTAGTGGTGGAGTAAGCACAGAATATAGAAGCGCAAAAACTTATGTCAGTAATCAAGACTATGAAAATGCAGAAGCGCAATGTTTAGAAGGAATTAAAAATAATCCAGAAGATGCATTAACACCTTATTATTTAGCTTTAAGTATTTATGGAGCGCCAAATTCTTCAAAAAAAGATTATAACTTAACAGCAAAATATTTTCAGATAGCATTAGATATGGATCAAAAAGATGGCGAATTGCAAAAATTACCTGAGCCATTACCTGTTATTAACGAGAATAAGCAAGAAGTATTGTTAACTACCATTAAAGATGCAATTAATCATTACAGTTATATGATATGGGCAGAAATTTATAATGAAAGCTTTGAATTAATTCAACAAAACAAGATTGATCAGGCTATAAAAAACCTTGAGCTTGCAACTACTATTTCTCCTAATAGAGCTTTGTCTTACGATATGATGGCAAGATTATATTTTGAAAATGAACAGTATATTTTAGCCGAAAAAAATGCTAATAAAGCAATTAGCTTAGATAAAAATATGACGGATATGTATACTATTAAAGGTGAAGTAGCTAAGCAAAATGGAGATAATAATTCTGCAGAAGAATTTTTAAAACAAGCATATGATATAGCGATTAAAAATAACGAAAGTCCAGAGCAGCTTACTAATCGTATGGCCGCGTTATTTGATATTTTATTTTTAAATGATAAAAAAAATGAAGCTCTTAATTTATCAGAGGCTCTTATTGAAAATGATCCAGAAAATGTTCTTTTATATAGTAATGCAGGCGCCCTATATCAAAATATTTTATTAGATAAACAAGGAAAAGCTAATTCATTATTGTCTAAAATTGATACTTTAAACGAACAACAATTAGAAGATTTAAAATTAATTTATATAGATTGTATCGAATTAGCTGGTAAAGCTAGAGAGAATTTTTTAATGTGCAATCAATTTGAATTAGATCAAACTAAAGCTGAAGAATTTTATAGTGAAGCGAAGCGATTAAAGCTAATAGTTAATGAACTAAAATCTTATATTAGAAAAATTGATAAGAAAATAGATGAATTATAAAATTTTTTTTCTTTTATTTAAAAAGTAGAGCAGCCCTGTTTCAATTGGTTTAGAAGTTTCAAAAAGATTATAATTAATATTTAATGATTGGCACTCAGTTTTAAAGTATTTAATTAAATTTTTCATTTCTTTTTTATAATCATCTTTTATTTGCCAGGGTTCAGTTTTAATTGTACTCAAGTTTTCTAAATCTTCGAATTTGACTTGTTCATTGTAATTCAAATCTATCTCTTTTTCATCTAAAATATGAAATAAGATTACCTCTTGGTTATTATATTTTAACTTTTTAAGTGCGGAAACTATATCTTCTTTTGAATCAAATAAATCAGATATAATTATAACAAGCCCCTTCTTATTAATTTTTTCAGATGCGTAATTTAAAATAGAACTTATTTTTGTTTTATTTTTGGGTACTAAATTATTCATTATTGATAGAATAGTATTTAGATGACTTTGTGTACACTTAGGATTGATTATTTGTCTTATTTTTGAATCAAAAACATGTAATCCAACACTATCTCTCTGATTAATCATTAAATAACTTAAGCATGAAGCTAAAGTTTTAGCATACTCAAATTTGGTATTAACATTTGACGTAAAAGACATTGATTTACTAGCATCAAGAAAAATATGACACAATAAATTGGTCTCTTCTTCAAATCGTTTCACATAATATTTGTCAGTTTTACTCCATATTTTCCAATCAATATTTTTTACTTCATCACCTATTGTATAAGAACGATGTTCGGAAAATTCAACAGAAAATCCATGGAAAGGACTTTTATGAAGTCCTGTCATAAAACCTTCTACAATAAATTTTGCTCTTAATTGAAGGTTTTCAACAGTACTAATTAATTTAGAACTTAAATATTTTTGATTCATTTCATACTATCTAAAATTTCTTGAAGAATATCATCTCTAGATATATCTTCAGCTTCAGCAGTAAAGTTAGGTATTATTCTATGCCTAAGGATTGGTTTGATCATTTCTTTAACATCACTGATATTTGGTGTTGTTCTATTATTTAATAATGCATTAGCTTTTGCAGCATTTATTAGCATAGTACTTGCTCTAGGGCCAGCACCCCAATTTAACCATTTATTTTTAAATTTATTTATTTGATTTGTACGCGTCAACCTAACATAGCTAACAGCAAAATCAATAACATTATCAGCAACAGGAATATTTGAAACAAGATTTTGCCATTTTATTAAATCATCAATTTTAATAATAGGGTTAATTTTATATTCATTTATTTGTTTCATTTTTTTTACAATAGAAATTTCTTCATTATGATCAGGATAATCAATTATAAGATTAAACATAAATCTATCTAGTTGTGCCTCTGGTAACGGATAAGTTCCTTCTTGTTCAATTGGATTTTGAGTAGCAAATACAAAGAAAGGTTTTTCTAGTTCATATGTTATATTGCCAATAGTAATTTGTTTTTCCTGCATAGATTGAAGAAGAGCAGATTGAGTTTTTGGGGGAGTCCTATTTATTTCATCAGCTAACACAATATTTGAAAAAATTGGACCTTTAAAAAATTTAAACTCTCTTTGACCATTAGATTTATTTTCTTGAATAATTTCTGTGCCAGTAATATCACTAGGCATTAAATCTGGTGTAAATTGAATTCTATTAAATTTTAAATCTAGAGCTTTTGCTATACTATTAATCAGTAATGTTTTTGCTAATCCTGGAACACCTTCTAAGATGATGTGCCCCTTACAAAGTAAAGCAATAAAAATTTGATTTATAATATTTTTTTGACCAACGATGATTTTTGATATTTCATTATCAAAACTATCTTTTGCTTTAGATAATTTTTCTAAATCTTTAATATTGTCCATAATATCCTTAAAATTAACAGTCTTAAATCTATCAAATATGATAATGATGAACAAATATAATTAGGAAAAATTTTATAGTGAAAAAATATTTAAAAGGGATGAACTTAGTTGAAATAGAAGAGTTCATTAATGAAAACAATATCCCTAAATATAGAGCTAATCAAATATTTAGATGGTTATATCATAATCAAGTTTTGAAAGCTATTGATATGAATAACTTACCTAATGATTTAAAAGAGTTAATTGAAAAAAATTACGTAATTAAAACTTTAGATATTCATAAAATTGATGAATCATTAGATACCAAAAAATTTTTATTTAAAACAAAATCAGGTGATTTTATTGAATCTGTAAGTATGTTAGAAAATGATAGACACACTATATGTATTTCATCTCAAGTAGGATGTAGCGTAGATTGTGATTTTTGTGCAACAGGGAAAATGGGATTTAAGAAAAATTTAAATGCTGGTGAAATTGTTGATCAGATAATATTAGTTCAATCTCAAATAGATAATCCAATTACAAATATTGTGTTTATGGGTATGGGTGAACCTTTCTTAAATTATCAAAATGTTTTAAAAGCGGCAGATTTAATAACTCATCAAAATGGACTGAACTTTAGCTACAAACGAATCACAATTTCAACGTCTGGGATATTACCTAAAATTAAAACATTTATAAATGATAAAATTAAATACAATTTAGCAGTTTCACTGAATGCAACATTAGATTCAGTTAGAGATACACTGATGCCAATCAATAAGAAATGGCCAATTCAATCTTTAATTGATATTGCACCTGAATATAACAAAATTCATAAAAGTGGTTTAACTTTTGAATATGTATTAATAGATTCAGTAAATGATTCTTCGGACGATGCAGCTAGATTAGCTAAATTATTTAGAAATTCGGGCTGTAAGATTAATATTATTCCTTTTAATGAAATAGGAAATATGTATCAAAGACCATCAAATTATAAAATAGAAAAATTTGTGAATGTGTTAAATAATTTAAAAAAAGGTTTTACTTTACTTGTTAGATGGAGCAAAGGAACAAGTATAAATGCTGGATGTGGCCAATTAGCAATAAAAAAATGACACTTGAAATAGTTAAATATATTCAACAAAAAATAAATATTAATCTTGACCTGGCGGTTGTTTTAGGATCTGGTCTTTCTGATTTACATAAAATTTTACGTAATAAAATTATTATTAAATATGCAGATATTCCAAATTTCAGAAAAACTACAGTTAAAGGGCATGATGGAAAATTTATTATTGGTAGCTATAAAGGTATTAATATTATTTTTAGTCTTGGAAGATTTCATTATTATGAGGGTATAACAATTGAGGAAGTAGGTCTTCCCATGAAAATTTTTAAAGAACTTAATTGTAAAAATGTCATTTTAACAAATTCATCAGGCTGTTTAAACAAAAATTGGCAATTAGGTGACATAATGTTAATTAATGGTCATTTTGATTTCACTTTTAGAAATTCTAAATTGAATCCGACTCTTATAAAGGATGAAAAAATTTATAATAAAAAATTAATTAATATTGCAAAAAAAATTAAACACAAAACCAGAATAGGATATTATGGCTGGGTACTTGGACCGATGTATGAAACCAAAGCTGAAATTTATAATATGAATAATTGTGGAGTAAATGCTGTTGGTATGTCAACCATTCCTGAACTTTTAACAGCTAAAAAATATAAAATTCCAGCAATTGCTATTGCATTAATGTCAAATTATGCAGTAGGACTAACAAATGAAAATTTAACACATAATACTGTTCTAGAAAATTCTTCAAAATACAATGATAATTTTAAATTATTTTTGATTAAATTAATTTCACAGATTCATTCAGTTAAATAAGGAGTTTTATGAATAAACATCTATCATTTAGAAGTGGTAATCCAGCATTAACAAAAAATACTTTTAAAAATATTACATATTCTAATGACAATAGAATGACATTAGAGGGGACAGTAAACAAAACAATTTTAGCATTAATATTATTACTCTTTAGTGCTACCTATACATTTTCAACTCAACAAACAGGATTAATAGGCGTTGGGTTTATTGGTGGTTTTATACTGGCATTAGTCACAATTTTTAAAAAAGAATGGGCGCCATATACAGTACCAGCTTACGCAGTTCTTGAAGGTTTAGCATTAGGAGGAGTATCTTTAATCTTTGATAAAATGTACCCTGGTATTGCTCAACAGGCAATTATGCTAACTTTTGGAATATTTGGAGCATTACTTTTTGCATATAAAAGTAGAATCATTCAAGCGTCTGAAAATTTTAAATTAGGTATTTTTGCAGCAACTGTTGGAATAGGTTTAGCTTATTTTATAAATTTAATTGTTTTTTGGATATCTGGCGAACCTTTTCATTTTATGACTATTGGTCAACCTGGTTCTCCTGCACCTCTAATGAGTATAGGTTTTAGTTTATTTGTTGTACTTATTGCAGCTTTAAATTTAGTATTAGATTTTGATTTCATAGAAGAGGCATCAGAAAAAGGTGCACCAAAGTATATGGAATGGTATGGAGTTTTTGGATTGTTAGTTACATTGGTATGGTTATACCTAGAAATTCTTAGACTATTAGCTAAATTAAACTCAAGAAGAAACTAATAGTCTTAAAGTATTACTTTAAATAAAGTATTGACTTGCATTGCTTTTTATTATTAATTTATCTGTGAGTAAGAACTTTAGTTTTATTTTATGAATTTCTTACTCTGTTTTTTTAAATAACAAAGGAGAAAAACAATGAAAAATATGGCAAATGTTATTGGTGATGTAGCAGGTTCGCTAATCACTCTTTTCAAAAGCCTAGTTGTGGTATCCGTTTTTGCGGCTATCTTGTTTGGCACAGGTCCAAATGGTGTTCCTTGGGACGCTATTGATGGTTTAGGAAGTTTAGTTAACACTTTCTTATATGGTGGTTTAACTGGCTTACTAACATTACTTCTGTTAGCTTCTTTCATGAAGTAAATCCTATTAACCTTTTTTAGAATAGGAGTATTTAATGAAAAAAGTAGTAACAGAACTTACTCAGATACTAGGAACTTTTGTTGAATTGCTAAAAGTTTTAGCTGTTTTGGGTATTGTTATTGGAATCCTTTTTGAAGATTACTTTGGTGTAATTGAAAATTTAGGTATTGTAATGACTAACCTAGGTCAACAAGGTTTAGCCGGCTTAGTTGCATTGGCTTTACTAGTAACTTGGTATAAACCTAGTAAGAAATAAGATAAGTCCCGGGGATGTTTGTATCTCCTTTGGGAAAAACTTGTCAAAAGGGTCCTTTTTTAAAGGGCCCTTTTTCTTTTCAAAAGTATTTATTAAAACAAAAAGAAATATTTATTAATAATTATACTTGATGATATATAATCATTTATTTTTTGATTGCTTTGAGGTTTGATATACCTGTACTAAACTTACATGAGTTAATTTCTTTTAGCACTTTATCTACACGAATTTCTTTTAATGATCCTTCTTTAAATATAGCCCATGTAAACATATCAGTATTTTCAATTATTGGTTTATTATTATTTTCAATTTTTTCAAAATATAAAGTATAAATATTTTCATTTTTAGTTTCATATTTATCTATACTACATATATATAGCAATCCTTCTCTTTCAAGTTTTATTGATGAACTAACTGAATCAAATGGTGTAATACTGAGATAATATAGGAGAGAGAAAATATTAAAATAGTTTTTAGGTATTTCTATTTTTGAATTTTCATAAATCGTCTTATCATTAAATAAATATGTTTTTATATCATTGTATAAACCAGGTTGAGATGTTTTTTTAGAAAAATGTAATATATCATACGAATCTTTTTCAATCAATGTTTTATAAGTATTATTTACTTTAAAAATTTTTGATGCCAATTTATTTGTTTTTGTTTCAAATTTTAGTGAAATTTCATTTTTGTTATTAACATTTTCTGTTTCAAATTCTAAAATCACATTTGCCATTGGTATTTGATAAAAACTAACAGAGTATTCTAATACTTTTGAGCTAAAAATAAAATTTACCATAATTATAAATAAAATTTTATTCATTTCCACTGCACCTTTATAAATGGAGCTATACAACCAATAAGGAGAACATAAAATGGATGCATAATCATTAAAATAATAAAGTATAATAATCTAAAATTTATTTTAATCAATTCTATGTATTTCATTATAACTAATATATCAGATAATATTTTAAATAAAATTGGAATTAGCCACACTATTGATTGCTCATTAATTAAATTAACTATTGATATTATTGTACATAAATTTGCTATTAATAAAAATGGTAATATAATTTTCACTTCTTTGGGTGTAGATAAATTATAATATAATAAACCCTTTGATGCATATCTTAATCTTTGAAGATAAAATTGAGTTATTGTCTGAGGTGCATCAGATATAACTAGACATTTATAGTCCGCTAAAAATAGAACTTCTGTTTTTGAGTTTGTTACAACTTTGTGTAAAAGTAAATCATCATCTCCTGATTCAACATGACTGAAACCCTCGTATCCATTAATATCATTAAATAATGATTTTCTAAAAGCTATATTTCTTGCAGTACAAGATAAAAATAAATTTCTTTTTGAATTTGCATAAGTAAAACTTTCTTGAGAAATACTTTCTAATTTTAAAAGTTCATTCCAAAAGTTATTATTTTTACCAATGTAAGATGGTCCACATACAAATCCAACATTATGATTTTGAAAAGGTTTACACATTTCATAAACCCAATCTTCGCGATGAATGCAATCAGCATCTGTTTGCAATATTATATTACCTTTTGCAATCGAAATACAACTATTTATAGCCCATTTTTTTGATCCCCAATTTTTAGGAGTTTCTTCAATGTTGATAATTTTTAAATTTTTAATATTTTTAATATTATTAATTATATCTAAAGTATTATCAGTTGATTTGTCATTAGCAATGATAATTTCATATTTTTCTTTTGGATAATTTTGCTTACTTAGAGAAGATAGAAGTCTATTAATATTATTTTCCTCATTTTTTGCAGATATTACTATTGAGACGGAAGGATAGAAAGGATGCATTATTTTTTTTTCTTTATTAAACAAAGGTTCGATAATCCAAATGAAATATAAAAGATAAATAAAAGAAATAGTATAAACTATTAATATAATCATTTATCTATTGTTTGACCTTTCCAAACAATAGATTTATTCATTAAATTTGCTGTCCCAGCAATAAATACATAGGGTATATTAAGAAAGAACCAAATTATAAATTTAATTAATTCAATTTTGGATTTTAATTTTATTGAGCCAATTATATATATAATAAGTTCTAATAAAAATTTAGTTAAAAATAATAATAGCATCATTTTTTGATTTTGTTCACTTAAAAAAGGTATTACAAAAGGTGTTACTAATAATAGTGAATTCACTACAAAAGTTGATATTAGTGTAATAAAAAATTTCTTATTATAACTCCACATAACTTTTGCATCTGCAGCCCATCTTATTCTTTGTTGAATAAATGAACTTAGTTTATTCTCTTTCCGAGATTCTACAAATGATTCATGGTTGTCATTAAAATAAATATTTGCATTATTTTTAAAACATATATTCATAAATAAGCTATCATCACCTTGAATTGAATTACTTATAGATACAAAACCATCGTTTTCATAATACAAATATTTTTTATATGCCTGATTTTGACCAGTACATGCTATCGGTTGTTTGAGGATTGTTTTTGCTCTACCAGCTACCATCATCATAAATAAATCAATTTTTTGAAAATTAGAAATGAAATTGGTAGGGTTTTTAATTTTTGATACACCAATTACATAGTCAATATCATTTCTAAAGCAATTTACCATTGACTCTACCCAATTTTGATTCAATCTACAATCAACATCTGTGAAAAGTAGAATTTCATTTTTTGAATAATTAATTCCAGCATCAAGGGCTTTCTTTTTAAATTTCAGTTTTGGATTGCCATTTAGTGATGAAACGTATTTAAAAGTAGGATTACTTTTACACATTTTTTTAATAATATCTGCGCTTTTATCTGTAGATTCATCATCTACTATTATGTACTCAATCTGACCTTGATATTTTTGTTTTTTTAAATCATTTAATAGTACTGGTAAAGAGTTTTCACCATTTTTGACTGCAATTATTACAGAAACAGGATGCATATGATGTGATGATTCTTTTTTGGTAGTAATTAGATTACCTAAAATATATGATAGCAAAGAACCAACATATATTGAAATAAGCATTACTAGAACATAAACAAAAAATATCATATTAAATCATCATTGTTACAATTAAAGAGTATTAAGCATTCTTTTATTATCAAAACCAAAAATTAATCATCCTTAAAATTATTTTTTTTCATCCAATTATCATTTACAAATTTGCTCATATAATTTCTAATTGAATCTGGAAGTATAACTAGACAGTTCTGATTTTTATTTAATTTTTTTGCGGCCTGTAATGCAGCAAAGGTCGCCGTTCCACATGAACCACCACAAAGTAAACCTTCTTTTTTAATAAGCAATCGTGATGTTTTAAAAGAATCTTCATCATTAACTTTAATATATTTGTCAATTAATTTATTATTTAATACATCTGGGAAAAAATCATATCCTATACCTTCTACTTTATATGGGTATACTTTGTCACCACCACCAAGTATTGAGCCAAATGGGTCAACACCAATAACAACTATATTAGGATATTTTTCCTTTAATTTTTTTGCAATTCCTGTTATTGTTCCACCAGTTCCTACACCAGCAACTATCATATCTAAACCATTTGGAAAATCATCAATTATTTCTTGAGCTGTAAACTCATAATGAGCTTCTGGATTACTAGGATTTGCATATTGATCTAAAATGTGAGCGTTTGGAATCTCTCTTTGCATCTTTTTAGCTATTTCAATATGACTATCAGGATCATTCCAAGCAGCCTCAGTTGGAGTTCTAACAATTTCAGCTCCAAGTGCTTTAAGCACAACTTCTTTTTCTTGGCTCATTTTTTCAGGCATAGTAATAATCATTTTATAACCTTTAACTGCTGCTGCAAGAGCCAATCCAATTCCAGTATTACCAGAAGTTGGTTCAATTAATACATCACCAGGTTTTATTCTTCCCTCTTTTTCTGCTTCCATGACCATATTATATCCTATTCGATCTTTAACTGAACCACCAGGATTAAAAAATTCACATTTTGCAAATAAATTACAATCAAGTTCTGAACCTATTTTATTTAATTTAACAATTGGAGTTTTACCAATTGCTTCCAATATATTATTAATAATCATTTTATTTTCCTTTATAGATATGATGCATAATTATTGATGCTGCTTCTGCAACATTTAAGCTTTCCATTGTATTCTCACCATCAATCTTAACTAATGAGTTTGAAAATTTAATACTATTTTTAGATAATCCATGAGCTTCATTACCAAGTATTAAACACCAATTTTTATTTTTATTTAATTTCATTTTATTTAATTCAGCACCATTTAAATTTGCTGCAATTATATTGAAATCATTTTTTTTTAATACGTCAATTATTTTATCAAGTTTATCTTTAACAACAGTTTGCAAATGAAAATGGGCACCCATTCCTGCTCTAATTGTTTTGGGATTATACAATTCTACAGTTTCATTAGTTAAAAACAAATTATAATAACCAAACCAGCTGCCAGTCCTTAAAATTGTACCTAAATTTCCTGGGTCAGCTAGCCCATCAATAAGAATTATATCATTCGGAAAACTACTAATTTGATTTAATGTTTGAGGAATGCGATAATCTAATTGTGCAAAAATTTGTTGGGAATTTTTTGTGTTAGAAATACGTTGAGCATCTTTATTTGAACATAATTCTAAAGGTATATTTTTATCTATTGCTAATTTTCTAATATTAGAAAAATATTTATCCTTAATTGAATAAATGATTTTAACTATTGACTGGTTATGTTTTAATGCCTCTAAAATTAATTTTGATCCTTCAATAAGAATTTGTTTATGTAATAATCTAAATTTTTTTTGTTGAAGAGACGCTAAGTATTTAATTTCTTTTTTATTAATCATTATTTGTCAATTTCTAAAAGTATTGGAGCATGATCAGAACCCATAATTTGGGGAAGTATTAAAGAATTTTTAATTTTTGATTTCAATATACTTGAAACACAAAAATAATCAATTCTCCAACCTACATTTTTAGCTCTAGAATTAAACATATAGCTCCACCAAGTATAATTGTCTGGTTGTTTATTAAAAATTCTAAATGTATCAATAAATCCTGATTGAATAAAATTTTCAAATCCTAACCTTTCTTCGTTTGTAAAACCTGCATTCCTTTTATTACTTTTTGGATTTTTAAGATCTATTTCTTTATGAGCTACATTTAAATCTCCACAAAAGATAACAGGTTTTAATTTTTCTAATTCTTTTAAGTAATTCAAAAAATCTACATCCCATTCTTTATACCTATATTTTAGTCTACTTAAATCTCTTTTTGAATTTGGTGTATATACTGTAATTAGATAATAATTATCAAATTCTGAACATATTACCCTTCCTTCATTATCATGTTTTGTAATATTTAAACCTTTATTAATAGAAATAGGTTTGATTTTTGAAAAAACAGCAGTACCAGAATAGCCTTTTTTTTCAGCACTATTCCAAGTTTTATATTTATAATCTTCAAGTTTTAAATCTACCTGCTCTGGAGAAGCTTTAGTTTCTTGAATGCAAATAACATCAGGATTTATCTCATTCATATAATCATAAAACCCTTTTTTAATTACAGCTCTAATACCATTAACATTCCATGATAAGATTTTCATGTTTTAATCTCCATATTTATAATTTAAATATAATTATTATTTAGGATCTTTTTCGAAGTATGAAATAAGCTTATCTGTAGGTATAAGCTCTTGTTCCTTTAAACTCATATTTTTTATATACACTTGTTCAAGATTTAATTTTTCATAATCAAAAATAATACAGTATTTTGCATTAAGTTTATCGGCATGTCGCAGTTGAGATTTCATGCTCCTTCTTAATGAATCTACATATACAGCAACACCAAGCTCTTTTCTAATCAAATCAGCTAAATTCATAACATCTGGTATAATTTTAGATTCTGTATTAATCAGATATATATCAGTTTCTATAATAGCATCTTCCTTTAAATTCATTGCAATGAGTAATCTTTCTATGCCCGCAGCAAAACCAACTGCAGGTGTATTTTTACCACCTAAATCTTCAATTAAATTATCATATCTTCCACCACCACATAATGCGTCTTGCGCACCTAAAGCATCTGAGGTTAGTTCAAAAACAGTTTTCGTGTAGTAGTCTAATCCCCTAACAAGCTTGTAATCATGTTCAAATGGTATGTTTAATTTATTTAAAATTTCTTTTACAAGCTCGAAATGGTCTTTATCCTCATTTGATATATAATCAAATATGCTTGGTGCATTCTTATTAATTATTTTTTTTAATTTTTTATTCTTTGTATCAAGTATTCTTAGAGGATTTTTTTCTAACCTTTTTAATTCATTCCCATTAAAATCTGCTATAAAATCATTTAAGGATTCCCTTAAATCTTGTGAATAATTTTCTCGAATATTACCAGAACCTAAACTATTAATTTTAACTTTTAGATTATCAAGTCCAAACATTTTATATATATTAAAAGCCATAGAAATTACTTCTGCATCTTGTTCAGGATTTATCGATCCAATAGCTTCTACTCCAAATTGATGAAATTGCCTTAATCTACCTTTTTGTGGCCTTTCTCTTCTGAATGATGGGCCAATATAATAAAATTTAGAAATTGGTTCAATTTTCCACATTTGTTTTTGTATGTAAGCTCTTATTACTGATGCAGTCATTTCAGGACGCAGAGTTAAACTTTGACCATTTTGGTCGCTCCATGTATACATTTCTTTATTTACTATATCAGTATGCTCACCAACACTTCTTGAAAATAATTCTGTTGATTCAAAAATAGGCGTTCTTATTTCGCCGTATCCATGAATGGACATAAAAATATTTAAATGTTTTTCAATCTCTAAGATATCTAAAACATCTTGAGGCAATAAATCTTTTGTTCCTTTAACACTTTTTATCATAACAAACCCATTTAATTTATAAATAATTCATTTTAATTGTAAGTAGTGAATTTACTAATATCCAAATAATGCACCACCACTAGATCTTATTTTTATATCACGTAAATTTGGACTTTTAACTCGAATATTTAATAAAAATCCACTTCCTGAGCCAGATGGCCACCATTTTAAACCAAATTCCCAGCAATGAAGGCTTCTATACAAATACATATTATGACTAATAATTTGATTTGAAATCATATCAATTTGTCCAGCATATGTTAATTTCCATCTTTCTGTCAATTGTAGTTGTAAAATAGGTTGGGCCCAAAAAGTTTTATCCCAACTTAATTGATTACCTTGAGATATTTTTTGTAATTTAGCTCCAAGCCTCATATCAAGATTCCAAATTGAATTTTTATTAATATTTGGTTCAAAAAAACTATTTGAATTAAAAAGTGATGCTTTTTCATCTCTATTTAGCGTATCAATGTCATTCTCTAATGTTATTGATTGTTTTTTAAATCCTGCAATAGATATATCTGTTGCACCTTGAATATAAGTCAATATTGGAAATGGTGAAAGATTCCCTGTTCTTGAAAGGTTATCATCAAGTTTATAAGGATCATGAAACATTGTAAAATCTATATCTAAAAAGTTTGGAATATTCAAATTAATTCTTGATTTAATTACATCAATATAAATTCCACTTTGAGATGGATTAAAATTATAACCAGAATTAACATTCCAGGTTAAAAAATCAACTTTTGTATTTGTTGAGTCATTTAATTTCATTTGAAAATTATTTCTAATATTTATATTTAAACGCTTATTTTCATATTCTGGTGTAGAACCAATCATTGTATTTCTAAAGTAATCAATGGAAGTATCATCAATATTTTTAAAATATCCAAAATTATAACCAAAAAAAGTATCATTGTAATTTGGACTGTAAGTTAAGCTTAATGTAGGATAAACAACGTGTCTTAGTGAATTTATATTTAATATATTTATAGGAAACAAACCATATAAAGTAGTACTTGCTGAAACAGATAAATTTCCAGTTAATCTTCTTTTAAAACCGTCTTTAAGATTATCTGGATTATTATCAATATTATATTTAAAAATCCATCCCTCTTTTAGATTTATTGATGGATTGATAGTTAGCCAATTAAAGAATTTATTCGGAGCAGAAATATTTATATTATGTACAACACTACTATTGTATTCAATTGTATCTGCACTTTCATTAATGTGACCAATATTTTGAATTCCACTAAATTTTGATGAATAGCTGTAATAAATTGAATTATACCATTTATCACCATTTCCAAATATTTTAGAGTTTGTGTGCGCAAAATTTAAATTTGGTATTACTCTTGATTTGAAGTAAACAACGGGCTCATTTTGATTTGGATATAATTTATCTGCATTTAAATCATAACTTTCTGATATTGAAATAGATAATCGATTGTTAAATTGAGACCATACTTTACTGTAACTTGCAGAAGATTGAATTTTTTGTTTAGTTCTAGTATTTAAGTCATATCCAAATTCATTATAAAAATCATTACTAGATACATATGTCCAATTAATATTTAAGTTTTGAGTTGGATCAATGAGATGTTTATGCACCCATTTAATTTCAAAATTTTGTTTTGAACGGTTTGTAAATAATTCAGTTATATCATTTGTAACGTCTTTGTTTAATTCTCTTTTAAAAATTGTTGAAATATTACCATTGTATTTATATCTTTTAATATATCTGGTTTGCCCTCTAATTTCTAATCTATCTTTATCATAAAAATCTATTAAAACTTTTGAATCAAGATAATCATTTGGTGCCCAGTAATATCCAAATTTCTGAAAATAAGTACCGTTTGATTGCGACACTCCAAAAGAGGGCATAACCCATCCACTTTGTCTATTTGAATTTTTATTAGGTAAAATGGCAAATGGTAAACCAAGAATAGGAATATCATAAATATACAAAATTAAAGGTTTTGCAATGATTCTTTCACCCTGAAGCATTTTCATTTTCGGTGTTTTAAAATAATAATGAGGTTCATCGTGATCGCATGTAGTGTAAATACTTTTATGCATGTGATAAATATTTGGCTCTTGTCTAAAAATTGTTTTAGATCTATATATTCCATCACCAACAGTCGTTTCCCCTAATGTAATAACTCCTTTTTTTGCAATTAAATCAAATTCTAAATTTTTCCCAATAATAGGTTTTTGATTTTGGCTGGATATCTGAGAATTGTTTTCATCAGATTTTGCATATAAAAAATTTGTTTGCCAATCAATAATAACACTTTTAGAATTCAGTTTTGTATTTTGATATTCAATTTCAACATCTTTATAAAGCATTGTTTCTTCATTAATTATATCATAGCTAATTTTTTCTGCTTTATAGTTAAGTATTGTATCAATTTTAGTTTGTCCTTTTTCAGGATTAAACTCACCACGTGCATCACCTAAAATATTTAAAAAATTTAAAGCACCTTGATTATAGTTTAAGTTAATTGTATCACCAGTAGCTTTGTTGTAACCCATTAAATCATTTAGCTCGTTTTTAACATAATATATACTTCGCCCCATACCATTAATTGAAACTTGATCTAAATTATTATCAATCATATTTACTTCAATATTATTTCCATGCATTTCATCTTTAAATAATTGATAATTATCATTTATTTGAGCATAGTGGTTATTGTATATATATCCATTATTTTTTATATCTACTTTTTTTATTAATGAATCATTAAAAATTATATTTATCATTTCACCAGCTACACCATTTTTTTTAGATGAAACCATTGCGTTAGAATATAGATTCATTAATTGATTGTCATCATTATATAGAATGTTATCAGCAGTTATTTTATATTCATTATCAATCAAATTAGAATTTCCTAATGTTTTAAAAGAATAACCTCTAAAACCTTTAGTTTCTACATAAATTAAAGAATCTGAAGTAAGCTGACTATTTCTAAAATTAAATTTAACTTGTCCACTAGCTTGGATAGAATCTCTATCATACCAATAAATCATATTTTCACAATTTAGTGTATCTAATCCATTTATCATTAAAACAGGACCAATTAAGTGTAATTCATTTAAATCTGCATATTGTTTCGCTTGATTTGTAAATATGGAAACTGTATCTCTTGAAATAATTACATTTTGATTTGTTGGATTTTTAGATTTAAATATTCTGACTTCTAAGTTATTCTCAATTCTTTTTTCTAGAATATCTGCAGAGTAATTCCAGTCTTGGCTTAGTAAAAATGTAATAGTAGATAATAATAATATTATGAAGTTCATCGATTTTAATTTAATAATTAATTACATTTTGTAATAAAAAATAATCATATATATAATTAATCTATTAATATATTTAAACAAATTTAAAAGATTAATTATGAAAATTTATAAACAACTAGTTTTTTATGTGTATTTAGTTTCATTTATATATACACAGATAAGCATTGAATCTGCTCCACACTCTATTTTAATAGATAAACTCTCAAATGTTCCAGTGATTGAAACAGACAAAATAAATCTTAATCAAATAATTGAACAAGACAACATTGATGAGATAAATGGAAAACCTTTTAAATTTGCACATAGTTTTAATGTAGACATTAATTTTTTTGATAATGCTGTGATAGATTTGTTAGATAATGGAGATAAAATTTATAGATTAAAAATTCATTCAGAGGGAGCCCTTTCACTAAGCTTTATTTTTGACAATTTTTATTTATCTGAAAACTGTGAATTATTTTTCTATTCACCAAATTATGAAACACAACTTGGTGCATTTACGAATCAGAATAATAAAAATTATAATAGATTCTCCACAACACCAATTATTGGAGAAAAAGTTATTATAGAATTTTATGAACCTTTTGATGTTCAAGAAGATTCATTTATAAATATATCAAATATAATTCACGGATATAAAACATTTAATAATAGAGGTTATGATGATTCACAATCATGTCATAACAATGTAAATTGCACTAATGCTCAGTCCTGGTCTGATGAAAAAAATTCAGTTGTCATGACAATAACTGATGGTGGAACAAGATTATGTACGGGAACAATGATTAACAATGTAAATCAAGATTATGAATTGTATTTTTTAACATCACAAAATTGTTTAGGTGGGCATGAAGATTGGATCTTTATGTTTAATTATGAAAGTCCAACTTGCCAAAATCAAGATGGCATTACTACAAATACTGTTTCAGGCTCAACCCTTCTTAGTAATAATTCTTTTTCAGATTATGCTCTTTTGAGACTTGAAGAAACACCACCACTCTCCTATAATGTATATTTCTCAGGTTGGGATGCAAGAGAAATAATACCTTCAAATTGTACGTCTATCCATCATCCTGTTGGAGATATAAAAAAAATTTCCTTCCATCAAGGGGCTGCAATTTCAGATGGTTGGTTTTTTGATGATGATAGCCATTGGAGAATTAGAGAATGGAATACAGGTATAACTGAGCCAGGCTCATATGGCGCCCCTTTATTTAATGAAAATTACCATATTGTAGGTCAACTTCATGGAGGTGAATCCGATTGTTCTGATAGAGTTAATGATTATTTTGGTAAATTTTCAAAATCTTGGGAATTAGGTTTAAATAATTGGTTAGATCCTAATGGAACAAATACTCTTGTTTTAGATGGTATATCTGAAAATGATATACCTGACCCTAATTTATCTTATTCTGTATCAAATGAAAATATTTTAATTATGGATGATGAGATTGAAAATTCAATAATATCAATTTATAATTCTGGTGAAGAAGATTCAATATTAGATTATAAATTATATAACTCACCTTTTTCTAGTACAGGTAGTTATCCGGATTTAGCTAATTATTATTGGGTAGATTCAAAAAATAATTCTAATTATAGCTACTATTGGGACAATATAGAAGAAATTGGAGAAATAGTTGAGTTTCAAAATAATGATAATTCCTCTCAACCATTCCAATTAGGATTCGAATTTCCTTTTTATAATCAATATTATTCTAGTATTATAATTAATCCTAATGGTTGGATAGGATTTGATGTTGATAATTCAGAATGGAATAATAGTGCGGTTCCATCTGAAGATGCACCATTAGCTTCTATAATGGCCTTTTGGGATGATTTGAATCCTGAAAATTTAGACTCTAGTTCAGATATGAGTGGAGAAGTTTTATTCTATACTGATAATTCAAAATGCATAGTTTGGTATAATAATGTTGTTCATTGGGGTGCTGATGAACCATATAATTTTCAAATTATAATTTATGAAAGTGGGTTGATTGATATAAATTATAATTCAATGGATGGTGAGCTATCTAGCGCTACAATAGGAATACAGAATCAATACGGACAGGTCGGCCACCAAGTTACATTTAATGCTAGTTATATTGAAGATAACTTAAGACTTTCATTTAAACAGGCGGACGGATGGTTTAGTATTGATACACAAAATTACTTGGAAAATTCATTAATTAGTAATGATTCATTCATACATAATATTCAGGTTGATGGATATCAAATTGATGATGGATATTATGAAAATTATTTACATTTAGAATCAAATGCAACTGGCACAATTATATTACCAATTAATATTCAAGTTGGTTACCAGTCATTTATTGGAGATGTAAATATTGATGGACAAATCAATGTTCAAGATATTGTTTTATTAATAAATATTTTAATTGGAGATATACCTCCAAATAATGAAGCGGATATAAATCAAGACAATCAAATTAATGTTTTAGATGCGGTTCTTCTAGTTAGTATAATTTTAGAATCTTAAATTATGTTAACATAAATCAAAAAAATATTAGATTTAAAATATTTTTAATACAAAAGGAGTTAGATTAGTTATGCCTCTTAAATTTTTATTTTTATTTTTATCAATGTTATTTTCTAACGAAATTCAAGATAACATCTTACTTTTTTGTTTAGATAAAAATCAACCAATTTTAAATATTTCGGATGATGGGAAGTTAAATCGTAATAATCATCATGAAATAAATAGTTTATTATCAAATGTTTCAGATTATAAAATTTCAAAATGGTTAACTGCTGCAGAAGAAGGTGATTACAGCGGTGAAATTCATTTAAATAGAATTTATAGATTACGCTTAAATGATTTAAATCGAAATGAAGTTATTAATTTAAAAAATAGCTTGAAAAACCTTCAATCAATCATTCATATTGAAAATGAAAAAAAACATAAAGTTTTATACCAACCAAATGATGTTAGATATAATCAACAATGGTTTTTAACTCAAGTACAAGCTGATCATGCATGGGACTTTTGGAATATTCCAGTAATAGAGCCTGGCTCGAAAGATGTGTTGCTTGCTTCTATTGATACAGGAGTTGATTGGAATCATACAGATTTAGTAAATAATATTTGGCAGAATTTAGGTGAAGATGCTGATGGTGATGGCAGAACCATAGAATATATTAATGGCCAGTGGGTACTTGATCCAGATGATTTAAATAATATTGATGATGATAATTGGGATGGTAATGCTTTAACATTTGTTGATGATTTAATTGGATGGGATCCAGCTGGTGATGGTACTTCCAACGATAATAATCCTACACCAACTGGTACAGGTTCACATGGAACGCATGTTGCTGGTTTACTTGCTGCTACTACAGATAATAGTTTAGGTATAGCATCTGTTGCATTTAATAGTAGTATCATGTGTGTAAAAAGCTCAACAGATGGTGAATCTGAATATATTACAGATGGATATGATGGAATTTTATATGCAGCTAAAGCAGGTTATCATAGGTCAGACAGAGGTTTTGCCATTCTGAATTGTAGCTGGGGTGGATATAGTTACAGTGTATTAGAAAATGCCACAATAGATGTTGCTCATAATGATTACAATGCAATTATAGTAGCTGCTGCAGGTAATGGTAATGGAGGTGAAGAAGATGCTGCACATTACCCATCAAGTTACGACAATGTAATATCTGTAACTGCACTTGGCACAAATGATAGATGGAATCATTGGGCCACTTATCATGAAACTGTTGATTTAGGTTCACCAGGTGAAAGTATTATGAGTTCAACAAACCAAAATGGTACCAGCACTAATGCATATTCTAGTTGGAGTGGGACATCTATGGCATCACCAGTTGCAGCTAGTTGCATTGGTTTATTAAGTGCATATAATCCAACATGGGGCAATAAACAGCTTGAAACTATGATAATTGCTACTTCTGACCCAAGAATTTATAATGTTAATTCTGAAAACTACTTATATGGTAAGCTTGGTACTGGAAGAGTAGATGCATTTAGAGCTATTTCTACACCATTATTTCCTAGAATTGATGTGATAGCAGTTGATTATCAAGTCACTAATGGAAATTCCGATAATATAATTGATGCTGGTGAAACGTTGAATATTTCTACAGTAATTCTCAATGACCCAGAATGGGGAGAAGCTATTTCGCCTGAAATTTCTCTTAACAGCTTATCAAACTATATATCAGTATCACCATCTACACAAAATCAAATTATTTCAAATATTAATCCTGGAGATGTATTTATTAATGAGTCCAACCCTTTTGAAATTTATATTAATGAGGCCACACCATCTGGAGATTATCAATTTGAACTATCTTTTTTGTCTAATGAATTATCATACACTGGATCTTCTTATAGCACTCAATATTTAGTTAAGGATACAGTTTCTATTAGTGTTAATAATTATTTATTTTCTGAATCTTATTTACCTGAAAATTTCCAAATTTTAAATCCATTTCCTAATCCTTTTAACCCATCCACTACTCTTTCATGGGAATTAAATGAACCAGGTAATTTTATGATTGATATCTTTGACATTAAGGGTTCATTAGTTGAAAATTTAATTAGCTCATACCATACACCAGGTTTTTACACTTACATATGGAATCCAGCTAATTATTCAAATGGAATTTATTTTGTCAGGTATTCATTTGGTGATCAATATACAATACAAAAATTGACCCTTTTAAAATAAAATGTATAAATGTTTTCTTACTTGCCCAAGAGGTTTAGAAGAGCAGGCACAAATTGATATTAATTCAATCATTCCTGATTCAAAAATTTATAATGGTGGAATTGAATTTAATGCAACTAAATCTGACATTTATAATGTAAATCTTTATTCTCGCATTGGTATGCATTTGCTTATCAAATTGTTTGATTTTGATTGTGAAAATAATGAAGAATTATATGAAAAAATACATGAATATGGATGGGATAAAATTATTGATATTGAACAGTCTTTTTTAATTAAATTAAAAGGACAATCTAAAAAATTTAAAAATAAAAATTTCACCGCTCTAAAAATTAAAGATGCTGTAGTTGATCAAATAAGAAAAGTTAGATTATCTCGTCCAAGTGTTAATAAAGATAATCCAGATATAATTATCTCAATTCATATTCAAGACAATAAATTTTCAATATATTTAGATAGCAGCGGTATTTCATTACATAAGAGAGGTTATCGGAATAAAATACATAGGGCAATGCTTAATGAATCACTAGCTGCAGGTTTAATTATGAAAACGCAATGGGATAAAAAAAACGCGTTTTATGATCCGATGTGTGGCTCAGGTACTTTTCCGATTGAAGCTGCTTTAATGGCTTACAATATACCTCCGGGTTTATTAAGAAAAAAATTTACTTTCCAAAAATGGAAAGATTATGATTCTTTATTATTTAAAAAATTACTAAAAATAGCAAAGAATAAAATTAAAATTGATAGTAAGATAAAGATTTACGGATATGATAATGCTTTAAGTAACATAGCAATAGCATTGTCAAGTATCAAATCATTAGATTTGAGCAGTCATATAAAAATCAAAAAATTAGATTTTTTAAATTTTATTCCAAATCAAGAATCAGGCACAATTATAATTAATCCACCATATGGAGAAAGATTAAGACCTGGGGGAAATGAACTAAATAATTTATATTCATCAATAGGAGACATATTTAAAAATAATTGTAATGGATATGATTGTTATGTGTTTACATCAAATTTAGAATTAGCTAAATATATTGGGTTAAAATCAAAATCTAGATTACAATTTAAAAATGGAAATTTAGATTGTAGGTTAATTCATTACCCAATAAGCTCAGGTAGCTATAAATAAAAATTGGGGGATTTCAATAAAAATCCCCCAATATTCCTAGGTATCCCTCCAGTAATTCATTTGAACTACTACCTTAATTAATATATAATAAAATAAATTTTTATATTGTGTTATAACTCACAAATTAAGATTTTTATCTATTGCTTTATTAGCTAAATAATCAGCTCTTTCATTTTCTACATGTCCAGAATGGCCTTTTATCCACCTCCATTCAATGTTGTGATTTTTAACTAAATTATCCAATTGAATCCACAGTGCTTTGTTTTTTACATCTTGCTTTTTAGCTGTCTTCCAACCGTTAATTTTCCATTTATTTATCCAAGTAGTAATACCATTTTTAACATAATTTGAATCAGTAGTTATAATTATTTTACATGATCTATTTAATATTTTTAGTGATTCAATTACTGCCTGTAACTCCATAATATTGTTGGTTGTATCTTTGTTGAAACCATTTATTTCTTTAATATTATCATCATATTTTAAAATTGCTCCCCAACCTCCTGGTCCTGGATTTCCTCTGCATGCACCATCTGTGAAAATTTTAAGTTTATTATTCATTTATATTTTCTTTATGAATTAAATTTATTCCATCAAGTGTTAAATTTGGAATGAGTTTATGTTTAATATTTAGTTTTGTAGAAATTAGTTGACTGAAACCACCAGTTAAAATAATATCCGTATTACCGTTAAGCTCTAATTTAATATTTTTGATCATACCTTCAATTGAATGAATTGCACTAAACATTACACCTGATTGAATATTAGTTTTCGTATTTTTACCTATATATTTTTCTGGAAATACCAAATTCGTTTCATTTAGCATTGCAGCTTTATTAATTAAATTTAATGCTGAGACTTTAATACCAGGAGCGATTGCTCCTCCTATGAATTGTTTTTTATGGTTAATAACATCATACGTAGTTGCAGTTCCAAAATCTAAAATAATACAGTTACTATTTATAATATCCAAAGCAGCCTTAACATTACAAATTCTATCTGCTCCAACCTCGTTTATATTATCAACATCTAGTTTTACATTTGCGTTTTTATGATTTACTACAAATGGCGTAACTTTAAAATGTTTTTGAAAAGCATCAATATGAAATTTTGTTTGTTTTGGAACAACAGATGCTATAGCAATGAAATCCAAATTATAATTTGAAATTTCATTAATAATATTTTTAATATTTTCATTTGGTGATAATCTTTGTTTATAGACATAGTTATTGCCATCCAAAATAGCATAAACTGAATTTGTGTTACCAATATCAACAATCAATTTCATAAGTAAATTAACCCTCCAGAAATCAATTCTTCTTTATTTTTGAATTTGATAATTGCTCTACCGTCATCATTTAATCCTTGAAATCTGCCACTTATAAGTTTATTTTTTTTATGAAAGTTAATTTTATCATTTAAATGATCGCAGTATTTGATCCAATCATTTAAAATAATTTTATTTTCAGTATCTTGGTATATTTCATATTCATTTATAATAAATGCTAATATTTTCTCTAAATGAAAATTAGTATTGGAAATTAATTTTAGAGAGGTTGATTTTTTATAAATTTCAGAATCAAAGTCCTGTCTTTCTTCATTGACATTTATACCTATACCAATTACTACAATATTATCTTTTTTTTCAATTAATATTCCACCAATCTTTTTTTTATTAAATAAAATATCATTAGGCCATTTTAATTTACATTTAATTCCACAACTTTTATTGATAGCTTTTACTACGATAATTCCAATTTTTAGTGATAAAAATTTATCAAATATAGGATTAATTTTCTTTTTAATTGAAAATGTTAAACTTTTATTTTTACATGAGTGCCACTTACTCCCTCTTCTACCTTTTCCCTTTTTTTGATTTTTTGTAAAAAATACAATTAATTCTTCATCTAATTTTAAACTATTTTCCCATGCTTCTTCATTTGTAGATTCCGTTTGATTAAAATATTTTATTGAAAGATTATTATTTTTTGATTTTAGAAAATCATTATATATTTCATTAAAGAACATTTTTAACCTTTGTATTCATCAAAAACTGTTCTAAGTGCATCAGATATTTCTCCAAGTGTTAGATTTGCTTTAACAGCTTCAACAATATATGGAATGAGATTTTCTGTTCCGTTTGCAATTTCAATTATTTTATTTGTGTGAAATTGAACAAGATCGCTATTTCTATTTTCCTTGAATTTTTTGAGCCTATCTATTTGATTTTCAACAGAATTAGAATCTATTTTTTGAATCTTGTAATTAGATTTTTTTTCAGTAATAAATTTATTTACACCTACTTGAACTTTTATTTTATCATCAATTTTTTTTTGAAAATCATATGCACTTTCAGCAATTTTATTTTGTTGAAAATTTTGTTCAATTGCCGATACAGCACCCCCTATTTGATCAATTTCTTTAATTATTTTAAAAGATTTATTTACAATTTCATTTGTCAATTCTTCAATGTAATATGATCCAGCTAGAGGGTCAACAACATCAGGAACACCTGATTCAAAGGCTATTATTTGCTGAGTCCTTAATGCAATTAATGCAGAGTCCTCACTTGGCAATGCTAGTGCTTCATCACGACTATTAGTATGAAGAGATTGAGTCCCACCTAAAATTGCTGCAGATGCTTGCAATGTAGTTCTAACTATATTATTATCAATTTCTTGTGCTGCTAAAGTTGAGCCAGCAGTTTGTGTATGAAACCTGCAAATTAATGACTTATCATTTTTAGCATTAAACCTTTTCTTCATTATTTTTGCCCAAATCTCTCTTGCTGCTCTAAATTTTGCAATTTCTTCAAAGAAATGATTATGACTATTAAAAAAAAAGCTTATTCTAGATGCAAAATCATCTACATCTAATCCACTATTTATTGCAGCTTCTACATAAGCAATTGCATTAGAAAATGTAAAAGCTAATTCTTCAATAGCAGTTGACCCTGCTTCTCGAATATGATATCCTGAAACTGAAATTGTATTCCAATTTGGTAATTCCTTACTGCAGTAATCAAATATATCAGTTACTATTCTCATACTTGATTTTGGTGGGTATATAAATGTTCCTCTAGCAATATATTCTTTTAAAATATCATTTTGTATAGTACCTTTTAATTTTCTTCTTTCAATTTTATTTTTATCAGCTACTGCTATTAAAAAAGATAATAAAATTGCAGCTGTTGAGTTAATTGTCATTGATATAGAAACTTTATCTAATGGTATTTTGTCTAATAAGGATTCCATATCTTTAATTGAGCTTATAGGAACACCAACTTTACCAACTTCACCCGCTGCGATTTCATGATCAGAATCATAGCCAGTTTGTGTAGGTAAGTCAAAGGCTACAGACAGACCTTTTACTCCTTGGTCTAATAAGTAATGATATCTTTTATTACTTTCTTTTGTTGAACTAAAACCAGAATACTGACGCATTGTCCATAATCGATCTAAATACATATTTTTATAAATACCATGTTTATAGGGATACTTACCTGGAGAACTAATTGCTTTATCACCGTAAAATTTTTTTAATTTTATATTTGAATTTGTTTTTTTCATAAATTAATCTCTAAAATTTTTAATCTATCCTTTTTTTCAATAAGCATATCATAAAATATTTGAATACCTTTTTTTTGTTGTTCCCAAGTTAATAATTTAATAGCTTGATTAATATTACACCATTTAAATTCGGAGTGTTCATCTGATATTTTAATATTTTTTGTTAAAACTTGAACTCCAAAAACTGGGATTAAATTCATTACGTTATTATTTGAATCATAAAATAGATTCACAGTATCGATGCTCCATATCTTAGAAGGTCTCAGTCCTGTCTCTTCAAACAACTCTCTTATTGCAGTTCTGTAAGGTTGTTCTTTGTTATTGATTTTGCCAGTCACACCTTGCCAAATATTTGGATAAATTTTATTTGAGGATCGTTTAAGCATTAAAAATTGCCAATCATTTCTATTTTTATAAGCTATATGACAATCAATAACTCTAATTTTTATATTTGTCACTTAATTATACCTTTTTAAAAATATTTTTGCCCATTTTTCAAATGTGTTATTTTTAATTTCAAATCTAATTTTTTGCATTAAGTGAATATAAAATTTTAAATTATGTTCTGTTGCAATTCTTAAACCTAGTATTTCATTTGTTTTAAATAAATGATGTAAATAGGCTTTAGAATAATTATTTGAGGTAGGACAAAAATTATTATTATCGATGGGGTTAAAATCGTTTGCATATTTTGCATTCCTAATATTTAATTTGCCATCAAAATTAAATAATTGACTATTTCGGGCATTACGAGTTGGTAAAACGCAATCAAACATGTCCACGCCGTTTAAAACACTTTCAACTAAATCTGCAGGTGTACCTACACCCATTAGATATCTTGGTTTGTCTTTTGGTAAAACACCATCTAAATAATTAACTACTTTTAGCATTTCTTCTTTTGGTTCCCCAACTGCTAATCCTCCTATTGCATACATTTTACAATTTAAATTCATTAAATCATGTGCTGATTTATCTCGTAATTCTAAGTCCGTTCCACCTTGAACAATTGGAGATATAATTTGTCTATGATCATAAATATTTTTTGTTTTATCGAAATGGTACATAGCTCTTTTAGCCCATTTAGATGTTAAATCTAACGCAGACATCCATTCTTTTTTAGTTGCATCTCCAGGAGGGCATACATCAAGCATCATCATAATATCTGAACCAATTATTCTTTGAATATCCACAACTTTTTCTGGTGTGAATAAATGTTTTGAGCCATCTAAATGTGATTGAAATGTTACACCATTTTCATCAATCTTTCTCATCCCTTTTAAGCTATAAACTTGATACCCACCAGAATCTGTTAATATAATATTATTCCAATTCATGAACTTATGCAAACCGCCAGCTTTTAATAATATATCAGTTCCTGGTCTTATATATAAGTGATAAGTATTACTAAGTAGTATATCACTTGGTAAGTTTTTAATATCTTCTGAAGATTGAGTTTTAACTGCACCATAAGTAGCAATTGGCATAAAAAATGGAGTTTTAATAATGCCATGATCTGTTTTAATTGTTCCAGCTCTAGCTGAGCTTTTTTTTGATTGATATTGAATTTTGAATAAAGGCATTATTCTTTATTAGTTTCTAATTTCACAATTATTAGGGCATATTGTTATACATTCTTGAATAGTTTCATAAGATTGTTGTAATTCTTCACAATAAATGATCCAAGATAAGGCGATATCATTTTCTTCGTATCCTAAACAGTCAATTGAACACACTGAATTACAGATATCTGCGTCAGCAAAAAGAATATTAGAATTTTGGCATAACCAAAAAATTTCAGTACCTGTTAAATCTTCTATTATATCTTCCTTATCACATGATATAAATAAAACTAGACATATTACAACTAAGATATGTTTTAAAGTAGATTTTATCATTAATTTTTGTAATTCATTATTATTATATTTTATATAAGATTTATAAGTAGAAAATAACAAATCAAAGGAATTTATCATAATAATATGTCAATAAAATGGAAAACAATTAAAGAATTTAAAGATATAAAATATGAATCTGGTCGTGATAGTGCTTCTGGTATTGCTAAGATTACTATTAATAGACCAGAGGTAAGAAACGCTTTCAGACCACAAACTGTATTTGAACTAAAAGAAGCCTTAACTTTAGCACGAGAAGATCAAAGCATTGGTGTTATCATTTTGACTGGTGAAGGTAAAGAAGCATTTTGTTCAGGTGGAGATCAAAAAATTCGAGGAGATAAGGGATATATTGGAAATGATGGTGTACCAAGATTAAATATTTTAGATGTGCAGAGACAAATTAGAGTAATACCAAAACCAGTTATTGCTATGGTAGCAGGTTATGCTGTAGGAGGTGGTCATGTATTACATATGATGTGCGATTTAACAATTGCATCCGAAAATGCGCAATTTGGTCAAACTGGTCCCAATGTTGGTTCTTTTGATGGTGGTTGGGGGGCATCTTACATGGCTAGAATTATTGGGCAGAAAAGAGCTAGAGAGATGTGGTTTACATGTAGATTTTATAATGCAAATAAAGCACTTGAGTGGGGTCTTGTAAATGATGTAGTTCCATATAAAAAACTTGAATCATCTACTGTTAGTTTATGTAACGAAATTCTTGAAAAATCTCCAATGGCCATCAGAATATTAAAAGCTTCCTTAAATGCTGATTGTGATGGACAATCAGGACTTCAACAATTAGCAGGAGATGCAACTATGTTATTTTATATGAGTGAAGAGGCCCAAGAAGGAAGGGATGCATTTAAGCAAAAACGAAAACCTAATTTTAAAAAATTTCCAAGATTACCATAGGCCAGTATGAATTTTTATGCTTGGTGGATAGCATTTAGACCTAACACATTGATTGTTTCTATTGCTCCTGTTATTCTTGGAATTGCATTATCAATACATAATACTAATTTTACAAGTATTTCAGTTGCCTTTTTTACACTTCTTGCTGCCATTTTAATTCAAATTGGCACCAACCTCGTAAATGATTTATTCGATTATATTAATGGTGCAGATAATGAAGATAGGCTTGGTCCAACTAGAGCTGCACAATCAGGATTATTAACAATTAATCAAGTACGAATAGGTGCTTTTTTATCATTTTTTCTTGCCTTAGTTATTGGAGTTTATTTAGTCTATATTGGAGGAGTTCCAATTTTAATAATTGGAACATTGTCTATTATATCTGGGTACTGTTATACTGCAGGTCCATATCCATTAGCTTATAATGGATTAGGAGATATTTTTGTATTTATTTTCTTTGGGCTTATCGCAGTTCCTGGAACTTATTATTTACAGTCAAATATTTTATTTGATTTTAATAGTATTTTGATTGGTTCATCAGTTGGCTTTATTGCGGTTGCAATTTTATGTGTCAATAATATCAGAGATATTGATACAGATAGAAAAGTTGGGAAGAAGACTTTAGCAGTAAGATTTGGTATAAAAAAAATAACTATTTTATACGATATAATGATTGTATTTTCATATTTATCAATTTTATTTTTATTTTTTGATTTAAGATTTAAGGATAAATTTGAACTCTTATTAATATTTTTAAGCCTACCAATTTCAGTAAAATTAATTATCGATATTCATAGGTTTAAAGGTAAAGATCTAAATATTATTTTAGCAAGAACAGCTTTGTTAATCAGACTGTTTTCTTTTCTTCTATTACTAGGAATAATCTTATGATTATTAAAGAAATCAAATTAGAGCTTAAGCATTATTATCTCAAAAATAAATTACAGACTTCTAATTACATTCATGAATCACGAGATAGTTGGATAATTTCAATAAAAGATGATTTAGGAAATGAAGGGTTTGGGGAAGCTTCTCCATTACAAATATTTAATAGTGAATCTAATCTTGAGGCGGGTTATTCTTTAGATGGCTTTAAATTGGCACTTTCAGATATCAATGATGAAATTGACATTGAAGAATTAATGTTGTTATCAGATGTACACACATTGGATAACCCATCTGCAGCTTTTGCAATTCAAACAGCTCTATTTGATTTAGTTTCAAAAGTTAACAAAAAAACAGTTAGCAGTTACATTAATCAGAATTCTTCTTTGAAGTTGAAGTGTAATGGGATATACAATCTAACCAATCTTGAAAATTATAGTACAATAAAAATAAAATGTGGATTTAGAAATTTATTTGATGAGCTTGAACTAATTGAATCTCTTTCTAAAAAATTTAATAATTCTTCTTTCATTATTGATTTAAATCAAAACTATGATCTTCCAAAAGCAATAAGGTTTTTTAAAGAAGTTGAAAAATATAATATCAAATATATTGAGCAGCCAATTGATAAGGATAATTTATTAGATATTGAAGAATTAAGATACCATTCAGATATTCCAATTGCATTAGACGAATCTGTTATTGATATAACATCAATTGAAAAAATCTTAGATAGAAATGCTGCAGATATTTTTATTTTAAAACCACAATCTTTAGGAACATACAAAAATATTAATAAAGCAATTGAATTAGTTAAAGAATCAAATAAAATTCCTATTCTAACCTGTTCCTTAGAAGGTAGCATTGGCAGGTTTGCGACTATGCATATTGCAGCTATCAATAATATTGATTGGGCCTGTGGATTAGCGATGGAAAAGATTTACATTCATGAAAAGCATACTTTCCCTAAAGTTAAAGATGGTCAATTTACAATACCAATAAAAAACGGATTAGGAATATTATGAAACAATACGTGAATTTATCATCAGAACTCTTTTCTGATGGAATATTTATTAGTTATAATAATCAAGAAATTACATTTTCAGATTTTTATTATAATGTTTCATCAAAATCAAGAATTTTAACTAATTTGGAACTTTTAGATAATACGAGAATTGGTATTTTACTAACTAATCAAATAGATATAATTGAGTTATACTTTAGTTGTATTCAGCTCAAAAAAATACCTATTATCTTGCCCAATGATACAACTAATGAACAATTAAAGATTATATTAGATAAACATAAAATAGATTTTATCATAACTGAGTGGACTAGAAAAAAGCAAATTCATGATATTGATAAAGTTCATTTTCAATACATTCAAGAATTATCATCTAGTTATGGTGGTTGTGCAAGTATTGAATTTGATGATAATATTGATGATATTAAATCTGTTCAATCAATGCATTTAACATCTGGATCAACAGGTGCACCAAAATTAATTAGTTTAACATACGAAAATTTTAAATCAAGTATTTTACAGTGGCAAGAGCAAATAAATTTTTCTAAAAATGACTCATATATTCAATGTTTGCCTATCAATCATATTGCTGGATTATCTATTTATTTAAGATCACAATTAATTGGTTTTAGAACTATAGTTATAGATAGATTTGATTCAAATAGAATTAATTATGAAATTGATAATGGTGCAAATTATATATCACTTGTTCCAAGTATGGTACAGCGATTAATTAATAATAGATCTGGTAGACCATTTCCTAAATCATTTAAGGGGATGATAATTGGTGGAGATAGTTGTTCACAAAATCTATTGAAAGATTTGATATCATTTAATATTCCAGCTTACATTGTATATGGTATGACTGAAACATGTTCAGGTGTTTGTGGATTTTGGTTAAACGATAATATTGAAATGTCTGGTTCGGTAGGGAAACCATTTACTCAAACAAAAATAAATATTAAAAATTCACATGTAGTAATTGAAGGACCGTCTATCACACCATTATATTCCAATGGCAAAAAAACTAAGGGCATATACAAAACATGTGATATCGGTTTTTTTAAAAATAAATATTTATTTATTGAGGGTCGAACTGATGATATTATCATATCTGGTGGGGAAAATATTAGTAAAACTCAGATTAAAAATATTTTAATAAAAAATGAAAAAATTAAAGAAGTAAGTTTAGAAATACTAAAAGATGATTTAATAGGAGATAAAATAATTGCTTATGTTGTTGTAAATAACAATTTATCTGAAAAAGATATAATTAATCATTGTTTAAAATATTTACCAAAAAATAAACTTCCACATGAAATCATAATTGTTGAAGAATTTTTGTAAACAAAACAAAAAACCCCAACATTTCTGAAGGGGTTTTAAGTGGTCGGAGACGGAATCGAACCGCCGACACGAGGATTTTC
>CEVN01032798.1_pt1 | contig 61721 bp, 43 predicted proteins | sample 427041 | NCBI WGS metagenome assembly CEVN01 (sample SAMEA2623463, study PRJEB7988) | marine metagenome | biome: marine biome (ENVO:00000447); feature: surface water layer (ENVO:00002042); material: "saline water (ENVO:00002010), including plankton (ENVO:xxxxxxxx)" | depth 5 m
CCAGAATGGGAGCTTGTACCATTACCTATGGACGATCAGTTTACACTAAATTGCAATGAAATTGATTTATCGATATTTGAATACGACCCAGTAAATCCTCCTGAAGGTAATGATAACCATAAAGCTTTTTCGGTTCATATTATTGAAAATATCATTTGGGTTGGTACGGGAGATGGTATTAATAAAGGTATTATTGATGTAAATAATAATTGTATTGATTGGATTCATTATAATGAAGATGATGGATTATCAGACAGATGGGTTGTTGGTATCACGGATCAAATGATTAATAATCAAAAAAGATTATGGGCAATTACTTGGGACCCATCATTAAATTCTGCAATACCACACACTTTAAATTATACTGATGATGAAGGGGAAAGTTGGAATACAATTAATTTCTTTAAAGATATAGGCGCAATTGTTTATGATTTAAATTTTGATAATGAAAATATTTTTGCTTCTACTAGCTTAGGATTATATAAAACTTATAATGGTAATTTAAATTTATGGGATAAATATGATATAATTGATTCTAATGGGCAAATTATTTTTTCTGATGCAATATACAGCTCCTTTAAAAATGAAGCTTTGATTATTGCAGGTTCAATTGATGGAATTTTTGCAAGTTTTGATGATGGTTTAACTTGGCAATTGTATAGATCTTGGAATCAGTCTAATCCATACTATAATGATGATAATATTTTATCAGCATATCCCAATCCATTTTACATAGATGAAATTAATCAATTTAATAATGATGGACATATTAGAATTACTTATTTAAATGGTAATGTTAATGACAATGCAAAGATAGATATTTTTGACTTTTCTATGAATCATATCATTCACTTAAATGATGCGACTTTAGTAAATAATCAAGGTCAATTCATTTGGAATGGAAGAAACAAATTTAACAATCAGGTTACAAATGGAGTTTATTTTTGTAGGTTGAATTTATTTGGTAAAATTCATTGGACTAAAATTATGGTAATAAATTCATGAGAATAAAATTAATATTATTTTTAGTTACAGCTAATTTGATTTTTTCATTTTCTGGAAGCACATATAGATATGGTTTTAGTGCTCGATCTCATTCATTGGCTAACGCCCTGGTAGCTGATAATTACATGACATTTCAATCGTTTTATAATCCATCATCATTAAATAAATCTGCTGGTCAGAACTTTGGCATTTCGTATTTTAGAATGTCATTAGACAGATCTATTCAATCGTTCTATTACTCAAGAAGTCTACCAGGAAATGCTGGGCTTTCATTATCAATTTTAAGAGCTGGTGTTGATAATTTTATGGGTAAAGATTCATTTAATAATCCAACAAATGAATTATCATTAACTGATTATTATGGCATTATGTCTTTTGGTCTCAAAGGCATAGGTATTTCAATTAAAATGCATTATTCTAATTTAAATGTAAATGAAACTCATGTGGATAAATATACAGGAAATTCAATTGTATTAGATTTTGGATGGTCTCATACATTTAATAATAATTTAAGACTTGGCTTTAAATTAGAAAATTTAATTAATTCTTATTTGAGTTGGGATATTAATATTGGTGATGGATTATCACATGCATATCAAGAGGATTATCCATTAATCGCATCTTTTGGTTCATCGTACAAATTAGGAAAAAGTCATTTACTTTTATTTCATTATGAGCAAATAAATTATAATGGTAATTATCATTTAAAATCTAGATTAGGTTATGAATTCGTTTCAAATAATAATTATATGATGAGATTGGGAATTGTAGGTAAAGATGAAATTCGATTAGGTTTTGGATATAATTTTTTTATTAATGATAAATTTCCAATAATAATGGATTATTCATTAGATTTAGGTTTTAAAAGTGAAGGAATTAGTCATATTATTACTTGGAGATACAGCTTCTAATGTTTTATTTAATTTTAATTTTTAATTTAGTATTTAGCTTTGGAGTTCAGTCATTTTATTTACCTCAGAATGCATTTGAGCTTTCTAATAGTAATACTGGTATTGGAAATTCAGAAAATATAAATATTAATTTTTCATCGATTAATAATCTAAATGATTTTATTTCTCTTTCAAAAATTAATTGGTACCAGGATGTAACAGGTGATAATATAGAATATAAGTGGAGTTCAAGAGACAGTCATCATTATATTAGTTTATTTAGCTTATATGCAAATAATATTGAATTAAGAGATATTGTGCCAAGTGATAATCCTCTAGGATTATTTGATATACAACATATTTCATTTAGCTATGGTTTTGGTCATAAAATTCTAAATTCAATAAATATGGGGATTCAAAGTAATTTTAATTATAATCAATTATATATTGATGAATCATTTGGATTTAATTTTGATATTGGTTTGTCTTACAAAGTTAATAATAAAATGTATTTAGGGTTAAGTATTCAACAATTAGGTAGAGAAAAGTTCAACAAAGAATTTACAAACAATCCTATTTTATTAGGCATTGGATCAACATATAAAATAATAGATTATAATACTGATATTAATATTGATTTAATTTATGATGAACATTTAATGAATCGTCAAGTATTTAAAATTAGTTCTATATTAAAAATTAAATCATTATCATTAATTACAGGATATTATCATAATGAAAATAAAAAAGAATTCTCGTGCGGTTTTTCATTTAATTATAGAAAAATTACATTTGATTATGGTACTTCATTTCACAAAACTTTAGGTAATCCAAAAATCTTAACATTTAAATATAATTTATAAACGATATATTTAATATATTTAGCCTATAAATATTTTCTAATTTGAGAGGTAAGCATGAAACATTTCTTTTTTATAATTTTATCAATTTCTTTTTTAATGACTGAAACATACAGCTGGGAAGATGGAGGGACTGTTTTAGGTTCTTATGGAAATCTTGCTAATGTTGCTAATGTTGGTGAAACTAATGGGGTTGCACCTTATGATGGTGATTATATGCTAACAGTAAGCGAAGATCCAATTGATGGAACCCCTCAAGCATTCATTGCTTGGGTTACAGATATATCATCCGGTGATGAAATCACAGCGTGCTTTTATGGTTATGATACTACCGCTGGAAGTTCTCCATCAATGAGAGTTTGGGGCAATTGGTCAAGTAACGATGATATTAATTCTTATGCTGGATCAGCAGATGGTAATGAAGAATATACAGATGGTACTGGCTGGGACCAAGTCTGCCATACTTTTTCAAGCTCTCAATCTAATTGGGAAGAAGGTGAAGCTTTAGTTGTTCAAGCTCGTTTATATAGTTCATCATCAGCAAGTGAGGCTGTACAGTACTATATTGATTTAGTTGAAATTACAACAAATTCATCTACTGCTACCATACATTTTCCAGGTGCACAAGATCCAGTTACAGGACCTATCGCAAATGCTGGTAGTGATCAATCTGTAAACGCTGGCGATACTGTAACTCTTGATGGAAGCAGCAGTTATCATACAGAAGGCAGTGATATTGTTGAGTATTTTTGGGAGCAAGTTTCAGGCCCAGCAGTATTATTATCAGATGAAGAATCAATGATGACAACTTTTGTAGCTCCAAGCGAAACATCTTCATTAGCATTTGATTTATCAATTTATGATGCAGATGGTAACGAATCAACTGATACAGTAGTAATTAATGTTGTTGCATCAGCTGGTAATTTAACAATTTCACAAATCCAAGGTGAAACAGATGCTTCTCCATATGTTGATCAATTTGTTTCAACTGTAGGATTAGTAACAGCAACTAATGATAATGGTTTTTACCTTCAAGATTGTGAAGGTCCTTGGTGTGGGATTTGGGTTTTAGATTTTGGTGAATCAAACGCATCTCAGGGAGATGAAATTGAAGTTACAGGACAGGTTGAAGAATATTTTAATTTAACTGAGATTAAAATTATGAGCTCAATTGGTGGAAGCTCAAATATTTTATCAAGTAATAATACATTATATAATCCTATTTTGATTTCACAAGTTTCAGAAGATTATGAATCCGTGCTTGTAAAAGCTGCAGGTACTTGCACAGAACTTCCAAATGAGTATGGTGAATGGTCATTAAGCGGCATAACAATTGATGACTATCTTTATGACGGTTTTTCTCCTTCATTAGGTGAAGAATATACAATTACAGGCCCATTAAATTATGCTTATAGTTTATTTAGAATTAATCCAAGAAATGCTTCTGATATTCAGGATGGAATTTTAAGTGTATCCAATGATATTAATCACTTTTCCTTAATTGAAACATATCCAAACCCATTTAATCCAAACCTTAATGTTGAGTTCCAAATTTCAAAAATAGGATTAGCCAATATTTCAGTTTATGATATTCTTGGTAATAAAATAGAAACTTTATTAAATGATATAGTAGAAGCTAATCAATTGCAACATTTAACATGGAATGCATCAAATTATAGTTCTGGAGAATATGTAATTAGATTGCAATTAGGTGATGAGTTTATAACTCAAAAAGTTACACTATTAAAATAATGAAAAATAAATTATTTAACTTATACTTCTTATTAATGGTTACAGTCATTATGTCTGCAGATGCTGATCATTTAGTAATGAATAAAGTGTGTGTATTTCCAAATGAATGTGAAATGATTGAAATTTTTAATCCAACGAACGATGAAATTGATTTATCAGATTATTATTTATCTGATCAAAAAGAATATTTTAATTGGGTTAATGATCAAACATTAAGCTTGAGCAACCAGGATTTCATTTTTAAGTTTCCTGATGGTTCTTCTATAAGTCCACAAGGTAAATTTACAATTACTACAAATTCTATTTCTGATTTTAATTTATACTATGGATACAACCCAGATATTAGTTTAATAGATAATCAATTAGATATATCATTTGTTGGTGCAAACGCTAATTTATCAAATAGTCAAGAGGTATTAATTTTATTTTACTGGGATGAATCTTCAGATTTAGTTAAGGATGTTGATTATTTTTTATGGGGCAGCAATAGTCAAGCAGTTTACAAAACAGTTGATGATGGTTATCCTTTTTATGATACTGAAATTGAATCACAGACTTTTAAAAGAAATTACACCTCATCACAATATTCTGATTCAACTTATGTTAGATTAGGCATTGATGAAATAGATGAATTAAATAGCCAAGGTAACGGAATTACTGGTCACGATGAAACAAGTGAAAATCTTGCATTATCTTGGGATGTGCAAGCCTTTCAAAGAGATATAAGTTTTCAAGATATTATCAATGGAGATTATGATTGTGCTGGTAGTTCACAAGATGGTTGTCCTCTAGGCTCTATTGATTGTGATATAGTAAACCCTAAAGGCGTTATTGTTGACTATTTTGATGTTACTCAATTTGGAGGGCCTCATGCAATTACAATTGAAGATGAAGATGGATTTAGAATTGAATTAACAATATGGCCAGATAATTGGGATATTGCAAATGACCCAGATAACTCAATGTTAATACAAGCACCATTTAATAGATTTTTAGTTCAGGCTTATGGAAATGTATTTGAATATGATGGAGAAAAGCAAATTCAGGTTTGTAGTAGCTCTGATTTTCAAATTGTTGAATCTTATGATATGGAAGGTGTATTTGAGGATGGTATATTTAGTAAAGCCTCAATTAATCCTTCACCTCATGTATTGCTTGCTGCTGATAATGAACGTTTAGATTATTCATATTCGTTTCCAGCTAATTCGAGAGTAATTATCAGAGTTTTTGATATTTCTGGTAGATTCATCACAACGCTAGTAGATAAACATTATACATTATCAGGTACTGTTAACAGATCAGAAGATAAGTCCTCTTGGAATGGTAGAGATCATTTGGGTCAAGTTTTATCTCCTGGAACTTATTTAATGCATATTGAGGCAAATAATTTCCAAACAGGAAAGACTACATCGGATGTTTCACCTGTTGTGATTGGAGTTAGGCAAAAATGATAAAGTTTATAATATTAATATTTTCAATTAGTATTTCATTTTCTCAAGTTTTTAGTACTTATGATTATACTGGTACTAAAGCAACAGCAATGTCCGGTGCAATTACCAGTGGTCCCGGTGATATTCATAGTATTTTTCATAATCCTGCACAATTATCCACTTTAAAAGGATTTACTTTTGTAACTGGTTATAGTGAAATATTTGGACAAGAATTTTTACCTTATTATAACTTAGGTTTTTCATATAATTCTTATGCATTTAATTTTGAAAAACTATCTACAAAATTGAATGACGTAGAATTATCCTCAGAATCTGCAATAGGTATATCAAAAGGGTACACTTTTTACAAAGATAGGCAATCATTAATTCAATCAGGTTTTAGATTAAACTTTTATCAATTTGATTTAGGAAGCTCTTCAGGCTCTTTCGGAGATGGAAGTGATGGAATTAGTTTAGGAAAAAGCAATGGTTATGGTTTAGATATTGGTTTTCAAGGAATATTAAATCAAAAATTTTATATAGCTTATTATATGCAAAATATTATTTCATCAAATATTGGTCTTGGTCTTGGAAATAGCTTACCACAGACTTTATCTATTGGTTTATCATATAAGCCATATGAAGATTTACTAACAAGTTTTGATATAAACCAATTAGCTGGTAATTCGCAGCAAGAGATTAGGTTTGGTATTGAATATTTATTTTCAGAAAAAATATCATTGATGACTGGCATACAAAATAATCCCAATAGATTTTCTGCGGGATTTAAGTATAAATTTTTAGAAAATTATTCAATATCCTATGGTATTCTAACTCATCATATTATGCCTTCAACACATCAGTTAACATTTTCCTTAGACTATTAATGAAAAAGTTATTTACAGTAATACTATTATTTTCAATTGCTTTATCAATAAATCTTAATTCTCTTAATGATTCAGATATCAACGAATTATCAAAATACATTTCAAAAGATAAATCATTATTAATTAAAAGTTACATCACTAATAATGGTCATATTAACAATATTTATGAACTTAATGTTATAGATGGTATTGACATTTTAGATATTCAAATAATTAAGCCTTACGTGTCTGTTAGCGCATCCATAAATGAATCATTGTTAGACAAGCGCTCTTTATATAAATTGGAGTGGTGGTTAGCAGATTCAGATAATCAAGGTGGTGTTTCCGAAAATTCAATTAACCAGTATTTTAACCCAATGAATATAAATGAGATGAATTATGATGATTTGATTTCATTACCTAATTTAAGTCCAATTGATGTTAAGGCTGTTTTATTGCAGAAGAAAAGGGGTAGCATTAATGGAACTTTTCAATTAAAAAATTCTCCTGGAATTAGCAGATATGGATATAAAAATTTAGTTGATTTTGTGAGCTTTGATGATAAGAAAAATTCAAATAATTTTTTTAGGTTTACAACTTTAATTAAAAATTCACCACTTACTAGTACACCAGATGATGATGCAGCTTTAATTGAATTTTATGATCCCACAAGTCCGCAAATTTTATCAAAATATTTACTAAGTAATAAAAATTCAAGTGTTGGGTATATATATAATAAAAATACTGGCGAAGCATTTGAATATGCAAACCAAAAATTCTATTTATCTTTTAATAATATTCCTATTAATAATGAAATTAAATTATTACGTTCTTTAAGAATTGATCATTTAATTTTTGGTAATTTTAATGCATCTTTTGGTCAAGGAATTGTTTTTGAAAATAGTGATTCATTTAGTCCAAGAAGAACTGGATTTGGTTTTTCAAAACGTTTAAATGGAATAAACCCAGATCAATCAAATAGTTCTCAGTATACCCTTAATGGCTTAGCTATTCAATTATCTAATGATTTTATGCGATTTTCATCATTTATTTCTAATGATAAGCGAGATGCTATAATTAACGAAGATGAAAGCTTTTCTTCATTAATTCTCATGCAACCTAGAATGCCAATGGGGTTATCACAAGATACCTCTAAAATATTTTCACCATTAACAGACTCAGTTAATGAATTAACTATTGGGGGTAACTTTAGACTATCTCCTTTAGTTGGAACTAACTTAGGGTTCACAATTTATCAAAGTCTATATGATAAAGTATTAGATCCTCAAATAAGAGAAACAATTTTAGGGGGAGAAGACCCTGATTATTCTGGAGATACATATTATTTGACATATATGACTAATTCTGCTGATCCTGAAATAAATGCAATGTATCAAAGTTCTTCTACATCAAATTTATGGTCAAATTCCAAATCATCCAGAGGGGCTATAGGATTTGATTTTACTAGTGTTATTAAAAATATTGCTATACAAGGTGAGTTTGGGACTTTAATGAAAAATTGGAATTATAAATCTTTCAAAAAATCCCCTAAAGCAAAAGTATTAAGTTCTTTCATTCAATTTAATAATTTTAATTTATTAGCACTATATAGAAATTATGATTTAGAATATGATAATCCTTATCAAAGATCCTTTTCAAACTATCAGAGATTTAAAACATCTATTTTTGAAGATTCATACTGGCTAGAAGATCCTGCATATGCATTTTTATACACAGCTAATCCTCAGCCGCAATCAGAAGAGGGTATTTATTTAACATCTAGATACCAATTTCATAGAAATTTGACTGGAACTCTAGCATCTGATCATTGGTCAAGAAAAGCAGATGATGCAAAGTATTATAGAACAGTTGCTCAAATTCAATGGAGACCAGTTTTTAAGTATAGAATATATTTTAGACAAAAGTGGCAAGCAAGAGGATCACATAATATTTTTCATCCAAGTCCATACTATTCTAGAGAAACAAGAATTAGGGTAAAAATGCTTTTATCAAATTATAATGAATTAGAATTTTTATATTCATTAGGTTATACTACATTTTCACCTAGACCAAGATTAACAGATGGACCTTCTGGTGAAGATATGGTAGTAGGAGATATTGGTTCTCCTGACAAAACAATAGGTATAACACTTAAATATAATGTAAATGAAAGATTTAAAATTAGAACAGGTTCTTTGTATGTGAAAGGATTTACCTGGTATTTTGCTGATAATGATTTTAGAATTTTTGATAGCAATTTTGGTGCATTTCATCATTGGATTTCATTATATGGCCTTGTTAATAATGCTATGTCATTTAATTTTAAATTAAGTTTCACATCTGATTATCCTACAACTAATATCACCGAAGCTCAAACTGACCAAGGTAGCTGGATCAGAAATCCTTGGGTTTCAAAAAATCAATTTGACTATAAAATACAGGTAGATTATGCATTTTAAAATTATAACATTACTTTTCTTTGGTTTATTATTTAATCAATCACTTTTGAATAGAGCAATTGGAGCAGAGTATTTTTTCTCTGATGCAAAATCATTATCAATGGGTTTAACTAATAGTTTAAATTCAAATAGCTCTTACTTAGCTCGTACTAATCCATCGCTTTTACCGAACAAATCTAAATCAATTGATTTCAAGGGGAACCTATCTATGATTAGAGAAAGAAGAAGTATTTTGGTTAAAGATTATTTTGGAGATTTTTTAACCTATGCTGACTATGTTAATAATGATAATCAATATTTTAATTATCAATTTGGTTATATGCAGAATTATACTTTTGAGTCAGCACCTAGTAATAAAATTGGTTTTGGATTAAACTTTTCCCCGTTAGCCTCATTTAACTATAAATATATTGAAGAGGTAAGAGGTAGTGCATCAGTGGAAGATGGTGAAGTTGGTACAAAAGATCCAATTGTAGGTTTTCATAATTTTGAAACAAGTGGAAGTTTAAAAAATTTAACCTTTGGTTTTGGATATAGTGCTAATAAATTAAATTTTGGTTTTAGTTATAATAAAATTTTAAACTCTGAAATAGAAACAGATATTCATGTCGATAGCTTAACAACTGAAATTCAAAATATTTCTAATATTCAAGATTTTAGCTCTAAACAAAAATTTAAAAACTTAACTGGATTTTATACATTGGCTTTAAGTTATAATACGAACGAGTATTTGTTTTCATTTGTTTATGAACCTGAACTTAAAATAAATGAAGGGGACGCTCCTGATTTTAATAATAATATAATTTCTTATATCGATAGTAGCTTAAATACATTTAAGGAGTTTGGTTTAAATTATTATAAACCTCAAAAGTTGAATTTTGGATTTTCATATAATCCGATAACTAACAGAAGTTTGACAGTTAGTTTTGAGTATGAAAAAAATAATTTTGATAATAATGCAACTATTCTTAAAAATCATAGTTTTTATAAATTAGGTTTTGAATATATTTTACCTAGTTTGAATCCAGTGCGAGCAGGATTAGTTTATCAGACTTCTCCTATCTCATTTATACCTGATCAATCTATTATTACATTTGGTTCAGCTTATAAATATAATAATTTCATTTGTGATTTTGCTTTTTCATATACAATCTTTGATTATTATTACCCTGATTTATTTAGTTTAGATAATATCCAAAATGATTCTTATGATAAAATTTCAGAATCAAAATTGAATTTATTATTTACTTTTAAATATTTAATTAAATGAAATTTTTAATTACATTATTATTCTATTGTTTGATAATAGGTGAAGAAATTTATATCGATTTGATTACAACAAATGATATGCATGGTTTTATTAAAGAGCAAAAAGCCTATTTTATGAACCCTCAATATCCACCTACAATCATTGGTGGTTCTGGGTATTACAAATATATTTCAGATGTTAAGCAAAATCAGTCAAAAGAAGATATGTTAATATTAGATGCTGGTAATTTTTTCCAGGGCTCAAATTTTGGCATGCATGATGGTGGTAAATCTGTAATTGAATGGATGAATAAATTAGAATATGATGCCATGGTTTTAGGTCAATATGATTTTATTTTAGGTGCTAGCAATTTAAATGAAGCAATTGAGAATTCAACTTTTGATATTCTTGGAGCAAATCTTGATTGTAATGATTGTCTTTCTAAAGTTAAGCCTTATACAATTAAAACTGTAAAAGGTGTTAATGTTGGTATTTTAGGTATTGTTAATTCTAATATTGAAGAGTTAGTCCCTTTATCAAAATTAGATGGAGCTACATTTGACTATGAATATAACACTATAAAAAAATGGGTACCAATCATGAAAGAAATGGGTGCAGATATTATTATAGTTTTAACAAGCTCTGGTGTTCCTTGGGATAGAGAAGAAATTTATAGTACCTTTGTCCAATCAAATTCAAAAGATACTAATAAACATTTAAATGCAATAGAGATGGGCTATTTTGCTGAAAATGTTGATTTGATTGTTTCAGGGGGTATATCAAAAGGGTATAGAACTGCATGGTATGATCCAAAATCTCATGTTTATACAATACAAAACTATGGTAATGGAACTAGTTATGGTCATATAAAGTTGAGAATTGATCCGATCTATAAAAAATTTTTAGGAATTGATTATGTTAATAATAATGAAGCATCACACACACTTTTTTTTGATGATTATAATCCTGATAGTGAAGTTAGAAAAGAAATCAATGAAAAGCATAAAAATATAGATTTAGTTAATTTTAATCTTAAAAATGAAATTGATTACATTTATGAAAACTTAGATAATTGGAATGTACCTACACTAAATTCTAAAGACATAGATATAGTTACATGGAATTGCGAATTTTTCCCAACAGCAAATGATTCAACTATTTCAGCATTATCTGAAATTGTTAAGGATATTGATGTAGATATCATTGCATTCCAAGAAATTAGAAAAGCTGGTTGGTTTGAAAAATTAATGCAACGTTTACCTGAGTATGATTATATTGTTTCTTTACAAGCATCATTTATGGATTTAGCTATAATCTATAAAAAAGATTTATTTGAATTTGTAAATCATACAGAATTATTTTCAGATAACGATTATAATTTTGCAGGAAGACCTCCTTTAAAATTAGATTTAATCTACAAGCCTGAAAATCAAAAATTGAGCATTATTAATCTGCATATGAAATGTTGCGATTCTGGACTTAAAAGAAGACAAAATGCATCTCTAATGTTATATAATTATCTTATTGAAAAAGAACTTGAAATAAATGATAATATAGTAGTTTTAGGTGATTGGAATGATGATTTAAAAGATAAACCTAAAGAGCATTGCTTTGATTCTTTTTTCAATGACGATAGATTTTATTTTGCTAATTATGATATTGTATTTGATATACAACAAGCTTCATACCCAAAAGAGCCATATGTAAGCTTTTTAGATCATATTTTATTAACATCTAATTTATTAACTCATAAAGTATATACATTGCCTATTGACAATTGGATGAACGGTTTTGATGTTTATGAAAAATATATTTCTGACCATAAACCAGTTTTTTTGACATTTAGTATTAAATAAGTTAAATTATTTTTATGATTACAAACACTTATAAAAGTTTTTTAATTTTCTTAATAACAATACTTTTTGCTCAAGATACGCATCCATATCCACCACTTTATTTAGTAACAGTACCAACATCTGGCACTCTTCCAAGAGGTTCATATTCAATGGAAGGTTTACTTGTTGATAATGGAGGTGTAGTATCACGGTTATCAATTGGAATTTCAAATAACTTAACTTTAGGTTTTTCATGGGGTATCAGTAATCTTATTGGAGATGAAAAGCCTGAAATGATAAAAGATTATCCAGATTATCATTTTAAATATAGAATTTGGAATGAGGACTTTACAAAACCAGGAATAGTTTTTGGATTTGATTCACAAGGCAGAGGAAAATTTAATAGAGTTGAAATTTTAAGTATCAATGATTCTCCATTTTATAGATATAATCAAAAATCATTAGGGTATTATGTTTCATTAAGTAAAAATTATGAAGTAATGGGTGGTAATATGGGAATACATCTTGGTATTAACAAAACACTTGAAATTGAAGATGATGACAAAGATTTAAATTTATTCTTAGGTATTGATAAAGAATTAAATAGAAGTATTTCTTTAATGATTGAGTATGATGCTATGCTTAATGATAACAACAATGAATATGATTACGAAGATTTATCAATAGGAAAAGGTATTGGTTATTTAAATGCAGGTCTTAGATGGGCTGTTTCTGACAATTTACTTCTTGAATTAAATTTTAATGATATAAATCGTACTCAAAATATTTCGCAAACTGCCCATCGTGAATTTAAAATTTTATATTCTCAAAAATTTTAATTATGAATCTAACATCCGAAATTAAAAAAAAAGCTAATGAAATTGGTTTTTCAAAAATAGGTATTTCTGAAGCTTTATATTATAAAAAAGATCAGCAAAATTTATATAATTGGATATCTAATAATCATCATGCTAGTATGCATTGGATTGAAAGAAGAAAAGAAGAACGTTCAAATATCAAAAAATATTATCCAAAAGCAAAATCAGTAATTTCAATAGCTTTAAATTACTATACTGGTACTTCAGATCAATATTTCGATAATTATAAAATATCAAATTATGCTTGGGGTGAAGATTACCATAACATTATTAAAAGTAAGCTTTATGAATTATTAAAATATATTAAAAATATTGACCAAAAGATTGATGGCATTTGTTGTGTTGACACTTCACCAGTTTCTGAAAAAATTTGGGCACAAAGATCTGGAATTGGATGGATAGGTAAACATACTAACTTAATAACAAGAGAATTCGGTTCCTGGATATTTCTTGGCGAAATAATTTTAGATACAAAACTTGATTATGATCAACCATTTGAAACTGATTTATGTGGATCATGTACAGCTTGTATTGAAGCGTGTCCTACTGATGCATTAATTGAAGAATACAAATTAGATGCAAATAAATGTATTTCTTATCTAACAATAGAACATAGAGGTGATATTAATGAAGAGTACTCTGATAAATTAAATGACTGGATATATGGTTGCGATATTTGTCAACAAGTGTGCCCATGGAGTCAAAGATTTGCAGTTAAAACAGATGAAGAATCATTTAAACCAAGAGAATTAATTATTAATAATAATCTTCATGAGATGGATCAGGATATGTATCTAAAACTATTTAAAAAAAGTGCAATCAAGAGAACAAAATTCTCTGGACTCAAAAGAAATCTAAATTTAATTAAGTAATTTATAATTTAATCTTTTCTATCAACATTTATAAAAAATGCTTTTGAATATGTTGATGTAAATAATCCATATCCATTTTGAATATTAGAATCTGGGAGTAAATATTGATTATCACCAAGTGGATCACCACTCAAATAATCATAATATGCCTGATCTGAAGATTGTATTACCATAAGATTTTTACCATAGTGGTTAAAATAAAGCCACATGATAGGAGTAGGACTCGTTTCAATTGTCCAAATATGAGGATTCTCTAAATATGGATTATAATTTTCATCCCTTAAATAGGGCCCCTTCCAAATTTTAAATACTTGAGTAGTATCATAAAATGTATTTATTAAAGTTGGATCGTGTAACCCATTGTCATTAAAATCAAAAAAAGTATCTTCACTATCTAAAAGTCCATTCCCATTTATGTCATTTGTAATTGGTTCCATTCCTATTTTAAAAGGCTCAAGACTATATGTTAAAATTCTTATAGCTGATAAATCAGTATTTTCATCATCTACTTGATCATCTAGTTCAAGTACAAAATATGGTTTTGAAGCAAAACTTCCTACTTCACAACCAAATCTTGATAATTTAATAGTACTAATTATATTATCTGCAATATAGTCATCTAATAAATTTGGATTTACAATCCATTGTCCGGATGTTTCTAGATTAATCAAATCAAAATTATTCACATTAATCGTATCAATATTTTGTAATTCAGAATTCCATTCTTCATCTTGATTTTCACAGCTAGTTTGTCCAAAAATTGTAGGGTCTGAGCACTCTTCACAATTATAAGTATCTTCAAGACTTGAAATATTTAAATAATCAGGTGTTGTAGTTTGAGCAGAAACATTATAATCATTATAGCTTACATTTAAAATATAGTTTTTATTTTCTTGGATACTATAATTTATTGAATCAGGAATGAAATATTTGCCTAAACTTCCATATGACATTAGTTGGATTTCAGTAATTTCATCAGTATCACCAAATGGACCTGATATAGTGACTTGTGCATCATCAATATATAATTGATTAGCATTATCAATATTTGAATTTATATCTGAACTTAGTGATACTCTCAATGTATCAATTGTACCAATTGTTTCATTCATAAACTCAAACAATTCAATTCTTCCAAAAACTACTAGCCCTTCCGTATAAGAAACTTCATTATCAGGTAATTGACAAGAAAACATAATTATTAGTAATATAAAAATATAGTTTTTCATAATTCTATTGAAAATCCAATTGTTGGTATCATAGGGAATATAGATAATTCTTGTCGTTGCGGTATATTTTCATCAAGTTCATCTACGTTGGGTTCAGTTACATATCCATCACCATCAAAGTAATATCCTGGTTCTCCATCGCCATTAATATCATCTGTATCAATGTTCCAATCTCCATCATCATCTACACCAGCAATATTTGATGTAGTATAAAAATATCTAAATATATTTTTTCTATTATAACTATTTATTAATGATATAAAAAATTTACCTTTAACTTTTTTACTAAAATTAATTTTTTTAGATAGACCTAAATCTAATCTATGATAGGCAGGGTATCTGGCAGAATTTCGTCCACCAGGAATAGATCTCCAGTATGTTTCAGGCGCGTCAGGCATATTTTCCAAGTAATAACCAAGTATAGGAGTATGCGCTTGGCCAGATTGATATGTAAATTTCCAATTAAAGTCCCAATTTTTTAAAAAAGTAGACTTAATTTTTTTATTACCTATAAAATTTAAAACGTGCCTTCTATCCCAATTAGTAAAGTATGTTATTCCATCCATTTCTTTGATAGAGTATGATAATGTATATGCTAACCAACCAGTTAAATCGCCTCTTAATTTTTGAATAAAAAATTCAAGCCCTCCCGCTTCACCATTTGATGATGTAAGTATATCTGATAACTGCTCGCTTGAAACATCACCATCTGTTGAAGCTCTTCTATCGACAAAAGTTAACATATTATAGATATTTTTATAGTATCCTTCTATCTGAAATTTATAGTCTGATATATATCTTTCATACCCCAGCACTAAATGCTCTGCTTTTCCTGCATTAACAGAATTATCAATTGCTACCCAGGCATCTAATAAAGGTGGATTAAAATCATCTTGAAATGTAAATAAAAATTGGTCATAATTTCCTATTGCAAAATTAATAAATTCATCTGTTTGAATGATATATTTCAATCCTAACCTTAGATTTGTATAATACTTTTCATAATGATTTAATCTAATTCCTGGCTCAATAACCCATTTATCATTTAAAACATATTTTGCTTGGGTATAAGCGCTCCAGTCTGTTGGAAAAGTAATTAATGAAAATAATGTTGAATCATCAAAAAATGTCTGATAACTAAACTTTAACTTTTTATGTTGAAAGCCTGTTTTGATAGTAATTTCATTATTTAAAAAATAGGACAAATTTCCTGAGATTGTTTGATCATCTATTAAGTCTTCTTCATTTATTCCTGAAGAACCACCTAAACCAAAATTTACAAAAAATTTACTTTTAGCAATCAAAAAGTTGCCAATTAGTTTTTCATTAAATAATCTTCTGTATTTAATACTTCTAGTTATATTGCCCCAATCAGCATTAATTGCAATTGGTCCATATTCAAAATCATCAAGACCCTCGTAAAAACTTACACTAATTCTATCTTTGTAAGTTAGGTCTGTAAATATATGCCCTTGTACATCATAAAAGTAATATGGAGGAATAGCATCATAATTTTTAAGTATTTGGTCAAAATATGTTCTCCTACCTGATATTAACCATGCTCCTTTATAAAATGGACCTTCAGCTGTAGCTTGCGCTGAAAGTAAAGATATATCTGATTTCAAATTAAATTTTTTTCGATTTCCCTCTCTACTTATTACATCAAGAACAGCTGACAATCTACCACCATATTCAGCATTAAATCCACCTTTTGTAAGATTTGCTTCCTTAACACCTTCTACAATGAAATTTGAAAATAAACCACCTAAGTGTGATGGGTTATAAACAGTGATTCCATCTAATAAAATTAAATTTTGATCAGTATTTCCACCTCTTATAATTAAACCTGTACTAAATTCAGATGCTTGAAGAACTCCAGGTAGTGATTGAAGCGTTCTAAAAATATCTGCTTCTGCAAGAGCTGGTAGAGCAGCTAATTGAGTTTGTGTAACTTTTATACTGCTGTAAGAATTTATAGTTTGTCTTGTTTCTTTTTCACCAGTCACATTTACTTCATCTAAATCAATTGAAGAACGATCAAGCTCAAAGTCTAATTTTAATTTTATATCATTCTCTTTGATAACTATAGGTTTTTTAATCGAATTGAAACCTAAATATTGAACAACTATATTTTTATTTTTATAAGTACCATCAATTGTAATTGAATAAAAACCATTTTTATCTGTGTATGCACCAAAGTTTGTATTTTCAATAAAAACATTTGCACCAATTAAAGATTCACCAGTTTCATTATTTGTAATAAGTCCATATATAGTTAATGTTTGACTAAAATAAGTGCTTATTAAAATCAGTGGATATATAAAATATTTCATACTGAAAAATAAGAAGAATAAAAGAAATTTAAGTTATGGTTTTTGTATCAAATTTTTACTGAATAACAGTAACACGTTTTTTAGCTTTTCCATTACGTGTAAAATTTTCAAATTTAACAATACCATTTGAAGTAGCGAACAAAGTATCATCTTTACCTCGCTTAACGTTTTTTCCAGGATGCACTTTACAGCCTCTTTGACGTACGATTATTGCACCAGTACTAATTTTTTGCCCATCAGCTCTTTTAACTCCTAATCTATTAGGGTTACTATCTCTACCATTCTTGGAACTACCAACACCTTTTTTATGGGCCATAATTACTCCTTAATATCTTTTTTTTTGTCAGTTGCTGTTTTTTTTGCTACAGGTTTTTTAGAAGCAGGTTTTTTGGCTGCAGTAGATTTCAAGTCTTGAATTAAAATTTTAGTGTATGCTTGCTTATGGCCATTTTTTTTCTGATAACCTTTTCTTCTTTTTTGTTTAAAAACAATAATTTTTTTATCAAATTCATGAGATAATACCTTAGCTATGACCTTCATGGAGCTTTTTGTTGAAATATTTCCATTATCATTTACAAACACTGGTTTATCAAATTCAATTTTTGAACCAATTTTATTATCAATTTTAGGTATACTTAACTCTAAGCCTTTTTCAACTTTAAATTGTTTACCTTTTATATCTATAATTGCATACATTATTTTAACCTGTTTTTTTAAGAGCGATAATTTATTTAATTATTAATGACATTAGCAATAGTAAATAAAAAATTAATTAATATATTCTTTTTTCTTTGGTGAATAGATTTTGTATTCATGTTTAAGTAATGTTTTGTCAGGTTTAATATTTAACAATAAAAAATTTCTCCAAAGAAAACTTGATTTAAAGTTTTTTTCATACTTATTGATATATTTTATTAACTCAGGATGCAAAAAAATTTCTAAGCTATTTTCTTTTGTTTTTATTTTATGCATTCGAATTGAATTTTCTAAATTAGTTAAAACTATTTCTTTCTTAAATATTTTACCAGTTCCATTAGATATTGAACAATCTTCTTTCATTGTATCTAAAAGATTTTGCTTAACTCTTTGTCTTGTCATTTCTAAAAGACCAAAAGTAGAAAATTCAGAAGTGGCTACTTTTGCAGAATCTTTTTTCAATTCTTTTTTAAAGAAATTATAGACTTTTTTTCTGCTTTCTGGCTTCATCATATCAATGAAATCAATAACAATTAAACCACCTATATCTCTTAACCTAAGTTGTTTAGCACATTCTTTTGCTGCTTCTAAATTTATCTTAAGAGATGTATCCTCATGATTTTTCTTACCAATATATCTTCCAGAATTGACATCAATTACAACCATAGCTTCAGTATGATCAATTACTAAATGTCCACCAGATTTTAACCATACTTTTTTATTTAAAGATTTTGATATTTGCTCTTCAATATTATTATTATTAAAAATTGGCTCTTTTTTATTATAATAGTGAATTTTTTCTAAATCTGTGGCGTTAATTTTTTTAATATAATTACAAATTGTATTATAAACTTTTTTTGAATCAATGTATAAATTACTTACTTGATTATTAAATAAATCTCTAATTACTTTAGATGACATTGAAACATCTTCATGAATTAATGTAGGAGCTGTTTTAGATTTTGCTTTATTTTTACATTTGTTTAATTGTTTCATTAAGCTTTCAAATTCTTCATGTAATATTTCTTGATTTTTACCTTGAGCAGTTGTCCTTACAATAATACCAATATTTTTTGGTTTAATTTCTTCAATAATTTTTCTTAATCTTCTTCTTTCATATTTATCATGTATTTTTTTTGAAATTCCAATATACTTTTGATTTGGTATTAATACTATTAATGCACCTGGTATAGAAACTTCAGTAGTAATTCTGGGGCCTTTACCTGCGAAAGGTTCTTTTACAACTTGTACTATGATTTCATCATCGATTTTTAAGTCATATTGTTTTTTTTCATAATTTTTATCATTATCATCAAATGAAATATTACTTAAATTTTCATTTTCATCCAATTCTGCCAGAGGCAAAAAAGCATTTATATCATAGTCTATATCTATGAATGCAGCTTGAATACCAGGTATTACATTTTGAACTTTTCCATTGTATATATTTCCAACCATTTTTGTATGACTAGGAAAGTCAACAAACAGCTGAACAAGTTCATTATTTTCTAAAACAGCAATTCTATTACTCGAAATACTGCAATTAATATAGATTTCTCTGGAACTACTTGCCATAGGAACCTCCTTTGATTATATCAATCAATTAACGATGTTAATGTTAAGGAGATCATAGAATATGAAATTATATATTAGACGAAAAAAATAAAAAAATAAAAAAATAAATACTTTGGTATTTATATAAACTATCTAATAATAAAAAAATAAAAAAGCCTACAACCACCTAAAACAAATTTCTTACACCCTCTAATTTAGAACAAAAAATATTATTTATTTAAAATTATTTTTTTATTGTTAAATTTAGTTTAATAATGTTTAATACATTTTCAATTAAGTAAGGGTTAGTATGACATATATAATTACAGAACCTTGTGTTAGTGTTTGTGATACAGCATGTGTTGAGGTATGTCCAGTGGAGTGTATTCATGGTCCTAATGACACCAAAGGTTGTGGAGAAGAGGCTAAGGATAAAAGTTTTAACCCATCAAATAAGCAATTATACATTGACCCAGAAGAATGCATTGATTGTGGCGCATGTGAGCCTGAATGCCCTGTTGAAGCAATTTTTGATGAAGATATGGTTCCTGATCAATGGAAAAAATATATTAACATAAATTATAATTTTTTTAATCGTAAATATAAATAATTAATTTTATACGATATTTAATCATTTCAGTTTAATAAAATAACATAAATATGAATTCAAATGATATAAAACATATTTTAAAGCAAGTTAAATATCCAGGTTATAGCAGAGATATAATTTCATTTGGTATTGTAACAAATATTGTTATTGATGAAAATGATATAACAATTAGTTTAAAATTAAATGCTGAAGATAAGATAAAATCAGATATTCAAAATGAAATTATTAAAGTATTAAAACAATCAAATCCATCATACAACGTTTTTGTAAATGTGGAAGAATCATCAAATAGTATAAATGTAGCTGATGAAATAAAAGCTCTTAAGAATGTAAAAAATATCATTGCTATTGCCAGCGGTAAAGGTGGAGTTGGTAAATCTACTACATCTGTAAATATTGCAGCTACACTTTCAAAATATTATAAGGTTGGAATTTTAGACCTAGATATTTATGGTCCAAGTTTACCCACTGCTTTAGGAATATCTGAGATGCCAAAAATGAATTCAGATAATTTTTTGGTTCCAATAGAAAAATTTAATATGAAATTAATGTCTTTTGGATTTTTAAATACAGAATCTGCTCCAACAGTTTGGAGAGGTCCCATGGTTTCTAGAATGACTCAACAATTTTTTGAACAAGTAGATTGGGGAGAATTAGATTTTTTAATTTTAGATCTTCCTCCAGGAACTGGAGATATACAATTAACTTTAGTCCAAAAAATAGCGCTATCTGGCGCAATTATTATCACTACACCACAAGATTTAGCTTTACTTGATGTAAAAAAAGCTTCTGATATGTTTAATAATCTTAACACGCCTATTATTGGAGTAATAGAGAATATGTCAAATTTTAATTGTTCAGGCACCATAAAAGATTACAATGGTAATTTAGTAAATGGTACTTTTGATATTGATAATAACAAATATGATATTGTAAATGGAAAAATTAATATAAATTTTGAAATTTTTAAAGGTCTTGGAGGACATAGTGAAAGCGAAAGACTTGATGTACCTTTATTATCTAGAATTCCAATTGAACCAAAATTAGCTTCATGCACTGATAATGGAACTCCTTATGTATTTGAACATAAAACAAATGTAACTGAATGTTTTGAAAACATAGGTTTAGAAATTAAGAAAATATTTTTAAAATGATTCATGAATGAACTTTTTCATAAAATAAATAAAGAGAAAATACCTAGACATATAGCCATTATAATGGATGGAAATGGAAGATGGGCTAAATCTAAAGATATGCCACGAGCCATTGGTCATAGAAATGGGGTAAAGTCAGCATTATCCATTTCAAAATTATGTGCTAGTATTGGTGTAGAATATCTAACATTATATACATTATCAATAGAAAATTTAAAAAGACCTAAACTAGAAATAAGCAGTTTGATGTCATTATTATCAAGAAGTATAAAAAAAGAATTAGAAACTATGAAAAATAATAATATTCAATTTAATGTTATAGGATTTAGAGATAATTTACCAAATAAAATTAATAATGAATTAGACTATGCAATTAGTGAAACAAAAGAAAATAATGGAATGAAATTATTTTTAGCATTAGCATATAGTGGAAGAGAAGAGTTAATTAATTGCACAAAATTGATTGCAGAAAAAGTTTTAAGTAATGAATTAAATATAGACGATATTACTAAAAATGAGATTAGTAATCACTTATTAACTTCAAATATTCCAGACCCAGATTTATTAATTAGAACTGGTTCTGAAAATAGACTCAGCAATTTTTTATTATGGCAATGCGCATATACAGAATTATATTTTTCAGAAAAATTTTGGCCTGATTTTGAAGATAGTGATTTATTTAAGGCAATTAATGACTTTCAAAGAAGAGATAGAAGATATGGAAAAATTAAATCTAATTTATGATTAAGTATCTTCACATATTATTAATGCTTTCATTCTTGTTTTCCCAAAATTCAGATTTTATGGTATCTAAAATCATTATTAATGGGAATAATGAAATATCAGATCAAGATATAATATCTTTATCTGGTTTAAATATTAAAAAATCAATAACTGCAGTTGATATTCAAAATGCAATTAAAAGACTATGGCTTGTTGATAAGTTTAAAGATATTCAAATAGATGTTGATGAAACATACAAGGGCATAGATTTATATATTAGAATTGTAGAACATTCTAAATTAAATAAAATAATATTATCAGGTTCATATTTTGACTTTCAATTTCTAAAATTCAAAAAATCAAAATCAAAATTACTTAATCTTTTATCAATTAAAGAGGGAGATATTTTAACAGATCAAAATATTAAAAATAGTATTCAAATATTAGCAGATGATTTTTCAAAAAGAAATTTTCATAATGCTGATATTTCTTATGAATTAAAAAAATCTAAAGTTAGCAATACAGAAAACCTTTTGATTAAAATTAACGCTAATAAAAAATCTAGAATAAAAGATATTTCATTAAAATTAAATGGCGAAGAGATTAAATCAAGTAGTTTATTAATTAGATTTAAAAATTTGATTTTAAATAAATCTAATGAATTGGATAAAAATACTTTAATAAAAAATCTTGACAAAATAAAAAAATGGAAATGGTATTTACCATGGAGAGGAAAATATGATGATTCGAAGCTAAATGACATGGAAAATAATTTGATCCTATTTTTTAAATCTTTAGGCTATTTAAATTTCAAGATTATTAATTACGAAGTGATAGATAATAAATTAACAATCGATATTGAAACAGGAAATAAATTCAAAGTAAATAATATCAGTTTTAATGGTAATTATATTTTTGCAGATTCAACCCTGCAATCAAATTTAAAATTAGTAAAAGGTAAAACATTTAATGGAAAATCTTATGAAATATCAAATTTAAATCTTAATACATTGTATAGAGATAAGGGATATTTATTTGCTGAGATTATACCATCTTTGATTCCAGTTGGTAAAGATTCAGTTAACTTAAATTTTACAATTAATGAAAAATCTATTGCAAAGGTAAAAAAGATTATTATAAAAGGTAATTTAAAGACGGAAGATAATATAATTAGAAGAGATATTGACATTTTTCCAGGTGAAACTTTTAGTCAAACTGCAATTATGAAAAGTGCTCAAAAATTATACATGTTAAATTATTTTGAAAATATAATTCCTGATGTAAAACAAATTGGTGATGGTGAGGTAGACTTAGTTTTTGAAGTTGTTGAAAAAAATAGTGGTCAATTAAATTTTTCAGCAGGTTATAGTGGAGTTTATGGATTTACAGGAGGAGGTGGTTTTACTTTTCCAAACTTTTTAGGTAAAGGTAAAAATATTAGTTTTAACTACCAAAGAGGTTTATCTTCTAATCAACAAAGTAATGTACCTGTTAATAATTTCTCGCAAGAAGTTAATACAAATCAACAATTTTCTTTCAGCTTTATTGAGCCTAGATTATTTAACACATCAAATTTAGTTGGTATTTCATTTAATTATTCCGAACGTGGACAAAGTTCAACATATAGCATGCCTTTTGATTCAAAATCATTTGGAGGAGGTTTAAGAATTGGAAGAAAATTTAACTGGCCCGATGATTTTTTCAAAGGTACTTGGATGTTAAGTGGTTCACAACGCGAATACTTTTCAAGCGAAGAATCAGATTTATTATCATATTATTCCAATTCAATACAAGATTATATTAATTATAAAAATGGTAAATATGTTTTTTCTACATCAGGTGTTTCAATCAAACAAACTATAACTAGAGATAATAGAGATCATCCAGAGTTTCCTACAAAAGGGTCTCATTTTAATTGGACATTTACATATTCTGGAGGTTTACTAGGAGGTGATGAAGATTATTACAAAAATGAAGTTGGTTTTAAATGGTATAATAAGATAGTTGATAAATTAGTTGTACATCAAAATTTTAAATTTGGAGCTTTAAATGAAATTGAAGTCAATTCAGGTAGATCAGTAGTCCCTCCATCTGCAAGGTTTTTGATGGGTGGGACTGGAATGCCATATGGTGAAATGCTAAGAGGTTACGCTGAAAATATGATTGGACCACTAGGAGCTTCGTTTCCAAAAGGTGGAAATATAATGTTAAAATATTCACTTGAAATTCGTTACTTAATATCTGAAAATCCAAATTTATATATTTTAGCATTTACAGATGCTGGAAATGTATGGAATACTTTAAATGTTGTTGATCCTTTTTCATTGAGAAGGTCTATAGGAATAGGAGCAAGAGTAATGATGCCTATGCTTGGTATGATAGGATATGATATTGCTTATGGATTTGATCCAAGTGTTCAAGAATATTTATCTGGAAATAATAGTGCACATGGATGGGAATATCATTTTATATTTGGATTACCAATATATTAAATAATTTAATGTTTAAAAGGAGTTATAATGAAAAATAGTTTTAATAATAAATACACATTACTTATTTTGGTATTATCAAGTTTTATATTTTCAGAAATGAAAATAGGTTATTTGAATGTCGATAAAATATTAAGTGAGTTAGATGAAGTTAGACAAGTATATGTTGAACTTGAAAAAGAACAACGAAAAATTGAAGTAGAATATCAAAATTTACAATTTGAATTAGATAGTTTATTCAGAAATTACGAGCAGCAAAAAATGCTTATGTCCGATGAGAGAAGAAAAAAAACAGAAACAAGCATTCAAAATAAACAAGCTGAACTTGAGAGATTCCAAATTGAAAAAGTTGGTCCACAAGGAGAAATATACCGTATTCAGGAACAATTAATGGCTCCAATCTATGCAAAAATGGATAATGCAGTTTCAAAAGTAGGTGCTGAGTTAGGATTTGATTATATATTTAATGTTTCATCAGGACAAATAGTATATGCTTTACCTCAGTATGATTTAACAGATAAAGTTGTTGATGAATTAAGTAAAATATCTGAAGCTGAAAATGAATAATTTTTTGTTTATATATGATAAACATAAATAAAATTGCTAAAAAAATAAATGGTTCTATTGAGGGTGACGAAACTCTTTCTATTTTAGGAGTAGGAGATCTAAGGACAACTAAAAAAAATTTTATTTCTTTTTTGTCTGATGAAAGATATTATAAACATTTTAAAAGTTCATTGTCTGATGTAATAATTGTAGATAATGAGTTTTCTCTTGATAAGTGTAATAAAACAATAATTCGAGTAAAAAATCCTGTTTTTGCTTATATTCAAATTCTTGAATATTTCAAGAAAAATGTTAATACAGAAGTAGGTATTCATAAAACAGCAATAATATCTCCAAAATCAAAAATTGGTAAAAATGTTTATATTGGTCCATATGTCATGATAGAAGATGGAGTTGAAATAGGCGATTTTTCAAAAATCAATTTTTCAAGTTACATTGGTAAAAATGTTAAAATAGGCAATAATTCATATTTGAATTCAAATGTTACTATTCATCATAATTGTATAGTGAAAAATAATGTAATTATTGAGTCAGGAGTTGTAATAGGAACAAGTGGATTTGGATTAACAAATCATGAAGGTGAAAATCATATTATTCCACATACTGGAAAAGTTGTTATTAATGATAAAGTTTGGATTGGAGCCAACTGTGCAATTGATAGAGGTACAATTAATGACACATTAATTGGTGAAGGTACAAAAATGGACAACTTAATTCAAATTGCACACAATGTAAAAATTGGAAATCACTGTATAATTGCTGGTCAATCGGCTATTGCCGGGAGCACAGAAGTAGGCGATTATGTTACAATTGCAGGACAAGTTGGTATTATTGGTCATCTTAAAATTGGTAATAAAACAACAATTGCCTCTAAATCTCAAGTAACTAAATCATTATCAGATAATTCGTTTGTTTCAGGTATTCCTGCAAGAGACCATAAAAAAAACCTTAAATTAACAGCATTATTTAATAAATTAGATTCAGTCTTAAAAAAAAATAATTAATATTAATTTTGATTACTAATTCAGAACATCCTCAAAAAACTATCATTTCAGAAATTAATTTTGAGGGTAAAGGTTTACATACTGGCATTAAATGTAAACTAAATCTTTTACCAGCACCAGAAAATTTTGGCATAGTATTTTTTTTAAATACAAAAGATAAAAATGTAAAAATACCTGCAAATATAGATTATGTCAAAAGTACTAATAGAGGTACCAATCTATATAGAGATGGGCATTCAATTTTTACTGTTGAACATTTATTATCAGCGTTGTATGCATTAGATATAACTAATTTAAAAATTGAAATTAGTTCTAATGAATTACCTATTTTAGATGGAAGTTCAAAAATATTTTATGATGAAATTTTTCAAAAAGGTATAAAAGTTCAAAATAAAAATAGAAAAGAGTTTATAATTGATAAATATATTTCATTCAAAAGTTCAAAAGGAATTTCATTTAATTTAATACCGAGTAATAATTATAAGTTTACATATCATTTGGGATATGAAAATATGAAAATTTTAAATCAAAAATATTCAATCAATCTCAGTAAAAATACCTATAGAAGTGAAATAGCTTCTTCAAAAACTTTTTGTCTTCTATCAGAATTATTATTTTTACATAAACATAATTTAGTTAAAGGTGGTACACTTGATAATGCTATTGTTTACATTGATCAAGAAGTAAATAAAGAAGAAATAAGTCAAATAAACAAATTGTTTAAAAATAAAAATCAAATAAATTATTCTAACATTATATTAAATGATGTAAACTTTAAAGATGAAAATCATGCTGTTAAACATAAAATTTTAGATTTGATTGGTGATATTTCACTTTTAGGCTTTAAGATTAAAGGACATATAATTGCTCATAAAAGTGGTCATGAATCAAATATTGAATTATTGAATTTTATCAAAAAACAATACATTATTGATACGCAAAAAATAAAATTAAAAGGAAATAATATGTATGATATAAAAGAAATATTAAGTATAATGCCTCATAGATATCCGTTTTTGCTTGTTGATAAAATATTACATCTTGAATCAGGCAAAACAGTTTCTGCTATTAAAAATGTAACAATAAACGAACCTTTTTTTCTAGGGCACTTTCCTGATAAGCCAGTTATGCCTGGTGTTTTGTTATTAGAAGCAATGGCTCAAGCTGGTGGTTTTTTAGTTTTACACTCAATAGATAATCCAAAAGAAAAATTAATTTATTTATCATCAATAAAATCAGCAAAATTTAAAACTGCAGTCCAACCTGGTGATCAATTATTAATTAAAGCTGAGCTAAATAAATTTAAATTAGGTACTTGTAAGATAATAAGTAAAATTTTTGTAGATAATAATTTAATTACAGAATGTGAATTATTAGCCTCTGTTGTGAATAGATATGATTAATAGAACTGCGATAATCTCAAAAAAATCTATAATTGGTAAAAATGTATCAATTGGTCCATATTGTATTATTGAAGATGATGTTGTAATTGGTGATAATACCTCAATCGGGCCATATTCGATAATTAAAAAATTTACAGAAATTGGTAATGACTGTAGAATATTTTCTCATTGCGTTTTAGGTGAAATTCCTCAAGATAAAAAATTTAATAATGAAATAACAAAATTAATCATTGGTGATAGGAATACTATAAGAGAATTTTGTACTATAAATAGAGGTACTGATGAATCTGGTAAAACCATTATTGGTAACGACTGTTTATTTATGGCTTATGTTCATGTAGCACATGATTGTATTTTAAAAAATGATATTATTTTAGCTAATGGAGTACAACTAGGAGGACATGTTGAAATAAATGATTTTGCAATTGTTGGAGGAATGACACCTGTACATCAGTTTTGCAAAATAGGTAAATATGCTTTTGTTGGTGGAGGACTAAGAGTTGTTCAAGATGTTCCGCCGTTCATAATTGCTAATGGAGAGCCTCTAAAATTTTCAGGTATTAATATTTTAGGTTTAAGAAGAAGAAAATTTAATAGTTTAGATAGGGACAAAATAAAAAAAATATATAAATTAATATATAATTCAGATTATAATGTATCTCAAGCAATTAATTATATTAATGAAAATTTTAAAAATATTGAATATATAAATGATATAGTTAGTTTTATTAAATCTAGTAAAAGGGGTATAATATAATAAATGCTATTAAAGCTATTGTTTATCAAATTCTTATTTTCAATTTGTTTAGGAAATAATTTTAAAAATGAAGTTTTTGATAAGTATTCAATATTAAATATTGAAAATCAAAATTCAAATTATACATTTGCTTTATCTAGCTCATTTTCAAATGCTCCATCAATTACAATTGGTTGGAAACCAACTTTAAATTTATTAATTAATACAAAATTTATTACACAAAATGATAATGATAACAATATTTATAGTTCTATAAATGTGGGTTTAATTGTTAAAAATAATTTTATTTTTGGTATCAGTATTAATAATCTTAAATATAGTAAAAAATTTAATAATTCAATTTGGAATTCATATTTTTTAAATAAAGAAATGAGTATAAATAATTTTAAATTACTTACTGGTTTTAGATACAACTATAATCAAAACTTTGGATTCTTCACTATTACAAATTATTTTAAAAGAAAATTAAATAATTCTTTTGAAATTGGATTTGGTTTTAATACAGCAAATTTAAATGGAATTAGAAGTATTCCATTTATAAGGATAAAATATAGTTTATGAAAAAAATAGGTATACTTGGATCAACAGGCTCAATTGGTACTCAGGCATTAGATTTAATATATAATAATGACCAATTTAAAGTTTTATACTTAAGTGCACATTCAAATTTTAAATTACTTGCTGAGCAGGCTATTAAATTTAATGTTGAAACAATATGTATTTCAGATTCTAAATTTTTAGAATCTTTAAAAAATGAATTAAAAAATCATAATATTGAAATTTTAAGTGGAGATCAAGGTATAAATGAGCTTTCAAATAGAGATTCAATTGATTTAATGTTAAACGCATTAGTTGGTTATTCTGGAATGCTACCTACATATAATGCTGTTAAATGTGGAATTAATGTTGCATTAGCAAATAAAGAAAGTCTTGTTGCAGGCGGAGAATTAATAATTTCAGAATTAAATAAAAGTAAATCTCAATTATTTCCTGTTGATAGCGAGCATTCAGCTATTTGGCAATGTATGGTTGGCGAAAAAAATAGTGAAATAAAAAAGTTAATTTTAACTGGATCTGGAGGTCCATTTAGAGAATTAGATTTTAAAAAATTTTCCAAAATAAAAAAAGAAGATGCATTAAAACATCCAAATTGGGAAATGGGTTCAAAAATTACAATAGATTCAGCTACAATGATGAATAAAGGATTTGAGGTTATTGAAGCTTTTTGGTTATTTAATTTACCAACTAAAAAAATTGAAATTGTTATTCATCCTCAATCCATAATACACTCAATGGTTGAATTTATTGATGGTTCAATTAAGGCTCAACTAGGAACCCCTAATATGACCATTCCAATAAATTATGCAATTAATTATCCAAATAGAAATATTAATAATAATTTTAATTTTAATTTTTATGATTCAAAAGATCTTTCATTTCATAAACCTGATTTTAACAAATTTAAATGTATTAAATTAGCTTACGAATCATTGAATTTAGGTAAATCATATCCAATTGTTTTAAATGTAGCAAATGATCTTTGTGTATATGCTTTCTTAAATGATAAAATTAGTTTTATTGATATTCCTAATTATATTCAAGATACATTAGATAAACATATTCCGCAATCAGTTGATAATTTAGATTCAATATTTAATGTAATTCATAAAACAACTTTAGATATTAAAGAAAGGATATATAAATAATGTACACTCTATTAGCATTCTTTTCAATTTTTGGAGGTGTAGTTTTCATACATGAATTAGGACATTTTCTTGCTGCAAGATCAGTAGGTGTTAGGGTAGAAAAATTTTATGTTGGTTTTGATTTTTTTGGTTTAGGATACAAAGTATATAAAGGTAAAGATACAGAGTATGGAATTGGTTTATTTCCTTTTGGTGGATATTGTAAAATAGCAGGTATGGTTGATGAAAGTCTTGATGATAGTGTAAAAGGATTGGATGATGAATTTAATTCAAAAAATACTATTGAAAAACTTTGGATTTTATCTGCTGGAGTAATAATGAATTTTATTTTAGCTATTGTTTTATTTATTTTCATCTATAATTTTTATGGTTTACAACAGCAACCTCCCATTGTTGATAAAGTAAATAAAAATTTAGCAGTTAATAAAAATGAAATAATAACTGAAGGTTCAACAATTTTAAGTATTAATGATAAAAAAGTTATCTACTGGTCAGATATTGATAAAATTATTAATAGTAATAAAACAGAAACTGTAAATGTTAAATTTTTAGATTCAAGAAAAAATATGATTAAAAATATTATTATGAAACCCGAAAAAAATGTTATCCCATTTTATTACCCATTATTTTTGCAATTAGAAAAAAACGGTGCTGTAATGCATGGAAGTGATTCAATCTTATATAAGAACTTGGGACTGAGCCCTTTACCTGAAGCTTATTTATTACCCTACGTAAAAGAAGTTGTGGAAAATTCACCTGCATTTAATTCTAATTTAACTGATAAATCGTTAATTCTCAAGATGAATGATAAAGAAATCAATACTTGGGATGATATAACTTTATTTTTAGATGAATGGGATTTACAACAAAATTCAGATGATTGTATTAAAATAGAATTTAAAAATTACAGCGGCATTCATGTTGATTGTATTAAGCCTAGTGATGGTAAACTTGGAATCATACCTTCAATTGAAAAAGTTAAAATGCTACCCGAAAATATAATATTTAAAAAAGTAAATTTTTTAAAATCTGTATATCTCAGTTTTGTACAACCTTTTGAAATAATTAAAATGCAATTATGGGGATTTGGTGAACTATTCAAAGGTCAAATGGGTATGGATAGTTTAGGTGGTCCAATTAAAATAACTCAAGCAGCTGGAGAAGCAGCAAGTTATGGTTTATCATATTTTTTAAGATTTATGGCAATTATAAGCACAATACTTGGATTTATGAATATATTGCCAATTCCAGGTTTAGATGGTGGTCATGGATTAATCACTATTATAGAAGGTGTATCAAGAAAAAAAATTCCTTTAAATATTAAAATGTCTATTCAACAAGTAGCAATATTATTTATATTAGGCTTAACTATTTTCATTTTAGCGAACGATATAAGAAATTTATTTTAATAGTAAAATAATAAAAATTATCGATCCATTGATTTTTTATATAGTGCGATAATTAGAATTGCAAGTACTAGACCACCAATAATACCTTCAAAAATCATAACTGTTTTACCAATGGGTCCTATTGGAATTATTTCACCAAAACCAACCGTTGAATATACTACAACACTAAAGTAAAATAAATTTCCTAAAGTATTTAAGATTCCATAATTTTTAATATCATCATTAAAAAAACTAATTATTCTATCTCCATAAACAGGATCAGAATATTTTACACCTTCAATCCCATAAAGAAACATGCATACAACTATAATAGATAGCATCGTTAAAAAAATATTTTTAAGACGTTCACCATAACCGGTAGTTATTTCGATGATTTTAGAACCTATTCTAAGAGCAGATAACTTATTTAATTGTTTTCTTTTTACAACCATCTCTCTTATAAAAAACTCACCAGTTTCATAACCTAATGTTTGTGATTGCATACTAATTTTTAATGTTCTATAAATATCCTCTGCCTCTTTATATTTAATCATAGCATTTTTATGATCATTTTTTTTAATTAAAGAGTCAGCTTCAATTTCATTTATAACAGTAAAGTTATCGTCCCATTTTACATTCTTTAATTTGGTATTTGTTAAATTTACACCTAGAAGATTACATTTTTTTAAGTTAGCATTATTTAGGTTTGCACCTTCAAAGTTAGCTTTAAACAAATTTGATCCATTTAAATCAATTCCAAATAAGCTTGCATCTTTAAAATTACTTTTAGATAAATTAGAATTGGAAATATCGCCATTTATTAAATTAATTTTCGACAAATTTTTATTTTCTAAATTAATTTTCGACAAATTTTTACCTTTGCCATTTAAATTTTCAAGTTCTTTTTTGATGTTATCTGATTTTATATTTAAATCATTCATTATAAAATATAATAAAAATTAAGATTTAATTCTATATCCAATTGAGATTAAATATGATGCTACAACAGAGAAAAATAGACAGAACAGAAGACATATAATTAAAGAAAGTTGAGTAGAAAAATCTTGATCTAATACATTTAGCATAGAATACCTTAAGCCATTAACCATCCAGTAAACAGGATTAAATTTTGAAATTAATCCCCATGGATATGGAAGCCATTGGACAGACCAAAACACACCACCAAGCATTGTAAGTGGCATAAAAATAAATGTAGTAAATACACCAATATGATCCCAACTTTTTGCAAATACACCCACTATAACACCGATGGAGCTAAATGTCCATGATACAAGTATAATATATAAAAGAGTTGTAAAATAATTATATATTTCAAAACCAGGGGCAATAAAATAACACATTAATAATATTGAAATTCCAGTAATAGCTCCGCGTAAAATACCTCCAATAATATATCCAAATGCTATTTCAATTCCACTCAAAGGAGTAATTAAAATATCATCAAGAAATTTTAAAAATTTAGCTTGCATCATGCTTGATGAAGAGTTTTGATAAGCATTATTTATTACAGCCATCATAATTAAGCCAGGAATAATATAGTGTATATAATCTATTTTCATTCCTTCTGCATTAATTGGACCAATTCTTGAACCTAGGGCTTTACCAAAAACTAAAATGTATAAAGCTGTAGTGATTAGTCCTGGCATAACAGTTTGCTTATATAATGCTAAGAATCTTTGAGTTTCCCTTCTAATTAAGCTTAAAAAATTTAAATTGATAAAATGTTTCATTTATTTGTTAGTTTTAAGAAAACTTGTTCTAGATTTGATTTTTTAACTTCTATATTTGAAATAGATAAGTTTAAATCAGTTAATGTTTTCACAATTAATGGTAGTTGTTTATTTGGGTTTTTTGTGTTTATTGAAATACATTTTTGATCAACTGTAAAATCAATATTATCAATTTTAAAATTGCTTGCATCTTGCTCGCATTCTATTAAAAGACTTGATTCACCATTTTTTTCTTTAAGATTATTAGTAGTATCATCAACAATTATTGTTCCATTATCTATAATAGCAATTCTATCACAAAGATGTTCTGCTTCTTCGATATAATGAGTTGTAAGTAAAATTGTTTTCCCTTCATTATTAATCTTTTTTAAAAAGTCCCATAACATATATCTTAATTCAATATCAACACCAGCAGTAGGCTCATCTAATATTAATATTTCAGGATCATGTATTAATGCTTTTGCTATTTGTAGCCTTCTTTTCATACCACCAGATAGTTCTCTGCAAGAATTATTTCGCTTTTCAATAAGGCCAAACTGTTTAAGCATTATAGCTGATCTTTCTCTAGCTTCACGGGGTGAAAATCCATAATACCCTGCTTGGAATTCTAAAACTTTTTTAATAGGAAAAAAAACATCAAAATTTAACTCTTGTGGACTTAAACCTATTAATTTTCTTGTAATTCTAAAATCTTTTTTATTATCAAAACCTAAAATATTTATATTACCATGTTTATAGTTAACTAATCCAGAAATTGCACCAATCGTAGTAGTTTTGCCTGCTCCATTAGGTCCTAATAAACCATAAAAAGAGCCTTTAGGAATATTTAAATCAATCTTTCTAAGGGCCTCAAATTTATTGTCATATATTTTTTTTAATTCCTTTATTTCTATGGCATTATTAGTCATTTTTATTATCCAATGTAATTACGCATTCAATATGGTGCGTGTGAGGAAACATATCTATGGGTTGAATCATACCTATAATATAATCATTATTTATAAATTCTCTTATATCTCTTGCTTGAGTTGTTGGATTACAAGAAACATATACTATTTTTTTAGGATTAATTTTTAAAATTTGTTTTAATGTTTTAGGATTAATTCCTGCTCTAGGAGGATCTAAAATCAAAACATCACAGGGATTTTTTTTAATTATATCAGTAAAATTTGTTAACATTTTAGCTAAATCACCACAATAAAATTCAATATTTTCAACTTTATTTCTTAAAGCATTTTTTTTAGCGTCTTCTATTGCAGATTCTACAATTTCAAATCCAAAAACTTTTTTTGCATTTTTTGCTATAAAAATACTAATAGTACCTGTGCCACAATAAAAGTCATATACAACTTCATTACCTGTTAAGTTGCACTCACTTTTAACATATTCGTACATTTTAAGAGCTTGAAATGAATTTGTTTGAAAAAAAGAATCTGCAGATATTTCAAATTCAAATTCATTTAAATGTTCGATAATATATTTTTTTCCAAATAATAACTTTTGAGGCATTCCATAAGCTGAATCTGACTTTTTATCATTGATTGTATTAATTATGGATTTAATTTTTGGTGATAGTAAAACAAGTTTATTAACTATTGGTTCTAGTAACTGTTTTTTTTGATAAGCAGTCACTATATTTATCATAACTTGTTCTGAAAATTTAGGATGCTTAATTATTACATTTCTCATAAAACCTTTATGATTAATTATATCATAAGGTTCTAAATTATTTTTTATACATTCCTTTTTTATTAAATGTAAAATTTCATTTGCTAATTTAGTTTGAATATGACAGTAATCTATATCAACTATTTTATCAAATCTTCTTGGTGGATGTAACCCTAATGCAAAATCTTTAGATTTTTCATTTTTTAAATATTTTTCACTATTAATAAGCCACCTATTATTTGAAAAACTAAATTCCATTTTATTTCTATATTCATATATTAATTCACTTTTTATGATCGGCTCAATTTTGTCTACTTTTATTTTACCTAAATATCTAAGCGATTCTAAAATTTGATTTTCTTTTTGTTGAAGTTGCTCTTCATATATTAAATCTTGAATTTTACATCCACCACAATCATTGAAATGATCACATATTTCTTTTTGTTTAAATGAAGATTCTTTAATTATTTTAATTGGAATTGCTTCTAGATAGTTTTTCTTTTTTTTAATTATTTTTACTTTTATTATTTGTTCGGGCAAGACATTATTAGTAAAAATAACTATATCGTTGTATTTTGAAATTCCTTTACCACCATATGCCAGAGATTCGATTGTTAGGTTTAATTCTGAACCTTTTTTAATTTTTTCATTCATACTATTTTTAATTCAAAGTTTGAATTATCTTATTAAAAATTTTTTTTAAATCTTTTTTAAATTTTGATTCAATATAAATTCTTATGATAGGCTCTGTATTGGACTGTCTTATATGAACCCAGAAATCTAGATCAATCACTTTAATACCATCAGTTTCATCAAAAGATAAACCTTCAAACGATTCTTTTATCTTTTTATGTATTTTGGATTTCGTTAATTTGCTTTTAATTTCAATTTTTTCTTTGATCATGTAATACTTTGGAATTTTTTGTTGAGCTTCGCACATAGTAATATGATTTGTTGCTAAATGATTCAAAATAATTATCGCGCCAACAAAAGCATCTCTTCCATAATGAGATTCTGCTAAAATAATACCACCATTACCTTCTCCACCAATCATTGCATTTAATTCTTTCATTTTATTTACTACATTTATTTCACCAACAGCGGATCTCACTACATTTACTCTGTATTTTTTTGCAATATCTTCAATTGCAGCAGTTGTAGATAAGTTAGTAATAATAGGATGATTCTTTTTGGTCTTGCTTAAGAACTCATCAACACATAACACTAATGTATTTTCTTCAATCATAATATCACCTTTATTATCAATTATTGCTAAACGATCTCCATCTGGATCAGTTACAAATCCTAAATCAGCATTATTTTCTAATACTATTTTGGCTAAATCTTTTATGTTTTCTGTTTTTGGTTCAGGGTTTCTTTTGAAAATTCCATTAGGTTTGTTATTAATGTGTATAATTTCACAGTTAAGTTTTTTTAACAGTTTATAAAAACCATAGCAACTTGCACCATTTATAGTGTCCAAAACAATTTTAAATTTTCTATTTGTAATTTTTTTAAAATTAATAAAGCCAATGTTAAGGACATTATCTATATGGAAATCAATAGATTCTTTATAAAAACTTATATTTCCAGCTTTGGGATTTATTTCATTTGAATTTTTGCTATTATCTCTAGAGTATTTAAATAATTTTTCATTTATTTTTTTATCTAAAAAAATGCCATCTGAATCAATAAACTTCAATCCATTCCATTCACTTGGATTATGGCTAGCAGTTACAACAATGGCTCCAGCAATATTAAATTTATCAGTTACTATTTGAGCTGTTGGTGTTGGAATAATATCGCAGTCAATTATATCTCTACCAGCCTTTGTTAATACTTTTATTATGTGTGAAGATATTTGTCTACCAGTAGTTCTAGAATCTCTAGCTATTAAAATAGGTAGTTTTTTTTGTTTTTGAATTTTTGAAAAAGAAAGAACATATGAAGTGATATCATCAATAAGAAGAGTTTTGTTTAGAATGCCTCTTATCCCAGAAACACTTTTAATAGGTTTCATAAGATATCTTAAAAAACTCTTCTTTTTCTTTTTTTAGTTTTGGCTATTTTTTTTAATTCACTTGGTTTCAAGTAGTAGGTTTTAGCTTTTACATCTCTTAGTATACCAGCTTTTTCCCATTTCTTTTTAAAACGTCTTAGTGCCTTTTCAAAAGGTTCACCATCTTTTACTTGAATGCTTACCATTAAGCTTCTCCTTATTATCCTAAATATTGTCTAAGTTTTGTACTTCTTGATTTATGCCTAAGTCTTCTGATAGCTTTTTCTTTAATTTGTCTAACTCTTTCACGTGTTAATCCAAATTCTTCGCCAATTTCATTTAATGTTAGAGCATATTCTCTATTAATTCCAAAATACATTTTAATGACTTCTTGTTCTCTCTCTTTTAAGCTTGTTAGAGATGCTTTAACCTCTTCCTCAAGAGAAGTTAACTCTAATTCTCTATCCGGTTCTTCAGTTTTACTGTCTGAAATCACATCTAGTAGACAGTTACTATCTTCATCTGAAAAGGGAGTATCAAGAGAATGATGTCTTCTAGAAATTCTTTGAGCTTCATTTATTTCAGTTGATTTCATTTCTAATTGCTTGCCTAATTCATCAGCTCTGGGAGCACGCTCAAATACTTGTTCAAGCTTTTCTGAGGCTTTATTAATTTTACTTATTGTACCAACTCTATTTAGAGGCAACCTAACTATTCTTGAGTGTTCAGCTAAGGCTTGTAAAACAGATTGCCTAATCCACCAAACAGCATAAGAAATAAATTTAAAACCTCTAGTTTCATCAAAACGTTCTGCTGCTTTAATTAAACCTAAATTTCCTTCATTAATTAAATCTGTTAATGGTAAACCTTGTCCTTGATAATCTTTTGCAACACTTACAACAAATCTAAGATTTGCCTCTGTTAATTCTTTTAAAGCTCTTCTATTACCTTGTTTAACTTTTATAGCTAATTCTACTTCACGGTCAGGGGTCAATGGTTCAAATTTACTTATTTCTTGAAGATATTTACTTAAAGACCTATTAGCATCACTACCAATTTTTTCAATTTTCTTTTGAACCTTAGTTTTTTTAACTGCAGCTTTTTTAGCTTTAACTTCTTTAACTGGAGCCTTTTTAGCTTTAACTTCTTTAACTGAAGTCTTTTTAGCTTTAACTTTCTTTGTTGCCATTAATTGTCCTTTTAATCTGTCAGGAAATATAGAATATTTTTTATTTATTAGCCAATGATAAATTTCCTTTTTTTGAATAAATTATAAATGTTATATTTTGATTCTTGCCGCGATGGTGGAATTGGTAGACACGCTGGTCTTAGGAACCAGTGCTTTCGGGCGTGGGGGTTCGACTCCCTCTCGCGGCACAGCATCTAATTCATTTTGTTAACTTCATCACATAAATTATAATACTTGCTCTAAATCACTTTATACTTCTTTTTCTTACTATAACTTAAACCAAAGTTTAATTATAGGAGAAATTATGAAACAAATAAAAGATAGACTTATGAAACTTGAATACTTAAATGAAGTTTGTATTCATAGCCCTGCGTTAACAATAGATACACAATGCGGTATAGGTAGATATAAGTTTAGTAAACTTGGCTATCAAAATGATCAGTTAATAATAGAATTTAAATTACTTTTGGATATAAAAAGCAAAGATACAAGGAATATATTACATACAATTGGAGATAAATGTTATTTAACTGTTGATCAATTTTTGTATGCATTAAAGCATTATGCATACGCATGACATAATATTCTTTTGATATATGAAATTATTTATTAGTTTTCATTATTATGGATAGTCTAAATTTTATATATAATGGAGAATCTGTATTGTTTTTTTTAGATTTTTTATCTAAATATTCTATTGTATATTTTTTGATACTGATTTTATTTTCTTTTTTAGCAGCAAAAATTATAGATATAGTTTTTATTAGATTTTTAGTTAAGATTACTGCAAAAACAGCTACTAATATTGATGATAAAATTGTTGATTATATTCATAAGCCAGTATATTATAGTTTATTATTTATTGGCTTTAGATATTCATTTATTATCATCAATGATAATCTTAATGCAAATCTTTTGTTTGTATTTACTGCTATATTAAAAAGTGTAGCTGTTTTCTTGTGGTCTTTCGCTTTTTTTAAAATATTTGTTTTACTAGTTAAAACTTATTCTTCAAAAAGCTCGAATTCAAAATTAATAAATTCTAAATTATTACCATTATTTGATAATATAGGTAAAATTATAATTTTTGTAAGTGCTTCTTATATGATTATGGTAAGTTGGGGCATTAACCCTGTAGGATGGTTAGCTTCTGCTGGAGTTTTGGGTATTGTTCTAGGTTTAGCTGCTAAAGATACAATAGCTAATCTGTTTTCTGGTATTTTTATTATGGTAGATTCACCTTATAAGGATGGAGATTATATTAATTTAGACTCAGGGGAACGTGGATATGTCAAAAATATAGGTATTAGAAGCACAAGAATTATGACAAGAGATGACATTGAAATAACTATACCTAACTCTGTCATAGCTAATGCTAAAATTATAAATGAAAGCGGTGGTCCATATGAAAATGAGCGTGTAAGATTATCTGTTGGAGTTGCTTATGGCAGTGATGTTGATCAAATCAAAGCAATTTTAATTGATATTTCGAAAAAATCAGGTCTTATTTCAGAAAAATTTGAACCAAGAGTTAGATTTCGCGAGTTTGGGGAATCTAGTTTAAATTTTGAGTTATTATTTTGGATTGATAAGCCAGAAGCTCGCGGAAGAACCATTGATAGTATCAATACTTCAATTTATAAAGAATTCAATAGATGTAATATTGAAATTCCATTTCCACAAAGAACTATTCACTTAAAAAAATAAAAGATGGCTTTAAATAAAAAAGAATGGTTTATGATAGATTCTAAACCAATTTATTTAACTCATGGAAATTTTGGTGGCAGCTTTAAATGCACATTTGAAAGTAAAATGCATTGGCAAAAACAATTAGAATCTAATCCTCATCATTTTATTAATTACCAATTATATGATGAAATTGTTAATTCAAGAAATGCATTAAGCAAATTTTTGGGATGTGAAAGTGAAGATTTAATTTATTTTCCAAATCCTACGACCGCTTTGAATACCGTAATAAAAAATATAGATTTAAAACATAATGATGAAGTTTTAACATCTAACCATGAATATGGAGCTCTTGATAAAACTTGGGATTATTACTCAACTAAAAAAGGATTTAGCTATAAAAAGGTATGTATAGACATTCCTTATGATAGTAAAGAAAAATTTATTAATTCTTTTTTAAACAATATAAATAAAAATACAAAAGTAATTTTTTTAAGCCACATAACATCTTCAACTGGTTTAATTTTTCCTATTAAAGAAATTTGTGAAATAGCAAAAGAAAGAAATATTTTAACAATTATTGACGGAGCCCATGCACCATGTCATATAGATTTAAACATACTAGATATTGATCCGGACGTTTATGTAGGGGCATGTCACAAATGGATGTGTACTCCAAAAGGAGCTTCTTATTTATATGTCACAAAATCTTTTCAAAAATTTGTAGAACCTTTGGTTATAAGTTGGGGTTGGCAAGATCAACTTTTTACTAAATCTGAATTTGTTAATTGGCATCAATGGCAAGGAACAAATGACTTTTCTTCCTATTTAACTGTGCCAATAGCATTAGATTTTATTGAAAAAAATAATTGGAATTTAGTTAGAAATAAATGTAAGAATTTGATACTAAAAACTAAAGGAATATTGAATGATAGCACATCATTATGTTTCCCAACATCAAACAATAATGAACATATAGGTCAAATGCTGTCATTTACAGTTAATCAAAATAGTTCTTTAGTACAAGATATTAAAAAAGATCCAACAAAAATTTTATATTATCAAGCACAAATTTTTGAAAAAAGTAATATTCACATTCCAATTATATTTTGGAATAATCAAGTATTTATTAGAGTTTCTATACAGGCCTACAATTCATCAAATGATGTAGACTCTATGTTTGAAATGCTTGATTTATTTAATCTACTTTAATCGCTATATACCTTGAATAAGTTTGAGAAAAATAACTACTCTGATTTATTGTAGTAACACCAATTAATGCAATATCTCCTGATTCTAAATTATTAATTGACTCGTAATAATCTTCAATATTTTCAATAATTTTATCATCAATATGAGTTATTATATCATTCGGTTCAATACTTTCATCCTCTGCAGATGAGTTTTCTTTAACTTCTTTAACTTTAATTTTTCCTTCGTCATTGAGTTCAACTTTTAAACCAAGTTTATCATAGTCTTCATTATCATTAAGATAATTGCCATAAAGTTCTTCGTCTGATGGCCTAGAAGCCAATGTAACATTTTGATTTATAATTTTGCTCTCTCTTATGATGGTAAGATTTATTGTAGTACCTGGATATTTATAAAAAATAACATTTCTTAAATCTGAAGTACCATTTATTTTTTGTTTATCTATTTCAATAATTACATCTTTTGATTTTAAATTTGCTTTTGATGCAGGACTGTCACTTATGACTTGAGTAATCATCACACCTTTGGTATCTTCAAGATTCAAAGCAAGAGCTAAATTTTCAGATATTTCTTGGAAAGAAATCCCTAACCAGCCCCCTGTTACATCTCCTGAAGTAATTAAATCTTCCATAATTCTGACCGCTTGATTAATTGGTATTGCAAAACCTACACCAGCATTAGTTCTTGACCATCCATCAGTTGCAATTGCATTATTAATTCCAATTAACTCCCCATCTAAATTGAATAATGCGCCACCAGAGTTTCCTGGATTTATAGCTGCATCATGCTGAATAAAATTTTCAAAATTTTGTGGAGACATTACATCACTTCTTCCTGTTGCACTAATGATTCCAGCTGTAACAGTATGATTTAAATTAATACCAAATGGACTGCCAATTGCTATAACCCATTCACCAACTTCTAAAATATCTGAATTACCTATTTTAGATTCATTTAGATTTTCAGCATCAATTTTTAAAACTGCCAAATCTGTATTTTTATGTTTTCCTACTACTTCTGCTTTAAATTCTCTGTCATCAAATAATACTATTTTAATTGTTTCTGCATTTTCTACAACATGATTATTTGTAATAATATATCCATTTACCTTATCTACAATTACACCAGACCCAAGCGACCTACCTTTTTCTTTATATTTTGGAAACATATCTTCAAATTCCTTAGGAATTCTTCCAAAACCTTGAAAAAAGTCATTTTTTCGTACAGTTTCAGATATAATTGACACAACTGTTGGATTTCCATTTTTAGCAACTTCTATAAATTTTTTATTAAAATCGTCTTTTGTTGGAGCACTAATTAAAAATGAAAATAAAATTAAATATATATATTTTTTCATTAAAACCTCACTTATTAAATTTTGATAATAATATTTATATTTAATTTCTAAATAAAAGTTCCTTTTTTAAAAATAAATTTTTTATTTTTTTTATTTTTTATTTGTTAGAATAGGATTTGATTGTTTACCTTTAAAGACGCTTTTAGGCATTTATTTAAATTAAATATGTGTTTCTGCGTATCGGATGCAATTTAAAACAAACAGATAGGTCACTTTGAAAACAAATATTTTTAATTTTATAATTTATATTCTATTAATTTTATTTTCATTTTCATGTCAAGAGACAAACGAAGATGAAGATACGGTTTCAGATCCAACAGATACCAGCACTCTTGATGATAATTTAAATGGTTTTGAAACTGATTTGAATAGTATATTTTTCAATTTCAATAATGAAATTGATTATTCATACAACTATTATACCGTAGCTGGTTTAGGATATGGTAATACTATTGAAAATCCATGCTTAATTAGAGAAACTGACAAACTTAATTTATATACTTTTCCAGAATATTTAGTTGAAGCAAAGAACTGCAATGACCCTTCAATAATTTGCACTGAATCTGATACAGATTATAGCGAATTTATATCCAACTATTTAATTGATGAAACGTTTGGACAATTTAATAATCAAAATTATGAATGCTCATGCTATTGCGTTGATGATGATGGTGATGAAGTTAATTGCGGTTCAAATAATGCAGTTGCTAGACAATACAATAATCCCACAATTGCTGGAGGTGCATGCCAAAATAAATATATTGACAATGTGCAAGATTGCGAAAGACTTGGTTGGATTTGGTTTGATGAAACAATTGATTGTTCATTAATGGATGTTAATGAAGATTGTGTTATGGAAAAAGCTCAAGAAGAAGACAAATTAAACATTCAAAATGCAGAATTTTCAGTATTATACAATAATTTAGAAAGCTTAAATTGGGATCCAGATGCTGGTAGATATAAACCTCAACCATCACCTGAACAAGAAATTTCAGTTGAAATTATTGATTCATCTGATGTTTACGATATTTCTAATTATTGGACTATTATAAATGAATGGCAAAATATTAACGGAATGGTTTATGTGGACCATAGCCAATGGAATGATACGACTTTAATTGTACCTGAAGATGCACCTGAAGGACAAGATAATCCTGATGTAATAATTGATACAACATTCATTTATACCAGAACAATATTAGGCTTAGATTCATTAATGTTTAGAATTAATTCTGATTGTAATAATGATGGAGTTTGGACGGAAGCAGAACAATTTGATGATACTGGTCTGGATGGATGTTTTGATCAAAATGAAACAGGGTATGTTGTAAATGAAGATGGATCTCAAAACCTACAACTTTCATACACTTGTGGCACATGTCAACTAAACACAGTAAATGATGTGGATGGAGATGGATTTTGTGATCCAGATCCAAACGGAGATAATTGGCAAGATGGGTTTGACTTATTAGTTTATACAGAAGGTAACGGACTCTACGAACTTGGAGAAAATTTCACTGATAGACCAGATAACTTGCTTATTGCTGAAGTTTATTATGATATAGATGGGAATGGCACTAGAAACGGCCTTGAACCATTTGCAGATTTAAATTGCAATGGAGTATTTGATACAGATATTGGTATCAATGATGGTAACGGTATTTGGGATGGCGATGAAAAATTTTTAGATACCAATTTAGACGGCTTGTGGAGTGATAATGAATATTTATATAGCACATCACAAAGTCCTAATCAAATAATTGTTAATTATGATTCAAATGGAGATGGACAAGTAGATATAAATGATACACCTACAATATTATCTGATATTGAGTATGGAGGTGAAAATAGCGCTATGGTCTACCTTAATGGTTCATATGTTTCATTTTCAGATATCATAGCAGAACAGCAAGAAGAAAGCTATCAATATTACAAATATACTCCAATTAAAGAAATTATAACTGTTTATTCTAATGAAATAGTTGAGGACATTCCTTCAAATCTTACTAATGAGGATTATTTTGTTACAAAAACTTTATGGGATATGTCTAACACTGGCGTTGATATAGATGGTGATGGTGTACCAGATCGAGATTATGATTATGATTATCATTTATTTAGGTATAGCGATTCTGGCGATCAAGTTGGTTCGGGACACTTATTAAAATTAGTTCACCCAAAATACTATTATCATTATGGTTATTTTGAAACGCCATCTGAAATTGAAGAAGGATTCTATGAAACTTCTAATCTTATGGAAGATGTAATGATTTACACTGTAGATGGGATGATAAGAGAAGGTGAAAAAGTAACTTCATTTGAAGAAGTTTCAGTTGACTCAGATAATGATGGCGTTAATGATATGAGTTATGAAGTAAGTAAAATATTTGAAGTAGAAGTAGAAGATGTTAGCGCGCCACTTAGAAAAGTTTTAGGAACTATCATTCCAGAAAATGAAGCTAACAATACTTGTTCAGAAGGTGATATGATTATATGTGCAGCTAATGGTATAGTTTCATGCGCAGATGCTGATGACACTGAATACGGTTATAATGACTGTGGCTCAAGGATCGATGATATTTCTGACTGTTCAGCTGACACTACATTTTCAGCATTTAAGGTTATTAAGACTAAAGAAATCACTTTAATTGGTAATGGTGTGGAATTTGGAGAAAGAAACACTATATGGATGGCTCAAAATAAAGGTATAATTAGAGATAAACTTGAACATAGATGGACTGAAGCAAATGGAATACCAGACTGGAAAGAGTTTTCCAGACTTGAACTTGAGTCCTTACAAAATGAATCAAATTCTACACTAAGCAGAATTTTAAATGGTTATGAAATAATAGATATAAATGATTTTAAAAATCAAGATTTATTAAATAATGATCCATTTATACCTAATCCAACCGCAATAATACAAAGATCAAGGAGTCCATATGATGAATAGAATTATTTTTATTTTAATGTTAACTGGACTTAGTTATGCTGGGACAGATGGAACTATACGTGGTAAAGTTATATCTAATAATGATGGACAAGGTTTAGCTGGAGTTCAAGTTTTTATTGCCAGTGAAGAAATTGGTGCTGTTACTGATTTAGATGGAAATTATTTAATCCTCAATGTTCCAGTAGGAGAGCATGAGCTGACTGTAAATTTACTTGGTTACAAAACAATCAAATCAAATGTTGATGTAACAATGGATAGAACTACATGGTATAATGTAAGCCTCGAAGTTTCTGCACTTGAAGGTGAAACAGTGTATATTTCTGGAGAAGAAGGCCTTGTTGAAAAAGGTAGAACAGCAAAAAAAGTAACAGTAAAGAAAGAAGCTATTGAGGCTCTTCCTATTAAAGATGTATCTGAATTATATAATCTTCAAGCTGGTGTAGTAAAAGTTGAATCCGGCACTAGGGGCGCTGTACCTAACAATGAAGATAGAGGAGTTGAAGAAGTACATGTTAGAGGTGGTAGAAGTGGTGAAATAGCATACATGATTGATGGATTATATATAAGGAATCCAATTTATGGTGGAATTGGAAGTGGAACACGTTTAAATTTATTTGCTGTAAAACAATTTGATTGGCAGCCAGGTGGATTTAATGCAGAATATGGTGATGCGATGTCTGCGGTTTCAAACATGCACACCATGTCTGGAAGTAATAAAAAATATCAATTTAGAACAAAATATGAAACTAGTGTTGTGGGTGGAGCTCTTTTTGATAATAAATATGATGATTTAAGAGGATATAATGATTATAATATCGGTTTTGGTGGCCCAGTTCCTTTTATTAATAATTTAACTTTTTGGGTCTCATCTCAAAAAACAGGAAATGATAGTTATAGAGTTTACGAGTTTGATGATTTAGCTTACGTGGAAAACGACCCAGGCAACAATAATAATAGAGCAAATATAGTAGCTCCTTGGGACACATATACAGGAATGAAGGGTTTTGGATTTGATAAAACTGAAGATGTTTTTTCAAAATTATCATACAAGCTAAATAAGTCTATAAAATTTAACGTATCACATTGGGTTGTCTATAATCACAGAAAAATTTTTAATTCACAGTATATTTATTTCAATGGAGATGGTAATCATCAAAATGAGTTATTTAAAGATACAGAGAGAACCACATTTGAATTAAATCACGATGTAAATAGTAAAATTTTCTATACTTTGAGACTATCTAACTTTAGCCAGGAATCATTTCAAGGTGTTAGATGGCGAGATAGCGACAATGATGGTTATCCTGACTGGTTTGAGTGGAGACATCCAGCTGGAGATAGGCAAACATCAAATCCATATGACGAAGATGTAATTCCTTATACAGGGTTATTACAACAGCAAACTATTTCGTACACAAATGTTGATGGTTTGGGACCAAATCAGTATTCAAGTGGTTGGTATTTAGGTGCTGAGCCTGGTACATATAATTGGGAAGTAGCTGAACCATGGAACGATTTAAATGGTAATGGATTATGTGAAGATGGAGAATTTATCCCTTTTTCAGCACAAGATTTAGATGCTGATGGAGTTTGGGATGGTCCAAGACAAATTAGTAAAGCAATCAAAAGAGATGGAAGTTATTGGTTAACTCCTGAAATGTATGTTAATTATGAAGACTTTTACGATGAATACTATTGGTATAGAGATTATGATCAAAATCCTTTTAACGCTTACTTCAATTCAGAATCAGAATTAGGCGATTTAAGTCAAAGTACAGATTCAGAATTTTCTCAAATCTTAGATTCTTTATATTTTTTACCTTTAACTCCAACTGCAAGTGAACAATGGACGGAAAATAAAATCTTTGGTGGAACTGATAGAATTTTTGGTAATTCAAATGCTGAAACTAATGAGATTAGATTTGATTTAACTGGTCAGTTAACAAATGAGTGGCGAACTAGGGTTGGCTTTGACTTGAAATCACATAAATTAGAATTTTATGAAGTTAGAGAGCCTTGGTTAGGCTCACAAGCAATAACTCAAAGATTTGCGGAACAGTGGGATGATTTTGGCGCAGATGGTGTCCCTTATCTTGAAAGTGTAGATGGTTCTCCTGATGCAGGCGAAGGAAATGGTGTCTGGGATCCAGGTGAAGCATATGATGATTTTAACGGTAACGATAAATGGGATAATTATGTTGAACCTGTAGAATTTGCATTTTATGTACAAAATACGTTTGAAGTACCTTGGATGGTAATAAATGCTGGAGCAAGAATTGATGCTGTTAACTATAATACTAAAATTTGGTCTGACCCAGAATCAAACTACACACCAAACGAACCTTGGTTCTTCGTTGATTGGGGTTTAGATGGTTTAGAATGGATTGATGGAAATGGAGATAATGATTGGTTGGACGAAAACGGAAATCCTGACCAATATTTTGATGCTAATGGTGTTTTACAAACTGAAATTGCTCCAGATGAAGGTGAAAACGATGGACAGTATAATTCAGGCGGTAATGGTGTTTATGATCAATACGATCCATCAACATGTATTTTATGTGGGGATGAAGAATTTACAGATTTAAATGGTAATGGTTTGTATGATCAAGGTGAGCCATTTATTGATGAAGGCGAACCTGCTGGTCTCATTAGTCAAGGCTCTAATGTTGCAGATGCTAGGGTAATCTTTAAAAATTCAGAATGGATTTATGAAATTAGCCCAAGAGTTGGGTTTAGTCATGTAATAACCGATGACGCAACTTTTACATTCAATTATGGTGTTTACAATCAGACTCCCGTTTATGAGAATATTTATTTTAATACCAGCAGGCAAGAAGATCCAGAAGAAGTATTTGAAGAGAGTGCAGGATTCATAGGTAATGCTACAATGTCAGCTATGAGGACGCAATCATATGAGTTTGCTTTTAATGTTCAGGGCGGAAGAAATTGGGCTTATACTGTTGGTGCATGGGTTAAAGATATGGATCAATTGGTAAGTTCAAAAAGTTATAGATCTGGTGTTTATGAATATCAGGTTGCAAGTAATGGAGATTTTGGTAGAGCTATTGGAATAGACTTATCCTTAAGAACTCAAGGTTTATTCACTACTGATATTCAATATACTTATTCTAGAGCAATAGCTAATGGTGATTATGATGTTGGCGCTTTTGGAACAGATTTTGCAAATACACCTGCACAGGAATATAGAATGTCATTTGATAGAACACACGATCTAACTGCATCAGCGTATGCTAGACTTCCATACAATATAACATTAGGTGCAACATATTTTTATCAATCTGGAGTGCCATATACTCCTTATATATACAATGCAAGTGGTGAAAAGCCATATGAAGATGTTCTCAATAAAAATACTGAAACCACAGATGCATTTCAAAGAATTGATATGTCCATTTCGTATGGAATTAAATTAAATAAAACAAAAGTTAGTTTAGGAATGAATGTCTTCAATCTTTTTGATATTAAAAATGTTATTGATATTTATCCTTTGACAGGTGAACCTGATAATCCTGGAACTTATTATAGAAATCCAGAGATAGAAAATTTACCAAGATTGGGCGGCGAGTATTCAAGAAGTTATTATGATAGACCATGGTATTACTCTAGTCCAAGAGAAATTAATTTCTTTGTCAGGTTTGATTTTAATTAAGGGGAAATAAATTGAATTATATTTACAAAAATAGAAACTTATTCATCATTACATTAATTTTTACTCTCATGTTTGGAGCTGAAAGGCGTAATGATTCAAATGGTGTAGGTTATGATTTTAATAGCCTTGATAAACCTCTGTTTAGAATTGGAGATTATGATTTTCCATCAAATCCAATGAATGACAGAGCTAAAGGATACTCGATTCAAGGTAAAGTAAAAAATGGAGTTTTAAATTTTGGAGCTTTCATAGATTGGGATTATAATCCTTCTGGTGCATGGGGCCAATATGCTTATCTGCCAAGTGTGGCGTTTATGGCAGGAGTACCAGGTTATTTAAGCACATCTGAATTTAGCTGGACAAGCCAACCTTTAGAAGAAGCAGATAATTTAGTTGCTTGGGTTTCTACTGACGCATATGATGCTTGGGCTGAGTCAGTTTCTGATTTAGGTGTTCCTGATCGTTTTTCAGGCGTTGTATATAATATCGAAAATGATAGAGGAGAAATTGCATTACAAAGAAATAATTTAGCAGATTTTGGGACTTCAAGATTTGAGTGTACAATTTCTGGATTTCAAAATGAACAAGAATGTGAATCAAACTTTATTTTAGATGAAAATGGAAATGAAGTTTATGGTTCATGGATTTATCAGACTGAATTAGCTTCTTATGCTTCTGATGCTGTATATGAATGGTATATGGATACTGCTTCTGGTGAAATATATTTGGTAATGCTTGAAGATGAGCTTGACCCAAATTTAAATAATTCTCTAATAGGTTTAATATTTCCATGGGCATTTAGACCTAAATTAGAAGCTCGTTTTTCTGAATATGATAAATACGATTATGGTTCTGATCAAGAAGAGTGGACTGATGACGATTATTATTCTTTTTATGGGGCAACTGTATCAGAGTCTTGGATGTCAAGATGGAATCCTAAAACAAATACGGATTGGCATGCATCTACTGGTTCTGCTTTAAGTACACACAGCACTCAATTTACTTCTGGTGATTTATTTGGTAATACAATTTTTACAGATAGTGATGATACATATCCGCTACTTGCTCACAGTAATTATCCAAGTACATGGCCAACTCAGGTTAACTCTGAAACTTTAGAAGAAGAACCTTTTTGGCCAGGCTGGTATGCAGACCAGTATTTTGGTGATGACCCTGATTTATGGATATCCAATGGTATTGATCCTGTATTGTGTGGTTCTGACCCTTCTAGACAAAATCCTGATTGTTGGAAAGAGTTACCTGGACGTTTTACATCAGACTCTGATATTTTTTTGAAATTTGATGATCGTTGGGCTCATAGAGCAAATATTGTTGAAAACAATGAGTATCAACAAACTGGATATCCTATGGGAATTAGTGTTAGTAGTATGGTTCATTCATATGGTGTATCATATGCAGAAGATATAATGTTTGTAACTGTAAAAGTGAGAAATGAAAGTGGTGATTATGATTATGCATTTAAAAGAGATAAGCTTGGACAAAAAGAGTACCTAGTAGATGCTAATGGTAATTTTATTAGTGGAGAAGGACTTGTTATGCCTGATGGCACAAAGTTAAATAAGGGCAAAGGTTTTAACTATGAAAAAATGGGTCTTGGTTTTTATATGGATGCAGATGTTCTAATGGGAGATTTAGAAGGTTATGATGGAGCACTTCACACAAATGATGATGATTTTATGGAATATTATGACTGCGCCAACCCTGATATAGTTAATTCAGATGAGTGGGCTCCATATACAGATGGATGTCCTGTTGTTGATGGAGATACGCTAAGAATAAGCATGGCAATGATTTATGATTATGATGGATCTAGCGGTGGGGTATCAGGATTTGGATATGATACTCCAGGTGTAGCTGGTGGTGGCGGACTAGGTATTGTTGCTACCCAATTATTAGATTCTCCTTATGCTACAAAGCCAGTAGACTTAAATCTTGATGGTTTTGATGATATTTTTCCAGGAGAAAAATTAAAAATGACAGATTGGCATTGGTTTGATTGGTATAATAGACCAGGTGTTGTGACTAGAGAAGGTAATAATAATTGTTGTGCAGGAGACCCTGGTAAAGCTCAAGCAAGAAATAAAGAAGAAATACAATATAAATTATTAGTTGGAGATAATTCTAATTTATCTGAAAATGAAGAAGAATGGTTCTTTCATTTACCAGATCCAAATGCGCCTGAAGATAACACTAGTAATCCATTAAACCCACACTTTGATTCTCTTGAAGGCCTTAAAGAAACTGCTTTTTTCCTTCAAGGTAGTGAAGGATTGGACTGTGTTTTACTAATGAGTTGTGGAACTTTTGATTTAGAAGTGGGCGAAGAAGTTAATTTTTCATTCTGTGTAATATATGGTGAAGATAGATCTGATTTATTACGTAATGCTGAATTTGCTCAAATAATGTACAATGCACGTTACCAAGGTTATACGGCACCTAATAAGCCACAAGTAGCTGTTACAACAGATCATAATCAGGTTAAAATTCATTGGACTAATACCCCAGAAACATCAAAAGATGTAATTACTAGCTATACTGATTTTGAGGGATACAAAGTATACAAAAGTATTGATGGTGGTGTCACATGGGGTGATGCTGTAGATAAAGTTTACGATTCAAATAATACGTTTATTGGATGGCAACCATATCAACAGTTCGATTTATCTATTGCTCAAGATGAATCATTTTGTGTTCTTGGTTTTGAAGATAAATGCTATATTGAAGGTGAAGTAAATGAATCTATTATTTCAAAAGAAGATTGTGATTCAGAAATGGGTTCTTGGCTTAATTTTAATGACTCTAATTTTGATGGTATATGGAACGATGGTGAAAACTATAATTGTGTTAATGGTATAACTAGAGAAATAGAGGTTTCTGGTATAGATCCTGAAGCCCCATGGTTAAATTTAGGTAATAATTCTGGGCTAAATTCAATTGTTCCGTGCGCTTGTTCAAACGAAAATTATTTAAATAAAACTGATTGTGATCAAAATGGATTTGATTGGGCTTGTAATTTTTACGAAGATCAGTATGGGACTAAATACGATTATACATTTATAGATAATCAAGTAACAGACGGCTTTGAATATACGTATTCAATCACAGCGTATGATACAGGTGTTATGTCAGATAGAGTAATCATATCGCAAGATGAAGATGGTGGATGGGTTGCTGATACTATATCAGTTCCAGATCCTAACGGATGGGGTGAAATCAATTCATTTCAAATGTTAGAAAACTCTAAGGGTACAACTGAATATGATGATAATTTCGTAAAAGCAATCCCTGGATTTACTCCAACAACTGATTGGTCACAAGTTCAGGTTGTACCAAATCCTTTCATAAGACATTCTGCTTATGAAAACAATGAATATGAACTAAAGTGGATGATTACAGGGCTTCCAGAAAGATGTACTATAAAAATATTCACAGTAACAGGTGAGTTAGTTGATGAATTTTATCATGAAAGTAGTACAGAAGCTTTTGAATATTGGGACTTAAGAAATCAAAATAATCAAGAAGTTGCACCTGGTATGTATTTTTATACAATTGAAGATTTAACAAATAACTTAACACAACCTTATGTAGGCAAGTTTGTTATCATAAGATAGATAAGGAAAATTAATTATGATTAATAAAAGAATATTTTTTCTAATACTTTTAAGCACAACTATTTTGGCTGCTTCAAAAGTTGGAACAGCAGTTTACAGATGGGCTGAAATTGAAACTGGAGCAAGAGCTATAGGTATGGCAGGATCTCAGGTTGCTTCAGGAAGTGGTATTTCAGCTATCGCATATAACCCTGCAAGTTTAGGCTTTATTAATGGCAATCAAATATATGTTTCTAAATCTAGTTATCTTGCTGGAACATCACATAATACATTGGCATTTGGAACGGCTATTTCACCATCTGATTTTGTAGGAGCTCATTTATATTATTTTGATTCTGGTGAAATGATGGAGACTACAGAGATAGACCCAGAGGGAACTGGCCAAGGTTTCAAATTTACTGGGCTTCTACTAAGGTTATCCTATACTAAACAACTTACTGACCGGTTGAAGCTAGGAGGAACTTTTAAATATTTCAATGAAAAAACAACTTCAGCTGATTTATCTATGAGTTCAGTTGCATTTGACATTGGTTCAAATTTTGATACTGGAATATTTGGAATGGTTCTTGGTATGTGTATATCTAACTTGGGTCCAGATGCAAGATATTCAGGTGTAGGTTTAGATGTGCAAGAAGAAGATGACCAGCAAAAGAAAACTGAATATTTTCCAATCCCATTAACATTTAGAGTTGGTATTATGAATAATATTATTGGTTCAGATGAAAAATCGGCATATATGATGCCTGGTCATAGATTAACTTTATCTATGGATGCAATCAACCCTTTAGATTATAAACTCAATGGAAGCTTTGGTATGGAATATGCTTGGAAGGAATTGATTTTTGCAAGATTAGGTTCTCATTTAAATCATGATACCGCTGGAATATCTGCAGGATTTGGCATTATGTATAATAATTTTGCTATAGATTTTGGATGGGCTGATTATGATATTTTAGAAAACACATGGCAGTTAGGACTTAGTTTTGATTTTTAATAAAATGAAATTTACTTTAAAACATATTAATTTTAGCTTGTATTTTATTTTTGTATCATATTTATTTTCCCAAAATATGAGCCCTCCAAACATTCCTGAAATACTTGGTGTTGGTGGTGATGAAAAAGTTACTGTTACATGGAATAGGTTATCAGAATCATCTATTGATAACCTAACAGGTTATTCTGATTTTGAAGGTTATAGATTATATAGAAGTACTGATGGTGGTATTACTTGGGGAGATATTGAAACGGATATTATTCCTAAAGATGGTCAAATTGTAGGATGGAGACCTATACAACAATTTGATTTAAATGAAGATCAGGATTTAGAAAGATGTATTTATTTAAATGACTATGGAAATAAATGTGTAGACAATCCTGATACACCAGAAGATGAATCTTTGATGCGATCTACAGATGTATCCGGTGCTGATCCTGTAGCTCCGTGGTTTTACTTAGGAGACAATACAAGCTTAAATCATTCGTTTGTAGATACTGATGTTGTCAATGGTGTTGAATATACTTATGCAATAACAGCTTTTGATATGGGTGTAAAAATCGATACAGTTGTAATTAATAATATTGATGGCAACATATCTCTGGATACAACTTGGAATATATCTAATCCAGGACAATTTTCTTGCCCTAGTGGATGGGGCCTAGAATCTAAATACAATCAGTGTCCAAGTTTTGAAAGTCCAAAATTATCTGAAAGTTTTACAGATTATAATTCTAATGGTACATGGGATGAAGGTGAACCTTGGGACGATTTAAATGAAGATGGTATTTGGAATCCAATAAGAGATAATTTAATTAATGTAGTAACCGTAACACCAAGCAAAAGTGCTTCAGATATATCTTTTCCAGATACTGATAATACTGAAGAATTTATTCTAGCAAGCTCTTCAAATATAGGTACTGGAAATGCAACATACAGATTTGTAGACGAAGGCGCATTAGAACCTGCTCTTGTAAAATTTGAAATCCAAGCTGATAGAGATTATGATAATGATGGCGGTATAACTGATAATGATGGTGACTTTGAAGACTTCTCTACAAGAAATCCTGGTATATATGCCTATAGAATTAATGATGACGAAAGTTTGTATCAAGGTTTTTATGCAGAATATAATGCTTCCGAATTAAGTGATGAAGATTTGGAAGCGTACTTAGATATGCCTGGTGCATCCTATTCAGAAGACCAAGAATTTATCTATATTCCAAATTATTATATAGAAAATCACCCAATTTCGTTTTCAAATATTTCTGGTTTTGAAAATAATTTTACTGATTGGTTTAATGGTGTGCAGTTTAGATTTGATAATTATTGGTCTGAGTTACCTCAAACCAATAGTTTTGCTACACTTGATACTATTGAGTTTTATTCGGCTGATGGATCTTACAATCCAATGCTTGCAGCAACTTTTTCTAATGTTGAAGTTGATTTTGATTTAGATGGAATAATTGATTTTGATTTTGATTATGGAGACATTGAACTTGAATTTTGGAATGAAGGTTTTTCAAATCGTGCTATGTTTGATTACAAAATAGAATTTTCAACTAATTCATATATCGATACAGCTTTCAGAAACTTTCCAAACGATGATTATTGTTTAAATGTCTCAATAGGTAACCCTGATTGGGATGGTAGAAATCAAGTTAGTTTTTTACCTTTTAAGATTACAAATTTAACAACAGGAAGACAAGTAAGAATCTGGCATACAGATGAAGGTGTTTATAATGCTGAAGATGCCGGTGGACAGCTTGAAGGCATAACCCAATCAATGGTACCAGGTTATACTGACTGTATTTGGCAACCAAATGAAAAATTATCATTTGCATATGATAGTCTTGCTTATGCCGATGATATTTCAGATATAGATGACCATAAAACCTATCAATTAAGTATGCAATACGATTTAAATCAAGTTAGAGGTAAATATGGTCAACCTCTAATTCAAGATGGCTTTGAGGAATATTATGATTTTTTTGAATTTTGGCAAACAGGCAATAATTATAATCAAGGACAAATTGTAGAAGTTATAAATATTGTTCCACAATTTGGTGGTACTGGAATATCAGGTATTTATCAAGCTAAAAGAGAAATTATTGACTCTCTTGAAGTATATCCAAACTTTTGTGGTGGAACATGTCCACCAAACGCTGTATATGATAATGATGGTGATAATTTGAACGACAATCCATGGCAACAGTTATACCCATGGGAAGAAGGTGATTATTTAATTGTGAGGCCTGATAAATGGTTTAACGATGGGGATTCCTGGACTGTAGATTTATCTTTAATAGGTAAAAAAGAAAATCTCACAACAAATATGTTAGACAGTGTTACCGTTGTTCCTAACCCTTATGTTGTAAGCTCACAATACAATGAAGAAGTTTACGGTAATAGATTATTATTTGATAAGCTGCCAAAAAATTGCACAATTAAAATTTTTACTGTAACTGGTGAGCTTGTTGAAACATTGATTCATGGAAGCGATAATAATTTATCTGGATCTATACCTTGGGATTTAAAAAATAGTGATGGTGAACTAGTCTATCCAGGATTATATTTTTATACAGTAGAAGCTGAAGGTTTGAACGATAATAAAATTGGTAAATTTGTAATAATTCGATAATTACAATTATTTACAATAGTTAGCAAAGAAATAAAATAAAATTTATTTACATTATAAAAAAACAGATGGGGAAATAAAAATGAAAAAGTTATTTTTAATAATTACTTTATTTTCAATATTAATTCCAAGAGCATTGACTTTAAATACTGAAAGTGCTCTTTCACAGACTACGGAGTCAAATCCGGAATTTAATATTGATACACAAAACAATAGTTTTAATGACAATATAATTAATAATCGTCCAGATATTACTTTATTTGAATGGGATTTTGAAGAAGGTGATCCATGGACTATTCCAAATGGTGGTTGGGAATTATCACAAGCAAGTTTTAATTCAGAAACCAATAGTATGTTATCGCCGAATACAGCATTAACATACAATAACTCATGGAATGTGGTATCTCCAGCAGTTACACTCCCAGCTCTAGGTGATGGTGAAGTGATGAGATTTAAATTTTGGTTATATGGGGATATGCCTGACACTGATGGTAATGCAGACAACTATTTAGAAGATTACTATCAATTATCTATTATGGATCTTGAAGCTTTAGCATGGCATGTTTCAGCTAATGGACCTAATGTTGATGGTAATGGCTATTGGTGTGCAGATGAATCTATTGGACCTGATGGTGGGTACTTAGACGAATGGATGCAATACTTAGATACTCCATCAATTACTATTGGTGATTCAGGTATGCTTTCAGCTAAAGTTAAATGGTCTTTAGAATCTCCGGCTGGAGCTGTTGTTGCAGGAACGTGTACAGATGGTTGGGATGCTGCAAATGTAAGAATATCAGCAGATGGAGGCTCTACATGGGAACTTTTATCAGATCCTAATTTACCATATGATTTTAATTGTGGTTATGGATGGATTTTTAATGATGGCGAATATGATACAGGAGGCTCATTAAATCAGGTTGCTGCTGGTTGGGGTGGAACAAGTCCAGGTTTAGGAGCTAATGCAAACTTCACTGATTTTTCTGCTGATCTATCAGCTTATGCTGGTCAAGATGTAATTATTAGATTTGCTTTTGGTTCAGATCCAGCATACAGTACTTTTGATCAAACTGATATGACTGGTTTTCAAGTTGATAATATTGTAATTGAAGATGCTACAGGCGTAGTTTATAGCGATGATTGTGACGGTTCAATTAATTCTCAAGAAATGACACCATCGGGTGAAGTTTGGGAATCAATGTTTTATGATTATTGTGATGCAACTAGGCCTGGTGGTAGTGGAGTTTGGGAAGAATATGTCCCAGGCTTAGCTTTTAATGGTAATGCATTGCATGATATATCACACTTAGCTGGAAAAGAAGTTTTAGTTAGATTTACTTCACGTTACGATGGAGATGATGATGGAGGTGCAGGCCAAGGGTTATTTATTGATGATTTCGTTATATATAAAGAAGCAGGTGTAGCTGGTCCTGGTGATTTAGTTATTGAGCCAGGCGATACAGAAGCCGATCTAATGTGGCAAGATATGAATGCTTCTGGTGAAAATGAAGAATTTGCTTTTGATAACAATTTATTTGGCGGAAACTTAATTTCTATGGTTGATGCTGATGCAGTAGGTTATGCAGGAACATCATTCAATTTTGCTGGAACATCTACGGTTCACTCAGTTGATTTTTTCCATACTACAACACAACAAGATCAAGCTTATAGAATGGATATCTGCCCTTATGGAAGTGTCGGGACATTGTTTAATACCGAATTAGCTTATGACTGTGTACAAGTTGAAACAGCTAATCTTGTTGATGGCTGGAATACTATTGTAGTACCTGATTGGGAAATGTCTGGCAATTTTATTATTGCACATTCATTTACTAGTACTTTTGGAGCTAATTTAGATGAAACTGCAGATGGTTCTCATAGTTATTTCTCTTATCAACAAACAAATGGTAGTACTGCAAACTGGCAATCTGAATTGTCATCTGACGGTTCATTTGAAGGTGAATGGGGTTTAAGAGCAACTGTTTCATATCAAGGTGCAGATGTAACTTATAATGTATATAGAGATGGTGTTTCTACAGCTACTGGTTTAGGTACTAATATGTATACGGATACAGGTTTGGTAAATAATATTGAATATAGTTATCAAGTATCAGCTACCTATGCTGATGGAACTGAATCTGATTTATCAGAAACTGTAAGTGTAACCCCTCAAGCTCAAACTGTTCATGAAGAATCTTATGATGATGGAATGGCAGAAAGTAATTGGCATCCTGCTGCAAGTAATAACTGGGCTGCTGTCAAATATACTGCAGCTGCAACAGGTGAAGAAGTTATGAGATTTAAATGGTATCAAATTGGTGATGGTGGTGCTATGTATGTTAAAGTTTTTGAAGATGATAACGGTATGCCAGGTAATGAGCTTTACAGCGGTGTTACAACAGGTGGAACTGATGGATGGAATGATAAGGATTTAAGTTCAGAGGATATGGTTGTTTCTGGTGATTTCTGGGTTGGTGTTAAAACTTTTGCAACCACTCTTCCAATGGGTGTTGATACTACGACTGATGCAGGAACTTCTATGACAAATGATAACACTGAATGGACATCTTACGCAGGCAATATTATGTTTAGGGTATTACTTGATTCTGGTACTGTTTTATCAAATGATAATAATTTATTACCTTCGACATTTAGTATATCAAATGCATATCCTAATCCATTTAATCCTTCTACTAATATTAATGTTGATATTCCTAATTCTGGATTATTAAATATTAACGTTTATAATTTAAAAGGGCAGTTAGTATCTTCACTAATTAATAAAAATGTTTATGCTGGCTCGTATTCATTTACATGGGATGCTTCTACATTAACAAGTGGATTATATTTCGTTTCTGTATCTTACGATGGAAAGGTATATAATCAGAAAGTAACACTCGTAAAATAGGTAAAATATGCAATTTAAATCATTAAGAAAAATAATGGTATCGCTAAGCCTCCTCATTGGAGGCTTTAGCTTTATTATTTCAGCTGAAGTAAGTAAAACAACGTTCCTTTTTTGTTTAAAACCAGAAATTGAACCATTATCTATAATTAAAGATGATGCTCAACTACTTGTTGATAATCACATTTTACAATCATTTATAGATGATAATCAAATTATTGATATTGAAAGATGGTTACCTGGTGCTAAAAATACAGATAAAGATGGAGATGTTTATCTAAATCGAATTTATAGATTATATATTAGCGATAATAGATCAGATATAGATAATTTAGTTTCATCTTTAAACTCATCAAATATATCACTTTATGCAGAACCAGAGTTCATTAGAAAACCCCTTTATACACCTAATGATCCAGCTCTATCAACACAGTGCAGCATGTCTTCTGTAAAAGCTTTTAGTGCATGGGATTTTTGGGATATTCCTAATGTTATGCCTGGTGAAAACAACAAAGTATTATTAGCTTCAGTTGATACAGGTGTTGATTATACGCATCCAGATTTAGTTGGAAACATTTGGATAAATCAAGGAGAGCTTCCACCAACAATAACAGACCCAGAATTATTTGCTATTTTAGATACTAATTCAGATGGTGTGATATCTTCATTAGAAATAATTAACTCTGATTTTTTATGGGACATTAACGAAGATAATTCAGTTGATTTAAAAGATGCATTAACTTTTGCTCCCGGTTCACCATTTATGGATGGTATAGATAATGATGGTAATGGGTATACAGATGATTTAATTGGTTGGGATAACGCAGGAGCATGGGGTACTCCTGATAATGATCCTTTTCCTAAAGTAGATGGCGTTGCAAATAATTCTACATGGGCTCATGGATCACATGTTGCTGGTATTTTAGCTGCTGCAACTGATAATGAAGTTGGTATGGCATCAACAGCCTTTAACGCATACATAATGTCAATCAAAACTTCTAGAGATGGACCTTCAACAGATGAGCCTGGTATTTGGTCTGGTTATCCTGGTATATTGTATGCTGCACAAGCTGGACATGCAGCAGGTTTAACAACAATTATTAATAATAGTTGGGGTGGTGGTGGATTTAGTAATTCTGAACAAAATACTATTAATGTTGCACATAATACGTATGGTGCGGTTGTTGTTGCTTCAGCCGGTAATGGTTTAAATTCAGGTGGTGAGCAATATGCTGCACATTATCCTTCAAGTTATGATAATGTGATTTCAGTTTGTGCTATTGGTTGTAATGGTAATTGGGGTGATTGGGCAACTTATCATCCAACTGTTGATTTAGCTGCACCTGGTGAAAGTATATATAGTGCTATAATGGGTACAGGTTATGAATCTTGGGACGGCTCTTCCATGGCAGGTCCAAATGCAGCAAGCTGTATAGGTCTATTAGCTGCATATTATCCAGATATGAACAATGATCAATTAACTGAAAGAATTTTAAGTACAGCAGATCGATTTATATATGATAGAAACCCTGAATATGAAACATGTAACGGGTTTTCTGGGGTTGATTGTTTAGGTACGGGTATGGTAGATATTTATGAAGCTATTGGAGTTGATATTTCTCCAAACATTATTATACAAAATAGTTATTTTTTAGAAAATCCTGACTTTTCTGTTTCTGATGAAGATGGAATGGTAAACCCAGGTGAGGAAATGATCCAACTTTCCATTGATTTAGAAAATGAACAAGGATGGCAACCAGCTACAGGTATTACTGCTGTATTAAGTACAAACTATGAAGGTGTTTCTATAATGGGTCCTAATAGCCTTTATCTTGATGATTTAGGTTCTGGAGAATCAACCTTAGCTGAATTTTATTTTTCTTTAGCAAGTGATATTGCCTTAGGTAATATAGAGTTTAATTTACAAATTACTGCTACAGGTCCAGATAATTTCCAATTTGAAGCAAATTTACCTTTTGAAGTAAATGTAAGTTTAAATCAACAAGGGTTTCCAGTTGATGTGTCAGGTGAACTTATTTCTTCTGCCGCTGTTGTAGATTTTGATAATGATGGTCAGGATGAACTTATATCTTCTTCAAAATCTGGTTTTGTTCATGTTTTCGAAATGGATGGTACAGAGTGGGTTGATGGATTTGGCGGACCATTTTATGAGACAGGAGATCAAAACTGGGGTTCTCCTGCTGTTGGAAATTTAGATGATGATGAATTTAATGATATTGTTATTAGTTCAAAAGATGGTTATATATATATATTTGGATCATCTGAAACTATTGACTCAGGATTACTTTTAGATTTTGATTCAGGTGGTTTTATTACAGCTTCACCAACTTTAGG